>Ga0210388_10005144_pt1 | contig 10214 bp, 11 predicted proteins | sample IncBWC19OmetaG_FD_155485 | JGI IMG/M metagenome (GOLD analysis project Ga0210388, IMG submission 155485) | Forest soil microbial communities from Barre Woods Harvard Forest LTER site, Petersham, Massachusetts, United States - Inc-BW-C-19-O ...
GATTCCAAAGAATTCCGCGATAAAGCTCGCTCGAATGCGGCTTAGTTCCGGAAGCGGCAACCCGCGCGGAACAGGTCCGTCGTGAAGGACGTCCCTCCAGTAAATGATTTGGCCCGGAAGGCCGGTTTGAGGAAGCGAAACAGATTCACCATTCGTGATATGGAGCATGGCTGCACTCCCGTAGATATTTTAACTGTCTAACGGCACCGGCTCCGTTGCAGACGTGGCGCACGCACTCTTGCGTGCTGCATCGACACTCGTGTCGATGTCTGCCCGACGCCGAGACCAGTCTCGGCGCAGCACGCAAGAGTAGAGTGTGTGCGCCACGAGCCGGTTTTAGTAATACCAATTCCGCAAAAGCACGTCGATCCCGGTCCCATCCAGCGCCTTCTTGAACGCTTCCGTATCGCTGCCGCGATAGTGATACGGATAAACAATTTTTGGATGAAACGCGCGCACAGCATCAGCCGCCTCTTCCGGTGTCATCGTATATGGCAGATTCATAGGAACGAATGCGACATCGATATTCTTCAACGCGCGCATCTCCGGAATGCCTTCCGTATCGCCGGCGATATAGAATCGCGTCCCGCCAAAAGTAAGAATGTAGCCGTTCCCGCGCCCCTTGTCATGAAAAAATGTTCCAGGCGAGGGCCCGCGTTTCATGTTGTACATTGGCAACGCTTCGATGGCCCATTGATCCCACGTCGTCGACTGGCCATTCGCCAGCACCTTAGCTGAAGCAATAGTCTTCGCCACCGCCGCGGGTGCAATGAATACAGTCCCGTCCTTACGAACTTTATCAATGGCGGCCTGATCCAAATGATCGGGATGAATGTCAGTAATCAAAATCAGATCCGCCTTAGCCAAGCCATCAAAATTCCCCTGGCTCCAAGGATCGACATGAATCACCTTCCCGCCCGCCTCAATCATCATGCTGGCGTGGCGGATGATCGTAATCTTGACCATCCCCGCCTGAGTCTTAAACTCCTCGACGGGCCGCGAGACCTGCGCAAACGCGATCATGGCAATCAGTCCGAGAGTCTTTTTCATCATGGCGATTGTATCAAGCGCGCTACCGAAGCGCGACCGTAAGGGAGTCGGTGCCTCGAAGCGATGGCTAATGAATAGGTACCACTGTGAAGGTTAGTAAAAAAATCACCGCCGCGAGCACGCCCAACCCGACGCGCTTCCTATCCAACGGCGTGATGTCGAAAATGACCGGATGCCGCAGGGCGAAGAAAAACAACAACGCCGCCCACACCAGCCACGCCCGCCAATAGAAAATGCCAAGCGGCACCAGCGCCAAAACAAACAAGCGCGACAACAGTTTATGTTTGGTCGCCGTGAACGAATAAACAATGTGTCCCCCATCCAACTGTCCGATGGGGAGCAAATTAAGAGCCGTCGCCAATGTTCCTACCCACGCAGCGCGCGCCACCGGATGCAGCGAGATGTCCGCCGCGGCGCGACCAGGAAAAATCACCCACTCCATCAGTCGCTCGATGAACGGTACGCCGAAAATCAAGTCGCCCTGCTCGGCGATCCCCGGAATCACCCTGGAATACGCCAACCCGATGGCCATTGCGGGAAGCAGAAGAACAAAACCCGCCAACGGTCCCGCTATGCCAACATCAAACAACGCACGCCGCGTGTAGATGGGCGATCGTATCCGGATAAAGGCGCCGAAAGTGCCGATCTGTGTGGGCGCCGGCAGGAAATACGGCAGGCTGGCATCGATCCCGTAATACCGGCACGCGAAATAATGGCCCAGCTCATGCGCCAGCAGGATGGTCATCAGCGTCAACGAATACGGCAGACCTTCGAGTAACAGCCATGGCCGCGCCTCGAGCAGAGGGAATACATTGACGTATTGATCCAGCTCGAGCGGCCTATTGGCTTGGAAACTCTGCGCCATTACCACGCCCACAATAGTCGTGGTGAAAAGCGACAGGCCCAGCAGGAACACATGCAACGCCAACCGCGAAACCGAAATCGAGGTCTCCTGGAAACTAAACGCAGTCCTCAAACCGTCGGTCGATGAGCGTGGAACCACGTCCCTGGCTACTGCAGCGACTGCAGCTCCTTGCCCGGCTTGAATCGTACGGCTTTGCCGGGAGGGATGGCCACCTCGGCGCCTGTACGGGGATTGCGGCCGATGCCCGTCTTCCTCGGACGAACGTTGAAGATCCCGAAACCGCGCAATTCAATGCGCTCCCCGTGCGACAAGGCGCGCTTCATGCTTTCGAAAACGGTCTCCACAGCCATCTCGGCTTTGGTCTTGGTGATTCCGGTTTTGTTTACGACTTCGTTAATAATGTCGAGCTTGATCAAGGTTGCCCTCCTGGCCGGACTGTTGTTGCTTCGAATCGGAAACGCTCCTAAAGACGCCCCCGATACTGCGGGACAGGAGCAAACTACATGATAGGATTAGGGTTACACCCTTGTCAAGCGTGGCCAATCACCTCTCTAGTACCATCCACGCTGCCAGCGCCGCGTATTTCTGATCCTCGGTCCACGGCGGCCCCACGGATTTTCCCATCTCTTGAACGCGACGCTCGAGCTCACTCACGGGCGTCCGCAACTGCGCCGCGCCTCTCGTAAAAAGTTCCTTCTCCTTGACTCCCAGAACCGGAATGCCGCAATGCTCACAGGCCTCCAGCAACGCCTGGCGAAAAAATTCGCCCTCCGCGGTGTGGATCAAAGCATGGGATTTTAGAATTGCTTCAAGTCCGGGCAATGCTCTTCCGGAGCCTAGAATGATTCCGCAGCCTACCGGTTCCGTGCGTCTGTCGCGCAGACCATCCATGGCCGCCTGCAACGCCTCCCGAGCCAACTGCTCGGTACTGCGAGAACAGCGCTCGATATAAGCCTTAGCATCCGGAAACTCCAAAGGTTCCGCCGCATGAAACGGCTGCTTCGATCCTCGTATTCCCGCGTCCGCGATTTCAATCCGCCGCCGCGCGATCACTTCGGGTGAACTCGCTGGTCCCGCCAGCGCCACCAAAGCCGCCCACCCGGAATGCGCCCGCAATCCAATGGCAGCTCTCTTGATCATCCCGGCAATTATACCGGTGGCCGGAGACAGCCGCTGTCATGTTTGGGAGTGCCAGAGGCACCGGCTCCCTCACGGGCGCGGTTCGGTAACGCGCGTTCTGCCGAGCCGAGACCGTAAGGGAGTTTGCATGGGTCTATGGCCCGACCAAAGCTCGTGAAGACGCCTCCGTGGCGCGGACTCTCAGTCTGCTGCGCCGAGACTCGTCTCGGCGTAGGGCGGACGCCTTCGTCAGCGCCGGACCGCTTTAGCGCCTCGCAGTCACAGGATCCGGCACCGCAACCACATCCATACCGAAGGACGCATCCAGCGATGGCAATCCCTCAAACGGCAGCATGGTCCCGGCCGGAGGATTGGCCCCGGTATAATAACTGGCTCGCACCGCTCGCACTTTCGCCGTCAGTTGGCCGGATGTGAGATACAGGTGCGACATCACCACGCGATCGAAGCGCGCGTTCGATCCGCTCAGCGCTTTTCCCAGCCGCTCGAATGCCAGCTTCACGTCGCTCTCCTGGCTGCCGAAGGCCAGCTGTGTTCCCGTGATCACCAGCTTGGGACTGGTAACCAGGGCCACCTGCGAATAGTGCGGCGATTTGTCCAGCGTGGGAGGATTCAGGAAACTGATAGGCTCCGGCGCAACGGCTCTGGCGCGCGCCACTGCTTCGCATTCCGCCGCCGGCATCACCGGCTCGCGCTGCATCTGCACATAGTTCAACGCCGCGCCGGGAAAATTATCCTTCATCAACTGTTGCGTGTTCCTTTGCTCCTCTAGCGAACTGACGAAGCAAGTTACGCGCAGTGCATCCTCGGCTTCCATCCCGCCGCCTTTGAGCGCGCTCTTTAATTGCTCGATTGACTTTTCCACGCTCGGCGCCGCTTGCCCGGAAACGAACGCGATCCCATTCGGATTCACCGTCCGCTTCTCCACCTCGATGGTCTCAATCACCACCTGGGCTCCCTCCAAAGGCAGCGCGCCCACTTGCACCACGCTCAGCGCCGGCAAAGCCACGCGCTTCTCCGTAAAAGTCTCGCCCACCAGTTCGCCCACGCGCCGCATGTTTCCCGAGCCGCTTACGAACGCCCGCAGCTTCACGATAGTGCCATGGCTCGACCGCAGCAAGCCCTTGAGTGCCTCCCGCGTTTGCGGCGTGAATAATCCTTTGGATGAAAGGGGCGATACCTGAAAAGCCAGCCGGTCCGTATCCGCTACCACCGCGATGGGAAGTTCCTTGGGAGGCGGCAGCGTCTGCGTGTCGTCCTTCTGTTTTTTCTTGGTGTCTGGAGCTACCACCGGCACGTAGCCGTCATCATCCCCAGGTTTTTTTTTCTGCGCGGGAAGATCGCCACAGATTAGAACCACCAGCACGGCGATCGCGAAAGAAGTCCGGAAGGAGTGCATGGCGAGCCAGACAAACTGATTCTATCACCAGTAACCAGAAACCAGTAACCAGAAACCAGAAACCAACAACCAGAAACCGCCCGCTGGTGCTACATTGGCTCCAGTGCCCCCCACCGTCACCGCGGCGCCGTCCCGCACCACCAATTTCACGCGCTTCGCCTGGGCAGTGCTGGCTGCGAACTTGTTGGTCATCCTGTGGGGCGCCTACGTGCGCGCGTCAGGCTCGGGAGCCGGCTGCGGAAGCCACTGGCCGCTATGCAACGGAGAAGTGGTTCCACATAGCCCGCGCATCCAGACCGTGATTGAATTTACGCACCGCGCCATGAGCGGAGTCGCGCTCTTGGCCGTCATCGCACTCGGCGGCTGGAGCGTCCTGCTGTTTCCGCCGAACCATCGCGTGCGAAAAGCGACCATCTACGCCATGATTTTCTTCGCCGCTGAGGCGCTGCTGGGCGCTGGATTGGTGTTGCTGAACTACGTCGCGCAAAATGCTTCCGTTGGCCGCGCTTTTTATCTCTCGATGCACCTGGTCAACACCGAATTCCTGCTGGCCGCGCTGGCTCTTTCCGCGTGGTATTCCCGCGATTCTGCCCCATCCCCTCAACGCCCTTCTCCGGTGATCCTCGCGGCCTTGCCAATCGCCATACTGGTCAGTGTCACGGGTGTCATCGCTGCTTTGGGCGATACGCTGTTCCCCGCCACCTCGCTCGCCGAAGGCCTGCGCCAGGATCTCTCTCCGAGCGCCAGCTTCTTGATCCAATTACGCAGCTCGCACCCTGTTTTGGCGATCCTCGCGGCGGCCTATTTCCTCGCCGTGGCAGTTTCCGTAATACGGTCGAAGCCCCAGCCGGTTACCACTCAGATCGCGCTCGGCGTGCTGGTTCTCTCGGTAGCGCAGCTCTGCGCCGGAGCCATCAACCTCGCCTTGTTGGCCCCCATCGGAATGCAAATCGTGCACTTGCTGCTAGCCGATCTGCTCTGGATCACCCTGGTTCTCCTCACCGTCCAGGTTCCCGCCAAAGAAATTCGAAACGTGTGACGCGTCATTTATTGCTTATCGCGGCCACCGCCATGCTGGGGCATGCCCAAGGGGGAGGTCACTTAGCGCCATCACTAGTCACATCTGACGATCGCGCAACCCGACAGACAAGCCCAGTCCCAAATGCGATGGTCTTGATCTCGCCTGCATTATCCCTCGCACACGACGGCTTCCTCCAAAAGATCCTCTTGGGCCGGGCTACCGCCGGCGATGTCTCCCCCGACGAGCATGTAGAAAAGGGTTTTCCACCCACCGCAATTTTCATTGGTGGCGCGGACACGCTCACGCCGGCCTCGGGCGCAGGGCGCTTTTGCGATCGTGTAAACGAACGTGGTGGACATTGCGAACTGCACGTTTACGACGGAGTGGGCCACCTATTCACCAGGAAGCTCGACAATCAGGAAGACGATTTTGATCCCGATCCCAAAGTAGTGCTGGACGCCCGGGAAAAAGGCGATCAGTTTCTTGCCGATAGAGGTTTTCTCAATTCGTTAAATAGTCTTGACCTCACGGTCTAAGGCATCTGCGGACGCCCGGCCAATAGCGTCTTCGCAATCCATTCGGAGTGCGGTAGACCGCAACGGGCCAGAGCCTTGACCTCTTTATCCACGTCATACTCAACCCGCCGTATCGTCGGCGCGGAATCATCCAACAAAAGATACGCAGCCCGCCGATCGCCATCGTAGGACAAGCTAACACTCCCCGAATTCGCCACCGTCATATTCGAAACGCTACGCACATACGGCCGATGAATATGCCCATAGACGGCCACCTTACCGCCCAGCGGTGAATAAATCGACTCCAGCTCCGCATCGCTCGCTTCCGGCGCCGGAGCTTTCCATGTACTCTCCGGACTGCCGTGCACCAGCACCATCGGACCCTCGGTCTGCATCCGCGGAAGGCTGCCCAGCCACGCGATTCTCTCAGCTCCCAGCGCCACGCGCGTTGCCGCCGCCATCTCCCGAATCACAGCCCAAAGCGTTGGCGGCGCTGCGGACTTACTCGCGAAATCCTCCAGCGTCTCCGGCCGCGCCAGCATTTCATCCGTATTGCCGATCACGCCCGGCCAGCCGAGATCGAGAATGCGATCCACAATCTCAACCGGGCTCGACCCCGCGTCAGCCAGGTCGCCCCCATGGAAAATCAAATCCGGCGCAGTCACCCGCAGGTCCGCCAGCACGGCCTCAAACGCGGTGAGGTTGCCGTGGATGTCCGATACGACAGCGATTCGCATACCTGCTAATATTATTGCCGATGATCAAATTCGGACTTGGAACATGTCTGTTGGCATGCGGCGCCTTCCTCTGCGCGCAGCCAGCGCAGGCACCACAGGACCAACGCAAGCTGGAATTGGAATACACGCGCGCCCACTACACCAAATACGACTACCGCATCCCCATGCGGGACGGCGTCAAACTGTTCACCAGCGTCTACGTTCCGAAAGACACGTCGCAAGCTTATCCGATGCTTATGCAGCGCACGCCCTATTCGGTGGCGCCCTACGGAATCGATAACTACCGGCCCGTGCTTGGTCCCTCCGAGTTGTTCACCAAAGAGGGCTTCATTTTCGTTTACCAGGACGTGCGCGGACGCTATCTATCCGAAGGCACCTTCGTCGATATGACTCCGCACAAAACCCATTTTTCAGGTCCCAAGGATTTTGACGACAGCACCGATACCTACGACACCATTGACTGGCTGGTGAAGAACGTTCCCAACAACAACGGCAAGGTCGGAATTTGGGGCATCTCGTATCCCGGATTTTATGCCGCATACAGCCTCATCGATGCGCATCCGGCGCTGAAGGCTGTTTCGCCGCAAGCCCCCATGGGCGATGTCGGAAACGGTGACGACGCGTTTCACAATGGCGCATTCTATCTGGCTGCCAATTTCGGATTCTACACCGGATTCAAGCCGCGCGGAGAAGATCCCGAGCGCCCGCAGCGCTCCATGCCATTCGATTTTGGAACGCCCGACGCATACGATTTCTACCTCAAAATGGGCCCGCTCGCGAACAGCAACGAAAAATATCTGAAGAACACCAATCCCTACTGGACCGACAATCTCAAGCACGCCCGTTACGACGAATTCTGGCAGAGCCGCTCGCTGGTTCCGTACATGAAAAACGTAACGCCCGCCGTGATGTTCGTCGGCGGATGGTTCGATGCCGAGGACCTCTCAGGTCCATTGAAGCTTTTCCATCAGCTTGAGAAAAACGGTCCCAGCGCGCCCGACACTCTGGTGATGGGCCCGTGGTCCCACGGCGGCTGGTCGCGTGGCCCTGACGACACGCTGGGCAACCTCAATTTCGCATCGAAAACCGGCGAGTATTATCGCGAGCACATCGAGTTCCCCTTTTTCATGGAGCACCTCAAAGGCAAAGGCGAGGGGCTGAAGGCCAAAGGGGATGCCGCTCCTCCGAAGGCGTACCTTTTTGAGACTGGAACCAATCAGTGGATCCGTTTCGACTCCTGGCCGGCCAAGAACGCCGTGGTCCACGAGCTGCACTTTGACGCGGCCGGCAAGCTTTCATTGAAAGCGGCAACAGATGTCGGATTCGATGAATACCTGAGCGATCCGGACCGGCCCGTTCCGGTCACCGGCGAGATCGGCGCGGGCATGCCCGGCGATTACATGACCTATGACCAGCGTTTTGCGTCAAAACGTCCGGACGTCCTGGTGTATCAAACAGAACCGCTCGATCACGACGTTACCATCGCCGGCCCAATCACCCCCATCCTCTCGGTATCCACCACCGGGACAGATTCCGATTTCGTGGTGAAGCTGATCGACGTCTACCCCAGCGATTATCCGGATCCCGATCCGAACCCAGCCCGGATCCACATGGGCGGCTATCAGCAGCTGGTCCGCGGCGAACCTTTTCGTGGAAAATTCCGCAATAGCTTCGAAAAACCGGAAGCATTCGTTCCCGGCAAACGCGCCCGCATCGAATTCGGGATGCCGGACGTGTGCCATACATTCCGTACCGGACATCGCATCATGGTACAGGTGCAAAGCTCCTGGTTCCCGCTGACGGATCGCAATCCGCAACAGTTCCTGGATATCCCGTCGGCGAAGTCTTCGGATTTCCAGAAAGCGACGGAGCGGGTCTACCGCGGCGGCACCGACGGCTCCGAGATCAAGGTGTTCGTCCTGGAGTAGAACCTGGCGCACGCACGTTGAAAAACACTTGAGCGCGCACGTAGTGGGGCGGACCCCCTGGTCCGCAGCCGACGCCCACGTCGGCCTGCTCCTGAAAATAACGGTACCCCGAGGAGCGAGTCGAGTGGGACCCGCCCCGCCAATGCGCGAAGTTTTCATTCCATTGAATCGCCTGCAAGCCCACGAGATACACTCATGCCGAAACTTTCTTTCCGCCTCGTTTCGGCCAATCCAACAAGCGATTGAAATAAGCCCGCAGCTCGCTTACTGCCTGATCAAACGGCTTCACATCCCGATGCGAGCGTGAGAGCATCACGCCGCCCTCCATCACCGCCAGCACAAATTTCGACAACCGCTCTCGATCGGTATCCGGCGGCAATCGATCCGCCGCGCGCTCCAGGCATTCCCCCACCGCAGCCGTCCAGCCGTCGAAATTCTTCGCCAGCCTCCGATGCACTTCCTCCTGCTCAGGACCAATCTCCAGCGCCAGCCTCCCGATAGGGCATCCGAAAGTGCAATCCGTCTGCAAAATCGATAGGCGGTAGCGTGCCAGCAGCGCGAAAATGCGCTCAATCGGATCGTCCACGCCCTCCCACGCCGGCCCGAGCAAAGCCGGGTGCAGCAGAGCCAGGTAACGATCCAATACCGCCAAAAGCAAATCCTCTTTGCTCGAAAAAAAATGATAAAAGCTTCCGCTGTTCGCCTTGGCCGCGCTCAAAAGTTCGCTCATGCTGGTGTTGGCGTAGCCCTTTTCCCAGAAGAGCCTGAGGGCGGCTTCGATCAGACGCTCTCTGGTGGAGAGCACCGCCGTCGGACTGGTCATAAGCTACTTCGATTGCCGCATTTTGCTCCAGTCAATTGGCCCGTGCTGAAACCGGTACAGAAGCTGATTGAGCAGTTGCGCATTTCCATCGGCCAGATACTCATACGCATCGTCCCACTCCTTGCCCTTCTTCCAGCCGGTCTGAAGCAACGTGACTTTCGTCGCGGATCCCGCTGCCTCAAAGCGAAATACGGCCGTCGTCCGCTCCCGCCGTACTTCCGGAAACTGCTCCGGCGCCATCGCGCGCAACGTGATGGATTGCATCGGCTCGAAACTGACAATCGTGCCGCCTCCAGTCTTCCCTCCAGGATAATGGACAATCCAATCGCCGCCCTCACGCAGCTCCACGGTCATCTCCGGCCAGAGCCATTCTTGCGCGCCTTCCCTGGTCGCAAAAGCCCTCCAAACGTCATCCAACTTCGCCGGAATCGTCACCTCGAAGAACAGCGCCTTTTCCGGATTATCCGTCCTGGTTACTTTCACCGGATTATCCGCCGCCACGGCAATGCACGCCGCCAATACCACCCCACCAAACAGTTTCAACATTCCAATCTCCTCCCAGTTGCTTACTTGATCGTTCAACAAAGCATACACCAGCTCAAACCACGCGGTCAATCTTTTTTCGCAAATTTGTTCACAACAATAGATATTCCTGTGGCATCTAACAGGCGCGGTGGTATACTTTTCCAGAGCCCAAACCTAGCTGTTCGGGAGGTACTTTGTGAGTCCTACTCGCAGA
>Ga0210388_10005148_pt1 | contig 10212 bp, 8 predicted proteins | sample IncBWC19OmetaG_FD_155485 | JGI IMG/M metagenome (GOLD analysis project Ga0210388, IMG submission 155485) | Forest soil microbial communities from Barre Woods Harvard Forest LTER site, Petersham, Massachusetts, United States - Inc-BW-C-19-O ...
GGAAGCGCGAGATGCCTTGCGTGGTATGGAGCATTGTTTGGGCCGAGCAGCTGCCGAGGGCGCAGATTACCTTCGGTGAGATCACGCCGAGCTGGCGGAAAAGATACGGAGAGCAGGTGGCGATTTCGTCTTTTTCCGGGAGGCGATTTTCGGGCGGGCGGCATTTGACGACGTTGCAAATGTACACATCGGATCGCCTGAGCCCCATTGCCTCGATCATTTGCGTGAGCAGTTTTCCGGCGCGGCCTACGAAGGGCTCACCTTGCTCGTCTTCATCGCGGCCGGGGCCTTCGCCGACGAAAACCAGCTGGGCTGTGGGATTGCCCACGCCGAAGACGATATTCTTGCGCGCTTTGTACAGCTTGCAGCGCGTGCAGTTGGGGCCGATGTCTTCGCGGATGCGGTCGAGCGAGTCGTTTTCGATTTTTTCTTCGAAGAGCGATGGACCGGAGGGTAGCTCAACAATCGGCAACGCCGCGCGACCGAGATGGGGCGTTGATACCCCCGGGGTCTCGGGTGGCTTACTGTCGGAATGGACGCTCCGCACTCCCGGACCGCCGTTGCCTTTGGGCATTTGTACCTGTTCCGGAGCCGGGGGAGATTCGATCGCTGCCGAATGCGATGCGGCGCGGTGGCGGTAGTAAGGACCAAGGCGGAGGTCCTGAGCGTAACGCAGCCATACCTCCGCTCGGACGCGAGTTTTGGAATCCATTGTTCTCCTGTAGTCAGTCGCAACGCGCATTTTACACGCGCGCTCGGGTTATTTCTTCGGGTTCAGCAGCGCTTGATAGACCGCAGGACGGCTGATCTGTTCCACATTCGGCTGATTCGGGCCGATCATGTGCTGGGTCATGCCGACGAAGACAATGTCGTTCGTGGGATCGATCCAGAACCATGTGTCGGCGGCGCCAAGCCAGAAAAATGTGCCTTTGCCGACGATTTCGTCCGCGGCCGACGGATCAGTGAAGACCGCACAGTCATATCCCCAGCCCATGCCGGGGCGAATCGTTTCGGGTCCGATCGAGAACTCGCCGGTCATCAATCTGGGAGGGAGATGATTGGCAGACATCAGCTGCACGGTAGCCGGCGCGAGGATACGAACGCCGTCGAGCTCGCCGCCATTGAGCAACATCTGCGCGAAGCGCGAGTAATCCTGTGCGGTCGAAACCATGCCACCGCCGCCGGAAGGCATGGTGGGTTGGGATTTGTAATCGCCTAATCCGAGAGTGGGAGTCGGCGCGATCGCTTGCAGCGCGCCGGATGAATCTTCGCCGTATAGCGTGGCAAAGCGATCCCACTTTTCCTTCGGAACGTAGAAGCCGCTGTCTTTCATGTTGAGCGGTGCAAAGATGTGGTCGTGCATGAAGTCCGGAAGCGGCTGTCCGGAAAGTTTTTCGATGATGTAGCCCTGCACGTCCATGGACACGCTGTAAACCCACTTCGTGCCCGGCTGGTAAAGCAGAGGAATCCGGGTGAGTTTGTCGATCATCTCCTGGAGATTTTTCGATGACAAGACGCCCACGGATTGATAGGCCTTGTCGACGGGACCGTCGCCGAACAGGCCATAGCTGAATCCGGCGGTGTGCGTCATCAGTTCGTGCATGGTTGGAGGATGTGCCGGATCCTCGACGATCATTTTCCCGTTCGCGTCAACGCCTTTGAAAACTTTAAGGTGAGTGAATTCGGGTATGTACTTCGAGACGGGGTCCTGCGGATTCCACTTACCCTGTTCGTACAAAATCATCATCGCGACGCCGGTGACTACTTTGGTCATGGAAAATGCTCGAAAGATGGTGTCGGTGGTCATGGTCGCGCCGCTGGCAAGGTCTTTCTTGCCGTAGGCTTTTAGATCGACGAGCTTGCCATGGCGCATGAGGAGCGTGACGGCGCCGGCCATGGTCTTTTTGGCGTCGATTTCCTGCTGCATGGCGGTGTGGAGACGCTCAAGGCGCTCCGAGGAGAAGCCTAGCGATTCGGGTTTTGCCGCGGCAGACGTCGATGAGGTCGCGCGCCCAGATGTGTTCGTGGCCGGCTGTTGGGCGGAAACGATCGGCGCTAGGCCAAGCGCCAGCACCACCACGGGGAGCAGAAGGGGGCGGAGCAGTCTCTGAAGCGTCATTTGCGTTTGTCCTGTTCAATCAATAGTCGCGAAGCAAGAGAGGACGCGCGAAAAAATCTCGAGGACGTTTGTAACGTAGTCGTGCGGGAGTGTCAACGCGGGCTGAGGAAAACTACCGAGCCTGGAGTTCGAGGACGCGGTCGAGAATGTGGTTTGCGACTTCGACTTTGGTGAGCTTGGGCAGGGAGATTTCGCGGCCGTCGCGGGTGAAGATCGTGACGATGTTGGTGTCGGTGTCGAAGCCGGCGCCTTCCTGGGTGACGTCGTTGGCGACGATCATATCGGCGCCTTTGCGCGTGAGTTTCGAGCGGGCATGGTCCGCGAGAGCGCTGGTTTCCGCGGCGAACCCGACCAGGATGCGACTTGCGGCATGGTCGCGGCCAAGCTCGGCAAGGATGTCGGGAGTGGGCTCGAGGTCGAGCGTGATGCCGGCTTCACCGCGTTTCAGTTTTTGCGATTGCGCGGCGGCGGGTCGATAGTCGGCTACGGCTGCCGCCATGATGATGACGTTGGCCTCGGCGGAGCGCTCGCGCACGGCGTCGCGCATATTTTCCGTGGAGCGGATGGGGACCCAGTCGACGCCTTCGGGAACGGCCAGATCGGTTGGACCGCTTACGAGCACGACGTGGGCGCCGCGGCGCGCGGCCGCTTCGGCGAGCGCGTAGCCCATTTTCCCGGAGGAGCGATTGGTGAGAAATCGCACCGGATCGATATCCTCGCGCGTGGCGCCGGCGGTGACCAGAACGGTTTGTCCTTCAAGATCGCGGCGGAGGCCGAGGATGACGCGAACTTTTTCGACGATTGCTTCGGTGGCGGCAAGGCGGCCTGCGCCGGTCATTCCGCAGGCGAGATAGCCTTCGTCGGGATCGACGACGTGTACGCCGCGCGCGCGCAGCTTCTGAAGATTTTCCTGCGTTGCGGGATGCTCCCACATATTCACGTTCATCGCAGGCGCGACGACGACGGGCGCTTTCGTGGCGAGATAAAGAGTGGTCAGAAAATCGTGCGCGATGCCTTGCGCGAAGTGGGCGAGGATGTCCGCGGTAGCCGGCGCGACAAGAAGCAGATCGATGCGCTGGGCGACGGCGATATGCTCGATGGCGCTTTCAACGTTGGCGGGCGCGGCGTCATCGGCGCCGAACATTTCGGTGATGACTTTCTTGCCGGTGAGCGCGGCGAAGGTGAGCGGGGTGATGAATTCCTGCGACGAGCGGGTCATGACGACCTGCACGTCGAGCCGTTCCTGCTGCAGGCGGCGGACCAGCTCCGCGGCTTTGTATGCAGCGACCCCGCCCGTGACTCCGAGAGCGATTTTCATCGGATTACCGCGGAAGTGGAATCAACGTTCTTTGCGGCGCTTGGCTTCGCGTTCTTCGGCGTCGGCGATTTCGGGCAGCGAATATTCGAGCAGGCCGAGCTGCAATTCCTCTTCAGCGATGCGCGAGGTTTTGCGGGAACGAGGATTATCCACGAGCGGACGGCCACCGATCATCAGCTGCCGGGCGCGGCGCGAGACGACTACGACGTATGCGAACTGGCTTTCGGGAATTGCTGTGAGTGTTGCCATGGCTACATCAGCCTCCAAATGATTTCAAAATTTCAAGAATTCGACCTTCCGTCCGGGCCACGCGGCATCGCGAGCCGAGAGCGATGGCCTGTACTTCACGGCCCGCGCGCTCAAGATCGTCGTTGACGACGGCGAAATCGTAACTGCTGTAACTCAGCATTTCGTGCCGTGCGCGATCGAGCCGGCGGCGAATTTCGTCCTCCGAATCCTGGCTGCGCTCCCGGATGCGGCGCTCGAGATCATCGCGCGACGGAGGAATCACGAAAATCGCGATAGCCCCACGGAGCTTCTGTCTTACCTGCAACGCGCCCTGGACGTCAATTTCAAGGACCAGGTCTTTTTTGTTCGCCAGCGCTTCGTCCAGCGCCGTGCGCGGCGTGCCGTACCAATTCTTGCCGAACACCTGCGCGTATTCCAGAAACTCGCCGCGGGCTACCATGCCCTGGAACTGCGCCTCGGAAACAAAATTGTACCATTTGCCGGCGCTTTCCGTGCTACGCGGCGCGCGCGTAGTGGACGAAACAGCCAGCATGGTGTCGGGGAGTTCCAAAATCTTCTGAACGAGCGTGGACTTTCCCGAGCCGGATGGCCCGGAAACGATCAGGACCAATGGCTCCGATTGGCTCATTCGATGTTTTGCACCTGCTCGCGGACTTTTTCGATCTCGCCTTTGATTCCGAGCGCGAGTTCGGTGATTTCGAGGCTTTCGTTTTCGTTGCCGGGTGTCTTCGAAAGAAGCGTATTGGCCTCGCGCTGCATTTCCTGCAGAAGAAAGTCGAGTTTTTTGCCGACGTCGGATGCGCCGGCGAGCAGAGATTCGAACTGGCGCACGTGGCTTGCGAGCCGGGCGAGCTCCTCGGAGACGTCGCTGCGCTCCGCCGCAATGGCGGCTTCCTGGGCAAGGCGCGCCGGATCGATCTGGAATTCGCCGAGAAGCTCCTTCAGGCGTGTTTCGAGACGGCGGGCGAATGCTGGGCGGGCGCGCTCGGCGAGTACGGCGACGCGGGCGGCGTGTGTGGCGATGGTCGCGAGCCGCGCGGACATGTCGTCGCGCAGGGCGGCAGCCTCCTGCTCGCGCATCAGGTCGAGCTTGTCGAGCGCTTCGTGCAGGCAACTTGCGACGGCGGGCTCGAGGCGGGCGATTTCATCGTCGGGCGAAGCGGCGGCTGAGCCGATCACGCCCGGCAGGCGCAAGATCGCGGTGAGGTCGGGTTCGGATTTGACGCCGTATTGCTTGCGCAATTCTTCGACCGCTCGGAGATACGCAGCAGCGACTTCCTGATTTACGGAGACGGCGGCCGGCCCGGCGAGTTCGTAGCGCAGGGTGACGTCGAGATGACCGCGACGGAGCCGGTCACGAACGATCTGGCGGATGCGCGGCTCGAGCGGTTCGAAGCCCTCCGGCACGCGGAGATGCAGATCGAGAAAACGGTGATTCACGCTGCGAATCGAGATGCGCAGGCCGACACCGGCAGCGCTGGTCTGCGCCTGGGCGTAACCGGTCATGGATTTAAGGCCGGGCTTGGGACTGCTGCCTGCCTGGGCTTTTTGCGCAGTCGCCGAGTCTGCTGGGGATTTCGCGCCGGGCATGATTATTCGAGACCTGCGACTCGCGTAACGGGCTCCGCGTCGCGGAACTGCATTTCGTACAGGCGCGCGTAGATGCCATTGCGCGCCAGAAGCTCTTCGTGCGTGCCGCGCTCGCGGATGGCGCCGTCGTCGAGCACGGCGATCATGTCCGCGCGGCGGATCGTGGAGAGGCGATGCGCGATCACGAAGACGGTGCGGCCGGTCATCAGGATGTTGAGCGCGTTTTGCACGAGCATTTCGGATTCGGAGTCGAGCTCGGAAGTCGCTTCGTCGAGGATCAGGATCGGCGCGTTTTTCAGCAGGGCGCGGGCGATCGCCAGGCGCTGGCGCTGACCTCCGGAAAGGCGCTGGCCGCGGTCGCCGATCACGGTTTCGTAGCCGAGCGGCATCTGGGTGATGAAATCGTGAGCCGAGGCGGCTTTGGCGGCGTCGATGATTTTTTCCTGCGGCATGTCCGGTCGGCCGTAGCAGAGATTGTTGCGCACCGTGTCATTGAAGAGAATCGTTTCCTGCGTGACGATGGCCATTTGCTCGCGCAGGGAACGCAATGTGACGTCGTTAACGGAGTAGCCGTCGATGCGCAGCTGGCCGGCGGTGACTTCATGGAAACGCGGCAAGAGATTCACGAGGGTGGTTTTTCCAGCGCCGCTTGAACCGACGATCGCCACGACCGCCCCAGCGGGAACCTTCATGTCGATGTTCTTTAGGATAAGGGCGTCGCTATCGTAAGCGAAAGTCACGCGATCGAATTCGATGGACCGGGAAAACGGGGGCAGCGATTTCGCGCCGGGCAGCTCCATCGATTCACACGGCAAATCGATGAAGACGAAGACCTGCTTGGAGACTCCGGCGGCCTGAAGGAAAAGCTGGTATACGTTGCCGAGGCGTTTGATCGGCTCGTAAGCCTTGAAGAGCGCGTAAGCGAACGATACGAACAAACCCACGCTCATGCGGCCGGCCTTGATTTCGCCGCGAGCGAAAAGCAGCACGAGCGCGACCACGACGGCACCGAGCAGGTCCATGATCGGCGAAGTGGCGGCGAACGCGCGAATCCAACGCATGTTTTCGTGCAACAGCTTGCGCGCGGCCTGGCGGAACTTGCGGATTTCGAAGCCTTCCATGCCGAAGGCCTTCACGACGCGATTGCCGGCAATCGTCTCCTGGAGAATCTGGCTCAGGTCGGCGAGCCGCGAGCGGCTTTTTTCCGACGAGCGGCGGATCTTGCGACCGAATTTGCTGACCGGCCACACGACCAATGGAATCAGGACCGCGGAGCCAAGCGCCATGCGCCAGTTGATGACCAGCAGAACGGCGATAAACGCGACCAGCGCGAAGCACTGGCGGAACCCCTCCGCAAACCAATCCGAAAACGCATTGCGAATCTGCTCGATATCGGCGATCACCGCCGACATTACGCGCCCGACCGGATTGTGCTGGAAGAAACCGATGGGCTGCTGCACGACCTGCGCGTAGACCTGATTGCGAATGTCGGTCACGACGGAAAGCCCCACGTGCTGGATCAGAATGCTGCCGACATACTCGCAAACTCCTTTCACGAGCGTCATCAGCAACAACGCGACGGCGAAAACAGTCCACACGTTATGAAAATGGCGCGGCGCAAAGGAGTGCAGATCAACCACGTGGCTGGTGAAGGGGATCTGGAAGAGCGTCAGCGCCTGGGAAGTTGAATGCGGGTTCAGAATCACGTCGAAGGCAGGACGCAGCGCGAAAGCTATCAGGAATTCGACCACGCCCATCACCGCGATCAGCGTAATTCCCGCCGCGAGACCCGGAACGTAGGGCCGCAGATAGCTCAGGAGACGGCGGATTTCGTCGTGCTCGGTTACGCGCGATACACCGTCGATGGTTTCGAGCGCCAAGTCAAATGACCCTAGACGGAAGCTTGCCTAGCCTATGCATCGCCCCGAAATCTTGCAAGCCGTATTCGCAAGATGGGTGCCCGTGCCGCGTCAGGACGCGGACTTGTCCAGATCGCGGTGGACCACCTTCGCCGTGTAGCCCTTTTTCTGCAGCGAGCGGCGAATCACTTCAGCGAGCGCGACGGAACGATGCCGTCCGCCGGTGCAGCCGAGCGCGACCGTAAGATAGCTTTTACCTTCGCGAACGTAATGCGGGGTCAAATATCCCAAAAGGCTTTCAACGCGCCGCAGAAATTCCGTCGTCTGAGGAAACGAACGGATGTAGCGCGCTACCCGCGCGTCCTTGCCGCTGAACGGCCGCAGCCGCGGCACGAAATGCGGATTGGGCAAGAACCGCACGTCGAAAACCAGGTCCGCGTCCGCGGGAATGCCGTAGCGAAAGCCGAAACTGACCACGGAAACGACCAGCGGCCGCAGCCCCGGATTCTGGAAGCGCTTGAGGATCACCTGGCGCAGGTCGTGCACGGTGAACTTCGTCGTGTCAATGATCTCGTCTGCGAGGCGGCGGATGGGCGCCATGCGCCGGCGCTCCTGGCGGATGCCTTCGGCGATGCCGAGGCCGTGGCCGAGCGGGTGCGGGCGGCGGGTTTCGCTGAATCGGCGCTGCAGGGCTTGGTCGCTTGCTTCGATGAAGACCAATGTGGCGGCGTGTTCGCTCGCAAGCTTGCGATAAATTCCCGGCAGCAGATCGATCTGCGCGCCTTCGCGCGCGTCCACCAGCAGGGCCGCGCGCTCCACTTCGCCTCGGCCGCCTTCGTAGAGCTCGCTGAAGGTGGGAATCAGTGAAACGGGCAGATTGTCGACGCAATAGTAGCCGAGATCTTCAAACGTGTTCAGCACGGAGCCTTTTCCGGAGCCCGAGAGCCCGGTAAGGATTACGAGTTGGCGGGTGCTTCTTTTGCGGTCACGGCGGGCCACGGCGAAACGGCTACGCCTTTACCCGGCGGCGGTGGGTGCTGGGAATGCGGAGATCCTCGCGGTATTTCGCGACCGTGCGCCGGGTGACGTGGATACCTTCGTCGCCGAGTTTCTTGGTGATCTGCTCGTCGGTGAGCGGATGGGACGTGTCTTCTTCCTCGATCATCTGTTTGACGCGGCGCTTGAGCGAGAGTAGCGACATCTCGCCGCCCTGCGGCCCGTTGACCGACTCGGAGAAGAAGCTGCGCAGCTCGAGGACGCCCTGCGGCGTGTGCACGTATTTATTGGCCACGGCCCGACTGACGGTAGAAGGGTGCACGCCGACTTCCTCAGCCACTTCCTTGATCATCATCGGCTTCAGATGGTCGGGGCCGTAGTCGAGAAAATCGCCCTGGCGGCGCAGGATCGAGTGGCACACGCGCAGGATGGTGTGCTTGCGCTGCTCGATATTTTTCATCAGCTGGATCGCAGCGGTGAAGCGCTCCTTCACGTAGTTGCGGACGTCACGATCGGCGGCGTCGCGCGCGAGCAGGCGGCGGTACGTGGGGCTCAGGCGAAGCTGGGGTACGTCGTCGTCGTTCATGAAAACGGCCCATTCGCCATCGACTTTGCGGAACTGGACGTCCGGTTCGACCAGGCGCGGTTCGATTTTGTTGTAGCGCAGTCCCGGTTTGGGATCGAGGCGTTTGATCAGATCGACGGCGCGCTTGACCAGTTCGATCGGACGATTCAGCGCGCGGGCGACTTCCTTCAACTGATTGTTTTGCAAAAGTTTCAAATGCTCGGCGATGATCTGTTGCGCGAGCGTATTCTGCGGGTCAATCAGCTTCACCTGCATGATCAGGCATTCTTCCAGATTGCGCGCAGCGATTCCCGGGGGATCGAATTCCTGCACCACGGCCAGCGCCTCTTCAACGTCCTCCATCGAATAATTACCCTGCTGCGCGATTTCATCGAGCGTGGCGGTCAAGTACCCGTTCTCGTCCAGATTGCCGATGATCGCATCGGCGATCTTGCGAACCGTTTCGCTGCAGATGCTGACGCTCAATTGCCAGGTCAGGTGATCGGAGAGGCTTGCCGGCGAGGATAGGAACTTGTCGAAGGAGGGCTTTTCGATTTCTTCATGCTCGCCGCCTGCGGCGCGTTCGGCGCCGGTGTCGAGATATTGCGAGAAAAACGAGCCGAAATCGAATTCGTCGAAGGGATTGGCCGCCGGAGTATCGGGAACCTGCTCGACCTCCTTCTTCAAGAACGCCTCGTCGGTATAGCTGTCTCCCGCGGCGACGCTGTCTTCCGGAAGCTCTTCGAGCACCGGATTGGCCATGATCTCCTGATTGATCATCTCCCGCAGCTCCAGGCGGTTCAGCGCGAGCACGCTGACCATCTGCACGAGGCCCGGCGTCAGAATCTGCTTCTGCGCCAGCCGGAGATGCAATTTGGGTGCGAGATAGCTCATAGCATCAGTTCAACTTGAAACCCTCTCCCAGATAGATGCGCCTGACTTCTGGATCGGCAGAAAGCTCGGCAGGAGTGCCGGCGGCGAGAATTTTTCCCTCGCTGATGATGTAGGCGCGATTGGTTACCGCCAGGGTATCGCGGACGTTGTGGTCCGTCATCAAGACACCGATGCCCGCATGGCTCAAATCGCCGATGATTTTCTGTATGTCGACCACGGTCAACGGGTCGATGCCGGCAAAAGGCTCATCCAGCAGTACAAAGGACGGTGAAAGGACCAGTGACCGTGCGATTTCAAGCCTGCGGCGCTCTCCGCCGGAGAGCACATGCGCCTGGCTGTAGCGGATTCCTTCAAGACCCATCTGCGCCAGTAGCTCCTCGACCCGGTCGCGCCTCTGCTCGGGCGTCACCGAGAGCGTTTCCAAGACAGCCAACAGGTTCTCTTCGACGGTCAACTTGCGAAAGACCGATGGTTCCTGGGGGAGGTAGCTGATGCCGCTGCGGGCCCGCAGATACATGGGGAGGTCGGTAATATCCTCGCCGTCCAGCATGACACGCCCGTAGTCCGGACGCGCAAGTCCGACCAGGATGTAGAAGGTCGTGGTCTTTCCAGCGCCGTTCGG
>Ga0210388_10005149_pt1 | contig 10212 bp, 8 predicted proteins | sample IncBWC19OmetaG_FD_155485 | JGI IMG/M metagenome (GOLD analysis project Ga0210388, IMG submission 155485) | Forest soil microbial communities from Barre Woods Harvard Forest LTER site, Petersham, Massachusetts, United States - Inc-BW-C-19-O ...
CGCGGAGTCGCATGTGTATCGCAGTCTGGGTATGGATGTGATCGGCATGACCAACCTGCAGGAGGCTAAGCTGGCGCGGGAGGCCGAGATTTGCTACGTCACGGTGGCGATGGTGACGGATTATGACTGCTGGCATCCCCATCACGATTCCGTCACCGTGGATCAAATTGTCGCCGTGCTGCTGAAGAATGCGGAAAATGCGGCGAAGGTTGTGCGGGAGACCGTCGCGGCGATGCCGAAGAGCCGATCGTGCAAGTGCGGCTCGGCGCTGGCGCACGCGATCATGACGGAGCACAAGAAGATTCCGGCAGCGACGCGGAAGAAACTGAAGCTGATTATCGGGAAGTATGTGAAAAGCAGTGGTTCGTGATCAGTGGCTAGTACCCAGTAAAACCAATGGTCGTTGGAGATTTTGCTGACCACTGGCCACTTGAAACGCAAGGAGATGCGGATTCCAGATGAGCATTGTCGTGGTTGGGTCGGTTGCGTTTGATGACATCACGTCGCCTTCGGGCAGCGTAAAAGGCATTCTGGGTGGTGCAGCAACTTACTTTTCGCTGGCGGCCAGCTATTTCACTCAGGTGCGCATGGTCGCAGTCGTGGGCGAGGACTTCACCGCCGAGCATGAGAACGTCCTGAAGAAGCGTGGCGTGGATACGCGCGGGATCGAGCGCGCCGCCGGCAAGACATTCCGCTGGGGCGGGACCTACGGCGAGAATCTGAACGAGGCCAAAACGAATTTCACCGATCTGAATGTGTTTGAGAAGTTTCAGCCGCGTATTCCGAAGGAGTATGAGGACTCGGAGTTTCTGTTTCTGGCCAATATCCAGCCCACGCTCCAAGCCAATGTTCGGCGCAAGATGAACAGCGTGCGGCTCACGGGATGCGACACCATGAATTACTGGATCCAGGGTGCGCGACAGGAACTGGCAGAGACGCTGAAGCTGGTGAACGTGCTTCTCATCAACGACACCGAGACGAAGATGCTGGCGGATGAGAAAAATCTCCCGCGCGCCGCCCTGAAGGTGCTAGCCATGGGGCCACAGGCGCTGGTGATCAAGCACGGCGAATATGGAGCGACGATCTTTTTCCGCGAGGGTGCATTCGGGATCGGGCGTCACCCCTTTCGCGCGCCGACCTTGCCGCTCGATGAAGTCAAAGATCCCACGGGCGCAGGTGATTCCTTCGCTGGCGGTTTCATGGGCTACCTTGCGTCGCAGGAAGAATTGAATCGCGAGGTGCTGAAGCGGGCTCTGTTCTATGGTGGAGTGATGGGATCGTTCGCCGTGGAAAGCTTTGGCACGGAGCGGTTGCAATCGCTGAGCCGCGAAGAGATCGACGCCCGCTTTCAGATTTTTCGCGAGCTCACCCACCTCGAATGAAGCCGCAATCTCCGCCCCCGAAGGCGTATTCCGATCATGAGATCGTTCGACTGGTGTGGCTGGCGATCTTTGTCTCGGTGTTTTCCTTTCTCTTTTATAACCGGCACGGAGATGTGCTTCTCTACGGCGACGCCGTGGCGCACATCAACATCGCGCGCCGCCTCTTCGATTCGAAAACTCCCGGGCTCCTGCAGCTGGGGACGGTGTGGCTCCCACTGCCGCATCTTCTGATTGCGCCCTTCATTGTGTCGGCGCGCATGTGGCAGAGTGGCGCGGGCGGCTCTATCCCTTCGATGGCAGGGTTTGTGCTCGGCGTGCTGGGAGTTTTCCGGTTAGTTCGGGTGAGCTTAAACCGTAACGGCGAACTGGATGGAACCGCAACCGTCGCGGCAAAGGTCGCAGCAAAGGCCGGAGCGTGGGTCGCCGCAATCTTGTATGCCGCGAATCCCAATCTCATTTACATGCAGGCGACGGCGATGGGAGAGTCGCTCTATCTCGCGTTCTTCATTTGGGCCGTCGTGTACTTTTCCGAGTTTGCTGGGGAGCAGAACGCCGGGAAGGCAGGCCGATCGCTGACAAAGTGCGGCTTGTGTCTTGTGGCCGCGGGGTTCACTCGATATGACGGGTGGTTTCTGAGTGGGACTCTCGTCTGCGCAGTCCTTGTCGGCGCAGTCATTGCAGCCCGCTCCCACCTTCACAAAGCGCGCGGGGATGACACTTCGAAGTATCTGCCTCCAGCTCGGCCGGCGATCGCGAAATTTGTTTTACTAGCTGTGGCTGCCCCGCTGCTTTGGATCGCGTACAACGCCATCATCTACCGAAATCCGCTGGAGTTCGCGAACGGGCCCTACTCCGCGAAGGCCATCGAGCTGAAGACTTCAACAGTGAACCCAGCGAAAGGAAATCTGTTTGCCGCCGGATCGTATTTTCTGAAGGCAGCGGAACTGAATGTCGCCGAGGCGAATTGGCTGGGTAAGCTGTGGCTGGCGCTGGCGTTGTTAGGCAGCGTCGCGGCGGCGTTCGGCGGTCGTGGACGCGCCGCCTTATTGCTCTGGGTTCCGCTGCCGTTCTACGCGTTATCCATCGCGTACGGCAGCGTTCCCATTTTTGTGCCGGCGTGGTGGCCGTTTTCACTGTACAACGTTCGTTACGGCTTGCAACTGTTGCCGGCGTTTGCCGTATTTGTACCCCTCGGCATCGCTTTTCTCGTTCAATCTGCGGCCAGGATGCGACAGGTTCAACCGTCCTGGCGCCGTTGGAAGGATGCGGCCATCCTGGCGACCGTTCTCGCGCTGACGGTTGCGAGCTATGCGGGAATCTGGCGCGCGGATCCCATCTGCTATCGCGAGGCCGCGATCAACATGCGCGGGCGGGCCGCACTCGACGGCCAACTGGCAGGCTGGATCAAATCTCTCCCTCCAGATTCCACTCTGCTGATGTATCTCAGCGAGCATGTGGGCGCGCTCGAGCAAGCGGGAGTCCCGTTGCAGCGGGTCATCAACGAAGGCAATCACCGCGTGTGGAAGCAGCCGGTTGATCCGGAAGGTTTGTGGGAGCGTGCGCTCGCGGATCCGGCCGCGTACGCGGATTACATTGTGGCCTTCGATGGCGACCCGGTGTGGACCTCGGCAAAAGACCGCCATTTGCCAGCACTCGTTGAGATCCATACCACGGGGCAGCCGCGGGCCGTAATCTTTCAAGGGCGCACCCAAGGCCAAACTCAGATGCGAATGCAGTAACGCGCGCCAGGCTCTCGTTAGAAATGTACGCGGTAATCAGCCGGGTTAATGCCGAAGGCGCCGAAGCTGACGGGTTCCAGTGATAGAATCCGGCCATCCGAAATCAACATCGGCAGTGCGGGCCGGGTAACTTTGTCGGCCCCGGTGGAACTGGAGCGACCATGCAGGCCCGCGTAATTCCGTTTGTGAAAGCGAGCGCCTGCGGAAATGATTTTCTGCTGATCGAATCTTCGGTCATCGATTCTCTGGCAGCGGAAGGCGTTCCGGCAGACGTAGCGGCCCTCGCGCGGCGCCTGTGCGACCGCCACGAGGGTGTGGGGGCGGACGGAGTGGAATGGATCTATCCACACCGAACGGCGGATGTGGAAATTCGGCTCACGAACGCCGACGGCTCTGAAGCCGAGATTTCCGGCAACGGCACGCGCTGCGTGGCAGCCTATGTCTGCGAGAAGCAAGGGAAAGAAAAAATCACGATCCAGACCGGGGCAGGCCTGAAGACTTGCATGCTCATACAGCGGAGCGAGGGCGAGTTCGAGTTTGAGGCCGAGATGGGCGAAGCTGTGGTGGGAAGGCAACTTGCCGTGAAGCTGGGCGGCGGCGAGGTGCGTGGCATTCCAGTTTCGATGGGGAATCCGCACTACGTCGTGTTGGTGCCGGAGTTTTCCCAGCACTGGCAGAGTGAAGCCGCGGAGATTCAACGCAGCCCTTCATTCCCGCACGGTGTGAACGTTGAGTGGGTTGCAATCGATGGAAAGCATGATGTGAGGGTTCGTGTTTTCGAGCGCGGGGTGGGCGAGACCCAATCGTCCGGCACTGGTTCCTGCGCATCGGCAGTGGCGGCGATGTCGGCGGGCAAAGCGGAGTCGCCGGTTCGGGTGCATACGCCGGGAGGATTGCAGACCGTGCGCAAAGAAGGCGGCCTGGTGTTTCTTCGCGGCTCGGCGCACTTGGTGTGCCGGGGAGAGTTTTTTCTGACTTAGTCCGCTGACTTCGGGGGCACGCTTTACGATTTTGCAGTTTCATAGTAAGTGCCAGATTTCATTTTCACATCGGGCCTCTTCAAACTTGTCATCTCCACCCACTCCCCGGATCAAGCCGCCCGCCCTTCAACTGGGCGATACCGTGGGCATTGTCGCGCCGGCCAGCAACGTCAGGCGTAGCGATCTCGAAGCGGGATGCGAAGCGTTGCGGCGCGCAGGCTACCGGCCTTTGTTTTTAGATTCCATCCTGGAGCAGGATCTCTACTTCGCAGGATCGGTGCAACGCCGGGCGCGCGAGCTGGAAGAAATGTTTGCGCGCGACGACGTGCAAGCGGTGCTTTGCGCACGCGGGGGCTACGGCTCGAACTATCTGCTCGAAGCGCTCGATCTGGAGACGATCAAGGCGCATCCCAAGATATTCGTTGGCTATAGCGACCTGACTACGCTGCTTACTTATTTCTCCGATGCGCTTGGATTGGTAACTTTCCACGGGCCCATGGTTGCGAAGGATTGGACGCACGAAGACGGCGTCGACCGCGCTTCCTGGCAGGCGGCACTGGCTGGAACAGCGGCTTGGGAACCCCAGCTGGACGCGGACTCTGGAGCCCGAGGGTTAGTCGACGGCACAGCCGAGGGTGTGCTCTACGGAGGCTGCCTTTCCCTCCTGGTTGCGTCGCTCGGCACCCCCTACGAGATCAAGACCGAGGGCACGATTCTGTTTTTCGAAGACGTGGCGGCGAAGCCATTTCAAATTGATCGCATGCTGATGCATCTGAAGCTGGCCGGCAAGCTCAATGGAGTGCGGGGAATTATTTTTGGCGAGATGCTGAACTGCCTGCAGACTGCGAATCAGGGCTACACGCTCGAAGAAGTGGTGCTGCGAATTGTTGGAGATTTGGGAGTGCCCGTCGCCTATGGAGTGCGGTCCGGTCATGTCACGAAAGGGAATATCACTTTGCCGATTGGAGTGTGGGCTGCGTTGACCGTGCGTGACGGGCAGGTGAAGTTGAAGATACTGGAATCTGCTGTCACGACGGCAGGGAAGATCTAGCTGCGCAGAAATCATGAGCGATAAAAAACGCATTCATTTAATCGGCATCTGCGGAACCGCAATGGCATCGCTGGCCGGGATGCTGAAGCAGCGGGGGTTTTCCGTCACAGGATCCGACGCTGCCGCTTATCCGCCAATGTCGGACTTTCTTGCCGACCTCGGAGTCTCAGTGGCGCAGCCTTTCGACGCGCGGAATCTGGAGCCTCGCCCTGATCTGGTGGTCGTGGGCAACGCGATTTCGCGTGGCAATCCGGAGCTGGAGCAGGTGCTCGACCAGCGCATTCCGTTTTGCTCGCTGCCGCAATTGCTGCATGAGGAATTCCTGCGCGGAAAAGAAGTGCTGGTGGTGGCGGGCACGCACGGAAAAACCACGACCACCTCGATGCTGGCGTGGATTTTTCATACCGCCGGAATGCAGCCCTCGTTTCTGATCGGCGGCATCGCCGAGAATTTCGGTTCGAGCTTTCATCTGGGGCAGGGAAAGCATTTCATTTTGGAAGGCGACGAGTACGACACCGCGTTCTTCGACAAGGGGCCGAAATTTCTGCACTACTTTCCAGACGCCGTGATCTTGACGTCAGTCGAGTTCGATCATGCCGACATCTACAAGGATCTTGATGCGGTCGAGACGGCGTTCAAGCGATTGGTGAACCTGATCCCACGGCGAGGACGCATCGTGGCATTCGATGGCGTGACCGCCGACGCTGCCGAGAGCGGCAGCCTAGAACGCTGCCTTAGCAAATCGTTTTGTCCCGTCGAGCGATACGGAACTGGCGCCCGCGCCGGTTGGCGCATCACGAATCTGAAATTCGAAGCCGGACGAACTACATGGTCCGTACTCCGCGAAGGCAAAGCCTGGGCCGATTTCGAGTTCCCGCTGGCGGGTGAATACAACGTTTGGAACGCAACTGCGGCCGCGGCCTTGGCCGTGGGGTACGGCATCTCGAAAGAAGAGATTGCGCCGGCGTTGAAGACCTTCAAGAGCGTGAAACGCCGATTGGAAGTGAAGGCGCAGGTGAATGGCATCACGATTATCGACGACTTTGCGCATCATCCCACGGCAATTGCCGGCACGCTCAAGGCGTTGCGGGCGCGCTATGCCGGCGCGCGCCTGTGGGCGATTCTTGAACCCCGGTCGAATACTCTGCGCCGGCGTGTGCTGCAAGCCGACCTGGCGCGGAGCCTCGCGCTCGCCGATGAAGTCATCGTTGCCGCGGTCTTCCGCTCCGAAGCCGTGCCCGAAAATGAACTCCTGAAGTTGCCTGAGTTGGCGTCGGATGTTCAGAAGCATGGCAGCCACGCACGTTTGTTTGCTGACGCGGATGAGATCGTGCGGACGATCGCTCCGGAAATGCGTAGCGGCGATGTGGTGGCGATCTTATCCAACGGTGGCTTCGGTGGAATCTACGAGAAACTCCCGGCCCGGTTGCGGGCTCTCGCGGGCGAGAGCGGCACGGTCAATTCGGTGAATGCGGCGGGCAAGCGATGAGATGTTTATTGCTCGCCAGAGCCCGGCCACGCAAAATTCTCCAAGTGGCGCTGCTGCTATCTCTGGCTCTCGCCCGTTCGAACGCAGCAACCAACTACGCAATCTCGCTGGCGAATCCGGAGCAGCATCTCGTTGAAGTTCAAATCACGTTGCCCGAAGGTTCGTCGCAGCGGGAGTTGCAGCTTCCAGTCTGGAACGCCATCTACCAGGTCCGTGACTTCGCGCAATACATAAATTGGGTGCGAGCGAAAGAGCCCGCGAAAGGGAACGATCATGCGGGTCGCGCGCTCCCCGTGCGCGCGTTGGACAAGAGCCGGTGGCTGATCATCGGCGCCGAGAGCGGCGCGGTTGTGGACTATCAGATCTCGGTCGATTCGCCCGGACCGTTTGGCGCGCAGTTCAATTCGCATCATGCCTTTTTCAATCTGGCGCAGGTTCTTATGTATCCCACCGACGCTCGCAACGCGCCCATGGCCGTGCGTTTCAGCCAAGTGCCTGGAGGATGGCACATCGCTACGCCCCTCGCCTCGACGCCCGATGGCGGATTCGCCGCGGAGAACTACGATCGTCTCGTCGATTCTCCCGTCGAGATCGGCAACTTCAAAGAATCTGATTTCGAGGAAGCGGGCGGCCACTATCGCGTCGTCGTCGACGCCGAACCTGCCGACTACAACATGGAAGCAATCGTTGCCATGCTGCGGAAAATCGTTTCCGCTGCCACCAGTTGGATGGATGATCGTCCCTTCGACAGCTACATGTTTCTCTATCATTTCCCGCAGGGACCGGCTGGCGGCGGCATGGAGCACGCTTATTCAACTGCGATTTCTGTGAATGCGGAGCGGCTCGCGCGCGCTCCTGACGCGCTGGCTTCGGTGACAGCGCACGAGTTCTTTCATTTGTGGAATGTGAAGCGCATTCGTCCGCTGACCCTTGAGCCGGTGGATTACACTCGCGAGAATTACACACGCGCGCTCTGGTTCAGCGAGGGGTGCACCAGCACGGCGGCAGATATCATCCAGTTGCGCGCCGGGTTGCTCGACGAACGCCGCTTCGAGCAGGATCTCGGATCTGGAATCGCCGAACTGGAACGCCGCCCTGCGCACCTGACGCAGTCGGCGGAGGAATCAAGCCTGGATGCCTGGCTCGAAGGCGATGCTTACTACGCCCGCCCGGATCGCAGCATTTCTTATTACAACAAGGGCGAACTGCTGGGCATCATGCTCGATTTGGCGGTGCGCCAGGCCAGCAACGGGCGCGCATCGCTGCGCGAAGTTTTTCAGTGGATGAATCAGAACTACGCGAAGAAGGGCCGGTTCTTTCCGGATTCAGACGGCGTGCGCGAGGCTGCCGAAGCGGTGAGCCATGCGGATCTCGGATGGTTCTTCGCGAAGTACGTCGCCGGCACGGAAGAGATTCCCTGGGATACATTCTTCCAAGGAGTAGGCTTGCGCCTTCAGGAGGGAACGATCACGACAGCGGAAGCCGGCTTTACGGCCACGCGAAACTTTGACGGTCCCATGACCGTGGCCGCGGTGGCTGCGGGCAGCGAGGCGGAGCGAGCCGGTCTGCGGGTGGGCGATATAGTTCTCGAAATCAACGGCAAAATCGCGGGCCAGCATTCGGCGCAGGAAACGTCGCGGCTGAACCCGGGCGACGCGATCGCCGTGAAGCTGCGAGGCCGGCGCGGTGGCGATCGCGAGGTGAAGTGGAAGGTCGGTAGCCGCCAAGAACTTTCTTATCAACTGAAAGATCTGGAGAACGTTACCGCTGAACAACAGGCACGGCGGGCTGCGTGGCTGAAGGGCGAGGCGCAGATCTCGCAAGGCGCACAGTAGGGTAGCGCCAGGACGGCGGCGCTACGGAACTCAACATGATTCGCACCATCGCGATGCTCGTTTTCTGGGCGCTGGCCGCACCCGTCGCGGCCGCCGTCGGATTTCCCTGGACGTTCATCACCGGCGACATTCGCCTGCTCTATCGCATGTTCATGTTTGGCGCGTGGAATGGGGTGCGGCTGACTGGAGTGCGCGTGGAAACGATTGGGCTCGACCAGCTTGATCCGGCGCGCACTTACATCTTCATGTCGAATCACGTGTCGAACCTTGACCCGCCCATAACGATCCCGCTGATTCCGCGGCGCACGTCAGTGATGGTGAAAAAGGAGCTGTTCAGCTATCCAATTCTCGGCCGGGCGATGCGCATGGGTTCACTGGTGCCGGTGGATCGCGGCAATCGAGATGCCGGGATCGAATCCGTTCGGGCGGCGAAGCAAGTCGTGCGGCAGGGACTGAACATGACGATCTACGTGGAAGGCAAACGCTCGTTCGATGGCAAGCTGCTGCCTTTCAAAAAGGGTCCGTTCTATCTGGCCATGGAGTGTGGCGTTCCGGTGGTTCCCGTGACGATTACCGGCACGCACGAGGTGATGCCGAAGGCAAGGTTCGCAATCAAGCCCGGAGTGGCGACGGTTATTTTTCATCCACCGATCGAGCCGAAGGATTTCGGCACTCGGGACAGCCTGATGGAAAGAGTTCGAGCAGTGATCGATAGCGGACTGCCGAAAGAGTTCCAGCAAGAGGAACCAACCGCGAAGGACATGACAGTGCATAACCCCTCCGCTTGATCGCTTGGCGCTATCGACAGTTTCTTTTCAGGGATATAATTCGAGCCAATCGTGGGCCTTGCCGCTGGCACAAAACTCGGACCATATGAAATCCAGCAACCGCTGGGCGCCGGTGGTATGGGCGAAGTCTATCGCGCTCGCGATACGCGCCTCGGACGCGACGTAGCCATCAAGGTCCTTCCCGCACATCTGTCTTCCGATCCCGATCTAAGGCAGCGAATGGAGCGCGAGGCCAGGGCAATTTCCTCTCTGAATCACCCGCACATCTGCACTTTGCACGATGTTGGCTCCCAGGATGGAATCGACTTCCTGGTCATGGAGTGCGTGGAAGGCGAGACCCTCGCCGACCTGCTGCAACGCGGTGCCATGCCGCTGCAAGAGGCGCTGAAGACAGCGATCACGATCGCCGACGCCCTGGACAAGGCGCACGCTCGGGGCATCATTCATCGCGATCTGAAGCCCGCTAACGTGATGCTCACGAAGAATGGGCCCAAGCTGATGGACTTCGGCCTTGCGAAGCCTGCTCCGGGATCGAGTTCTGCGTCAGGCGCTGGCCTCTTGACGCCGAGCACTCCGACCATGAGTGTGGCTGCGCTCAGCGCTTCCGCCTCGCCATTGACGCAGAAAGGAACGGTGGTGGGCACGTTCCAGTACATGGCGCCGGAGGTTCTGCAAGGCCGGGAGTCCGACGCGCGCTCCGACATCTTCAGTTTCGGTTGCCTGCTCTACGAAATGTTCACCGGCCGCCGGGCCTTTGAGGGGAAATCGCAGTTCAGCTTGCTGGGCGCCATTCTGGACAAAGAGCCGGAGCGCATTTCGGCCGTGCTACCGAGTTCTCCACCTCGCCTTGATGAAACGGTATGGCGTTGCCTGGCCAAGAACCCGGACCAGCGCTATGGCTGCATGCACGACGTCAGAATCCAGGTGGAAGCTTTGGCGGAAGCTGCT
>Ga0210388_10005150_pt1 | contig 10210 bp, 6 predicted proteins | sample IncBWC19OmetaG_FD_155485 | JGI IMG/M metagenome (GOLD analysis project Ga0210388, IMG submission 155485) | Forest soil microbial communities from Barre Woods Harvard Forest LTER site, Petersham, Massachusetts, United States - Inc-BW-C-19-O ...
AAACCGTCACCACTCTAAACAAAATCCGTATCGAGCCATCTCTCATTGTCAATTCCCCGCACCGTCATCGGTCTTCTTCGGCTTCTCAGGCGGACCTAGCGGCGCAGGCCCTTTCATCGCGTTCTCGTACAGCACAGCAAATGACGAAAGCCAATGCTGTCCTTCATAGCCCGCGTCGCCGATCTTCGCGTAGCCACGGGTCGCGCTCATCATCGCCAGCCGCTTGAAGACTTCAATCCGCGGATCATCCTTTGGCAGCGCCTGCGCAATCGTCAGCAAAGCAGTCGCTCGCTGAAAGTTCAACCCAATCAAATGCGATTCGGCCGCCAACTGCACCTGGGCATCCGCGCCTGACGTGTTCACGTGGCTCGTATCAATCTCCTTCGCATACACCTGAAACGCATCCGAATACACCGGCGGCAAGAAACCGTCCAGCCACTTCAAATAACTCTGCTGGTCCATCACGCGACTCATCAGCGCGGCTTCCGTCAGGCAGGACGAAACCAAATCTGTGTTCTGCGGCTCAAAGTTCGTGTTGCAGTTCTTGTCCTTCTCGAAAAGCCGCATCGCATTCGCGTGAATCGCCGTCTTCAGCGTCGCGTCCTCCGACAAGTTCGCCCCATCGAGTGCCAGACTCATCGACCAGGCTGTGTTCGACTCCACGCCCGTCCGGTAAGGAAATTTCAAGTCGTACAGATAGAACACATAGCGCTCCGACATCCACTTCGCCAGCGGCATCAGAGCATCCGCCACCTTCTTATCTTCGTCGGAGTTAGATCCCTTCACCTCGCCATACAGCTTCAACACCCACGTATAGCCATACGGTTTCTCGAAATTCGCATCCGGCCCCTTCTGCTCGTTGAAGAACGCCAGTTCGCCATCTACATTCGTCTTCTTGAAATGATTCGTCGCAATATCCTTAATCGCCGGCCCCAGACTGATCTTCGGTTCCTGCTTCCGCAGCGACATCAGCGTCCACACCGAACCCACCGCGCTATGCCAGTCCGCGCAGCCGTAAAACGCCCGGTTTTTATCATAGTTCTCCAGCAGTTGCGCTGGCTTCGAGTACTGCCATAGATAATTGTTCCGGTTCGCCGGGGCCTCGTCCGGGTGGTCCGTACAGCTAATCGCCGAAGCCGCCAGCGTCTCCCGCTTCGCCTCGTCATAAACAGGAGCCGTTACCGCCGGAAGTGTCTTCAGATACTCGTTAACCTTCTTCGCATCCACACCCTGGCCCAACGCAATCGGCGCCGCCAAACAACCCATCAACCCCGCAATCAGAACTCTCATCGCACTTCCTTCACTTGCACGCACTCACACTCTGCCGTCACAACCGCATCAACCCGGACATTTTCCGCTTCCCGATAGACTAATCGAGGATGCCCCAACACCCAACGCCTCGTTGCATTCCTGCATCCATTAACTGATAGCGTATCCCTGTATCCCTGCCACTCTCTGCCATTCTCAAGTTAGGAGCGACCCGGAAACCAGGTGAAAGCCGAAAGTCCATGGCGCGAGCGTCTGCGAGCGCTTCAGAACGTCCCCCCCGTCCTCCATATCCTCTGGGAGTCTGGCCCCTCCGTCGTCTTCTGGGGATTGGCCCTCCGCGTCATCGTCGCCGTCCTGCCCTTCGGCATCGCCAAAGTAGCCGCCTGGATCATTGGCGACATCGCCGGCGTCCTCCGCGGCCAGCCTCTAGCCGCGAACTTCTGGACTTTGGTTGGCACCGAAGTAGGCTTCAACGTCCTGCTCGGCATTATCACCCGCGCCATCGACTACTCCGACTCGCTTCTCGCCAACCGCTACACCCAGCACGTCAGCGTCCGCGTCATGGAGCAGGCCGCCCGGCTCGACCTCACCACATACGAAGATCCCCTCTTCTACGACCGCCTCGAGCGCGCCCGCGTCCAGGCTACCGATCGTCTCGCCATGATCCAGCAGATGGGTCGGCTCTTCCAGCAGGTCATCACTACGCTGGTCTTCTCCGTCGCCCTCGCCTGGGCCTCGCCATGGCTCATCCTCTTGCTTGCCCTCGGTGTTCTCCCGTCCTTCATCGGAGAGACCCATTACGCCTTCCTGGGCTATGCCAAAAACTTCCGCCAAACGCCAGCCAAGCGCCAGATGGACTACCTCCGCCAGGTCGCCGGCAGCCGCGAGGGCGCAAAAGAGGTAAAACTCTTCGGCCTTAGCAAATTTTTCACCGAACGCTTCCAGGCTTTAGCTCACCAGATCTACGTCGAAGACGTCACTCTCTCCCGCTCTAAGCTCATCATAGGCGGATTGCTCGGCATCATCGGCACCCTCGGCTACTACGGAGCCTACGTCTACGTCATCTGGCGCACCCTCCACGGCGCCTACGACATCGGCCAGTTCACCTTCCTCACTGCCGCGATCCAGCAGGCAAGCTCTAATCTCCAGCAGGTCTTCTCCACGGCCTCGGGCATCGCCGATCAGGCTCTCTTCCTCACCGACCTGCTCGCCTTCTTTGAGATGCAACCCACGGTGCAATCCAAACCGAACTCACTCCCCGCACCCAATCCAATCGAGCAGGGCTTCGAGTTCCGTAACGTCTCCTTCACCTACCCTGGCACCGAACGCACCGTCCTCCACAATTTCAACTTCACACTCTCTCGCGGCGAACGTATCGCCCTCATTGGCGAAAACGGTCAGGGCAAAACCACTGTCGTCAAGCTCATCACTCGCCTGTACGATCCCACCGAGGGCCAGATCCTCCTTGACGGCATCGATCTCCGTGAATACTCCATCGAAGAGCTCCACCGCCAGATCGGCGTCATCTTTCAGGACTTCATGCGCTTCGAGATGACGGCACGCGAAAACATCGCCGTCGGCCGCATCGACGAACCACATCAACAGGCCGCCATCGAAGATGCCGCCCACAAAAGCCTCGCCGACACCGTCGTCGACAAACTAGCCCACGGCTACGACCAGGTCCTCGGCCGCCGCTTCGAAGGCGGAGTCGAGCTCTCGGGGGGCGAGTGGCAAAAGATGGCCCTCGCCCGCGCTTATCTCCGCGACGCACAGCTGCTCATCCTCGACGAGCCCACCGCCGCACTGGACGCCCGCAGCGAACTCGAGGTCTTCGAACGCTTCGCCGAGCTTACGCAGGGCAAGATGGCACTCCTCATCTCGCACCGTTTCTCCACCGTCCGCATGGCCGACCGCATCGTCGTTCTCTCCGGCGGTCGTCTCCTGGAAGAAGGCAACCACCAGCAGCTCATGGCCAAAAACGGCCTCTACGCCAGCATGTTCGAGATGCAGGCAGCAAGTTACAGGTAGTCCCGCCCAAGCATCTGAACCAACAGAGCACAAGCAAGCCAGCCGCTCCATCCGCATCACGCGATCGAGAAAGATCTTATGGCACCACCGGAAAACTTCACCTCCGCAGAACCCGTGCTACCGCCAACCGCCCCCACCTCGGAGGTGCCCACCACCGGTCTGCCGGAAAAACCCTCCGTCTCCGACGCCGATCTTCGCACCCACGCCGAAGCCCTCAGCAAACACTGGCAGGCAATCCCCCGCCCCACAACCGACGGCCTCACCGAACGTCTCGTCAGCCTCAACCAGCGCCTCACCGCGATCCTCGCCGCGTGCCGCAAAACCATCACCACCACTGAACTCACTCCGCAGCTTGAACTCCTCGAAAGCACCCGCATGCTCGAGGCCCCGCTCCTTCACGGTGAAGAGACTACCGCCACCTTCGCTTCCCTCCCACACGTCCGCGTCGATGGCGACAAGGAACTCCCGCGCGTCGTCAATCTCGCCGAAGGCTATCTCTCAGCCGCCCAGGGTATCTGGTCGCCCGAATCCCTCACCACATACGTCAACCAGGGCCAGCAGCGCGACCCGCTCCTCCTCGAAGAGATTACCGTTCTCCCGCAAGCCCTCAAGCTCGCCCAACTTGAATACATCCTCGACCGCGCCGAAGAGGCCTTTCGCGCCGGCGACCTTCCACCCATTGAGCAATCGCCTTTCTCCGCCACGCTCCACAGCATGCGCCGCCTCAATCAGTATGAGTGGCGCACCGTCCTCGAGCCTCTCATCGCCTTTGACGCGATCCTCCGTCAGGATCCCGTCGGAGTCTTCGCAGCCATGGAAGACGAGACCCGACACATTTATCACCTTCGTATCGCCGAGCTGGCCCGCCACGCCGACGCCAGCGAAGTCGAAACCGCGCAGGTTGCCCTCGAACTCGCGCGCCAAGCCACCCAAACTCCCAACCCTGACCCGCGCCTCGCCTACCGCTGTGCGCATATCGGCTACTACCTGTTCGCCGAAGGCCTCCCCGACCTCAGCCAGCGAATCGACTACAACGGCCCAGCCATCGAGCGACTCCGCAGCCTCCTCCGCAGCTGGAAAGAAGACTTCTACATCCTCGGCATCTTCACTCTTTCCTGTCTGCTCATCGTCGCCATCATTGCGCCGCTGGTCCCGCACAACGCCTTCTGGCCAGTCATGGGAGCGCTTCTTCTCGCTCTCATCCCGGCGTCGCAGGGCGCCGTCGATCTCGTCAACAACACCGTCACCGCCTTGATGAAGGCCCACTCGCTCCCCAAGATCGACTTCTCCAAAGGAGTCCCACCCGAAGCCACCACCTTCGTCGTCGTCCCCACGCTCCTCTTGCGGGAGAAGCAGGTCCACGAGCTCTTCGATGAGCTCGAAGCCCGCTACCTCTCCAATCAGGACCCCAACATCCACTTCGGCCTCCTCACCGATCTTCCCGACATCGAAACCCGTCCGCTCGACGAAGACACCAACCCCCTTGCTCTCCTCGCTGCGCAATGCGTCGCCGATCTCAACGCAAAATATGCCGGACAGAATGGTGGCTCCTTCTTCCTCCTCCATCGCCATCGCGGCTTCAACGCGCGCCAGGGCGTGTGGATGGGTTGGGAGCGAAAGCGCGGCAAGCTCCTCGACCTCAATAAATTTCTCCTCCGCCAGCACGACAGCTTCCCTCTCAAGGCCGGCCCGCTCGACCTCCTCAACAACATCCGATACGTCATTACGCTTGACTCAGACACCCAGCTCCCCCGCGGCACCGCCGCACGCATGGTCGGCACCATGGCTCACCCGCTCAACCAAGCCATCGTCAATCCCAAACTCCGCATCGTCACCGCCGGATACGGCATCCTCCAGCCTCGCGTCGGCGTCAGCGTCTCCTCTGCAGCCAGCTCGCGGCTCGCTTCGCTCTACTCTGGAGAAACCGGCTTCGACATCTACACCCGCGCTGTCTCCGACGTCTATCAGGACCTCTTCGGCGAGGGCATCTTCGCCGGCAAAGGCATCTACGAGGTCAGCATCCTCCAGCAGGTCCTCGACCGCCGTTTCCCTCGCAACGCACTGCTCTCGCACGACCTCATCGAAGGCTCCTACGCCCGCGCCGGGCTCGTCACCGACATCGAAATCATCGACGACTATCCCTCCCACTACTCCGCCCACACCCGCCGCAAACATCGCTGGGTCCGAGGAGATTGGCAGATCGCCCGCTGGCTACTCAACCGCGTTCCTGACGAATCCGGCCATTACGTCGCCAACCCCATCAACACCATCTCCCGCTGGAAGATCCTCGACAATCTGCGTCGCTCGCTCGTCGAACCTGTCACCTTTCTTCTCTTCCTCCTTGGCTGGTTCATCCTTCCCGGCGGCGCTCTCTACTGGACCCTCGCCGGCCTTGTCCTTCTGCTCCTCCCCAGCTTTGTTCAGCTGGCCTTCAACCTCGGCCGCGCTCTCTTCAAACTCAGCTTCGTCGGAGCCCGCGAGGGCATCACCACCTTCGCCTCCTCCTTCGGATTCACCATCCTTAACCTCACCTTCCTGCCGCATCACATGCTGCTCTCGCTCGACGCCATCATCCGGTCTCTCGTCCGCAGCTTCGTCTCCGGCAAGCGCCTGCTTGAGTGGGAGACCGCAGCCCAGGCGGAATCTGGCTCCTCCAAACACTCTCTCGATATCTACCTTCAGCTCTCTCCTGCGATCGCGCTGGTGATCGCCGTCGCATTAGCCTTCGACCATCTTCCCTCGCTCTACGCCGCCGCACCCGTGCTGTTGCTATGGGCCGTCGCCCCTCTTGTAGCCCACTGGCTCAACTCCCCTCCAACTCAGGAAGAGGGCCCGCTCACCACGCAGGACTCGCTCTTCCTTCACCAGCAAGCCCTTCAAATCTGGCGGTACTTCCAGGAGTTCGGCGACGAGAAAAATCAGTGGCTCATTCCCGACAACGTCGAAGAAAAGGACCTCGTTCAGATCCGCAAGCTCTCTCCAACAAACCTCGGCATGCTCTTCAACGCCCGCCAGGCTGCGGTCGAGTTCGGTTTCCTCACCCTCTCCGACTTTGCTCGCGCCACGCTCGGCACCCTCAACACCTACGACCGCCTCGAAAAGCAGCGCGGCCACATCTACAACTGGTACGACATCGAGACCCTCAAGGCCATTCCACCCCTCACCATCTCGTCGGTCGACAGCGGCAACCTCACCGCCTCTCTCTACACCCTCCAATCTGGCGCGCGCGACCTCCTCAAGCGTCCCATCCTCAGCCTCGAGATGTTCTCCTGCCTCGAGCAGATGCAATCCGATCCCATCAAGCCTTCACCCTCCACCACGCCACCGCGCCAGCAGAATGACGCTGCGGCCCTCCGCGGCTACGTCCGCTCCATGCTTCAGCAGACCGCCGCTCCGGCCCACCCTGTCTCCGTAGAGAACGATCTCGCCAATGCCGGCCGCGAAACATGGCTCGCCGCCGAGCTCCTTCGCCGCCTCACCGCACTCTCCATCTTCGCGCAGGACTACGCCCCCTGGACGCTGCCGCAATTCGAGGCGCTCTTCGAGCTCCCCCAGCTCAACCAGCCCGAAGACCACATCATCCCCACCCTCGAGCAGGCCCCGGACTACGCGGCGAACCTCTACGCCCGAATCGCCGATGCCACCCCAGCCCTCCCGCAGGACTCTCCGCTCGCCACCTCCGCCATTACCCTCCGCACTCTCCTCACCGAAGCAGCACCCCGCCTCGACCAGCTCAAATCCGACCTCGCCACCGTCGCCTCCGAAGCCGGCCGCCATGCCGACGCGATGCACTACAGCTTCCTCTTCGTCGAATCCCGCCAGCTCCTCTCTATTGGATACGACGGCGCTAAACACGAACTCCATTCGGCATGCTACGACCTACTTGCCTCCGAGGCCCGTATCGCCTCCTTCATCGCAGTTGCCAAGGGAGACATCCCGCAACAATCCTGGTTCCGGCTCGATCGCTCCCACGTCCTCGTCGACGGCCACCCCGCGCTCCTCTCGTGGACCGGCACCATGTTCGAGTACCTCATGCCCTCCCTGTGGATGCGTACCTTCCCTAACACCCTTATGTCGCGAGCGCTTGATTCCGCTGCTCTCATCCAGCGCGACTACATCCGCAACAACCCCTGGGGCATCTCCGAATCCGGCTTCGCGAAAAAAGATCCTCACGGCCGCTACAGCTATCAGGCCTGGGGCATTCCCGCGCTCGCCCTCAAATATGGAGCGGAGGATGGGCCCGTCATCAGCCCCTACTCCACCTTTCTTGCCCTCGCCACGCTTCGCAAGGACGCCATCGGCAACCTACGCCGCATGGCCTCGATGAACTGGCTCGGGAATTACGGCTTCTACGAGGCTGCCGACTACACCACAGCCCAGCCCCCGGAGCTCGTCCGTTCCTGGATGGCTCACCATCAGGGCATGTGCCTCCTCGCCCTCACCAACCTGCTAAAAAATAACGTCGTTCAACACTGGTTCCACGCCACCCCCCGCATCCGGGCCGCCGAGCTGCTCCTCCACGAAAAGCCCCTCAGCAAGGAGACCCTCAAAGCCCTCGCCAACCAGCCCAAGTCCCCCAAGACTGCCTGAAGGTTCGCGCTAAGCCGAGATGTCCCGCCGCGTCCGCATAAATCCACCCAGCGCTCCGCCCACCGTCGACAGCACCAGCAAAAATCCCGCCATAAAGGTCAACGATGCGAGTACCCATCCGGCTCGAAATTCAGGCGAATACCAAATCCGTTGTATTTCCGGTGGTTGTGGGCTAATCGACACCGCCTTTTCGAATCCGGCATGCAGTCCTTCAGTCAACTGCGCATCCACTCCAGCCATGCTATGCAGACCATACCGCGCAACCAGGCCGCCAATCGCTACCGCCACGCCAAAACAGACGACCAGCGCCAGCCCCACTACGATTCCAATTCTCGCCCCCACTCCCGCATCCATCCAAGCCAGCGGACGCCGCCTCTGGTACAGCGACAGCGCAATTATCGAGCCGCTGATCGTCCACAGCATGCTCAGCAGCGACAGCACCTGTACCCGCTCCGACAGCACCGACAATACCGCCGCAATCGCTGCCACCAGCGCCGCGCAACGGATCGCCGTCTTCCACTCCACGGTCTGCGGCCGCGGCGGAGGGACCGCACCCGTCGTATCCTCGCCAGTGCCATTCATCTGTTGCTCATGGTCCTGGAGATATATCTGCGGCGCTCCACAATGCGGGCAGAACGGAGAGATCTCCTCACCTGCCGGCAGCTCCCCGCCGCAACTATGACAAAACCTATGCATACCTTGAAGCTATCCCACCCCGCAGAACGCGGCAAGCTCCAACCCACCGCGCTTTACTGAGTCTGCTTGCCGTCACTGTCACCCGACGTAAAGTGCCCCGGCAGGTCCAGTGCAACCAGCCCAAACTTCGTGCCGTTCCCCTCCGGATCAATCGCGACAATATGCTGATGCAGTTTCGAGCCCGCCTTCAACTCCAACTTTCCCGACTCGTCATCATTCACATAAACATGGTTCTCTTTGTCGTTGTCGCACGTCAGCCCCTCCGTCGTGCGCACCGGCGAACCCACGGGCTTGTTGCCTTGGCACTGAATTACATCGCCATAGCGCCCCAGCGCCTTGCGATAAAACGCTGACACCTGCTCTGGACTATCCCCCGTACGGTAGCTCGCCGCCTTCACCCTCAGCTGAAAGCTCCCGAAGCTCATGTTCACGTCCGCAGCCCCGTTGTTCTTGTCCTTCTTCACCAGGTCGGCGCCGGGATAGACCGGTAAGCCCTGGCCCTCCGCCACCGCGTCATCGTTGGTCTTCACCGTCATTCCGCCGAACGGCGTCGCAATCTTGACGTTGTCGTTTCCATTCTTCTTATCCGACTCGATCCGGCACCCACTCACCAGCGTCATGGCCGCCGTCGTCACCACTACCGCAACCACTCTCTTAGCCCGCATCGCTGCCTCCCACATCTTCTGAAGACGATACGCCATTTTCCACCCTGTGGTTCCATCGCCGCGCCCACGGCCCAAACAGGCCGTCTGAACCCCATCGCCTACACTCCGGCCAAGAACAAATTACAATCCACGCTCGATTCACTGGCCTATACTTTACTCACGCCGGCATCCTATCCGGCCAGGGCGGTACAGGAGTCACCGGCATGGCGCAGCACCAGCCAATCCGCAAAACTAACCATCCCTCCGGGTCCGACATCCCGGACAAGCTCTATTTCCGTATCGGCGAGGTCGCTAAACTCTGCGACGTTCCCGCCTACGTCCTGCGTTTCTGGGAGAGCGAGTTTCCCCAGCTCAAGCCGCACAAAGGCGGTACCGGTCAGCGTCTGTATCGTCGCCGCGACGTCGAAATGGCTCTCCGAGTCAAGAGCCTCCTCTACGAAGAGGGCTATACCATCCCCGGCGCCCGCCAAGTCTTTAAGGCGGAGCTTAAGCAGAGAGAGCCGCAGCTGGCCCTGACCATCGACGACGCTCCCGCCAGCATCGATCCGCGCCAGCTTCGCAAGCTCCAGAAAGACCTGCGCGATCTTCACGCTCTTCTGTCGAAACCGGCTGCCCGCGCCGCGGTCCATCCAATCCGCACGCCGCGCCCCGTGCCGGCTCCTCGCCGCAACGCGGAAAAGCTCTTCGATCTCCCACTTCTCCCGGAGAACAATCAGCGCTAAACATGAAATTAAAGAGCGATTTCGAACCCGGCCGCACCCGCAGAGAACGACGTCAGTCTCCCCACAAGACTCCCTATCTCGGCCTCGACCCCTACCACGGCGTCGCCATCCAGTGCCAGTTCTGCTCCGGACAGGACTTTCGCCGCTCCACCCTCCGCGCTGAAGACTTCGGAGAGATTCTCTTCATGCGCTACCCCGTCCGCTGCCTGCGCTGTGGCCAGCGACAGATGGTCAGCTACA
>Ga0210388_10005152_pt1 | contig 10210 bp, 7 predicted proteins | sample IncBWC19OmetaG_FD_155485 | JGI IMG/M metagenome (GOLD analysis project Ga0210388, IMG submission 155485) | Forest soil microbial communities from Barre Woods Harvard Forest LTER site, Petersham, Massachusetts, United States - Inc-BW-C-19-O ...
GAGCCTCGAACAATGTGAAGCGCGGAGCAGGGAGGTCGGCGAGCTCTGGCGGAAGTATCTGGAAGCGTTAGCGCCGGATGATCTCACCAAAACTGTTTCCTACAAGAACAGTAAAGGGGAACCGTGGACCAGCACGGTGGAAGATGTCGTCACCCATGTGCTTTTTCATTCCGCATATCATCGCGGACAGATCGCCAGCTTCATGCGGGCCAGCGGCGACACGCCGGCTTATACCGACTTCATTCACGCGGTTCGCCAAGGGTTGATGAGGTAGGACGTCAGCTCTTAGCTTGAACCACTGGCATCCTCGAATTCGTTGTCGCCGCAGTTTGCCGGCTGCCCTGACTTTTGCCGTTCTCTGCACAAAACACGTAATATCTGAGCAATGAAAAGAGCCGCGTTCCTGTTCACGCTGCTGCTCGGCGCCGCCCTGTTGCCGGCTGCCGACGCTCCCAAGATTGCCAACATGCCCGCCGCTGTTTCCGGTAATGCCGTGGCGTCGCTGAAAGGCGGACTGGAACTGTTCTCGATCATGGGAGTGGGCCCGCGCAAAACCTGGGATGACGTCACCAATCGTGTTTACATCTTCAACCTCGCGTCCGGAAAGTGGCGAGAAGGCCGACCGGTGCCTGGAGTTGCGGGGCGACTCGGGGCTTCAGCGATCGGCGCGCGGGGCAAGATTTTTCTCTTTGGCGGATATGTTGTGGATGGGCAGGGCGCGGAACTCACCGTTTCCGACGTGAGTGCTTACGTGCCCGACGATCACAAGTGGTATCGCGGCGCCGATATTCAGCTGCCCGTCGATCGCAGCGTGGTTGGAGTGAACCATGATCGCTTCATTTATCTGATTGGTGGACGCTCGAAGAATGGGCCTGTGAACAACGTCCAGATCTACGATGCGGAAAAAAATCAATGGAGCGAAGGCACGCCATTTCCCGGAACGCCCGTGTTCGGACACGCGGGCGGTCTGGCGGACGAGGAAATTATCGTGATCGACGGTGCAAAGAAAAACACCGGCCCGGGCGCGCCTTACCTGGCCTCGGACGAATGCTGGATCGGCAAGATTGATCACAAAGACCCGAATAAGATTGAATGGAGCAAGCTGCCGCCACATCCCGGCCCGGCGCGCTTCGGCAGCGCCAGCGGCGGAGAGAGTCACAAAATCCATTTCTCCGGCGGCAGCGCCAGCCCGCACGACTTTAAAGGCATCGGCTACGACGGCCAACCCGCCGACGTTTCGAGCGTGAGTTTTCTCTACGATCTGCACGCCAACCAGTGGGTAACGGCGGATGAAAATACCGTCGAGCCCCGCATGGATTGTGGCGGCATCCTGGCGACTCCGGCGGGCCTCGTGATTCTGGGTGGAATGACCAAGGGGCAGACAGCGACGGCACTGGCCACACTGTTCGCCAGGAAGTAAGGCCCTGTGAAATCCTCGGAGCCGACTGCTCTCGGAGCCGACTGCTCGGAGCCGACTGCTTGGCAGCTGCTCGCATCCGCGATAGACTATCCCCACCCTGATAGTTCGATCGTTCGTTTCCCGCGGGGACCCGGTTTCGAGACGACCCGCGCCGAGGAACAAAATGTCCATCCCGCGCTAGTTCATATCCTCTCCGTTCGCTGAGTTAGCTGGCTCCGCCGGCTCCCGTTTTTCTTTCGCACATTCAGAAGCGCGCACGCCCCAGAATCATCCCGGGCGATGTCGGGAAAAGTTGCAGGTTGAAATGGAAGCAGCTAATAACGCTGCCGAAACGCAGCCCACACTCTGGACTTCGCTGGTCGAAGCGATCCGCGGCTCGCACCAGGACTTCACCACCGGAAGTCTGAACCGCGCCATCTTTTTGCTCGCCGTCCCCATGGTTCTGGAGATGGTGCTGGAATCGCTGTTCGCCGTGGTGGATGTGTTTTGGGTTGGCCGCCTCGGAGCCAACGCCGTGGCCACGGTGGGACTTACCGAGTCCATGCTGAGCCTGGTGTTCTCGGTGGCAATGGGGTTGAGCCTTTCCACTACCGCGATGGTGGCGCGGCGCATCGGAGAGAAAGATCCCGAAGGCGCGGCCGTCGCCGGAGTGCAAGCCATCGCGCTCGGGCTCTTCACATCCGTTGCGATCGGCGTGCCCTGCTTTTTTTTCGCTCCCCAATTGCTGCATCTCATGGGGGCTTCGCCCGAGATTATCGCTACGGGCAGCGGATATACGCGCATTTGCCTGGGCGGCAGTTGCGCCGTGCTGCTGCTGTTTCTCAACAATGCCATCTTCCGCGGCGCCGGTGATGCCGCGATCGCCATGCGCCTGCTGTGGGTGTCGAACATCATTAACCTGATACTCGATCCCTGCCTCATCTTCGGCTGGGGACCGTTCCCGCGCCTGGGCGTAACCGGAGCGGCGCTCGCAACATTTACTGGACGCAGCATCGGCGTGGCCTACCAGTTCTACCGGTTGATGAAAGGTACCGAGCGCCTGCGCATTCTTTCTCGGCAGGTGCGCTTGCAGTTCGACGTGCTGTTGCGCCTGATCCGCGTGTCGCTGACTGGAATTCTGCAATTTGCCATTGCCCATACCAGCTGGATCGGCCTGGTGCGCATCGTCAGCATTTTCGGCTCCGCCGCGCTTGCCGGATACACCATCGCCATTCGTGTGGTCATCTTCGTGATCATGCCTTCCTGGGGACTGAGCAATGCGGCCGCGACTCTGGTCGGTCAAAACCTGGGGGCCAATCATCCCGAGCGCGCCGAAAAGGCGGTCTGGCGGACGGGCTATTACAACGTGGCGTTTCTGGGAATTGTCGGGCTATTTTTTATGGAATTTTCGGAAGCAGTCATCCGCCTGTTTACCAGTGATCCGGCGGTGGTCCCGCTGGGAGCGTCGTGCCTGCGCATTATCAGCTACGGCAATATCGGATACGCCTACTTCATGGTGATGATGCAGGCCTTCAACGGGGCGGGCGACACGATTACTCCGACCATTGTGAATTTTTTCGGTTTCTGGCTGCTCGAGATTCCGTTGGCTTACTGGCTGGCGATTCCGATGAAGATGCACTCGAATGGGGCCTACTACGCCATTGCCGTCGCCGAGGGGTCGATGGCAGCCGCCAGCGCGATCCTGTTTAAGCAGGGTCGGTGGAAAAAGAAGAAAATCTGATATCGACTCGACCTACGGATAAAAAGGAAGGATCAAAAAGGTGGGGCGGGAGGAACGGTATCGAACCGTCATCTCCGGGATGGAGCCCCGGCGCATTGCCGTGGTTATGCTACTCCCGCGTACGGAGTGTCACTGCCGCAACCAAGTTATTGCATGGGCCGCTTTTGTGTCAATACTACCCCGACTCTCCCGACGGACCAAAGGTCTATGGGCAATTCGCCGCGTCCCAGTTCGGGACAAAGTTCGGGACAAAACGCTTCCAATCAGCGGCCAATTCAAGCGCAAAGTCAAAGCAGCGGACAAGCTTGTCCTGAGCCTTGGACGGTATTTTGCAAACCGTCAGTATCGACAGAAACTAAACGACTTGCTCGTTTAGTTTCTGGAGAGCGAGGTCGCAGGAGTGTCCGCCCTACATAAGCTAAGGTCTACCGCGAGCAAGGTCTATCGCGCCCGCGCCAGTACCAGCGTGACGTCATCCGGCTGTTCGTTCTCGCCGATCCAGTTCTCGACCGCCGTCGTTACCAATTGGCTGATCTGGGGCAACGGAAGATTCCGATTGTCGCTGACCAGATCAATCAGCCGCTGCTCGCCGAATTCGCCGAAGTCGTTCTCCGGCTCGGTGACGCCGTCGCTATACGCAAGAAAGATCTCTCCGGGTTTCATCTCTACGCTGCCTTCTTCGTAACTCATGTTGTCGAACAGGCCGATGACCGTGCCACCCGCCTCCAGCCGCCGAATGCCGCCGTTCCTGGCGACGAGAATCGGCGGCAGATGACCGCCGTTGCTGTAGGTGAGCCGGTGCGAACGCCCGTCGTAAATGCCGAGAAACAGAGTCGCATATTTTTCCGGAGGAGTGCTTTCGTAAAGTTGATGGTTGAGCAATCCCAGCAGCGCGCCCGGAGAAATCTCTATACCTTCCGGCCATGTGGCCATAACTCTACCCGCGCCGGCTAACGCGCCCACGGCCACGGGCTCGCGCATCTGCGGCAGGCTCTCCACGCTATAGGCTCGCACTGCGGAGTGGATGGTCGCCATCAGCAGCGCGGCCGATATTCCTTTGCCGCTGATGTCGCCCACGGCGAGGATCAATTTGTGCGAGCTCGCGGTCAGAAAATCGTAGTAGTCGCCGCTGACGGTGCGGGCCGGGCGGCAGAATCCATGCACCTCCAGCGATTCCAGCTCTGAAATCTGGCGCGGGAACAGCTGCGCCTGCACTTCCTGCGCGATGGTCAGTTCGTTTTCTAGCCGCTGTTTTTCCTTCTGCTCGAGCACCAGTTTCTCAATGGAAGCGGTCATCGAGTTGAACGAAAGCGCCAGTTCGGAAAGCTGGTCCGCTGACTTCACTGGGATGCGATGGCTGAAGTCGCCACGGTCGACATGTTTGGTGGCCTCGTAGAGTTGGGCCACTGCTGCAGTCACGGTGCGGGTCATACGCGTGCCGATGAACAGGGCGATCAGTTCAATGATGGCGAAGAAAATTCCTACGCCCAGCAGGACGTATTCGACGCCCTGAACGTACTCTCCCAACGCCTCGAAAAGATGCGCGTAGAGCACCGACGGACGGGTCCGCACTCTTACCGCCGCTCCTGGTTCCTGCCTCCCGGTTTTCCAATCGACCGCCGAAAGAGAAGTGCCCGCGAGCGGGATCTCAAAATCCATGCTGCTCGTTGGAGGGGGCAGATTGCCCACCACGAAAATGGGTCGAAACAGCACCTGGCCCACCTGCACTGTGGTGCTTTGTTTGCCCGAATTGATTGCGACGCTGCTCTGGCGGTCTGGCGGATTGACGGAAAGGGAAGTGTGAGGACCAGAGTTCGTCGAGCTGGCCGAAGCCTCGCTGCTCGAGCGATTCGTCTCCGTCGGTGCGCTTGGGGCCAACAGGGTAATCTCCCCGAGATCGGCTGCGATCTTCCCCACCAGCTCCAGATCGAACGGCTCACTGGTAACCACCGTGAGATTCGTAGAACCCACTTCAAGGGAACTGACAACCCGCAGGTGCAATGTGCCGCCGTCACGGACCATGTCACGAAACTGTACCCGTGAAAACCCCGGAGGGCTCAGCGCGGTCCCGTTAAACACATTGCACAGCGGCAGGGGCTGATTGCCATACCAGGCGCATACTTGCCGATGCCCCCAGGCAGCGTCTCGCCTCCTAAGACCAGCCAGCGATTCCGCCGCCGGACGGTCTCCGCGCTCAAAGTGTGCCGCGAGTTCGTTGCTGACGGCTGCGTTTGCGGCCTCCAGACTGCGCAGCTGCGCGTGGATTTCCGAAGTCACCACGAACACCGCGAACTGTCCGGCCAGACCGTAGAGCGTGATGAACGCCATGGCTACGAGAAGCACCGCCGGAATCACTCCAATGAACATATAAGTGACGATGAGACGGTTCCGCAGCCGCCACAGCACTTTCCTCTTGAGCCAACCAAAGCCGAGAAACGAAAACAAAATTCCCGAACTGACCGCCAGAAACGTCGCCCACCCACCCAGACTTGCGCCCCAGGAAGGCGCAAACAATGCCAGCAACCCGCGCAGCCCGAACAGGATTCCGCCCAGCGCCAGCAGGTACCATGCGATGCGTGCCGCACGGCTCTCTGGCCACAATCCGGCTAGCTGCAGCCTACTTCGCATTGTTGAGTTGGACCGCATGCTGAAGACTCGATGATTGCTCGTTATGACTACTACATCACCATCGCAGAAAATCTCGATTATAGACTTGACCCCAGCGCCCCGGGAGTCGGAGTTTGTTCGCTGGTTTAAATTCTAACCCGTAGTGAGGAGTGGGCCTTCGAGAAGCTCCCGTAGCGACAGCCACCCCGGCTGTCCCGGCCCGAGCGAAGCTCGACCGGCTTACCCAAATCAAGCCAGGTGCAACCGATCCACCACCAACTCCACACAGCACTTAGCATTCCCGCGATTCTCATTTAGAATCCTGTCGTGCCGAGAAACGCCCAAAGAAACGCTCTCAGAAACGTTCTCAGAAATTGGGGTTCGATCGCCGTCGCAGCTCTAGCCGCTTCCGTGTTCGCAGCGCGCACGGAAGCGCAGCAGCCGCCCGCGAATCCACCCTCGACTCAGCCGCAGGTAAAAGTGAATGTGCTGAATGTCTGCAGTCCGTCGGCCGAGGAGCAGAAGGAGATCGCCGCGGCCCTGGCGCGCGCTCCCAGACAACCCCTGTTCTCTGCCGACTTTGAGGTATCCCGCGGACGCTCCACCCTCAGCGATATGGCGAGCTTTCTGAAGCCTGGAGAAAGCGTGGCTCAATCCGACCAGGCTTCCGTCGCAAGTTACGTTCGCATCCGCCACGAGTTTTCCGTGCAGGCGCTGTTTTCAAGCGTGCAATATTCCTTCAGCAATGACGGGCAAACCATGGTCGAAACTCTCGTGCTGCACGTGCGCGACCCGAAAGACCTGATGTCGCTGTCGCTGGAAGATAGCGCTTCTTCGGTCAGCAGTGTCGAAGCCATGCTCACCTCGAACACTCCCGTAAACCGCGTGCGGCTGGAGCGCTTTGGCAAGTCTTCGCTGGCGCTGGCCCGCTGCTCCGCCCCAGAAGGTAGCCCCGCGCCTGATCAGAGCGCCTACGAGTCGCTATTCCGCGGCGCTTCGGAAGTACTGGCGAACTATCGCAGACTGCTGGGTGTGAAGACTACGGTGCCGGAGGAACTGGCGAAAATCGGCGGCGCGGCGAAAGCGAAAGCCACGCCCACCTCAAAATAGAAGGGCCAGCGCGAGACAAGACGGGAGACAAGAAAAGATTCGACCTCAAAAGCTTGTCGCGCGCAAACAATAAGTTACTGCTCCGGAAGCTACTATTCCGGGCTCGAAAGACCGAGTGCATCAAAACCCGAACCCAGCCATCTAATCTCCAGCCAGACAATCATTGTATGAGCGAAATATGAGCGAAACTCGCAACGTCGTCATCATCGGCTCCGGCTGTTCCGGACACACCGCCGCCCTGTACACTGCGCGCGCCAACCTGAAACCGCTGGTGATCGAAGGCCACGAACCCGGCGGACAACTTTCCCTGACCACGCTGGTCGAGAACTTTCCCGGCTTCCCCGAAGGCATTCTCGGCCCGCAGCTGGTCGAGAACATGCGCAAGCAGGCCGAGCGCTTCGGAGCCGAATACCGCATGGCTCATCTCACCAGCGTCGACTTAAGCAAGCGCCCATTTCTGCTGCACATCGGTGTGCATCAGGTTCATGCGCGGACCTTAATCATCGCGAGCGGAGCCTCTGCCCGCTGGTTGGGACTGCCGCACGAGCAGCAACTGATCGGACACGGCGTCTCTTCCTGCGCCACCTGTGACGGGTTTTTCTTTTCCGGCAAAGAAATTGTCGTCGTCGGCGGTGGCGATTCCGCTATGGAGGAAGCAATCTTCCTTACCCGCTTCGCCACCAAAGTCACAGTCATTCACCGCCGCGAAAATTTTCGCGCTTCCAAAATCATGCTGGAACGCGCGCAGCACAACGAGAAAATCCAGTTCCTCACCGACACCGTCGTGGAAGACGTCTATGACATCAACCACAAGGAAGTCACCGGACTGAAGCTGCGCAACGTGAAGACCGGCGAAGTCTGGGATTTCCCCACCAGCGCGCTGTTCCTCGGCATCGGCCACGTGCCCAATGCCAAAATGTTCGCCGACCAGCTCGATACGGACTCTGACGGTTATCTCAAAACTCACAACTACGTCTTCACGAAAGTTCACGGCGTCTACGCTTGCGGCGACGTTCAGGACCGCCGGTATCGCCAGGCCATCACCGCCGCCGGAACCGGCTGCATGGCCGCCATCGAAGCGGAGAAATTTCTGGAAGAGCACGGCAGCTGACCAGCTTGCACCGGCTAAACTCCCATCCCGCAAGCCTTTCAGGCGCTGGAGCCTGTACGTTCGCAAGAGGTTGGGTTTGCCTACGCCTCACAGCTGCACCCTCCCAGTTGTGATACAAATTTCTGTGACCTCGACGCGCGCCTCCGATATTTTTTCCTCCAACCTTTACTCTTGCTTTCCGTGTCTAGCCGGTGAGCCATGCTGAGAACGCTCTTCGTACGCCTATCGGAGAACCAGACTCTGCGCGGATTTGCGGAGCGTTCCGCTCTCGGTCGCCGAGTTTCCGGACGCTTCGTTGCTGGAACCGAAATCGCCGACGCCGTCCGCGCCACGCAAAGTGTGAATAAAGCGGGCATGAGCGTCAGCATCGATAACTTGGGAGAGAACGTCACCAATCCCGACGAAGCGCGTCACAGCGCCCGGCTCTACGAACAGATTCTCGACGCGATTGTCGCCAGCCAGCTCAACGCCAACGTCAGCCTGAAGCTGACTCACATGGGGCTGGACGTGGACGAACAACTCGCCCGCTCTCTGGTCAGCGGACTCGTCGCGAGAGCCGCCGCGATGCAGCCGCGTGGCTTCGTGCGCGTCGATATGGAAGGTTCGCCCTACACCCAGCGCACGCTTGATTTCGTTCACGAGTTGCACCGCGCGCCGGGAAACCAGGGAAGCGTCGGCGCCGTCATCCAGGCCTATTTGAAACGTTCGGAAAGTGACGTCGAAAAGCTGCTGAGCGAAAGCATTCGCATCCGCCTCTGCAAAGGCGCATACAAAGAACCGGCCAGCATTGCGTTTGAAAAAAAAGAAGAAGTCGACGCCAACTACGTCAAGCTGATGAAGATTCTTCTGAAGAGCGGCGTCTATCACGGCCTGGCCACGCACGACGCCAGCATGATCCGCCAGGCGCAGGCCTTTGCCACCAGCGAAAAAATCTCCCGCGACTCCTTCGAATTCCAAATGCTCTACGGCATCCGCCGCGACCTGCAGCAAAGCTTGGTGAAAGACGGCTGGCGCATGCGCGTCTACATCCCGTTCGGCACCGAGTGGTACCCCTATTTCATGCGCCGCCTCGGCGAGCGGCCAGCCAACGCATTATTCGTAGCGAGAAACCTGCTGCGCTCGTAACTTATCCCACCCGTTAAAAAGCGTGCGTGTCCATTTCTCGCGTTCTTTGTGAGAAGTGGGTCCCAGACGTCGAAACTGGTCGTGTTTGCCTACGCTGCCACGCAGAAACTGAGAGCTGAGAGCCCTTAGTCCTGCGGCGTCGGTTCCGCGCCACCCTCCGCCGGCGCCAGCGGCAAGCGGGTAACTTCGCGCAGGATTCCGAGTTCCTGAGGCGAGAACGTGCTCCTGAAGCGATCCGAATCGATCACCTGGTCGCGCTGCGCGGGAGGCATGGCCCGCAAATCGCGGATCGCACTTCTCACCATGCGCTGCCGGTCGGGCGGCAACTGCATCATCTGGTTATGAATCTGCTGCACACGCTGCTGCTGCTCTGGCGTCAGGCGCTGCCACGTGAACTTGCGGCTCCCCATGCGGTCCATCAACTGCAGCACGTGTTGCTGTTCCTGGGGCGGAAGACTCGCGAAATATCTGAGTTGTTGTCGCAACCGCCGCTGCTGTGCCGCCGGCAGGGAACGAAAGTGAGGGTCGTTCTGCAGCGCCCGCTCTTGCTCGCTGGGAGGCAAATCCTTGTGCTGCCGCAGCCAATCCCCGGCATGGCCCTGAGGTGGGCGAGGCACTGCCTGGTTGTGAGGTGCGGGATTTCCGGCAGGATGCGACGGAGCCTGCGCTCTAGCCACAGATGGATGGTAGGCGTATCTCTGGGCCAGGCACGATAGGGAAAGGGCGACAACGGCCACACTCGTAGCCAACCATCGCGTGATGTGTCTCGCGCGCTTCAAAAGGCCCCTGTTCCCCAATTTTTAGCGATCCAGCTAGACTGTTAAATGATCGTGACGAATCATGATCGTAACTAATCTCTAAGTACTGCCATCCTGAGCACGACGTTTTTTGCCTCGCGATGGACCCCTTGCAACTCGGCATAACCGGCGGTCCCAAAGCGGTTTCCAGCACGACCCTGAAGCTCCGCTCTTCAAATTTTGCCCGCCTTTATTGATCAACCGTATCCGGTTGCACCTGCAGATCATCAAGCAACTCCAGATCGGAATACTGCTCGTGGTTGCTCTCCAAAGCCTGCAAGTCGCCGACCGCCGTGCCCGGTTCCGCCATTCCGAAATTG
>Ga0210388_10005153_pt1 | contig 10210 bp, 9 predicted proteins | sample IncBWC19OmetaG_FD_155485 | JGI IMG/M metagenome (GOLD analysis project Ga0210388, IMG submission 155485) | Forest soil microbial communities from Barre Woods Harvard Forest LTER site, Petersham, Massachusetts, United States - Inc-BW-C-19-O ...
CGCTGTGCTGGCAGGGGAAGTAAGGCGTACAACTTTGAACCGCTTCGGATTTTTCCTTGATTCTGGAAGCAGCTTTGCCATGCTGCTTGCGAGCAAAGATAACGTTTGCCTTCGTGGAGCGTATTTCCTCTTCTCATACAGCTGACGTTTCAGAGGACGAACTGCCAGATTCATGAAAGGAGGAACCACAGTCCTTTACTAAAGTGATTTTGTAAATTACCCCATTTGAACCAAAGAGCGACCGGGTAAAGCCATCAAATTGCGAGTAAATGTTTACTGCGGGCGAAGGGTAGTCCGCCGCGATTGCGGCTGTCAAGAGGAAATCGCAGCGCTCCAGCGCCAGCCCCGCTCCCATAACGGCGCTCGTCGCTTCGCCCGAACTCCGGGCCCTAAATTCTTTACGATCAATGGCTTGTTGAAAGCGTTTTCACGCCACGAATCGACGCAAATCCCCATCCATGGACATCCCGACCCTAATCTGAATGGCTCTGGCTACCCCGAGATTTGGAGTCCGGAACCCGCCCACTCTACTTGGCGGTTGCGATGCCGGCCTGATATTTCCAGGCCGTCTGGCTTGTGGCGCCATCGGAGAAGCGCGTATCGGCGTACTCGCTGAAGTCGATCTTCCGGTCAAGAACGCCGGTTTCAATCATCAGGTCGCGGACCATATCGAAGTCGTTTTTACGTGGAGCGAGCGGGCTGTAGACGACGCGATCCATCGGCTTGGTCAGCGCCCAGCGCAAGAGTGCTGGCTTCTGGTTGTAATAGAAGCGCCCTACGAAATCGGCGGCATCTTCCCGGTATGGTTTTCCCTGATCGAGCCACAGACCAGAGCGGGCAATGCCGTCGACGAGTGCCTGCACTACATCCGGACGCTTATCGATCAGGTCCTGTCGCACAACCAGGATGCACGACATGTAGTCGGGCCAGTATTCGCGCGCCTGGAAGAGAACCCGGCCAAAGCCCGCCATCTCGGCCTGCGACGGAAAGGGCTCGCCCATCGAGAAGCCGTCGATCGCCCCGGCCGCGAGCGCTCCGGAAACATCCGGCGGCGCCATCTCCACCATCTTGATCTGTCCCGGCTTGATTCCCCAGACCTTCATTGCGCGGAATAACAGCAGCCTCTCATCGGAAAAGCGGCTTGGGATCGCGACGGTTTTGCCGCGCATGTCGGCGAAGGTTTTGATCGGTCCGTTTTTCTTCACCACCACGGCGCTGCCGTAGCGATGCCCAAGATAGACCACTTTAATCGGAACGCCCTGCGCAGCCAGTGCAATCGCCAGAGGCGCGACAATGAACGCCGCCTGAACCTTGTTCGAGATCAACGCTTCCTTGATCTCGGGAAAGCCCTGGAACAGGCGGGGCAGAAAGATTTCGCCATTCTGCGAATACTTTGAAATGTAGTCCGTCACCGGGCAGGTAAGCTGGCAGGTCACCGGAATGTAGGCCACCGTGATCTTGCGTTTCGCCAGCGGCTGGTAGTCGTTCAGAATTGCCGGCCAGTTCACATTAAGGTAGCCGTGCATCGCCGAGATCAACACCAGCCATCCCAAGCCAAAGAGCAGAACCTTCTTCTTAAGACTCATGACGGAACCCCCAGCGAACGGACCTGATCCTTTCGAGCCAGCGAAAGCCCAGATCCAGGATCAGTCCGATCACGCCGATCATCAACATCGCCGCGACAACCAGATCATAGTGCTTTCCGGAGTTGCGCGAGTCGATGACCAGGTAGCCCAGGCCTGAGTCGACCGCAATCATCTCCGCGGCCACCACCACCAGCCACGCGATGCCGAGGGAGATGCGCAGTCCGATGATGATTCTCGGCAGCGCGGCCGGGAAGACGACCTTCAGCAGCAACTGCGCAGGAGAGAGGCCGAAGTTGCGCCCGGCGCGGCGGAACATCGACGGTACGTTCGAAACTCCGTCGATACACGCCACCACGATCGGAAAGAATGACCCCAGGAAAATAAGGAAGATCGCAGCGTTATCTCCCACGCCGAAGAAGATGATGGAAAGCGGAATCCACGCGATTGGGCTGATGGGCCGCAGAATCTGCATCGCCGGGTTGACCACCTGGTTGGCCGCCGGATACCAGCCGAGAATCAGCCCCAGTGGAATTCCGAGAATAGCGGCGGCGCTGTATCCGATCGCAACGCGGCGCAGCGAGTCGACGATGTCGAACCAGAGAACATTCTTCCGCGCCAGCGAAATCAAGCCCTTCTCCACGTCGTGCGGCGAAGGAAAAACCTTGGTGTGACTCCACACGACGGAGAACTGCCACACCGCGAGAAACACACCGGCGGTCAGCACCGGCCAGAAAAATCTCTCCCACTTGTGCGGCTGTGCGAGTGAATTCATATCTGGTGCGCCAGCCCGATCTGCTTATAAATGCCGGCACGAAGTTCGAGGTAGCGCGGCGAGTTGATATCGCGCGGGTGCGGGATATCGATGTCGACGATCTGTTGGATTCTGCCCGGGCGATTGCTCATGACCGCGACCCGGTCGGCAAGCTGCACCGCCTCGTCGATATCGTGGGTCACGAAGATGATGGTGTTGCGTTCCGTCTCCCAGATACGAAGAAGTTCACTGCGCATGGTGAGACGGGTAATGGAATCGAGCGCGCCAAACGGTTCATCGAGAAAGAGCACATCCGGGTCCACCGCCAGAGCGCGTGCGACTTCAAGCCGCTGCTTCATTCCGCCCGAGAGCTCGTTCGGATAGGTCTGCTCGAATCCCTTCAGGCCCACCATCTGGATGTAATGCGCGATGCGCCTGTCGCGCTCCGCGCGCGACAGCTTGAAGAGACCGAACCCTATATTTCCTTCGACGGTCAGCCACGGGAAGACGCCTCTCTCCTGAAAGACGAAGATCCGGCGCGGATCGGGCCCGCGTACGATCTCGCCGTCGATCCTTATCGATCCGCTGGTCGGCGGAAGGAACCCGCCCATCAAATTCAGCAGTGTGGATTTGCCGCAACCGGAGGGCCCGACGATGCACAGAAACTCTCCCGTGCGGACGTCGAGATCGATCTCCTCGAGCACCGGCATGCTCTTGGCGTCGCGGGTGAAGACCATGTTAACGTGCTCGACGCTGAGCTTCGTCTCGAGCATAGATGGTGTCATGACACCTTGCGTATTCAGCGACAAACTTAATCCTCCGAGTAACCCCAGCGAAACGACTTCACGCGCTCCAGCGACCGCATCCCAATATCCAGCAGCCAGCCGATAATGCCGATCATGACCATGCCGGCGACGACCAGATCATAACGGTTGCCGGCATTGCGGGCATCGACGATGAGAAAGCCTAGTCCGGAACTAACCGCAATCATCTCCGCCGCCACGACAACCAGCCACGCAACGCCGAGCGTGATGCGCAGGCCGATAATGAGCTGCGGAATCACCGCCGGGTAAAGGACGTGAGCGACCATGGCCGTGGGACTGAGGCCGAAATTGCGTCCGGCATTGACATAGACCTCCGGAATACTCCGTACTGCCTGAATGGCAGTGAGCAGCAGGGGGAAGAAGCAGCAAAGAAAAATAAGAAAGATGGCGGCAAGATCGCCCACCCCAAACCACAGAATCGCAATCGGAATCCATGCCAGCGGTGAGATGGGACGAAGAATCTGAATCAGCGGATTGAATGCCATCTCTGCCCGGCTGTACCAGCCGATAAGCAGCCCAAGCGGGATCGCCAGGACTGCGGCCAGTGCAAAGCCCCATGTCACGCGAAAGAGCGATGCGACGATGTACTTCAGCAGCAATCCGTGCTGCGCGAGCTCGAAAATGCCGCGCAGCACCTCGAGCGGCCCCGGCAGCAGATGACCGGGATGACGGCTGACCGCAATCTGCCAGAGAAGAAGCAACGCGCCGAGGAATGCGAGTGGACGGAGCCGCACCAGCAGCTTCAAGGCACTTGCCCTTCTGGGCGTATTTCGTCGCCGCGATCTTTCACGCCTGTTTCGCTCCTGACTCTATTCCGGATGTTCGTCTTCACGAGGATATTAGATTCTGCCCAGGCCCTGCGCATCATCCCAGGGGTGGACGGCGGCATCGATCTCAAGATCGACTTCAGAGTTCCGGCGGTTGCGCGCCGGACTCGGGCCGCCGTCTTCCAAAGCGTGGCGCGATGGCGTAGTTGAGCTGGACAAGAACGATGAAGGCGATGCTCAGGTAATTGCTGAAGTAGCAGAGCAGCGCGCCCAGAGCATACAGCGCCTGCCCTCCGGTAATCCTTCGCTCCACGGCGCAGCTGATTTCGTGGCTCACATCGTCCTTCAACAGCCCCGCACGCCGCGCATATCGCCAGCTTGCGTAGAGGACGGCACCTAGGAGAAGAATATTGGCCCAGTATGCCACCAGCGCGGTGCGGAAGAGGATGTACTCGGCCAGCAGGCGCGTGGAGAACGGCATGATGGAGACGGCGAAGAGAAACGCGAGATGAATCCAGGTGAGACGGTGATTGCTGCGCGAGAAGTGGTTGAGCTGCGCCTGTTGCCCGTTCCAGAAAATGCCGAGGGTGAGAAAGCTCATGAGATAGGCGACAATCTGCGGCGACATGGCCAGCAGGGCACGGCGCAGATCGGCCTCGCCGTGGATCGCCTCGCGCACTGGCCCATGCAGATCGAGCACGAGCAGAGTCATGGCGACAGCAAAGATTCCGTCGCTCAGCGCGGCGAGCCGCTCAATACTCCCGCCCGTGATCTGGTTGTAGAACATCGCCATTCGGATCATGTCCCTCAATACGTGTTGCGCCGCTGACTGCAACTCGCCTCTGATTTAAAGCATGCCTCGCGCTTTCACTTCCAGATATTGATTGATGACATCCGCCTTGACTGATCCTGGAGTCGTCTCGACCACCAGCACTCCCTGAGCGCGCAGCCGGGCCAGCACTTCGCGGCGGCGCTCCAGGATCTCCGATGCGGCAGTGGAGATGAACATCTGCTCCACGTTACGCGGCTCGCGTGTGGAAAGCTGATCCAGCTCGGGATGGACCAGGACAACGAGAAGCACCAGATGACGGCGAGCGAGATCGGCGGCTGCGTCGACAACCTCGGGACGCCGCGCGCTGTCAGCCAGCTCGGTGATCCAGAGAATTAGCCCGCGCCTGCGCTGCAGATGCTTGAGACGCGCGGCAGCGCTGAGATGGTTTGCCTCCGCACCCTCAGCGCGGATCTGCGAGAGCGAATCGACGAACTGGCGAAGGTGCGCAGGCCCCGACGCAGGCAAAAGCTGCTGCTGAATTCCGCGGCCGTAGACCAGCAGGGCGGCCTTGTCCCCCGCCTGCATGGCGGTCTGCGCCAAGGCGACTGCTGCGCCCGAGGCCTGGTCGAGCTGGGTGACCGTCAGCAGCATGTCCTCTTCGGAAAGGGCATCGTCGACCAACACGGCAGACGATGCGCGCGGAGCGGCGGAGTGTCCCGCGGCTGCGTGCGGTCGTCGTCGCAGCTCGAAGGCCGTTCGCGAGAGGCGTCCGGCATCGAGAACGATCCAGACCTGCTGGCTGCGTTCTGTAGTGAACTCGCGGGTGATGATCTTGCCGCGCCGTGCGGTCGCAGGCCACGCTATATTCCGGAGTTCGTCGCCGAGCTGGTATTCACGCAGGCTTTCGAACTCGCGGCCCAGCCCGCGAAGCCGCAGCCGGCGCTTCTGCAGCGCGATCTGGCGAATTCGTAACAGAAACAGTGTCGTATCCTCAGGCGGTCGCTCCATTGGTGGATAGACGCGTATCTGCTGCTCGAGACCGGCCACGGCCCATCGTTCGGCAAGCTTGAGCGGGCCGCGATAGCGCAGGAAAACCCCGCCGAGGGTAACATCTCCGCGGGTATTGGGAGTGCAGATGAGAACGGCGCGCACCGCATCGCGAGGATAAGCGGTAACGCGGCTGTTCGCAGGCATGGGATCAACGGAAGGATGCAACGCATCGGTCACGCGAACGTCGAGGATGTTGTTCGACGCTTGCGTCACTTCGAGCGTGATCTGCACGGGCTCACCAAGCACGGGAGAATTGTCGAAGCGGCGCTCGACAGTGATTTGGGCTGGCGCAGGTAGGAGCGCAGCGTCGTAAATCGCAAGCAGAAGCACCAGCGCATCCCACGTGATCATCGCCCCTATCCATCCGAAAGAATGCAATCCGGAACGGAAAAAGCCGGGAAGCGCAAGCAGGCACCCGGTCACCAGCAATAACAGGGCGCGCGGCGTAAGCGCATAGCCGAACCTGCGCCCGCTGGTCGCAGCCTGAATCGCCGGTGGGATGAGGGTCCGAATCATTTGGGCAATGGAATCGCGGCAAGCAGGTCGTTGATGACGCGATCCGGATCGAAGCCCTCCAGTTCGACCTCGGGCTTGAGAATGAGCCGGTGGCGGAAGCAGGGAAGCGCGGCTTCCTTGACGTCGTCGGGAAGCAGATAGTCGCGCCCCTCCTTTGCGGCGTAGCCTTTTGCGACAATCAATAACCCCGCTGCAGCGCGCGGACTGGCTCCAAGTGAAACCGCAGGCCACTCGCGGGTACGCCGCACAATGGTCAGCAGGTAATCGAAGATCGCCGGCTCGATGCGCACGCGCCTCACCTCCCGGCGCGCGGCTGCGAGTTCGGCGGGCGTGACGGGCTCGATCGGCGTTTGTTCAAGGTGCGCGGCTTCAAGCGTGGCGTGATGCCGTTCAAGGATCGTGCGTTCTTCCGCGGCGGAGGGATATCCGACGCGGATCTTCAGCAGGAAACGATCGAGCTGCGCTTCGGGCAGCGGATAGGTTCCCTCGAACTCAAGCGGATTCTGCGTGGCGAAGACGGTGAAATATTCATCGAGCGAATGCGTCTCGCCGTCCATGGTTACCTGGCGCTCTTCCATGCTTTCGAGCAGCGCCGCCTGGGTGCGCGGCGGCATACGATTGATCTCATCCGCAAGCAGGAACTGGGTGAAGACGGGCCCGCGATGGAAGCTGAACTCGTTCGTCTTGAGCGAAAAGACGCTGGTGCCGAGGATATCGGCGGGCATCATGTCCGGCGTTCCCTGCACACGCCGGAAGTCGAGAGAAAGAAAACGTGCGAGCGTTTTGACCGTCAGCGTCTTGGCCACGCCGGGCACGCCTTCGACCAGTGCATGGCCGCCGCAGAGCAAGGTGAGCAGCGCCTGATCGATCATCTCCATCTGGCCGGAGATGACTTTGCCGAGTTCGGCGCGGCCCTTCTCAAAGAGGGCGATCGTGGCGCGGGTTGCTGGTCGTTCTTCTTCAGTCACGCGGTTCTCCATGCGGTTGTTCGGGATTTCGTTCTCGTTGCGAATTTCTCATGAGTGCGGTGAGGTTGGCGATATGCCGGTCGATTCGCTGCACCAGCTCCAGCGCACTCTTCGGGCCGAGCTTGTTGAACTCCGCCTCGCGCGCGGCTTTCAGGTCTTCGCTGAATCCAACTGCGCGATAGCGGAAGCGCTCGGCGACAGCGGAGGCGATGGCCTCGGGCGTGGATCGCAGAGTCGCGCGGTGGATTCCACCCTGCGTTTCGAGAAAATGCAGCAGGCGACGCTCCGCGCATCCGGTTGCGACATCAACCGCTCCGGCCTTGCGATAGAGGTCTCCCATCGACTCCGCAAACTCCAGCGGCGAAGTCCGCGGAGAAGAAACAATCGCGCGGATCGGACCATTCCGCCGTCCGAAGCTGAGGACAAGCAACAGCGCAACCACGGCGAGCTGCCAGCCCATCGCGAACACCGGGGTTCCGGCGGCAGTTGCCCACAGGTCCCGGCGCGCGCCGTGGATGTATTCGTCGAAGACCACCGTGCTTCCCGGCTTGCCCACGCTGGCCAGCAGCAGTTTGAGGCTGGAATCTTCCTTAAGTCCGCGATTGCTCAGCGGCCGCGCCGAGCTCCACCAGATAACCTCGCCCTTCCCCACGCGGTAGCGGACAACCACCGCATCGTCGCCGCATGCCTGGTCGATGCGCGTGTTCGCATCGATGGCACTCCATCGCACCGGCACATCGGTGGCAATACGTCCCGCGCGGGCAAGCGGGCTCAAGCCCTGTGGAGTGGTGTAGCAGAGCGCGGTATACATGCGGTTCGGCTGCGCGATATGCGGTTCGGGAAGCAGCATCGCGCTCACCGTGCCGGTTGCGAGGATGTGGCCGCCGCGATCGAGAAACGCAGCAATCGGCGCAAGATCCTTGCGGTAATCCTGGTCCCCGGCGTCGGCCAAAATGAGCGTAGTGTGCGCAGGATCGAAGCGGTCCAGCGCGTCGGCAGATTCAGCAAGCCGCTCCGTGCGATATCCCAATTGGGCCAGCAGCAGATAGGCACCTTTTGCACCGGCAGAGCCGCTGCTGTAGGTGGTGGGCGTGGGATCGGTATCCACGCGAGCGGGAGCAAAGAAAGCTCCGGCGATAATGATCAGAAGTACGGCGAGTGTGACGCCGGCGAGTATGCGCGCATCTTTTCCCATGCTGCCGACCAGCTTCTGCTTCATGCTGTCCTCAGCTGCTCGTGCAGTTCCAGCGCGTTCTGGTAGTCGGCGTCCTCGGCGGGATTCAGTCCGTACCAGATACGTTCGAAGTCCTGCGTCTGATGGCCAAGCAGGCTCCGCCGTGGCGATCCGGCTTCGAGCAGCCGCACGTATTCTCGCGGCGTCCTCGAGCGGTTCGGCGTCCAGGAGCGGCGCCCCTCAAGCATCACAATGCTCGCCCAGTAGAGACAATGTACAGCCTCGCGCCACTCTTGCTGCCCCGCCTGCTCGGCGGCCTGGGCTCGCCAGTTGCGCGACGCTTCCTCCCATGGCTCGATCTGCCGCGTGGCTTCGAGGCGTACCTTCAGGCGCTGCCGCTGCACGGCCCGCATGGCCCACAGGACAAGTCCGGTGAGCGCCAGGACGATCAGGCCCCATTCAAGCAGCGGTCCTATCCACGGGGAGTGCTTGCCGAATTTCGCGACGTTCCCAAAGAGCTGATCGAGCCACAGATAAAGTTTCGCCAGAACGCGATCCCAGATCGACTCGTTCGACACAGTCATGAATTCCGTGTGATTCAGAATGGCGTTTGCATCGGCCCGGGCACGCGGAAATTGGCTCGGCGCCGACTGCGATCCCGCTCCGGCCTGCTTTGCTTCCGCCAGCGCCTCGTCCACGCGCGCCATTGCGATCGCCAGCTCGCTGTCCCGATCCTTCATCGCCGGGTTATGAGCCTGCCGAATCGTCTCGCGGAGCCAGTCGTACCGTGCCTCAAAGCGATTGACGTTCGCGCCCGCATTCAGCCCCGGGAGATCGACCTCGTCATCATTGCCTGCCTTGCCCGGATCGCAGGCTGCGGCGTCAGCTTGGCACTCGCTAAGGAGGCTGCGCAGGCCTTCGAGATGCGCGGTGTATGCCTGAAGCGTCGTTGACGCGAGCGCCGATGCCGATGCCGCGCCGCAAATGGCGATGAGGAGAATGAGGGAAAAACGATTGCTTCGCCGGACAGATGCCATTAGTTGTGCCCGATCCAGCTTAAGTCCCGGACAGTGGCTTCGGGCTGTTTTCTTCCGCCAGCCTCGGTGCTGATGGCGCCGCAGGCGCGATCCTGTGCATCATCCATTCGATATCGAAGCCCTCCCGTCGTACGCGCTCATCAATATAGAAGAGGCAGATGGCGATCGCGCCGATGGGTCCGACCAGGGTTCCGGTGACGAAGCTGAGCGCGAGGCCGATGGCATGCGTGGCGAAGGCCTCGGCGCCGCGCGACTTTAGCGCGATCAGCGCCAGCGGAGTCTGCATAGCGCCGATGACTAAATAAAGGGCAAAGAGAAAGATAAAAAGCAGAAAGATCCGGATTTTCCGGTCGACGAGCAGTTGCCGGCTGCGCCTGAGCGAGGCGCGAATCCCGAGCGATTCGACCACGGCGGCGGGAACGGCAAGCGAGACGCGGATGTACGCCCAGATTGCGTAGGCTAAGGTAAGAAACGCTGCGACGTAGATCACGCCGGCTGTGGCATTCGCGCCCGGCGACCGGCGGTTGACGATCTGAGTAACGACTCCGGCAGAAATCAGCACCGTCGGCAGCCAGAATCCCGCCCACACCTGACGCAGGACGATCATCGTATATCGGAACCAGTGCTTGGTAGCGACGCCGTACGCCGACTGAACGGAGGCCGTCTCTCCCAGGTAGACCGCGGAAACAGCCCAGGTCGTCGCAGCCTGGGTGATTCCGTAAAGGACCAGAGTGATGATCGCGGAGACGATCGTCAGGACGCCAG
>Ga0210388_10005155_pt1 | contig 10209 bp, 8 predicted proteins | sample IncBWC19OmetaG_FD_155485 | JGI IMG/M metagenome (GOLD analysis project Ga0210388, IMG submission 155485) | Forest soil microbial communities from Barre Woods Harvard Forest LTER site, Petersham, Massachusetts, United States - Inc-BW-C-19-O ...
CATTTTTGTTTGCGACGCTGGATGGGACGATCAGTGGATGGTCGCACTTTGAACCGAACAACGCGCTGATTGGAGTGAGGCATGCGGGAGCGGTGTATACGGGGCTGGCGATCACGAGCCGGACGTCAGGGAACCTGCTGTACGCGGCCGACTTTGCCAATAACGACATCGATGTGTACGACGGTAGTTTCAATCTGGTGAACACGTTCAGTGATCCGGCGGTGCCGGCGGGTTTTTCGACGTTCGGGATTCAGGATATTGGCGGGCAGCTTTACGTCACTTACGCGAACACGCTGGGCAAGACGGGCGGATACATCGATCTGTTCCAGGAAGATGGGACGCTGATCAAGCACTTTGCGCATGGGTCGCCGCTGAACCAGGCGTGGGGCGTGGCTTTGGCGCCGAGCACGTTTGGTCCGCTGAGCGGGACGATTCTGGTGTCGAATAATACCGGGTCAGGCACGATCAACGGATTCAACGCGAAGACGGGGAAGTTCGTGGCTTCGATCAGGAACTCAACCGGCGAACTGATCGTGATTCCGGGACTGTGGGGGATCGAGTTTGGCGGCGGGACGGCTAACAACGGCGCGACCAACGAACTTTTCTACACCGCGGGGCCGAGCGACACGAATGGATATTTCGGGGTGATCGACTCGCACTAAAGCGGATCGAGGTCTCAACATGAAAGGCCGCCTGCGAGGGCGGCCTTTTTGTTCATGCAGTGAGCGACGACTTTGCGGAATTAGTAAACTTGTGCCTTCCCGTTTTCTTGCAGACTTTGAAGCGAAGCGCTGCGAAACCCTCGTCTCAAGCTGCGTTACTACCGTTCAGGGCTTGGATATCCGGCCAATCGCTATAATAAAAGAGGCTTACCTGCGGGAAATGCCGCCAGGTTGGGGCCGAATCGAAGCCTGCTGAAGATCATCAAACAGATATGAAAAAAGTCCACCAGCATCCTCTGGAAGCGATTCTGGAGAAGCGGATCGCGGTCATCGATGGAGCGATGGGTACGACCATCCGCACCTATGGAATGACGGAAGCGGATATTCGCGGAGAGCGGTTCAAGGACTCGACCAAGAGCCTGCTGAACAACGGAGATCTTTTTTCGTTGACGAAGCCAGAGATGATTGGGGACATTCATCGCCGGTTTCTGGAGGCTGGAGCGGACATCATCGAGACGAACACGTTCGGGGCGACCAGCATCACGCAGAGCGAATTCTTTGTTGAAGATCCGCGGGAGCGGGGTGGGCGCAAGGATCCGGCGTTCTACCAGAAGATCGTTGACGATGCTTTTCTCGGCAGCCTGGCCTGGGATATTAACGAGCAATCAGCGCGGCAGTGCCGGGAGTGGGCGGATCGGGTGGGAAGCGCGACTTCGCGGCAGCGGTTCGTGGCGGGGGCGATCGGTCCGCTGACGGTTTCGCTTTCGAATTCGCCGGATGCGGATGATCCGGGCTTTCGGGTGGTCACGTTCGATCAGGTTAAAACCGCTTACGCGCAACAGGTGCAGGCTCTCATCGCGGGTGGCGTGGATCTGCTGCTGGTGGAGACGATCTTCGACTCGCTGAATGCCAAGGCCGCGCTAGTCGCGATTCGTGAAGTGTTCGACAAGAACGGCAAGGAATTGCCCATCATGATTTCGGCGGCGGTGGGGCGCGGCGGCGAGACGATGATCTCGGCGCAGACGACTGAGGCGTTCTGGAATGCGGTGCGGCACGTGAAGCCGTTGTCGGTGGGACTCAACTGCTCGCTCGGTCCGGATCTGATGTATCCGTTTCTGGAGGAGCTGTCGGAAAAAGCGGATGTGGCGATCTCGTGTTACCCGAACGCCGGCCTGCCGAATCCGCTGGCGGAAACGGGATTCGATCTGGGGCCGCAGGATATGGCTCGCTACCTGGGCGATTTTGCCCGCGGCGGGTTGATCAATATTGCAGGCGGCTGCTGCGGGAACACGCCGGAGCACATTGCGGCCATCGCGAAAGCGCTGGAGGGCCAGCCTCCGCGAAAGTGGGGGACTGAGGCCGGTGAGGAATCCTACGCTCGCCCGACCGGGGCTCGGCCGATCGGGACTCCGCAGAATGGGATCGAGAGTCGAGCGTGAGCGAGGCAGACAACGCAAGCTCGTCCGAATCCAGCAAGGTGAAACCACTCCGTCTTTCGGGATCGCAACCCTTCACGCAGCAGCCAGGCGTTTACATCGTCATCGGAGAGCGGACCAACGTCGCCGGGTCGCCGAAGTTCGCGAAGCTGATCAAGGAAGGGAAGTATGAAGAGGCGGTAAGCATCGCGCGGCAGCAGGTGGAGAACGGGGCAAATGTTCTCGACATCTGCATGGACGAGGGGATGATTGACGGCGTCACGGCAATGACGCGCTTTCTGCAATTGCTGGGGAGCGAGCCGGAAGTGGCCAAGGTGCCGTTTATGGTGGACTCCTCGAAGTGGGAGGTCATCGAGGCGGGGCTGAAGTGCCTGCAGGGCAAGGGCATCGTCAATTCGATCTCGCTGAAAGAGGGCGAAGAGAGATTTCGCAAGAATGCAGCGGCGGTTTTGAAATATGGAGCAGCCGTTGTCGTGATGGCTTTCGACGAAAAGGGCCAGGCGGCGACTTTTGAAGACAAGATTCGAGTCTGCGAGCGGGCATATCGGATATTGGTAGACCAGGTCGGGTTTCCGGCGGAAGACATTATCTTCGATCCCAACGTCCTCACGGTGGCCACGGGGATGGAGGAGCACAACAACTACGCGGTCGACTACATCAACGCTACGCGTTGGATCAAGGCCAACCTGCCGCACGCGAAAGTGAGCGGCGGGGTCTCGAACATCTCGTTCAGTTTTCGTGGAAACAATAAGGTGCGCGAAGCAATTCACTCGGCGTTTCTTTATCACGCCATCGCGGCCGGCATGGATATGGGCATTGTGAATGCCGGCATGCTCGAGGTGTATGAAGAGATTGAGCCTGAACTGAAGGTGCTGGTCGAGGATGTGCTGCTGAACCGGCGTTCTGACGCCACCGAGCGGCTGGTGGATTACGGGGAAAAGCTCAAGGGCGTCGGCAAGGCAGTCAATGAAAAGAAGGCAGAAGAGTGGCGCAACGGCACGGTTGAGGAACGACTTTCTCATGCGCTGGTGAAGGGAATCGACACTTATATTGAGGCTGACGCCGAAGAAGCCCGCGTTAAGCTGGGGCGTCCTCTGTTAGTGATTGAAGGGCCGCTGATGGCGGGCATGAGTGTGGTGGGCGATCTGTTTGGGGCTGGGAAAATGTTTCTGCCCCAAGTGGTGAAGTCTGCCCGCGTCATGAAAAAAGCTGTGGCGCATCTCACTCCTTATATGGAGGCGGAGAAGGAAGCGAGGGCTGCGGCGGGAGAACTGGTCAAGGCGCAGGGAAAGATTTTGCTCGCGACGGTCAAAGGCGACGTGCACGACATTGGCAAGAATATTGTCGGAGTCGTTCTGGCCTGCAACAACTACGAAGTGATCGACATGGGAGTGATGGTCCCGTGCGAAAAAATCCTTGAACGCGCCAAGGCGGAAAAGGCGGACATGATCGGGCTGAGCGGGCTGATCACTCCGTCGCTCGACGAGATGGTGCATGTGGCCCGGGAGATGGAGCGGCAGGGATTCAAGTTGCCGCTGTTGATTGGAGGAGCGACTACGAGCCGGGCGCATACGGCGATCAAAATTGCGCCGCATTACAGCGAGCCGGTGGTTCACATCCTCGATGCGAGCCGGGCTGTTCCGGTGACCACGAGTCTTCTGAGCGAGGAGGGCCAGTCGGCGTTCGTGGCGAAGCATCGGGCCGACTACGAAGCGCTGCGCAAGGCTCACTCCGCGCCCAAGTTGACCGTTGTTTCCCTGGAGGCTGCGCGGAAGAGGCGGACTCCGATTGAGTGGCGTGCGGAAGACCTGCCGACGCCTTCGTTCACCGGCGTGCGCGTGCTGAATGACTTTCCTTTGGCGACGCTGCGGGAGTTCATTGACTGGAGCCCGTTTTTCCATACCTGGGGACTGAAGGGCGTTTATCCGCGAATTCTTGAGCACGAGGGACAAGGGGCGCAGGCGCGCCAAATATTTGCCGAAGGCAATGCCCTTCTGGATCTGATCATAGAAAAGAAATTGATCACCGCGAGGGGTGTGTACGGGTTGTTTCCCGCCAGCGCGGTGGGCGACGACGTTGAACTGTATACGGACAGTACGCGCGGAGCAGTTCTTGAACGATTCCACTTCCTGCGCCAGCAATCGAATAAGGAGGGGAGCGAGCCGTGCCGGTCGCTCTCTGACTTCATCGCGCCGAAGGAAACCGGACTGCTCGATCATATCGGCGGGTTCGCGGTGACGAGCGGGATTGGATTGAAGGAACTGTGCGACTCGTACCGGGCCAAGAACGATGACTACAACGCGATCATGGCGGAGGCTCTGGCCGACCGGCTGGCGGAGGCGTTCGCGGAATGCCTGCATAAGCGGGTGCGCGATGAATGGGGATATGGCTGCGCCGAGGGACTGAGCAACGCGGACCTTATTCAGGAGAAGTATCGTGGCATCCGGCCGGCGGCGGGTTATCCGGCGTGTCCGGATCACACTGAGAAGGGTCCGCTGTGGCGTCTGCTGAATGTGCAGGCGAATACGGGGATGCTGATCACGGAGTCATTTGCGATGTGGCCGGGATCGAGCGTGAGCGGGCTTTACTTTGCGCATCCGGCGTCGCGCTATTTCAGCCTGGGCAAGATTGACCGCGACCAGGTTGCCGACTACAGCAACCGCAAGGGAATGAGCGTCGCGGAAATCGAGCGATGGCTGGGGCAAAATCTGAACTACGACTTGGCGGAGTAGAGGCGATATCCAGGCTTTCGGGTAGTGTCTTAATTCTTCAACCACATGGGACACAGAGGGAACACAGGGAAGGCGATTGAGACTTGTGAACCGGTGGTCATGATCAGGTTGGGTTTTTGTTAATATGAATGGTGAACGGGTGCGCGGCTGAAAACGTTGTTGTGTCGCGCGTCGTTTGAGGTTGTGGGCGCGTAGCTCAGCTGGTAGAGCAATGCCCTTTTAAGGCATGGGTCGCAGGTTCGAGCCCTGCCGCGCTCACCACGTATCTTCATTTCTAAGCTTTTGCGGCCTCGCCAGAGGCAGTGGTTCTTTTGTCCTTTGCTTTTCCTCCCAATTTTGCGACCCACGGGTTGCGGCCTTCAGCAAACTCAGGGCAAGCTGCGGGGGCTGCATTCGTGTGGCACTTCGAGGCTAAACCTCTGAATGCAAGAAGGACGCGACCGTAACCAGCTGGGTGGTTACTGTGGGACTAGCGGTTTCGTGCGCGAATGGCGCAGAGTTGGCTCACTGGCGACGGTGACCGTTGGTAATTTGTTGGGGAAAATTGCGGACGATAGGCTGCTGACAGAGGAGTATTTTCATGTCATCTGTCGGCACGTTCAAGGGCCTATGTTTGTGCGGACTGCTGGTGGGATCGTGCCTGGGTCAGAAGGCGAATCCGGCTCCGGTTGCGGGCAAGGCGGCGGACATTCGTCCGGCTATTTTTCAGCGACAGCCGCTGAGTTTGCCGCACGGGGCGCAGGCGGGACAGATTGTGACAGCGCCGACGGTTTCGAAGGCGCAACTTTCGAGCGCAGGCTTTCATCTGGCGTCGAATGAAGAAGTCGATGGGATGGAGAAGACGCTGGAGCAGTATGTGGTGGCGTTTGAGAATCTCAGCCTGCCGCAGGTGAAACAGGTCTGGCCCGACCTGGACGAGAAACATATGAAGGCGTTCAAGGATGTGTTTTCGGTGTTCAAGGGAGCGGCGGCGCCTCCGCGGCTGGGACTGGAGTGCGCGATTCCGAAAGTGACGGCCGATACAGCGAACGTGGAATGTCTGGAGACCGTGACCTACACGGTGGGGAAAGGCAAGCCCAAGGAAGCGGGACCGGCCAAGGTTTCGATCGAGTTGAAGGGGCAGTCCGGGCACTGGGTGGTGCAGGAGATGAAGGGGACGGGATAGCGGATTCGCAAGCGAAGTGGGTGTGCGGAGATTGGGGCCGCCGGTAGCTTTGGGCTACCGGCGGCTGTCTTTTTGGGGGAGGATCTGGCGGACGAAATGTGGCTTGAATTGCCTCCGCTTCGTGCTAAAGTTTGGTGATGGTTATCCGAGTCAACGTTCCGGAGGAACTTGCCGCGCAGGCGCAGGCGCGCGGTGTGTCGCTGGAAGTATATGTCGAAGAGCTACTGGCGGAACGAGCGGCAGCTTCGGTGAAAACTCGGCGCCCGCAGACACCGGAACAGGTTCGGGCATGGCTTGATTCTCTGGCGCAGTTCTCCGACAAGATTCCTCCGCTTCCGGAAACCTTATCGCGAGGATGGATTTATCAGGACCACGACTAGATGGCCATCGCTTCGTGTTTGGTCGACACGAACATCCTGTTACGCATAGCCAGACGTTCCGACACGCAGCATAAGCTGGTTGATGGGGCTCTTGCCCGGTTGGCGCTGGCTGGAACGATCTTGCATTACACTCACCAAAATATAGCGGAACTATGGAACGCGATGACGCGGCCTATCTCTCGAAATGGCTTTGGGCTGACCGTGGCTGAAGCCGAGCACGAGGTGCGCGTGATTGAAACCGGGATGGAACTCTTGCCGGACAACCAGGCCGTCTACCGCGAATGGCGTCGGATTATTGTAGAGTACCTAGTTTCCGGAGTTCAGGTGCATGATGCTCGCCTGGTGGCTGCAATGCGTGTTCATGATGTGAAGCGCATACTTACATTGAATGTAGGGGATTTCAACCGGTATAGCGGAATCGCCGTGATTCATCCCGGTGAAATCTAAGTCTGTCCCTGCCTAACACTGGACGCATTTGCAAAAATGGGGGATAGACGTTACGCTTGCCAGCGCCCCTCTGTGGGCTCGTCAGACCATGGATCTATCGGCCAAACCCACGCGGATCGGCGCTTACGACATCGTTGATGTGATCGGGCGCGGGGGCATGGGGACGGTGTTTCGGGCGAACGATCCGCGGATCGGACGGCAGGTTGCGATCAAAGTTCTGACGGCGGCGGCTGAGGATCCGGATCTGCTGATCCGGTTTTACCGCGAAGCGAAATATACCGGCAGTCTCCATCACCAAAATATTGTGACGGTGTACGAACTGGGGCACCAGGACGGGGTGCCATACCTCGTCATGGAATATCTCGAGGGGGTGAGCCTGGAGGCGGTGATCGGCTCGGGGCGGCCGATGCCGATTGCGGAGAAGCTGGGGATTATTTTGCAGGTGTGCAGCGGGCTGACGTATGCGCACAAGCAGAGCCTGGTGCATCGCGACATCAAGCCGGCGAACATCATGATTCTGGCGGATGGGACGGCGAAGATTGTGGATTTTGGAATCGCGCTGCTCGGCGGCAGCCGGCTGACGCGCACCGGACACGTGGTGGGAAGTTTGAATTACATGTCCCCGGAGCAGTTGAGCGGGAATGTCGAAGTGGATGTGCGAACGGATGTGTATTCGACTGGCGTGGTGCTGTTTCAGTTGTTGACGGGAGTGCTGCCGTTTGACGGGGGATCGACGGCGGCGACGCTGCGGAAGATCGTGCAGGATCCGCCGCCGCCGCTGGGAGATTATCTGCTGGATTGTCCGAAGGAGCTGGAAGGAATTCTGCACAAGGCTCTGGCGAAAAACCGGGAGGATCGGTACGCGTCGCCGGAAGATTTCGCCATCGACCTGGCGCTGGTGCACCAGGAGTATGTGAAGGAGATGTTGGGCGAGACCCTGCAGCAGGCGACGGAAGCGCTGCACCGTAAGGACTACACGACGGCCAGGCTACAGGCACTGCAGGTGCTGCGCGGAGTTCCGCAGAGTGTGGAAGCGGCTGAGTTGCTCAAGCAGATCAAGCAAGGAGTGGAGCGGCAGCAGCACGAGCAACAGGTGCTGCAATGGCAGATGAAAGCGGAGGAAGCCTTCCGCAAGAATCATCTGGACGAGGCACTGAAGTGTGTGGAAACGGGGATGCGGCTCGATCCGAGCGCGACGGTGTTCACGGGATTGCGGGATGCGATTGTGGAAGCGCAGGCGCGGATGGGGCGGTATCGCGAGGCGCTGAAGCGGGCGGAAGTGGCGTTGCGGGCGAACGATCTGGAAACAGCGAAGCAGGCGGTGGAAGAGGCGCAGGCGATATGGCCGGATGATCCGGGAGCGCGAACGCTGGCGGGGCAGATCATCGCGCGGCTGGAACAGAAGCTGCGGGAACAGAAGGCGGCGGAAAAACAAAGGCAGTTTGCGCAGGCGGTGAATACGGTTGAAAAAGGCATGGCGGACGCGCGCATGCTGCTGCTGCTGGGACAAGTGACAGAGACGCTGCAGACGCTGGAGAAGCTGGAAAGCGATGTGGCGCAGCTTCCGCCGCGGTGGACGGAGTCATTCCAGGCGCTGAAGAAGGATGCGCTGGCGCGGAAGGCGGAGATCGAGCGCACTCCGCAGAAGTGGAACGAGAATTTAGGTGGGCAGACGGCGGAGATTCCGGCGGCATCGAGCGCGACCGTGGTGACGCAGCCGGGAGCGGTGGAGAATCCGGTCAGCCGAACCGAAACGCAGCCGAGGATGAGGCCGGACGAACCGGCGACGCGGCTGGAGACGGGTTCGATTCCGCGTTCGGACGCGGCGGGGGAGACGGCTACGTTTGCGCCGTCGGTATTCGCTGCTACTCCTGCTGCTTCTCCTGAGGCTCTTCCGGTTGTTCCTACTTCTGTTGGAGGTGCGCCGTCGACTTCAACTTCAATTTCGACTTCGAATACGACGCACGATGCTCTTTATCCGAAGGTAGCGGCAGCGCAGGAAGTGAAGAAGGCGGAAGTTGCGCCGGAGTTGCGCGAATTTCTTCCGCCGCCACCGCCGCCGAAGGCGCGTCCGACGCTGCTCGGGGTTGCGATCGCGCTGGTGCTGGGAGCGTTGGTTTGGTATTTTCTGCGGCCGAAGCCGGAAGCGCCCGCGCATACCGCTGCCGTGGCGGGATATACCTATGCGGAAATTAATGCGGAGCCGTGGGCGACGGTGACGGCGGTGATTCCGGCGGGCGGCGACGCGCCGAGTGGCGCGGGCCAGGAGATCGTTGGTCAGGAGATCGTGGGACAGGAGACTCCGCTGCGGGTGAAACTGCCGCCGGGGAAATATTCGGTGACGCTGCTGGGACCGAATCGCGAGGCGAAGCAGATAGATGTTACGGTGCCGCAATCGGGCGGCGCGACGTGCTTTGCGGTGTTCAAGAAGCCGGATCTCAACCGGATTGTGGGCAAGAATTAGGGCGGTCCGCGGGTTCCAATTTTCAGAATGGTTCAGGACGACTTCACGGGTGGACACGAGCGCTTCCCGGCGACGCGCTGGTCTGTCATCGAAGGGGCGCGCAGCGAAGACGGGGCGGAACGGGAGCGTGCGCTGGACACTCTTTGCCGGGCTTACTGGAGGCCGGTTTACAAGTATGTGCGGTTGCGATGGAATCGCGATGCCGAGGACGCGCAGGATCTGACACAGGGATTTTTCGGCGAGATGCTGGAGCGCGAGTTGCTGAACCGCTTCGATGCCGGAAAAAGCCGGTTGCGGAGTTACCTGCGCCTATGTGTGGACAGTTTCGTGATGAACGAAGATAAGGCGGCGAACCGGCAGAAGCGTGGGGGAGGAGTGCAGCACCTGGCGCTCGATTTCACGGGCGCCGAAGAGGAGTTGGGTGGCGGGGCGATCGATGCCGCGGCGATCGCGTCTGCGGAATCGCTGGAGCAATTCTTCGAGAAAGAATGGATCCGCAGTCTGTTTACCCTGGCGGTAGAAGACTTGCGCGCGGTGTCAGTGGAGCGGGGACGCGAGCGGGCGTTTGAGTTGTTTGAGGCATACGATCTGGAAGGCGACGGGAATATCTCGTACGAGCAACTGGCCCGGCAGTGCGGAATCGCGGTCACCGATGTGACCAACGGGCTGGCGTGGGCGCGGCGCGAATTCCGAAGAATTGCGCTGGAACGTCTGCGCGAAACATGCGGCAGCGAGGGAGAATTCCAGCGAGAAGCCAGAGCGACATTCGGCCGCGAGATCCTGCCAGGGACTTGATGCCGACGAGTTAGGACCACGCGTTACGACACAATGAGGCATCTCTCCGACAAAGCAATTATGCGACTGCGCGAAAGCGCGGAACTTCCTGATTTGAGCGGGACGCGCTACCGCCTGCTGGCGGAGGT
>Ga0210388_10005157_pt1 | contig 10207 bp, 7 predicted proteins | sample IncBWC19OmetaG_FD_155485 | JGI IMG/M metagenome (GOLD analysis project Ga0210388, IMG submission 155485) | Forest soil microbial communities from Barre Woods Harvard Forest LTER site, Petersham, Massachusetts, United States - Inc-BW-C-19-O ...
GGCGTTACCGAAGCCGGCTCGGTCGGCGATGACGTCGACGGTCTCGTCGGTCTCCTCGAGGAGCTGCTGGGCCAGCAGGATGCGCTGCCCGGTGAGCCAGCGCTGTGGGGTGGTCCCGGTGTCCTGCACGAAGCGGCGCGCAAAGGTCCGCTCGGACATGTTCGCGCGGGCGGCCAGCTGGCGGACGGGAAGCGGCTGGTCCAGGTGGGCGCGCAGCCATTCCAGCAGGTCGCGCAGGGAGCCGTCGCAGGACGGAGCGATGGGCTGGACCACGTACTGGGCTTGGCCGCCGTCGCGGTGCGGCGGGACGACCATGCGGCGGGCGATGCCGTTGGCGACCCGGGAACCCTGTTCCTTCCGGACCAGGTAGAGGCAGGCGTCGATGCCGGCCGCGGTGCCGGCGCTGGTGATCACCGGGTCGTCGTCGACGTACAGGACGTCGGGATCGACCTTGGCGTGCGGGTAGCGACGGGCCAGTTCGGCCGCGTTCCGCCAGTGCGTGGTGCAGCGGCGGTCATCGAGCAGGCCGGCGTCACCCAGGATGAAGGCGCCGCTGCAGACGCTCAGCACGCGCGCGCCGCGGTCAACAGCCCGGCGCAGCGCCCCGAGCAGGTCCTCGGGGAAGCGGCGGGCCGGGGTGCAGGCGCCCGGATCGCCAGCACCCGGGTCGCCAGCCAGGCTCAGGCGCGCGTCGCTGACCGCGGGCAGGGCGATCAGGTCGGCCTGCTCCAGCCGCTCCAGGCCGTGCGAGGGCTGCATGGTGAAGTCGAGCGCGCGCAGCGGCGGCGGCTCGCCGGCCACCACGGCGAAGTCGTAGCGCGGCAGGCCGTCGTCGGAGCGGTCCACCCCGAACACCTCGCAGACGGTGCCGAACTCGAACGGCAGGAAGCCGTTGACGACCACCACGGCGACGTTCCGGAGCATGCTTCCGAGTATGCCAGAGCGTTTGGCAGGATGTCTGCTAACCAGGGCTGCACTGCCACTGGCTACTGGGTCGCGGCGACGAGCATCCTGCGCAGGTAGGCGGCCCAGGCCGGGTCGCCGCTCAGCCGGACCGCGTCGTCGTCGGCCCTCCCCCACAGCCAGCGGAGCATGGGGTCGGGCGCGGCCTGGATCACCACGCGCGGGTTGTCGGCCGCGCCGTCGTCGACCACGACCTCCTGCGGTGCGGGACGGACGGTCCACGCGGTCTGGCCCGCCAGCACCGTGATCGTGTCCTGGCCGTCGCGGGCCAGGTGGCCGCCCTCGAGCTGGTCGAGATCCTCCGTGTCGTAGCCGAGGAACCGCTTCAGCACCTCGTCGACGCCGTCCAGGGCCAGGTCGTCGGGCACCGGGGTCACCGGCAGGCCGGCGGCGAGCTCGGCGTCGATCCGGTGCACCGCGGTTTCCTGCGCCATCCGGCGGATCCAGAAGGCGACCGTCTGGTCCGGGTCGTACCAGGTCGGCGCCGGGTCGGTGGGCCGGCGGGCGCTGAACTCCGCGATCAGCTCGCCGTAGGCGCGGCCGAGCAGCGGCAGCTTGGCCGCGTGTTCGGCGTCCGGCGGCGGCCACTGCTTGGGCCACTCCCCCGTGCGCATCACGGTCACCTTGTGCAGGTACACCTCGGCGACGTGAAACACCAGGTCGCCCATGGTCCAGCCGGGACAGGTCGGTACCGGCACGGTGAGCTCCACGGCCGCGGCGGCATCGCGCAGGTCGCCGTAGTCCGCGGCCAGGCACTCCAGGTACCGGGAATCGTCCATGCCGCTACTCTGCCACGGCCGGGGCGGCCGCCGCGGGAAGGACGGAGGGGACCGGGGCTGTGACCACGGACCGTTCGGAGAAAATAGCTACGGCGAGGAGGTGCGCAAGCTATATGCCACAGATCAGGGACGAGCGGAGCCTGGCCCAGATCAAGACGCGGGCGGCGGCCATACGAGCCGCGGTCGTGCCGGACTGGCTGGCTGAGCTGGTACGGCCGAAGCCGGCCCCGCTGCCGTGGCCGGACATGATCCGGACGACGCTGGCCATCTGCGTGCCCCTCGGGGTGGCGTTCGCGGTGGGCAAGACCACGATCGGCCTGCTGCCCGCCGTGGGCGGGCTGCTCGGCTCGCTGACCGACCGCGGCGGCTCGTACCTGAGCCGGGTCAAGCGGATCAGCGCGGTCGGGGTGTTCGGCGGCGCGGCGGGCCTGGCCATCGGGTCGGCGATCCACGGCCGCGGCTGGATCGCGGTGGTCGCCCTGGTCGTGGTCGCGGGCGCGTCCGCGGTGCTGAGCACGATCGGCGACATCGGCTCGCAGGTCGGGCTGCAGCTGCTGGTCTACACCTCGCTCGGCATCGGGCCGTTCGGCGCGCTGCGGCCGGTGTGGCACACCGCGGTCGGCTTCCTGATCGGCACCGTCTGGGCGCTGGTGCTGATCCTGCCGGGCTGGCTGCTGTCCCCGTACGGCCAGGACCAGCGGTACGTGGCCGCCGTGTACCAGGCCCTGGCCGACCAGCTCGCGGCGATCGGCACTGATGCGCTGACAGCCAGGCGGCAGGCCCTGACCGCGGCGGTCAACGCCGCCTACGACGACCTGCTCAGCGCCCGGGCCGTCGCGGCGGGGCGGAACCGGACGACCATGCGGCTGCTCGCGGCGCTGAACGCGAGCAACCAGATGGCGCAGGCGGCGACCACGCTCGGGGTGGCCGGGAACAGACCGCCGCCGATGGTCATCGAGACGGTGCGGCGGCTGGCCGAGGAGATCAGGACCGGGAAGGGCCAGCCGCCGATGGTCCCGCCGGTCTGGGACACCAGCTCGGGGGCGGTGGAGCTGCGCGACTCGATGGCCGGCGTGGCCCGGGTGCTGGCCCGGGACTGGACGCCCGGGGACCGGACGCGCGCCACCCTTCGCGAAGAGGAGGCGCGAAAGCGTTCTGGCGATCCCGCGGACGGGATCAGGGAGCGCATCCTCCGGGTCGTCGGCGGGGGCCAGATCAGCCGTACCTTCGCCATCCGGCTGATGGCGTGCATGGGCGTGGCCGGAGTGGTCAGCGAGGTGCTGCCGCTGCAGCGGTCCTACTGGGTGCCGCTCACCGTCGCGATCGTGCTCAAACCGGACTACGGCTCGGTGTTCGCGCGGGCCCTGCAGCGCGGCATCGGCACGATCGTGGGCGCGGTGGCCGGCGCCGTGCTGCTCGCGCTGTTCCACGGCGCGTGGCTGCTGATCCCGTTCGGCGTGCTGGCGGCGCTGCTGCCGTACGGACGCGACCGCAACTACGGGCTGCAGGCCACGTTCCTCACCCCGCTGGTCGTGGTGCTGGTCGACCTGCTCAGGCCGATCGGCTGGCAGCTGGCCTTGGACCGGCTGGTCGACACGCTGATCGGCTGCGCGATCGTGGTAGTCGTCGGGTTCGCCCCGTGGCCGACGGCGTGGTACGCGCACCTGCCGGCGAAGTTCGGGCAGGCGGCGCTGGATGTCTGCGGGTACATGCAAGATGCGCTGGGCGGTCCCGGGGCCTCGGCTCCGGATACTGCCGCACAGCGGCGGTCGACGTACCGGGCGCTGGGCGATCTGCGGGCGGAGTTCCAGCGCACGATGTCCGAACCGCCATCGATCAGCCGCAGCGCGACGGCCTGGTGGCCCGCGGCGGTCGGCCTGGAACAGGTGCTGGACTCGGTCACGGCGGTCTCGCTGGCGGTCGAGCGGGGGGCTCACGTGCCATCGCAGGGGGTTGACCAGCTGTGTCAGGCGCTGGATGCGATAAGCCAGGCGGCTTCGGACGGGACGCCGGTGCCAGCCTCGCTCAAGTTGCCAGACGACGAGACGCTGCAACCGGTCACCGCGGCGGTCCGGGCGCTGCTGGGCGTGGCTAGCGGAGAGCGTTCGGACAGCGCGGCGTGAGCTCGCCGGGCTGCGTTCGCCGGGCTGCGTTCATCGGACTAGCTTCGTCGGACTAGCTTCGTCGGGCTGGCCGGATTTGAACCGGCGGCCTCCGCGACCCAAACGCGGCGCGCTAGCCAAGCTGCGCTACAGCCCGTCCTGAGCCGAGTGTAGCGGGCCGGCCGGGTTGGCGGCGCGGACCTAGACTCGGCGACGTGCAGCCGCCCGGCATCCGCTTCCACATCCGCGACGCTGGGCCGGACGATGCGGCAGCCATCCGGTCGGTCCGGGCCCAGACCTGGCTGGCCACGTATCCGAACGCTGAGCTCGGCATTACGCGCGAGGGACTACGGCGCCATCTGGAGGGCGAGCGCGGCGAGCGGATCGCCGGGCACATCGACCGGACCCGGCAGCGGCTCTCGGCGCACGCCGCTGATCCGGCGGCGGGATGCGATTTCGTCGCGGTGTTGGCGGGCAGGGCGATCGTCGGATTTACCGCGCCGTTCGTCGAGGCAGGCGGGCGCCGGCGGGTCGGGGCGCTCTACGTCCTGCCGTCCGCGCAGGGATCGGGCATCGGTCATGCGCTGCTGGAGCGGAACCTGGCCTGGCACGGCGACGACCGGGACGTGTACCTCACGGTCGCGGCGTACAACGAGAAGGCGCGACGGTTCTACGCCCACCACGGCTTCGTGGTTAGCGGCCAGCCGGCCAGAGACGAGCTATCCATCGACGGCGTGGTGATGCCGGAGCTGGAAATGGTGCGGCGGGGCACGTCCGCTGGGTTGGGCGGCTGATCCGGGATGCTGCAGCCCCACCAGGCTACTCACGTCACACAGGTATAGGTTGCCCAACCGATGGTAGCGGCATGCTAACGGCTCTTCCCAGTAGAGAGTGGCAACCATGGGTTACGGCGCGGGACACGCGCCGGGGGGCGCCGGGGTGTTCGGGGCGGGTGAGGCTGTGGGGACTCGAGGGGACACCTGGCCGAGGGCTTGGGTGATGGCTAGGGTGTCCTGGTACTCGCGCCAGGTGAGGATCTGGCCGTCGCGGACTTGCTCGTGACGGCTAAGGAGTGCCGAAGTGGCAGCAGACGGGACGTCAGCCGCGGTCCTTTCCGATGATGCGTCCGGGCCGCCAGCGAAGACCCAGCGTGCCAGCGGCGGCCTCGCTGCCGCTGGACCCGCCGCCCTGCCCGCGGAGCACGAAGGAGATGCCGACCGCTATGGCCCCGCCCACGATCGGCCCGATCAGGTAGGCCCACCACGAGTTCCAGTCGTCCAGCACCAGGGCCGGGCCGAGCGACCGGGCCGGGTTCATGGAGGCGCCGCTGACCGGGGAGCCCCACAGGCCGGCCAGGGCGATGTAGCTGCCGACGCCGAGCGCGGCCAGGCCGCCGAGCTGCTGCGCGCCGGAGGCGGTGCCCTGGATGACGCTGACCAGCCCGGTGGTCAGGACGATCTCCCAGACCAGCGCGCTGCCGGTGGAGATGCCGTGACCGGGCAGGGTCAGGCCCGCGCTGCCCTGCTTGCCGAGCAGGGCCCACAGCAGCAAGGTGGCCAGGACGGCCCCCGCGAACTGGGCGATGACGTACATGGGGACCCGCTTCCACGGGAAGTCGCGGCGCAGCGCGAAGGCGATGCTGACCGCGGGGTTGAGGTGGGCGCCCGACACGGCACCCATGAACAAGATGACGGCCATCACCATCAGGGCCGGCGCGACGACCCGCGCGCTGTACGGCACGGCCTGGCCGCCGAACCGAGCGTTGACCATGTCCCCGCCCACGGCCACCAGGACGAGGAGGAAGGTCCCCAGGACCTCGGCGAACAGGCGCCGCCACTCGTAGCCGTCGTCCCAGAAGTCGGTCGCCCGGGCGATCGAGTTCGGGTGACCCAGGGACCGCAGGCCCGCCGCGGCCCGGCGGGCCAGCTGCTGTTCGGTCTCTTCAGTCTGGCCGGTCATGGTCATCCTCCCGTCTTTGGTCTTCAATCACGGGGTCCGTTGCGCCATGCTCTCTAGCGTGGATGTCGACGAGCTGCGGCACGCGCTGGGCAGCGTGGTCCTGGAGGCGGCCTACCTGGAACGCACCCTGCGCACGGCGTTCAGCGCGCTGGTCGGCAGCAAGTACGCGGCCGTGGTCGACGGCCGGCTGACGGCGGCGGCGCTGCTCGAGGACTGCGAGCGGATCACCCAGTATCACACGGGCCTCACCAAGGCGGCCAAGGAGGCGCTGCTGGCCGCGCTCCGGGCCTGCCGCCAGGCCAACAAGGAGCGCAACCGGGTGATCCACGACACCTGGGCCACCCGGCCGGGCAGCTCGATGGTCACGCTGCACGACGAGCGGCGCTCGCACGACGTCCTGATCACGGCGCAAACGCTGTCCGAGGTGCGCCAGCTCGCCGATCAGGTGGCCGGCGCGGCCGACAAACTGCGCGCCGCGATGACCGCGGCGCTCGGCACCGGCTGGGCGCTGGTCGAGGATCAGCTTCGCCAGGAACTCGGTCACGAGGTCAGGGTTGATCCGTCCGGCTAGCGAACAGGCGGGAATTTCGCTGACCCGAAAACGATCGGCAAGCCGTACGCTACCTACGTGAACAGCGAGCCGCCGGAGGCGCTCTCGTTCGCGGAGCGACTTCGGCTGCAGCGCGCCCGGCTCGGACTCAGCCAGGAGCAGCTGGCCCGGCAGCTGAGCGTGTCGTTCGCGACCGTGAACCGGTGGGAAGCCGGGCGATCGCGGCCGTCAGCACGCGCCGCGGCGGCTCTCGCGGAACTGGAGGCCTCGGCCAGCCGAGGGCAGCAGCCAGACCAGAGGCCAGGCGGAGAGCAATCCCCCCAGCTGCCGATCGCGCAGTCCAGCTTCGTCGGCCGCGAGCGCGAGCGGGCCGCCATAGCCGAGCTGCTCACGCGGTCGCGGCTGATCAACCTGACCGGGCCTGGCGGGGTCGGCAAGACCCGGCTGGCCATCGAGGTCGCGCGGCGCTGGGAAGCGAACGGCGGCGAGGTAGTGTTCGTGCCGCTGGAAGCGATCCAGCCGCCCCGCCCGATGGTCTCGGTGCTCGCCTCGCGCCTCGGCCTGCGCGAACGGCCAGGCGCGTCCTGGCGCGAGTCGGCGCTGGCCGCACTGAGGGGACCGCCCCGGCTACTGCTGCTCGACGGTGCCGAACACTACCGCGAGGAGGTGGCCGGGCTGGCCGGGGAGTTCCTCGCCTCGGCTCCGAACCTGTGCATCGTGGTCACCAGCCGGGTCGTGCTCGGGGTGCCGGGCGAGGTGTGCTGGGCCACCCCTCCGCTTGACTGTCCCTCGGTTGCCGCGGGCGCACGCGACATCGCGGCTTCGGACGCGGTCCAGCTGTTCATCGCCAGGGCCAGCGATCGGCTGCCGGGCTTCTCCGCGGCCGACGTGCCGCCGCACGCGATCGGTGAGCTCTGCCGCAGGCTCGGCGGGCTGCCGCTGGCTATCGAGCTGATCGCAGGCTGGGTCGGGACCCTGTCGGTCCGCGAAATCTTGCAGCAGCGGGTCACGCTGCTGGAGTACGACCCGCCCGGCGCGCCGGGCAGCCGCAAGCTCGCCGATGTGCTGCGAGCCAGTTACGGCCTGCTCCAGTCCGGCCAGCAGCGGATCCTACGGCTGCTCAGCGTGTTCAACACGCCGTTCAGCCTGGCGGACGTCCAGGCCGTGACCGGTGTTAGTGAGCAGGAGGCGGCAGGTGCCGTCCGCGGGCTGGTGGACGCATCCTGGCTGGTGGTCACCCGCGGCCTCGAGCAGAATCGGTTCGGCATGGTCGAGACCATCAGGGAATTCGCGACCGCACAACTGCGGGAAGCGGACGAGGCAGACGAGGCTCGCCGTCGGCACGCCATGCATTTTGCCGACCTGGCCATCCAGAGCTCGAGCTCCCTGGCCGGGCCGGATGTGCGTCAGTGGGTCGCCCGGCTGGCGTCAGGCGTCGACGACCTGCGCGCGATGATGCAGTGGGCTTACGAGAACGCCGAGATCGATCTTGGCCTCGAAGTCGGCGCCGCCCTGTGGCGCTGGTGGCTGACCAGTGGCCGGCTCTCCGCGGGCCGGGCTTGGCTCGACAAGTTCCTCACCGCGGCTGGCGACCGCCCCGTGCGGACCGCGGAGGAAAGCCAAAGAATCGGGCGGGCGGTGTGCGCGGCCGCCGTCCTGACCGTGGAAAACGGCGACTACGCCGAGGCGGTTCGCCTGGCCACGCAGGCGATGGGCATCCTCGAACCACTCGAGCAGGACGACGACCTGGCCTTGGCGGCCACCGTGCTCGGATCGGCTCAGCGTTACCTGGGCGACCGGGTCGAGGCCCGGCGCAGCTTCCAGACCGCGCTCGATCTGCGCGCCGCGGCCGGCGACCGCGCGAAACTGGCCATGGCGACGAACAACCTGGCGGTGCTCGAGATCGACGACGGAAACCTCGACCGGGCCAGGGAGCTGCTCGAGCAGAACCTCATCATCAAGCGCCAGCTCGGCGAGCCGCGCTCGATCGCAATCGGCCTGGTCAACCTGGCCGACGTGCTGATCAAAGACGGCCGGTGGCAGGCGGCGCGCACGTCGCTCGCCGAGGCCGCGCAGCTGGCCGTCGGCCTGCCACAGATCACGGGCCTCGTCCTGTCCAGCCAGGGCGAGCTCGAAGCCAGGCAGCGGAACTGGAAGCAGGCGGCCGAGCTCTATACCGACGCCGTCGCCGCCTACGGAATCGGCGGGCATACCCACGACGTGATCGGGGCCATGATCGGCCTGGGCCGCGCGTGCCACGAGCTGGGTCAGGCGGACGAGGCGGCCCGGCACCTGCGCGCGGCGGAGGCGATGGCGCACGAGATCGCGAACCCGCAGCTGCTGGACCAGGCGACGGCGGCGCTCGCGGAGACCGCGAGTGACGCGGCCGACGCGCTCCCGGGGAACCTGACCGCCCGCCAGGCCGAGGTGCTGCGGCTCCTTGCCGACGGCCTGAGCAACAAGGAGATCGCAGCACGGCTCTACCTGAGCCCGGGGACCGTGGAGCGGCACGTGGGCACCATCTACCGCAAGCTCGGACTCGGCGGCCGGGTCGACGCCGCCCGCTACGCCGTGGAACACGGGCTGGCTCAGCACCCGAACCGCGAGATGTTATAGCGCCGAGGCGGCTCGCCGCTCCGATTGTCCTACGCCCTGGGCCTCAGTGACACCTGTGATTCATGATGCTAGAGGGATCGGCAGTATGTATGGATTGCGGGATTCGCCCCTCGTGTGCGGCCGCGTAGAAAGGAGCCCGCAGATGTTTCCGCCGCGCCTGATTGGGTCTAGGGGGGCGGTAGGGTGCGGCGGAAGCATCCGCCAGGGAGGGCGGGCATGCGGGATCAGCTCCTTGGCGCGATCCAGCCAATGCTGTCGATCTTGCTTGACCCGGGCGAAAGCGTCATCGGCGAGGCGAGCCGATTCGCCTGGATGACCGACTCGATCGAGATGGCCGTCGCGGACGAGACCGCGGTGTGGGTCTACACGGCCACCGGGGAGCCGGGCACCGTCGCGTTCGCGGCGCAGCGCCCCGGCCGCATCATCTGCGTGGAAGTCGGTCCCCGGGATGAGGGTTACCTGTTCCGCAGGTCCGACTTCATGGCCCGCACGCCCGGCGTGCAGGTGCGGGCCGACCCCGCCGAGTACGGCCTGAGGCGGTGGCGGATCGGCGGCTGCGGACAGGCCTGGGTCGAGCTGGCCGGCGACGTGGTGCGGCGCGAGCTGACCGCGGGCCAGTCACTGCGCGCCCGTCCCGAGCACGTCGGTATGTTCAACGGCTCGATCGCCATCCAGGTCACGCAGGTCCACGGCACGCCCAGCTATCTCTGCGCCGTGCTGTCCGGCCCGGGCGTGGTCTGGCTGCAGTCGATGCCCTCCGCCGCGGAGCAGTGACCGGGTAGGGCTAGGCCTGACCTCAGCCGAGCAGCCAGCCGCCGTCGACGTTGAGGCTGACGCCGTTGACCGCCCGGTTGCCGAGCAGGAACGCCGTGGCGTCCACGATGTCGGCCATCCGGGCCAGCTGCCCGCAGGGGGTGCGGGCGATCACGTGGCTGAGGTCGCGGTCCCGCCAGTACGGGCTGTCACCGACGAAGCCGGGATGGATCACGTTGACCCTGATCGGCGCGAGCTCGACGACCAGCGTGTTGAGCAGCCCGGCGACGGCGCCGTTCACCGTCGAGACCGTGGTCGACCCCGGGTAGGGTCGCTCCTTGGCCAGCCCGCCGAAGAGCACGATCGCGCCGTCGGGGGCGATCCGGGACCGCAGCGCGTGCACGACCTCGGTGTACCCGACCAGCTTGAGCGTGACCAGCCGCAGCGCCCGGTCGATGTCGTAGTCGGCCACCGTGTTGACGTCG
>Ga0210388_10005158_pt1 | contig 10207 bp, 8 predicted proteins | sample IncBWC19OmetaG_FD_155485 | JGI IMG/M metagenome (GOLD analysis project Ga0210388, IMG submission 155485) | Forest soil microbial communities from Barre Woods Harvard Forest LTER site, Petersham, Massachusetts, United States - Inc-BW-C-19-O ...
GCGGCCAGTGTCTGGACAAGATGGCGTCGTGTCATTTTGCCGCTGTCGTACTGGTCAAATAACGAGTCCAACATGGAAGACATGGTCGTTTCCTCCGTCGCTGTAGAACAGAATTGAAACCTAAGTCCAGTTTGACGCGCCAAATGAAAAAGTGAGTACTTTGAGCAACTTGTCCGACTTCTCGGGACCTGAGCTTAACTTTACCTCGATTGAATTTCTCTTAGGACACGCCAGGCTTTACAATCCCGTTGTTAGAACGAATCTCACGGAGAATCAACATGAGCAACCTCGACCGTTTTTTGCAGCGTAACAAAGAATTTGCTCTTCAGCAGTCTGCTGCGGGCACACTAATGCCCTCGCTTCCGCGGGCGATGCCCAAAGTTAGGGCGGTCATCATCGGTTGCGCCGATATGCGTGTGGATCCCGCTCACGTCCTTGGAACTGAACCGGGCGAGGCCGTCGTGTTGCGCAACATCGGCGGACGAATCACTCCGGGGTTGTTCGAACAGTTGGGGCTACTCGGGCGAATCGGTGAGGTTGCCGGAGAGATTCCGGGAGGCGGCGGGGAATTTCACCTCGTCGTGCTTCAGCACACCGATTGCGGCATCACTCGCCTGGCCGGCGAACCCGCCAAGCTGGCGCACTATTTTCAAATACAGGAAGGCGATCTCAAGACAAAAGCGATCACCGATCCTCGGGCGGCGGTCGCCGTCGACGTTGCTGCGCTCCGGGCGACAGCATTGCCGGGCGCTTGGCTTATATCAGGCCTCGTGTACGACGTGGCGACCGGACTTGTTGAGATCGTCGTACCGCCAGCGCCGATTCGCAGTGCGTAAAACGTCTGATTAACGCTTGCCGGACATCTTGAATCGGCGAAGGGAACTTCTCCCGTAAGCCGACTTACGAAAGCTTGACGATTCGCGGTCATCCCGATTTATTATTGGGCGCAGTTTTGGCTGACGGAGTAGGCGCATGAATAGTCCAGCGTATTTTGAAATCCAAGCCGACGACCCAAATCAGGCTGTCGGTTTTTATACCGCCGTTTTCGGATGGAGATTTACGAAACAGATAGGCCTGCCGACCGACTACTGGCGGATTCAAACTGAAGATATCCGCGGTGGACTCCTGAAGCGACCCGCAAATGCACCGCCCTCACGGACAGGCACGAATGCGTACGTATGCTCGATGCAGGTGAAAGACTTCGATACGACGGCAGGAGCTATCTTAAGAAACGGTGGGCAGGTGGCCATGGAAAAGTTTGCCGTTCCAGGAACTTGCTGGCAGGGCTATTTTCTTGATCCCTCAGGAAATACGTTTGGACTGTTTCAGGTCGACGAAAACGCCAAATAGAACAACCCGGAGCCCACAACCATTCGCGCGATTTCAGCGTCTTTCTTAACCCTTACCCCGCAGCGCGACAACCTTCAAGAGCCTTGACAGAGAACATCTCGCATTCGTGTTCGAGAATCGTGCAGAAAAAGGAGGAAGCAAAATCAAGCGGAGGAAGATCATCATCCGGCCCGTTCTGATCGTCGGGATGCCGCTCTCCAGTCTGGTTGGTATCGGCCTGGCGGCCCAGCAGGACAAGTACACACTGAAAGTTCCGGGCGGGCTCGCGTTCTCTGGGTTCAGGGAAGCTCGCAGGAATCCGGCGATGCCTCTGTCTTGCTACGGAAGAGTCGTGACCCGAGGCTCAACCGGGTTCGAGGCTTGCGATCGCTTCGCGAGGTCGACTTCAAATACCCGCACCGGCTCCGTGAAACCTTTCGCGGAGATGGGAGGGAGCGGGATCAGCGCAAGAGTTTGCTCGAGTTCGGTCGCGACGGCCTCCGAAACCAGTATTTGGCCGGATTTGGCAGCCGAGCACAACCGTGCGGCCAGGTTCACGCTGCGCCCGATGGCGGTATAGTCGCGGCGATCCTGGCTGCCCATGCTGCCAACGACTACTTCGCCCACGTGAATTCCGAAGCCGATCTCGGTGCCCGCCTTGCCCGCAAAACGCTCGTGGAGCCCGGAAAGAATTTCCACCGCGGCATCGATGGCGTGTCGGCACCGGGCCGGACCGGAAAACCACGCGAACATGGCATCTCCAACAAATTTATCCACGTCGCCGCCGTGCCGGCGCACGACATCCGCTTCGAGGGCGAGAACCTGGTTCAGGCGCTCGATGACCAGCGCCGGATCGCGGTTTTCGGAGAACGCGGTGAAGCCCCGCACGTCGGAAAAGACGAGTGCAAGCCACTTGCGTTCGCCCGCAAGATTCGCCGAACCGTTTTGTTCCAGCATCTGGAAGGTGGTTCGCGACATGTACTTGGACATTGCCAGGCGTTGTTTGAGTCCGTGGGCCATTTCCACGAAGGCACGGGAGAGATCGCCGATTTCATCCCTGGCTTCAAAGCGGTCCGCGTGCTCGGAACGGAACGATTCGATCGCCTCATACTTGCCTTGCTCGAGCTCCCGCGCTGCGTCCGCGAGATTTACAAGAGGGGCTGAGATGAGGCCGGAGAAGAGAAATCCCAGGCCAGCGCCCAGCAATAGAGCGGCGAGCGCGAGCCCGGCCAGGAATTCCTCGAGAATCCGAAAAGGCCTCATGCGGCGCGTAACCGATTGCAGGAACGCCATGTGCACGCCTGCGGGATTGTGCTCGATCATTCCGGTGTCGGACACCAGGACTTCTTCGAGCTCGTAGTCGTCGTTGCGAGCGCGGAACTCGAAAGGATGTTGCAGGTCGGGGTCCCTGGCGAAGACTTCGGTCAGAGGCCCGCGGAGGCTCGGATCGCTGACCCCAAGGATGTGCACACGGTTGTTCGCGTCTTGCTGCCAGGTGACGACGTCGATTCCGGAGCGAAGCTTTGCACTGGCCGCGATGCCGTCATCTTCTTCGAATCCGATATTGAGGAAGCCGAGAGGCGCGTCCTGGCCGTGGACGGGAAACGCAAAAATGCGATACACACCGTTGTCGGGCCCGGCCCACGTCGTAATTTCCGGAGCACCAGAGAGCGCTTCGTGTACGTCCGGGAGATGCCAGGAAAGAGTGTGCGGGTCGCAGACCGGATGATTTTGGACGGCGAAGGCGAGGATCGAGCCGTCGGGACGACGGATGGAAACGTAGTCGAGGTCGTCGTCGTTAGGGCCAACGCGCGGAGAGGCCAGGAGTCGCGAAAGAAATGCGCAAGCCGCGGGTCGGTCGTTGTGTTCCAGGGCGCGAACGACAGCCGGAGAAGAGGCAAGGGCCGTGCCCTTGTAAACGCGAGACTGGTAATGGCTGCGCTCGGCGGAGGCGAACAGTTGGCGATTCGCGGCCAGCTGGTCCTGGACGATAGCGCGCACCTGCCGCACGCTCTGAACCCAAACGACGGTCAGCACAGCGGCCGTAAGGACGCACACGCAACCGCTGATCAAGAGCACCAGCTTCCCGCGGATGCTCAGATCGTTGAGTAGTTTGCGCATGCGTTATTCTGGAAGTACAGGAATTGGCGCGAATGAGTGACCGACCCCTGGAATCGTGCCCCGGCCTAGTGCTAGGCCCCGGACGCACGCCATTCGTAAACGTAGCACGCTGAATTAAAACGCTACAAGAACGCGAGCAGGCCGATTGCCTTGACGGTTAACGCGACGAACTCCCTGCGGTTGTTTGGCCGCAACGGCGGTCCGGAATTGGCCATTATTCGCAAGTACCCAACCGACGGCAGCGAAGTCAGCAGGGATACCGGGATGTGGGCCGGTGCGAAAGCCACCCGGCGACTTGTTGAAAGATTCAACAATTGCTGAGATTCGTTGAATTATAGTATTGTGCGCGCATGGCAAAGCCGGTCCTGCGGCGCGGACGTGTCTCCAAGCTGCCGGCGATTCGTACGAAACGAGGCAAGAAAATGGCATCCCCAGCGAAGTCCGGTCCTAATAGCAATCCCGAGTTGGAAGGGCACGAGGGAGCAAATGTCGACAAGATCCGCGACATATTGTTCGGGTCGCAGATGCGCGATTACGACAAGCGCTTCGGGAGGCTGGAAGAGCGCCTCATTAAGGATGCCGAATCGCTGCGCGACGAGATGAAGAAGAGGTTCGAGGCACTCGAGGGATTCGTACAGAAAGAGATCGAATCGCTGGGCCAGCGGCTGAAGACGGAAAAGTCCGAGCGCGCTGAAGCGGTGAAAGAGATCGGTGTGCAGATGCGCGACACGTCGAAGACCTTCGACAAGCGCCTGGGCAGCCTGGACGACCAGCTCACCGGGGACGCCGCGGAGTTGCGCGCGCGGATCCTGGAACAATCGAAGGCGCTGACCAACGATATCACCGAGAAATCGCGCGACATGAAGAAGCTGCTCGATCAGGAAGTGGCGGCGCTGCGCGTGGACAAGGCGGATCGCGAAGGCCTGGGCGATCTGTTCACCGAGTTCGGCATGCGGCTGAAGAACGAGTTCAATCTGCCCGAGAAATAGGTTTTCCAAGCGGCTGACGGTTCGCCTCCCCGCGCGAGCCGCAATGCCGAGTCTGCGAACGCCATGGCCGCCCCTCACATGAGCGAAAAGCCCGCTAACGGCGACGATTCCTCGTCCGCCGGACATTCCGCGCAGGACGACGAAAAAGCTCTCCAGGAACTCCGTTCGCTTTTACTCAGCGAAGAACAACATGAAATCGTAGCGCTGCGCGAGCGGCTGGACAGCCCGGAGCAGCGTGCGCAGGACGTGAGCGCGGTCGTGGCCGAAGCGATCGAGCTCCGCCGCGCGCAGGGCGGCGATCATGCGCTGAGCGCTGCGCTGACGCCGACGGTTGAGGAGGCCGTGCGCGAATCCGTGCGCAAGGATTCGCACGTGCTGGTCGAGGCGCTGTTCCCGGTGATGGGGCCGGCGATCCGGCGGTCGGTGGCGGAGGTTTTTCGCTCGACGGTTGAGTCGTTCAACCAGGTGCTCGAGAGCACGTTTTCGATTCGCGGGTTGCAATGGCGGTTTGAAGCCATGCGCATCGGGCGACCGTACGCCGAGGTCGCGCTGCTGCACAGCCTGGTGTACCGCGTCGAGCAGGTTTTCCTGATTCACTTGAGGACGAGCCTGGTGTTGCAGCACGTGGTCGATCCAGCGGCTGCGACGCAGGACGCGGACATGGTTTCGAGCATGCTTTCGGCGATTCGCGATTTCGTGCGCGATTCGTTCGAGACGCAGCAGAGCGATTCGCTCGACAGTCTGCAGATGGGCCAGCTGCAGATATGGATCGAGCAGGGTCCGCAGGCGATCATCGCGGCGGTGATCCGGGGGCAGGCGCCGCAGGAATTGCGGCTGACGCTGAAGGAAAAGCTCGAGGCGGTGCATCGCCGGTATCCGCGCGAGCTGGAGAAATTCGACGGCAACGCAGCGTCGTTTGAAGCTGTTCGCCCGGAGCTTGCCGCGTGCCTGACGGCGTCTTACCGGCGCGACCGGAAAAAGCAGTCGCGTCCGTATGTGGCTATCGGTGCAATCGTGCTGGCAGCGCTGCTGGGCGGATGGTGGGGTTACGCGGAGTATCAGAATCACAAGTGGACGAATTTTGTGGCGGCGCTGAGGCAGCAGCCTGGAATCGTGGTCACATCGTTCTCAAAATCGGGCGGACGCTACCAGATTCAGGGGCTGCGCGACCCGTTGGCCGCCGATCCCACAGCGATTTTGCAGCAACAGGGTCTTGACGCGGACAAAGCGGCGTTTCACTTCGGCGCGTTCTATGCTCTGGACGACTCGATCGTGCAGCAACGGGCCGTGGCACTGCTTGCGCCTCCGGCCGGAGTCACGCTGACCGTCAGGAATTCGGTGCTGCATGCGAGCGGGGATTGCAACTTGGTGTGGGCACGCGCGATGCGCGACCGTGCGCCGCTGATCGCAGGGATCGCTTCCCTTGACGACACGCAGCTCAATACGCTGGGCTCGGCGGTAATTCTGTTCGACGTGGCGCAGGCGGGAATCAATCCGCGGCAGCGCGACAACCTCTTCGCGGCGGCACAGGAAATTGAAAAAGTGCTGAAGACTTTGCCCCATGGCGCCGCTGTCGAGCTGGTGGGCCACGCCGACAGCACCGGCGCGGAAGCCACGAATGAATTGTTGAGCCAGCAGCGGGCTGACAACGTGATGCGGGCGCTGGTGGGGCTAGGCGTGCCGGCGCAATCGATGCGGGCGATCGGCGTGGGAATGTCGTCGCCGCTCCGGCCCGAAACGGACGAAGAAAACCGCCAGTTCAACCGCAGCGTCACGCTCCGCATATCGGGCGGGGCGATCCCGCCGAAGAGCTAGGGCCGCGCGCCGATGCTGCAAAAGAAAATCTGCATGCTGGGGTCGTTTTCCGTGGGCAAGACCAGCCTGGTGAAGCGCTTTGTGGAGAGCATTTTTTCGGAGCGCTACCTGACGACCGTGGGCGTGAAAATCGACAAAAAAGTTGTGACGGCCGGCGGCGGGGAATTGACGCTGATGCTGTGGGATCTTTTCGGCGAGGATGAGTACCAGAAGATTCGGATGTCGTACCTGCGGGGCGCGTCGGGATATTTGCTGGTGGCCGACGGGACGCGGCCGGCAACCCTGGACAAGGCGCTGGCGATCCAAGAAGAGGCCGAGAAGAATTTCGGGCCGACGCCGTATGTGGTCGCGCTGAACAAGTGCGATTTGACGGCTGAATGGGAGATTCCCACCGAGCGTGAGGCCGAAATCGGCGGGAGGGCGCTCGGTGCGGTGGTGCGGACGAGCGCGAAGACGGGCGAGGGAGTCGAGCTTGCGTTTGATTCGCTGGCGAAAGCAATGATTGCTACATGAGCAGTCCCGGTTTAAAGTTCTCCGCCCAGCCCATGCCCAAGGAAACGACTGCCACGTCTGCAGAATCGATCACTTCAGCTCTGCTTGAATTGGAAGGCTACGCTGCGTTTGAGTATCTGGGCGATGCGCAGTTTCAGCTCGTCGGACCGCCGACGCGATTTTCCGTTCAGCTTTTGGGAAACGGCGATGGCGCGCGCGAGCGGCTTACCGAGCGTATGCCGTTTCTGGAAAGCTTTCTGCCCGACGCGGAGGAGTGCTGGAACTCCGGCGCGGACGGGGACGTGCGGGTGGAATCGGGCGGCTGGATCGAGACGATCGATGGCGGGCGTGAGCTGGCGCTGGAAGCGTCGGCGTTCTGGCTGGCCGGCCGGCGAATCCTGCTGATTCAAAATCCGCAGAAACGATTTGCCGGGGATTCGGCGCTGCTGCAAACGGCGCGCGATGCGGCGCTGGGTCACGAACGACTGCTGCGCGAAATCCAGAAAAAAGAAATTCTGCTGCACTGCGTGATCCACGATCTTTCGCAGCCGCTTTCGGCGATACGCGGCTGTTTTTCGCTGCTGGCGGCTGAAAATCTTCCCGCGAAATTGCAAGAGTTGATCGACATCGGTCAGAGGCAGTCGCGCAATCAGGAAGAACTGATTCGCGGGATCCTGCAGGCTTTTTCGGCGGAGCTGACGGCGCAGGATGCGACGGCGCACGATCCGGTGAACGCGCCTGACTTGGTGAAGTGTGCACAACAGATCGCGGCGGATTATTCGGCGGCGTTTGCGGCAAAGGGTGCGCGAATCGAGGCGGATTCAAAGGCGGGTCTCGCGGGCAGTTGGCGCGTGGCCGGCGATGCATCGCGTTTGCGGCGCATCTACACGAACCTTGTCGAGAACGCGCTGCGCTACAGCCCAGCCGGGTCGACTGTGACCCTCGGCGCAATTGACGAAGGAGGGTTCGTGCGCGCGTTCGTGGATGATGAAGGAGCGGGACTGCCGACGGGAGAGGCAGCTCCGCGACTTTTTAGCCTTTTTGCCAAGGGCAAGGAAGGCGGCGGCAAGGCCGGCTTGGGACTTTATTTCTGCAAGATCACGGTCGAGCGCTGGGGCGGAACGATCGGTGCCGAAAATCGTCCGGATCGCGGAACGCGGTTCTGGTTCCGGCTGCCGCGCGTGGAAGAGCGCGCGGTCGAGTTGAATCCGCCCGCTGCGCTGGATTCTCCCGCGCTTCCCAAAGCCGAAACAAAGTTGAAGCCGGTCGGGCGGCTTCGCATTTTGCTCGCCGACGACACGCCAGTGAACCGCCGGATTACTTCGCTGCTGCTTGAAAAGCAAGGCCACGAGGTCGTCGCGGTCGAAAACGGACGCCAGACGCTGGCGCGATTTGACAAGGAACGCTTCGATGCTGTGATTCTTGACGAAGAAATGCCGGAGATGGGCGGCCTCGAAGCCGTCCGCGAGATTCGAAAACAGGAGGCCGCGACGGGCCGGCACATTCCCGCAATTCTGGTCACCGGAAACGCCACGGACGCTGCGCGCAAGCGATCGCGCGAGGCAGGGTTCGACGCGCATATCGCCAAGCCGTTCGACGATGAAGAATTGTTTTACACGCTCGCTGATTTGAGCCGCGCCGAACATGGGGTTCCTGTCGTGTCCGCCGAGAAGCCTCCTTCCGCGGGCGATATCGAATTGGACGAACAGGAGCTCTTGAGGCGCGTGGGCGGCAGTCCGAAAATGCTACGCGACGTGGCGAAAATTTTCGTGCAGGACACGCCGAAGCGAATGTCCGCGATCCGCACGGCCATCGCGGGTAAAGATGGCGAGGCGCTGGCAACCGCGGCGCACGCGCTGCGGGGCTCGGTGGCCATGCTCGGCGGTGCGGGCATCGCCGACGAGATTCGCATAATCGAGACGCTGGGACGCCAGGGGAGCGTCGGCGAAGCGGGCAAGATTTTGGCGTCGTTTGAGGGTAAACTCTCTGCCTTCGAAACGCGGATGGCGGAAATCGCCGGCGGTGCGGCCAAGCCGCAGAAGGCCGGTCGTGCGAGCGGCGGGAAGCGGGCGCGGAGGACAGGACGATGAAGAAGATTCTGGTTGCGGATGATGACCGCGCGACGCGCCACATGCTGAAGACCATCCTGGGGGACGCGGGCTTCGACGTGACCATCGCCGTGGACGGAAACGCGGCACTGAAGAAATTGCGTGATGGAGGCGAGTTCGACCTGCTGCTGACCGACGTGTGGATGCCGGGGATGAACGGCCTCGAGCTACTGGCTCGGCTACGCGACAACCCCAACCATCCGCGAACGATCGTGATGACCTCCGACGATACGTCCGAGGTGATGCTGCGTGCGATTCGTGAGCAGGCCTATCATTATTTTCGCAAGCCGTTCGAGCCGAATGCCGTAGTCGAGCTGGTGAAAGACGCGCTTTCTGCAAAACCTTCCGGCGCGCCGATCGAGGTGATTTCCGCTGTGCCGCACTGGATCGAGCTGCTGGTACCGTGCGAGCTCGAAGCCGTCGCGCGCATTACTGGCTTCATGTCGCAAATTAAATCAGAGCTCAGCGAAGAGGACCGCGAGCACGTCGGCTTCGCATTCCGCGAACTGCTGACGAATGCGATCGAATGGGGCGGGAAGCTGGATCCGAATCAGAAAGTGCGCATCTCGTATCTGAAAACCAAGCGCATGGTGCAATACCGGATCGCCGATCCCGGCATGGGATTCCGGATCGAGGACTTGGGTCACGCGGCCGTCAGCAACCCGGAAGACGATCCCATGCTGCACAGCGAGATTCGCAAGCAGAAGGGTCTACGCCCCGGCGGGTATGGGCTCTTCATGGTGCGCGATCTGGTCGACGAGCTTCTTTACAACGAAGTGCACAACGAAGTGGTCCTTGTGAAGTATTTGACCCCCGCGTAGGCGAATCTGTTCCGCTCCGCGCTCACGCTCAGCAGCGTCCTGCCGCCAGTTGACATGCATCGTCCGTTGGGAGGACCATGCGGACGCTTTCGCAGTGGTTCCCGGGCCTGGAGCGTACCGATGCAACCCAAGAGTTTTTACGGCTGGAAACTCGTGGTCTTTTTCTGGCTGGTCATCGTCCTGAATTTTTGCTTTCCCACGTTCGGCACCAGCGTCGTGAACACGTACATGGCCAAGGCCATGCACCTGGATCGCGCGCAATTGGGTATCGCGTTCACGGCCTTCAGCCTGATGGCCGGATTGCCCGGGCCGTTGGTCGCGCTTTGCATTCGAAAGGTCGGCATCCGGCCAACGCTTGTCGCGGGCGCCCTGCTGTCGTCCGTCGGTGCATTCCTGATGGCGACCCGGGTGAACACGATCCGCCAGGCAATCCTTGTTTTCGGGATCATCGTCGGCTCCGGCGTGGCGCTGGCGGGCACGATCGGCCCACAAGTAGGTGTGGCGCGCTGGTTCCACAAGAAACGCGGCCGCG
>Ga0210388_10005161_pt1 | contig 10203 bp, 12 predicted proteins | sample IncBWC19OmetaG_FD_155485 | JGI IMG/M metagenome (GOLD analysis project Ga0210388, IMG submission 155485) | Forest soil microbial communities from Barre Woods Harvard Forest LTER site, Petersham, Massachusetts, United States - Inc-BW-C-19-O ...
GCCTGAACACCTGGAACAACGTGGTCTTCTCCGGACCCAGCGGAGCGTGGGCGGCCGGCTCGACCGCCTTCGGCGCGGTAACGGGTATTGCGAACAACCCGCGCGACTACCAATTCGCGGGCCACATTAACTTCTAACCGACCTTGGGCCGGATGCGCGGCGTTGACTTTCGTCAGCGAACGAAAGATCGCTGAACTCGATTCTGGCTCGGAACTGACGCCAAATTACACGATTCTTGTGGGGATGTGGCGCAGGTCGGCAACCTGGGTTTCCCCCAAGGGTTCTTGATACTCGCCAGTAGATCATAAGGTTCAACTGCACTCGGTCAGTAGGTTGGCCAGGGCTTAGCTACGGTTCGAAGAGTTCCTCCCGTGTCGGAACAGCAGGCCACACAGCAATGCTGTCGGTGCTGGCGTTCGAACATGGCGGCATTACGCCCGACCGGGGCGACATTTTTGTCACGGGCACCAGTGGCGGCGTCGGATCGATTGCGATCGCGCTGCTGTCTGACCTCGGCTACCGCGTGGTGGCTTCGACGGGCCTTCTTGAAGAAACTGAATTTCTGCGCAAGCTCGGCGCAGCCGAAGTCATTGATCGCCACACAATTTCTGAACCAGGAAAGCCTCTCATGCGGGAACGTCGCACGCTTGTGGACAGAGCTTGAGCCTGTTCGTGAAGTGTTGACACAGGATGGGGTTTCAAAGGCGGGTAAAGTTCTTTAAGTCCATATCTGATCGAATTTATTTTGATTAAATGGTGCGCCCGGAGAGATTCGAACTCCCGACCTACTGATTCGTAGTCAGTCGCTCTATCCAGCTGAGCTACGGGCGCACATGCTCGGGCTTCAGGGCGAAGCCGACCAACCTTTGTCAGAGTATCAAGGCCCGACCGGTCACGCAAGGTTTAGCCCGGCGGAGCCAAGACACGCGCAATGCTAACTTGCGTTGCACTGCTATATTGGCCCGGCAGCGCAGAGTTGAACTGGCAACGCAGATTGACGCTGGGGGGCTCAGGGCCAAGGCCGCAGTGCAAAGCTCGAGCCGCATTGCAAATTGGACCGATAGAGCGACCGGCCGACTTTGGTCTAGGCCGTTGGTGGAAGTGCGGCGACGGGCGCGGGCAGAAGGGGCTCGCTTTCAGTGATGTCCAGGATGATGTCGAGGCCCGCTTCGCGAACGAGCTTGGTGACCGCCGCGGCGTTGAGACGCGTGGCGTCGTATTCAATCCGAAGAGTGCGAGCATCGCGATCGAAGCGGAGTTGCCGAATCCCGTAGACGTCTCGCGCGTGCGCCAGCGCTACGGCCACTTGTTCCGTGGGCGGCGTCGCGTAGTGGTAAAGAATTTCCACCGTGGTCATAGGAACAGGATAGCAAGAAGCCAGTGCGCGGAACCCCGCCGCTTACGGTCTCGCGCGCTCGGCGCTCAGAGGCTGCTGAGATAGGTAACAATCTCGGGGCTGGTCCAATCTTGAGGGCCGACGAATTTGCGGCGGATGATTCCCTGGCGGTCGATGACGTAGGTTTCCGGCCACATCTCCGTGTGATAGAGCCTGGCGGCTGATTGCGTAGGATCGATGACGGTGATCAGGTCGACATGATGTTCAGCGATGAAGCTCGAATAGGCGGCGCGATCGTCGTCAATGCTGACGGCGAGAACGGTGAGACCGGGCTGCTGGTGGTGGAGCGCGAGGAGCGAGGGCATCTCCTCAACACAGGGAGTACACCACGATGCCCAGAAATTGAGCAGGACGACCTGGCCGCGGTAGCTCGCCAGATGAATCGTAGAGGTGCCGTCAGAGACGGTGAAGTCGGGAGCTGGTTTGCCTGTTTGCGCTGGGTGCGAACCGCGGTTGCACGCAGGCAGAACGGCGAACGGAAACAACAGCGCCAGCCGGAGGCAACGGGGAATCCGCACGTCAATATAATATAAGGCCGGAAGAAAACGGTGTGTCGCAATGAGCAAGGATGAGCCAAAGCGGAGCGGGAGTGGCGGCTGGACGCCGGTGCTGGGCCTTGCCGATCCTGATGATTCGCCCGCCGCGACAGACTGGCGCGACTGGGCCGGCAAAGCAGTTCCCGGAACGGTTTTCGACCAGCCTGAGCCCGAAGAACTGATTGAGCTCACAGTCATCGTTCCGGCGCGGAACGAGGAAGATTGCCTGGGCGAGTGCCTGCAATCGCTGGTGAGTCAATCGGAAGACATTTTTGAGTTGGGCAGCGACTGGGAATTGATAGTTGTGGACGATCAATCGACCGACAGGACGGCCGAGATTGCGCGGGGATTTTCCGGCGTCAGGTTGATGCAAGCAGAAAAGCTGGAGCCGGGATGGACGGGTAAGGCGAACGCCGTGTGGACTGCGGCGCGGCGTGCGCGGGGCCGATGGCTGCTGTTCACCGATGCCGACACGATTCACGAGCCGGGCGATCTGCGCCGGGCAATTCACGAGGCGGAACGATACAAGGCGGGTATGCTGAGTTACTCGCCGCGGCAAATTGTTCGCGGGCTGGCGCAGCGGTCTCTTATGCCGCTGGTTTTCTGCGAGCTGGCGATTGCGTATCCGCCAGCCAACGTTTCTGACCCCGCGCAGCGTATCGCCGCCGCCAACGGCCAGTTCCTGCTGGTGGAGCGGGAGGCCTATCGCAAACTCGGCGGACACGCTAGCGTAGCCGGCAAGGTGCTGGAAGATGTCGAACTGGCGTTCCTGGCCAAGCGGCGCAATATTGGACTGCGCTTCCGCTATGCCGACGACGCGGTCTCGGCGCGCATGTATCGCAGCACAGCGGCGATGATTGAGGGCTGGACCAAGAATCTGAAGCTGCTGTTTGACAATGCGCTAACACTGGCGTTTTGGCGGGCTCTCGATTTTGCGCTGCTCTTCGGGCTGCCTGTATTGGCCTACCAACTTTGGGACTCGCGGCTCAGCGCGCACGGCCTTGAGTGGCTGGGCGCAGGATGGGTTCTGGCGTTGCTTTGGTTGCGAACGCTGTTCCGGTTCTATTCGCGTGTCGCAAAGTCGAACTTTCCGTTCCTCGATTGCGCGCTGGCGCCTCTGGGACTGCCGCTGTTTGTAGTGCTGCTCTACCGCAGCTGGTTTCAGCACCGCATCCTGAAGCGCGTAAGCTGGAAGGGGCGGAGTTATACGCCGTAAGATATGGCGTCCGGCAGAGGTTCTTGCGCGGGTGGTAAACCCTTTGTTCGAGCACATTTTCATCCCGGTTCCGTGAAACCTTTGCTCGGCTTTGGAATCTCTTAATTGAGGGCAGGAATGATCTTTTTGACGCGGCGGGCCACGTTTTCCGTATCGCACTACTACTGGAACGACTCCTGGCCCGCGGAGAAGAACGAGCGCGTCTTCGGGCGCTGCGCGAATCGCAATGGGCATGGGCACAATTACACCTTGGAAGTGACCGTAGCGGGCGAGCCTGACGGCGTAACCGGATTCGTCGTCGATCTCAAATGGCTTAAGGACGTGATGGAGCGGGAGGTTCTTGCTGCGTACGACCACAAGCACCTGAATTTGGATGTGCCGGAATTCAAGAACGCGATTCCAACCACGGAAAACATCGCAATTGCGGTTTGGAAACGGCTGGAGCCGGTGGTGACTGCGGCCGGCGGAGCGCGGCTGAGTCGAATTCGCATCTATGAGACGCCGGAGATTTTTGCCGAGTATCGAGGTGAGGCGTGAAGGCGTACTTTGGACGACGTTACATGCTCAGCGCCAGCCATCGGTTGAATACGCCGGCGCTCACTGCGGAAGAAAACCGCGCTGCGTACGGAAAGTGCAACAACGAGCACGGACATGGGCACAATTATTTTGTCGAGATTCTGGTAGGAGGCGCGGTTGCCGATGAAACGGGAATGGTGATTGATCTGGTGGCGCTCGATGAAACAGTGCGAACTCGAGTGCTGGACCGGTTTGACCACGCCAATTTGAACCTCGATCCGCTTTTTGCCGATCGTGTTCCGACGACGGAGATTTTTTGCAGGACGATTTTTGATTTGTTGCAGGATGGATTGCCGGCGGGCGAATTGGAACATGTCCGCGTGGAAGAGACGGAAAACAATTTCTTTGAGTGTTCAGCGAGAGGATAAAACAAGATGGCGCATCCAATTGCGGTGAGTAAATCAATTCGTGGGGCGATGGTAGCGGAGGAAGGACTAAGCGGCGTCAGCACACAGGAGATGTATCGCGAGATTTTGAGCCGCCTGGGCGAGGATCCGGACCGCGATGGCCTGCGGGCGACGCCAGAGCGGGTGGAAAAGGCGATGGCCTTCCTTACTAAAGGCTACGACCAGGATCCCGCGAAGATTCTACGCGGGGCAATGTTCGATGTTGACTACGACGAGATGGTCATCGTCAAGGACATTGAGATGTTCTCGCTTTGCGAGCACCACATGCTGCCTTTCCTCGGCAAGGTTCACGTGGCCTATATTCCCAAAGGCAAGGTGATCGGCCTCAGCAAGATTCCCCGGCTGGTTGACGTGTTTGCTCGCCGCCTTCAGGTGCAGGAGCGGCTGACACAGCAAATCGCCGACTGCATTCAGGAAGCTATTGCGCCGCAGGGCGTTGGCGTGGTGATTGAGGCTCGGCACCTGTGCATGATGATGCGCGGCGTCGAGAAGCAGCTCTCATCTACCGTGACGAGCGCGATGGTGGGCTGTTTCCGGCAGAAAGAGACGCGCGCGGAGTTCCTGTCGCTGCTGCGGCAGCCTGGCACGGGGATCGTCTGACGCGGGCGTCGTGAGGCTAATTTCCGCGGTACGCGTTTCGCTTTGCTTCGCAATTCAAATTCCCTGCGCGAGTGGCATCGTCAGATACTTTCCCCGCAGGGTATTCGCGGCCTTCAGCGCCTGGTGAAACTTTCGGCTGCTTATTGCGCTAATGCGCGTCAACAGCGCGCCGTCGCGTTCCATACTCAGCAATTGCCCCGCAATCTCCTCCAATTGCTGCCAATCGTGCCAATCGCCGATGCGGCGCTGCACGTTTCCCAGCGTCTCTTCCAGGGCGGAATTGGCGTCGCCTGAGAGCTGCAGGATATAACGCAACACTTTTACTTTGAGCCGGAAGGCGTGGATGTTTTCTGCATTGAACGGGGGCCATTCGCCGAGATCGCGTACCACGCTCATCGCCGCGGCATGTATCCCCTCGTGCCAATGAGCAGGCAATCCGCTAGCGGATGCGGTACTTTTCCTGGAGTCCAATGCGGATCGAACAAACCTGGAATACTGTTTCAGGCTTTCCTGCGCCGCAACGCGGCGGCGTGCCAGCGCGCGTCTCAGCAAGTCGGCGTTTTGTTGCCGCGCTCTTTGCAGGTGTTCGACGAGGCGGGTGAGGGAATCGCCGGCCGAGGTGCGCGCGAGCCTGCGTGCATTGGCCAGGAGCACGTCCATTTCGCGTACGCCGCCAGCAGCTTTGCGTATCGGTTCGATCGCTTTAAGCGCGCGCCGAGATTCCTTGCTCTCCACCTGTGCCAGTGCGGCGGCAATTGCTTCAACTCTTCGCGAGGCCGTGCGCAGATTGTGAACTTGATTGGGCGGCGGATCCGCGGGCAGGTTCTTGAGCGTCTTGTTGAGCTCCCGCACTGCCTTGCGCGCGCGTTCCAGTTCGCCTGCCATCTCTCTCGTTCTCTCTCTTCCTAGATTGGGGCGTTACAGGCTGGGTTGGCAAGGGTACCTCCGGCTACTAGAGTGATGATGTGAACGGACTTCTTGTGATCGATAAGCCGGGCGGGATGACGAGCCATGATGTGGTCGACCGGCTGCGCCGCATCACGGGGGAGCGGTCAATCGGCCATTTGGGCACGCTGGACCCCATGGCCACCGGCGTTTTGCCGTTGCTTCTGGGCAAGTTCACGCGCCTCGCGCAATACTTTTCCGCTGCGGAGAAGAGCTATGCAGGAGGCATTCGTTTCGGATTCGCGACTGACACCTATGACGCCGAGGGAGAGCCCTGCGGCTCCGATCAATGGCCGGAAGCAGCTGCGAAACTGACGCTGGAGCAGGTGCGTGAAGCCGCCGCGCGCTTCCATGGTGAGATGGAACAGATGCCGCCGCAGTTTTCGGCCAAGAAGGTTGACGGACAGCCCGCATATAAGTCGGCGCGCAAAGGTAAACCAGTGGAGTTGAAGCCGGCTCACGTTCGTATCGATACATTCGTGATTGATGCATTGCAGGGGCCCGAGGCGAGTTTCACTATCGACATCAGCGCCGGTGGATATGTGCGCTCAGTGGCGCACGAACTCGGGAGCGACCTGGGTTGCGGGGCGCATTTGAGCCGCTTGCGGCGCACGCGGGCTGGCGCGTTCACGCTGGCCCATGCGCATACGCTTGAAGAACTGGAAGCGTTGGCCGGAAATGCCGAGGCGATTGAGGGCTTGTGCATCCACCCAAGGACTCTGCTGCCGGAGATGCCTGCTGTGGCCGGCGACGACCTCGCCCTAGGCCGGCTGCGCAATGGGGCGCAGGCCAATCTGCCGGAGTTCTCGGCCTCGCCGTTGGTCAAGGTGTTCGCCGGACCGCGAGAGCTGGTTGGAATCGCGCGCAGGGTGGCCGGAACGCTTTTTCAGCCGGTGGTGGTGATGGGTTAGGAACCACGCTATAAAAGGGAGCATCTAATCGGGAGAGCTTTCGCATGTCAACTCCCTTTTCCTCACGGCCCTCAGGCCTCCCGCTTTAAACTGGAATTTCGCTGTCGTATTTCAAGGAGCAGACTCACCATGCCCTATCCCACGGATTATCGCTACACCCGCGAACACGAATGGATCTCCGTCGACGGCGCCATTGGCTCGATCGGCATTACAGACTACGCACAGAATTCGCTCGGCGATATTGTGTATGTCGATGCGCCCAAGGTGGGCGATACCGTCACGGCCAATGCTACTTTCGGCTCGGTCGAAAGTGTCAAAGCCGTCAGCGATCTGTTCTCGCCCGTCAGCGGCAAGGTGACCGCGGTCAACGAGGAACTGAAGACCGCGCCGGACAAGATCAACGAGAACGCGCACGCCACATGGATCATCAAAGTTGAGCTTTCCAATCCCGCCGAAGTAGGCGCGCTCCTCGACGCGGCTGCGTATCAGGCGTTTATCGCCGAGGAAACGAAAAGCTGACCTATGCGCTACCTCCCCAAATCAGACGAAGAACGCCGCCAGATGCTTTCTGAGATCGGCGCAGCCTCTATCAATGATCTCTTCTCGAGCATTCCGGCCGAGTACCGCCTCGGGCGAGATCTTATAGTTCCGCGCCAGCAGGCGGAGAGTGAGATCGTCGATTATTTTCGCGCCGCGGGGCAGAAGAACGCGACGGATTACGCCAGCTTTCTCGGCGCAGGCGCCTATCGCCATTACCGGCCCGTCATTATCGATGCGCTCGTCCAGCGCGGCGAGTTTCTGACTAGCTATACGCCGTACCAGGCCGAGATTACGCAGGGCACGCTGCAAGCGATCTTTGAGTTTCAAACCATGATCGCCGAACTCACCGGCATGGACGTCGCCAACGCCAGCATGTACGACGGATCGACAGGAGCTGCGGAGGCCGTGATGATGGCTGTGCGCGTAACCGGCCGCAATAAGGCCGTAGTTGCTTCGACTGTTCATCCTGAGTATCGCGAGGTGATCGCGACCTACGCGAAGCATCAAGGCCTGCCGACGTCTCTGGTTGGATATGACGCGGAGACGGGCCGGGTCGACTTGAAGGCTTTGGACGCGGCGGTCACGGAAGAGACTGCGGCTGTTCTGATGCAAAGCCCGAACTTCTTCGGCGTCATTGAGGACATTCCTGCTATTGCGCAGATCGCTCATACCAAAGGCGCGCTGTTGATCGTGTCGATCGCCGAAGCTGTCTCGCTTGGAGTTGTGCGCCCGCCGGTCGAGGCGGACATTGTGTCGATGGAAGCGCAATCGTTCGGAGTGGCGCTCAGCTACGGCGGACCATTTTGCGGCGTCATCGCGGCCAAGGAACAGTTCCTGCGGCAGATGCCGGGCCGGCTCGCAGGGCAAACTGTCGACGGGGCAGGGAATCGCGGATTCGTTCTGACGCTGGCCACGCGCGAGCAGCACATTCGCCGCGAAAAGGCGACCTCAAACATTTGCACAAACCAGGCTCTTGTCGCACTGATGGCAACAATCTTTCTCGCCGTCTACGGCAAAGAAGGGATTCGTGAACTCGCCGAGCACAACCTGGCTAAGGCGGATTACGCGGCGAAGACGCTAGCTGCCCAGAATGGAGCAAAGCTGCGATTTAAGGGTGCGCCTCGTTTCCACGAATTCGTTTTGCAAACAGACGAAGCTCCAGCCGCATGGAGCGGGCGTCTGCTTGAGAACAAGATCGTCGGCGGAATTGAGCTTAGCCGCTGGTATCCCGAATTGCACAATTGCACGCTCTGGTGCGCGACTGAAGTGGTTACGCGTGAGCAGATCGACGCTGCGGCAAAGGTGCTGGCGACCGTTCCGGTGGAGGCGTAAGTAGGTTGGCGAAGGACACTGACGGGAGTGGACGAGCGGGGTTGACGATATGTTCGGAAAAAATAAACCCGCAATGACGGAAACTCAGCGCCGCCGGTGGGAGCAAATCCGCGAACGCGGCGAAGCGATTTTCTGTACCCAACGCGCCCTGATGATCGGTGGGATCGCGTTAGTCGTCCATGCTTATCGCGGTATATACGTTCAACACCATCCCATGACAGAGGTTTTGATGAGCGCGATAGAGCCCACTTTGTCCGGCTGCTTTACTGGTCTCATAGAAGGGGTGTGGGAGTGGAGTTCAAACGAAAAGCACTATTTGCGCGGTAAGAACCAATCGGAGCCGGTTGATGCATCGAGTTTGAAATGGTCTGTGAATTCGCAGCGAGGCACATTGAATGGCAAAGAATACTGAAACCGCAGGCCCACACACTCTCGGCAAAGTCCGTCCGCACCCATCGCAGAATGAGGCGCTGCTCTTCGAGAAGTCGTCACCGGGCAAGCGCGCTTACAAACTGCCGCCGCTGGACGTGCCCACCGTCGACTCCGCAAAACTGCTCGGCGCTGCGCATCGGGACACGCCCGGCTTGCTCCCAGAGCTGAGCGAAATCGAAATCATCCGGCACTTCACGCGCCTCTCCACTTGGAACTACGCTATCGACCTGGGCATGTATCCGCTCGGCTCCTGCACGATGAAATATAACCCGCGCGTCAATGAATTCGTCGCGCGCATCGAGGGATTGGCCGAGGCGCATCCCTACCGGCCTGAATCGCTGTCGCAGGGAATCCTCGAAATCTTCGACCTGCTGCAGCGCTGTCTGCTCGACATTACCGGCATGGACGCGATCACGCTGCAACCGGCAGCCGGCGCGCACGGCGAGTTCACCGGAATCCTGCTCACGCGCGCGTGGCACGAGTCACAAGGCAATCCGCGCAAAAAGGTTCTCATTCCCGACTCCGCGCACGGCACTAACCCAGCCACGGCGGCCATCGTCGGCTACGCGGTCGAGAATCTCAAGTCGAATGCAGACGGCGGCATCGATCTCGACGCTCTCGCGCGGCAAGTGGACGACGAGACCGCTGCGCTGATGCTTACCAACCCGTCAACACTCGGCGTTTTCGAGAGCCAGATTCACAAAATCGCCGACATTCTGCACGCCAAGGGCGCGCTGCTCTACATGGACGGCGCAAACATGAATGCGCTGGTGGGCAAGGTGCGCCCCGGCGACTTCGGCGTAGACGTGATGCACCTGAATCTGCATAAGACATTTTCTACACCGCACGGCGGTGGCGGACCCGGTTCCGGCCCTGTGGCCTGCAAGGCATTTCTTGAGCCATTTCTTCCTATTCCAGTCCTGGTCCGAGGCAAGAACGGAACTGAATCCTGCCCCGATGCGGCCGATTGGGAGGACACCAATGCCGAGCCGACGGCTGATGGCTGCCCGCCGCTATTTCGCGCACCAATTCTCAAGCCCGATGGAGAGCGAGTCGGCGATACCGAGCCGCTTTCGCTGCAGCCATTCGGCGGGCCTCTGCATTGGAGCTACGACCGCCCGCAATCGGTCGGCCGTGTGCGCGCCTTTTACGGCAACACCGGAATGTTCATCCGCGCGCTGGCCTACATTCTGGCCAACGGTCCCGACGGCCTGCGCCAGACCACGGAAGACGCAGTGCTGAACGCCAACTACATCCGCAACAAACTCGAAGACGTCTACGAGCTGCCCTACAAAACCGCTTCGATGCACGA
>Ga0210388_10005162_pt1 | contig 10203 bp, 8 predicted proteins | sample IncBWC19OmetaG_FD_155485 | JGI IMG/M metagenome (GOLD analysis project Ga0210388, IMG submission 155485) | Forest soil microbial communities from Barre Woods Harvard Forest LTER site, Petersham, Massachusetts, United States - Inc-BW-C-19-O ...
AGACTGTCAGTGCGCCATGGAGCTTCCCGTCCCTCCAGGCGCCTTTGACACCCCCCTCGATGTCGAGGCCATCTGCTGGCGACAAGAGCTTTCCGCCGGGCGTGACGAAGCCTTGATTCGACTGATAGATATCGGCATAGCTCGCGTAGATTGAATAGGTGTCGTTGATTCGATATTCGGTGGCGACAAAGGGCGTGATCTTGCCGACGTAGTCGTATTCGTCGGGTGCGAACGAGTACGTTGTTCCATAGACGATGGATGTGGTCGTCGCCCTGGTCTTTTCGTTGCTGACGCGCAGACCCGCGGTGATGAACCACGGTTGTGCGAGTTGCACTTTGAGCGAGGCGAACAATCCGCTTTGCAGATCGCTGTAAGACTGACCGGACCCATTCACCGCGCCGATGCTTGGGAAGGGGTTTTCATACGACGCCGGGTTGAAGGCGTATGCGCTCGAAAGGGGTGCCCCGACCGAACCGACGTATCCTGTCGCCAGACTTGTGGTCCCATGTGTGTGGTCCCCTCCGAACGCGATGTCTACTGGAATGCTCAGCCACACCTCGTGACCGGTGATGGTGATTTCGCCGCTCAGTTGGTCGTGCTCGCCGGGCGCCAGGGTATATTGACCCCCGGGCGAATATGCCAAAGCATATGTGATGGGGGTCAGCGGTTCGGAAAAACCGACAGAGATGAAATTGAAAGAGCCGCTCACCCAGGTCGCATTGACCTGCAAGTGCCAGGCACCTTGTATCTGGTGATCGAGGCGAAGATACGCTTCGTGCGTTTGGGTATCGAAACGGGCCCAGTCGAAAGTAAAGGACGTGCCGCGAGGCAGATGAGCATCGCTACCGTCACTGAACTGCGGTAGCCCATTCTCGAAAGGGCGTGCGTCTTCCCATCGGTAACTCCCGCCTACCGTAAGCGTTGTGTAGGGCGTCAGATCGTCGGCGACGACGCCGAACAGGCTCTTGTGCTCGTCATTGGCACCGTCATAGAAATAGTTCTGCCGGGCGAAGGTCGCATCCACCCGGCCCCTGAGAGTCCCTTCGAGTCCCAGTGGCCCGGTTGCATCGATCTCCTCGCGATAGTCGCTCCAACTGCCGACCGAGGAGCTGAACATGAGGCGCCCCTCTTCCAGCGGTTGCTTGCGCACGAGGTTGAGAGTACCGCCTGGAGTGCCGTTAGCTCCGAAGAGGGCATCCGAACCGCGCAGCACTTCGATGCGATCGAATTCGGACAGATCGGGTACCTGAAAAAACAGGCCGATCGTATTGCCGGCACCGAGCTGCAAGGAGTGCAGGGAGGCCCCACCGTCCAGGGTGTAGTTCGTGATCTGGAACCCCCTGGAGTAGTAGGCCTGGTTGACAGAATCCAGCTGATTCACCGTGATGCCGACCGCGTCGGTCAGCGTATCGCCTATGCTAACGTTGTTTTGTTGCCGGATCTGCTCAGCGGGAATAATGGAAACCGTTTGCGGAATGTCTTGCAGGGGTGTTTCGGTTCTCGTGGCCACCAGGCCTGCGGCCGTGCCATTGATGATGACTTCAGGCAGGGGTGTGCTCGTCCCAGCAGAGGGTTGGGTCTTGCGGGAACTCCCGCTACTGCCGGCCGCCATTGACGGCTCTGTGCCGGGGGGCTGCGCCTCGGCACGCTGAATCTCGATGGTTCCGGTGTCGATATGACTGAAGGCCAGGCCTCCAGGGTCCAACAGCCGGTGCAAAGCTCCATCGATGGAGTACGCCCCGTTCAGCCCCGGCGTGGTCAGCCCATTGGTGATATCCGAAAAATAAACCGTTTGCACCCCGCACTGACGCGCGAATTCCTGCAGCGCTGCGTCGAGTGGTTGAGGGTCGATTCGCAGCTTGCAGGTTGAATGCCCCGCCTCGGTGGATGGCTCTGTTGCTGCGATCGTCACCTCACACGGTGAAGCGCAAATCACGATGGCACCGAAAATCACAGATCGGAGTTGCACGGAATGCCCATCCTACTCGAAGCGGACATCGAAGATTTCGATGTCCAGAAGTGACGGTTTTGCGACGGGCACTCCTTCCGCCCCGATGCTCAGCAGTCGGCACAAAGTCGGCACAAGAATTCCTGAAAAGCGCTGATGCCCGGAAAACATCTGGGCAATTTGCGTGTGCTCCTCATGTGCCGCCGGGTAGTCCAGTCTTCTCAATAAGCCTTCCCGGTCAAAGTAGAAGGTCTGCTCCCGGGCGTGCGTTGCCACACGGGCCGGAAACACGACTCTGAGTTGCCGCAGGCTCTTGCCACCCGCAACGTTGCGGCGCAGCTCCTTCGTTTCAAAATCCGTATCCGCGAGAATGAACGGCGTCGCGATATGATTCCAGATCAGGTAGCCACAATAGTGCGCGAGCTGTAACTCGTCCCAGGTCATCGAGCGGAGCGCGTCGCGGAAGCCCTCAGGCGAGCCTTGACGCTCCATCAGCCGCCGCCCGTCCTGCCCTTCCAACGCAACCCAATCGGGCCGATAGAGCGCTCGCAGGTCTGCGCGCGCGAAACCAGTGATTTCCAAGGCCTGGGTTTGGGTGCTGCCCTCAACCACGAGCTCCCTCAACTGCGCCGTACTACATCTTGCGGTGCAGAGCGACCCGGTAATCGACATGTGAAGAGTGAATCGCCGCGTCAGCCGCCATAGATCCAGGCCCCCACTGGCGCGCACCACTTTTTCGAGTAAACCCACCTGGTGTCTCCACAACTCCCCCGGGGGTTTTCCGTCCCCAGGCACGCTCACACGATACGTCCAAGCTTTATTGTGCTGCGGATCGCACCGAATAGTCAGCGTAGGGCGGCCGAACCGGGCAAGTCAATTGGCGGCATGGCGCAGCCAACGCGGTCTAACAACGTCTAACGCCGCCGCGCGGCATTGAGGTGTATAGCCCCGCCGGACCCCGAACCGATTCCCGATTCCGGGAGGCCCTGGGCACGCCAAAGGAGGCCCAGGCACTCGAGGGCAACGGCTGGAACTAGCGGAATCTAACTACGAATCACTTTCCATAACGCAATGGATTGACGGAGGCTGTTTGGCGCCGGGCACGGGCCTCAAGATCAAATGGAGCAGTCCAATGTTGAATTCAACATCTGCCGAGAACATCGACGCGCTTGCCGGCCTGCTGGCAAGCGCAACCGCCGCACTGTACACCGACCGTCGTAGAGCAAAGAGCTGCATCCAGCGGGCCGCCGAACTGTTGGGAATCGATCTGGGCCTGGAACAGGATGGGGCCGTGGAGAACTCGTGTCCGCAGGGCGCTCTGGCGCCCTGGCAAGTCAAGCGCATCAAATCTTACATCGAGAGCCAACTGGACTCGAGTATCCGAGCCACTGAGCTCGCCGACGTCGTGCAGCTCAGCACGAGCCATTTCTTCCGCGCCTTTCGCAAGACCTTTGGAGAGACGCCTGTCGTTTATATCATGCGGCAGCGCATCCAGCGGGCACAGGAACTGATGTTGGCGTCGCGGCGGCCCTTGTCGGAGGTGGCCCTCGAGTGCGGCATGTGCGATCAGGCTCATTTCTGCCGCGTGTTTCGTCGGTTCGTCGGAACCAATCCCACTGCCTGGCGGCGTCAATTCCCTGTGGGTCCTGCCGACTGCCTCAAACGCGCAGTATTCGCGGGATCGACACAACGCCCAGAAGGGTGAAGGCCACGATCGGCAATATGTGCCCGATGAGGATGTGCAAGAGATCTCCCGACGGGCAGAAGATGAAAACACTAAGACCGGCCCACGCACCAGCCGCTGTGCCGATAGCGGCTCCGCGCAACCCATTCGCCGTGGGAATCGACCGGCGCAGGGCAACGGTGAAAGTAGTAAGCACCAGCAAGCCCACGATAGCCGATATGAGAAGGCAGCGCAGACCCCACCGGGAGATCGTGGCGTCAGAGAGAACCTCCTCGTCAGCATGCAGATGGACAGGACTAACAAGGACCAATGCGGCGTAGAGTGGCGCGACCAGCGCGCTTGCCAGATACAACGATCTCGCTCCGGAGCCCAGCCCGTTACGTCCGCGCCACATCGCAATGAGCGTTACAACGCACGTCAGTGCGACAAGGAGAAGCAGCACTTGCAACAGGTAAGGTGCGGAGTGGACCGCGACTTCCAGGCCGCTCGCGTACCGGTGATAAACCAGTTGTGATGCCAGCACGACAACGGCTCCGGCCATGACGGCGGCGAGGCTCACTGCGATTGCGATGCGCCACTGTGCGCCGGCCCTCGGCGCGGCCGTATTCCTCACGTCCCCCTGAATGAGCGCAAACAGCAGATCCGGCGGCCGCTCGTCAAACGCGAATCGTGCGGACGGCATTCCAGGCTTTGTCATCGCTGTGTTCCTTCCACCCGGCAGTATTGAAGGAATACCCCTTTTGGGAGAGTAGTGGCGTTCCCGGCGCGAAGCGGAGTCGATTTGATCAGCATGGGAGCATAACCGTGAGTGTCTGTTGAGGAGTACGTCGCCGGCGCTCGCCGGTGACATCCGAATTGCATCCGCGTATCGGAGGCACGCAAATGTCACCGCGGGTCGATCCGGCCGTATTGACGGGAGCACCCCAGATGTACCCCTGTGATGGAGATTGATAGATGAGAAAAGTGAATGAATGGATCGTGGATGCCGTCAGCACACTCTTGTTGTCCCTTTCGCTGCTGATTTTGTTGACACTCACGAAATACTTCGTTGGCGCTCAAACATTCGTGCCGGCGGCTCGACCGACTGCCGCCGCGTGGTTTGGCGGACGTACCACAGTTACGCTCGCAACGAGCGCTGCAAAGGAAAAAGCATGAGAGTTCTCATCGTCGCGACCCCCTTGACGGGCCATGTCAATCCGCTGCTCGCCATTGGCCACACCTTGATGAACGAGGGCTGCAAGGTCCTGGGCTTATCCGCCAATATCATGCGCGACCGCTTCGAAAGACTCGGCGCGCCGTTTCGCGCGTTTCCAGGGCGCGCCGATGTTGATTTGAGTGATCGGGACGCAGTGTTCCCCGAATGGAAGACCATACCTCCGGGGCCTGGGCGACTGCGCTTCGCCTTGGAGCACGTGTACATCGATGCAATCCGTGCGCAGCACCAAGGCATGCAGCGGGTCCTGGAAGAGTTTCCGGCCGATGTCATCCTGGGCGACAATTTCCTTTTTGGCGTCCTCCCCATGTTGCTTGGGCGGCGCTCGAGACGTCCAGCCATCGTCCTATGCGGCACCATGCTCCTGCATTGCAGGCGTGACGACGGCGCTCCCCATTTCGCCGGCTTGCCTCCTGCGGGCAGCGCTGCTCAGCGTGAGAAATACGCTGCCATCTCCAAAGAGCATGACAGAGTCATCTATGACCCGGTGAAGCGCCATCTGAATGAGAGCCTGGCGCGCATGGGTGTTGCGCCTGTGGCGACGGATTTATTTCATACCATGGTAGCGCTTCCCGATGCCTATCTGCAGTTGACGGTTCCCAGTTTCGAATTTCCACGCCGGAAGTTGCCCGCGTCCGTTCATTTCATCGGCACGCCGCCAATCATCCCGGGTCAGGCTCCTCTGCCGCCCTGGGCGCACGAGTTAGACGGCTCTTGCAAAGTCGTCCTGGTGACACAGGGTACTTTGTCTAACTTTGATTTCAGCCAATTGGTCGAGCCGACGCTGGAGGCACTGGCGAATGAGCCAGGCGTGCTCGTGGTCATCACCACGGGCGGCCGCCCCGTCAACGCCATACGCGGCCCGGTCCCCACTAACGCGCGCCTCGCAACCTACTTGCCGTTCGAATGGCTGCTGCCGCAAGTGGACGTACTTGTAACCAACGGCGGTTATGGCAGCGTCAACCAGGCTCTGAGCTTTGGCGTCCCGCTCGTTACCGCGGGGTTGACCGAGGACAAGGCAGACGTGAACGCGCGTGTTGCCTGGTCCGGGGTTGGCATCGATCTCGCGACCAACTCTCCAACACCGGAGGCGCTGCGCGAAGCGGTCCACGCCGTGCTGGAGAATCCAAATTATAGTTCGCGGGCATTATTCCTGGCCGCGGAGTACGGCAAGATCGACACGAGATCTGCCGTCGTCCGAATTCTCGAGGAAGTGTCCGGAATTCCGGCTGGCTTCACGGCGCCTTCCAGCCGGCCACTGCGCAGAAGCTCCGCGCGCAGCGGGTCGTAGTCCCCCATATAGGGGATGTCCGCAGCGTGTTTTATCGCACACGATAAAGGCGCGTTAGGATCGGAGGAGCCGCGAATGATGTCTTTGAATCAACCTGTGCGTCGGATCGCGATTGTCGGTACCGGGGTGATTGGCGCAAGTTGGGCAGCCTACTACCTAGCTCGCGGTTTCGACGTCGTTGCGACCGATCCCGGACCGCAGTCGGAAGCGAACCTCCGCAAGTATGTCGATGAGGCGTGGCCATTGCTTACGCAGGTCGGCCTTTCTTCCGGCGCATCGCGTGAGCGGCTGACGTTCACCCTCGATATGAGTCACGCGCTCGCCGAAGCTGACTGGGTGCAGGAGAACGCACCGGAGCGGCCCGATTTCAAGATCAAGCTGTTCGCTCAGATGGACGACGCAACGCCGCCGAATTCGATCATCGCATCGAGCTCCTCCGGAATCACGATGGATGTGATTCAGTCCGGTTGCAAACGACCCGAGCGTTGTGTGATCGGTCACCCCTTCAATCCGCCGCATGTCGTTCCCCTGGTGGAAGTTGTGGGCGGAGCCAAGACGTCGGAAGCCACGATTGAGCGCGCCATGGCGTTCTACGCAGGTATCGGCAAGAAGCCAGTACGTCTGCACAAGGCGCTTCCGGGCCACGTGGCGAACCGCTTCCAGGCGGCGCTCTACAGGGAGGTGCTCTACCTGGTGCAGCAGGGCGTCCTCAGCGTGGCGGATGCGGACGTTGCCGTTTGCTACGGACCCGGCATTCGCTGGGGCGTGATGGGTCCCAGTCTCCAGTGGCACGTCGGCGGCGGGCAGGGCGGTATCAAGCATTTCATGGAACATCTGATGGACCCCCTCGAGGGGATGATGAAGACGCTCGGCACGCCGGAAATCACGCCGCAATTGAAGCAGACCGTCGTCGATGCCGTGCTGAAGGAGGCCGGAACACGTTCGGTTGAGCAGCTTGCCAGCGAGGAGAACTCCGTTCTGATCGCGTTGCTGAAGCAGCGCGCCGCGGTGGGCATATGAGCGGCGGCAACCCTGTGGCCCGAATCTTCTTCCTCGACCTCGGAGCAGGGCGAATCCTCTCCGCCAACCCCGATGGCTCGGACCTGCGGACGTTGGTGAACGAGGGCAGAAAGCTGCCGGACGGGCTGGCGGTCGATGTTGCCGCCGGTCATCTCTACTGGACCAACATGGGCAATCCCAAGGCCAATGATGGCTCCATCTTCCGCTCGGATCTCGACGGCCGGAACATGACGACGATCATTGCGCCGGGTGACACCTTCACGCCGAAGCAGCTGCAGATCGACAAACCCAACGGCAAACTCTACTGGTCGGACCGCGAAGGCATGCGCGTGATGCGTGCGAATCTTGACGGCTCGAGGATCGAGACGCTGGTCGATACGAGCCAGGGTGATGCTCGCCCCGGAGCCGATCCAGTCAAGTGGTGTGTGGGCGTAGCCATCGATCCGGTTGCCGGCAAGCTTTACTGGACCCAGAAGGGCGGTGACAACGCGGGCCAGGGCCGCATTTTACGCGCGGACCTCGACATACCGAGGGGGCAAACACCGACGAACCGCACTGACATCGAGCTGCTTTACGACAAGCTGCCCGAGCCCATCGACCTCGATTTGGATATCGAGAGCGGGCTGCTCTACTGGACCGACCGAGATCGGACGCCTCGCGGCAACACCGTGAATCGTGCACCTTTGGAGGCGCCGCGGGGCAGGCGTCCGCCGCCCGAGATCGTCTTTTCCAATTTGATGGAAGGGATCGGCCTGGCCTTGGACCCGAAGCACGGCCGCATGTTCATCACCGATTTCGGCGGCTCGGTCTACAGCGCCAACCTCGACGGGTCGGACCAGAAAACCTTGCTCTTTGCGGAGGGCAACCTGACGGGGATTGCCTACGCCGAGTTGCCTGCGACCTGAGCTGCGATCAAACCAGCGTAACCCTCTGCCGTAAACGCTTTCCGCGACGGCGCCACGAGTTTCCGTAACCATGCAATCCCCTGACCCTCGCCGAGCAGAGTCGTTGACCGACGTGCTGATGACAAAGCTGCGCACTCCGGCAACTTCACCTGATTTTGACCTCCACGGTGCTGTGACTGGGCTGCTGGCGGATGTCGGTCTGACCGCCGCGGACAGCGGCGGCAAACTGACTTTCTATGGACACGATCCGATCGTGCCCAGCAGCTTCAAGTTCGGTGCCATGGCCGCGGTCGGACTGGCGGCCAGGAGCGTCGCGTTGGCGGCGCTCTGGAAATCGCGAACCGGCGAGGGACAAGACATTCATGTCGACGTCCGCAAGGCTCTGCGGCGTTTCAGTGGTTTCTTCGAAGGCAAATGGGAAACGATCAACGGACGCAGTCCGCTGCTGTTGCCTCGAGACAATCCATTCTTCGAGTTGCCGCTTTTCCGCAGAACTCGCGACGGGCGTCACGTGGTTTCTCTCAACATCTACCCCGGGCTGCAGGCGCGCGCTCTGAATTTTCTGAGATGCAGTAACAGTACCGAATCCATTAGCAATGCCGTATTGCAGTGGCGCGCCGAGGACTTGGAGTCGGCCGCGGCGGAGGCCGGGCTCGTCTTCGCGATGGTACGCACCAACGAGGAGTTTCGGAACGAGCCCCAATACACCGAAGTGCTCTCCAGGATGCCACTGATCACTTTGGAGAAAATCGGCGAGAGCGATCCGGTGCCGTTCCAGCGGGGCGGAAAGAGCCCTTTGGACGGCATTCGCGCGCTCGGACTGGGGCACGTAATCGCCGGAGCGGCCATCGGCCGGGACCTTGCCTACTACGGCGCCGACGTCCTTAACGTCTGGAGGCCCAACGATGCGGAGATTGAGGCCTTTGCCTGGGACGTGCAGGTCGGAATGCGCTCCACGCTACTGGATGGCTCGAAGGAGGACCGCGCGAAGTTCGACCACCTGTTGAAGGATGCCGACGTGTTCTTCGCGAATCGGCGACCCGGTTATTTGGAGAGATACGGACTCACGGCAGAAGAGCTCAGCGAAAAAAAGCCGGGATTGATTCATGCCAAAGTGGTCCTGCATGGTGAGCGGGGTCCTTGGTCAAACCGGGTTGGCTTTGATGAGATCGGCGCGGCCGTGTCGGGCGTGTTCTCTATCGAAGGGACACCCACTCAGCCCAAGTCGCCGCCCATCATCCCGATTTGTGACAACGTGGTGGGCTGGCTCGGCACCGTCGGTGTCCTTGAAGCCCTGCGGCGGCGTTCCATCGAAGGCGGGAGCTATCGCGTCGTAGTATCCCTGACCAGAACCGTATTGTGGCTGCTCTCGATGGGCCTCTTCGATAAGGCCTACGCGCGGGAAACCGCTGACTCCATGGACGAGCACAAGTACGTCGCTCCCGATCTGTTCACCGCCGAAACCCCGCTGGGCACGTATCAAGGCATGACCGACCAGGTGGTCTTGTCCCGGACTCCGGGCGCCTTCCGGACCGTGTTGGTCCCACGCGCCTCGAGCAAGCCCGAGTGGCTTCCTTAAGGGCCTGAATCAGACAGGTATTCGCGCTTGAGGCTGATACTATCCAGATCATGCCGCAGAGTAGCGAAAGACGACCAGACATTTATGCGCGTTGCCATCAGCTGCCAAGGCCGCGGTAAATGGCATCACGAATGGCGTCAGGCAACGGCCCCACCATCCCGGCGATTGCCGTGTTAGTGAGCAGCACGACCGACAGCTCGTGCCGCGGATCCACGAACCACGAGTTGCCGTACACGCCGCCCCACAGCCAGCTACCTGGACTCTGCGGAGTCCCTGTCCGAGAAGGATCCACCAACACGGGCCAGCCCAATGCCCATTTCCAACCGGGTATGGTCACCTCAAAGTCTCTGGGTTTCACCGTGCTCAATTGAGCGACCGATGACTCCGACAGGATGGGTGCTCCACCAGCGCGCATCCCTTCGAGAAAGCGCATGAAGTCCTCTGCCGTGCCGCTCATCCCTCCGCCTCCTGAAGGGTAGGAGTCGGGGTTGAACATCCGATCCGGCGCGAACGACAAAGTCGCCTCCCGGAAGGCGGTCAGGTGATGTGCCCCCATGCGAACC
>Ga0210388_10005167_pt1 | contig 10198 bp, 7 predicted proteins | sample IncBWC19OmetaG_FD_155485 | JGI IMG/M metagenome (GOLD analysis project Ga0210388, IMG submission 155485) | Forest soil microbial communities from Barre Woods Harvard Forest LTER site, Petersham, Massachusetts, United States - Inc-BW-C-19-O ...
CGGCCATGCAGGGGAGTGCGGCATTTTTGGCGCCGCTGACGCGGACGGTGCCGAGAAGTGGAGAGCCGCCGCGGATGACTAGTTTGTCCATTGAGTTCGTGAGTACGATTTATTTTAGCGGGGAATTTGGGTGGGGGTGGTAATCGATCGGGCACGGGTTGTGGAAGTCAAGGTCCCCACCCTCTCGCAAAGAACGCGAGAAGGGTGGGGCACCCGGCGTCCGTCTACACACATTCTTATTTTGCTAGCGCTATGGCTTGGCGGACGTGGCCTGCGGATTTTTTCAGGGCGGCGGCGGCTTGGGAGCGGGTTACTCCGGCGGCGAGCATTACGAGGGCTATCGGGGTGCGGTTGCCGGAGGCTTTCAGGGCATCGGTTGCGGATTGGTGAGTGGCTCCAGTGGCGCGTTCGAGGATTCCGATGGCGCGCTGGATGAGCTTTTCGTTCTTGGGAGCGACGTTGACCATGAGGTTGCCGTAGACGTAACCGAGGCGCGTCATGGCGGCGGTGGAGATCATGTTGAGAACCATTTTGTGGGCGGTGCCGGCCTTCATGCGGGAGGATCCGGCGAGGACTTCGGGGCCGACCTGGGTGACGATGGCGAAGTGAGCGGCGCGTTCGAGCGGAGAATTGGGATTGCAGGTCAGAGCGATGGTGCGGGCGCCGCGCTGGCGGGCTCGTTCGATGGCGGCGACGGTGAAGGGAGTGCGTCCGCTAGACGCGATGCCGAGGACTACGTCGTTCTTCGTCGGCTTGCGGCGAGACATTTCTTCGCGACCGGCTTGGGAATCGTCTTCGCTGATTTCGGAGGCGGAGGCGAGAGCTTTCGCGCCGCCGGCGATGATGAACTGGACGGAGCGAGGATCGGTGTTGAAGGTGGGTGGGCATTCGACGGCGTCGAGGGCAGCGATGCGTCCGCTGGTTCCGGCGCCGACGTAGATGAGGCGTCCACCGCGGCGGAGAGCGGCAGCGACCAGATCGATGGCGCGGGCGATTTGCGGCAGGACGCGGGTTACGGCGAGGGCGACGGTGGCGTCTTCGGCGTTGATCAGGTGAGCGATGTCGAGGGCAGATTTGCGGTCGAGGTCGTCGGCGGCGTGGTTGGGTTGCTCGGTGCGGAGGCGGTGGAGCGCGGATGGCTTGCGTTTCAAGTTGAAACCTTTCGCGATTAGAAGGGCGTGTTCATTCTAGCTGTTTTTCGTTTTGCGGCTTGCAGTGGTTGAGGCGGGGAATTGAAGAAGGTACCGCAGGGGCTAAAGCCCACTCTCCGAAAGGCTTCTTTAACGCAGGCCTGGAAGGCCTGCTCCACCCTCAATTCTTCTTCTCCAAGGCTTGGATTATTGCGTTGTGGAAATTGGGGCGGACTTGTTTGATGGATTGATTGGAGCAGTCGGGCCAGGTGCGGTTGGTTAATAGAGTGATGGAGAGTTGGCGGGCGGGATCGATCCAGAGTGAGGTTCCGGTGTAGCCGAGGTGGCCGAAGGATTGGGGCGATAAATATTTTCCGGATTGCGAAGGGGTGGAGGGGGTGTCCCAGCCGAGGGCGCGGGTTGTGCCTTTGGGCGCGGATTCGCGGCGGGTGAAGAGAGCTACGGTTTCGGGGCGGAAGATGGGGTTGCCGGGGTTGAGCATTGCGTTGGCGAATTTCGCTAAGTCTTCGGCGGTTGAGAAGAGTCCGGCGTGGGCGGCTACGCCGCCGAGGACGCTGGCGTTTTCGTCCTGGACTTCGCCCTGGATGATTCTTTTTCTGAAAGATTGATCGTCGGCGGTGGGGGGGATTCTTGGGCGGATTTCTTGCGGGGGATTGAAGGTGGTGCTGGTCATTGCCAAGGGGGCAAAGATTTCGCGCTGCGCGAAGCGGTCGAGGGATTCGTCGGCGAGACGTTCGAGGGCGAGGCCGAGGATGATGAATCCGATGTCGCTGTATTGGGCGCGGGTAGCGGGATTTGCGGCTAGCGGCGTGGTGAAGGCGGCTTGAAGAAGTTCATCCCGCGTGCGGGCTTTCAGGAAAAACTTTTCGTGGGCGGGCAGGCCGGAGGAGTGGGCGAGGAGCATGCGGAGGGTTACTTCGTGGCGTCTTAGATCTCTTGCTGGGTCGCGTGTGAACTCGGGGACGATCGCGGATATGGGAGCGTCGAGATCCAGGAGGCCGCGTTCGTAGAGAAGCATGGCCATGGGAGTGGTGGCGACTACTTTGGTTAGGGAGGCTATGTCGAAGAGCGTGGTGGGATTGACCGCGGCTCTCCCACCCTCCGCAAAGGACGCGAAGGATGGGGCGTCCGGTTCTTGGGCGACGGACTTGAGGTCAAAACCCCCACCCTCTCGCAAAGTGCGCGAGAAGGGTGGGGCACCCGCTTTGATTTCGTTTTCTACTTCATCGTAGGTGAAACTTCCCAGGGCTTTGAGGGCTATCAAACTTCCTCGGTTTGTTACTGCGATGGAGGCGGCGGGGAAGGCTTGCTGGGTGATGGCTTGTTGCAGGACGGAAAAGGCGGAGGCGAAGACTTCGTCTTGATGCTCGAAATCAGCGAGCAGCGGTGGTGAAGAGCGTGGTGCGGGCATGGATGGACCATGATATGGCATAAGTGGCACCTGCTTACTTGAGTTTCTTGAGTCATGGTGGCGGGGTTGTGTAGAGTCAGAACATCCTGTCTTTTCACACAAAGTCGACGTTCGCCGTAGTGGCCCTGCTGGGGTGCGTGCTGACCGCAGCGACTGCTCCACCGGCTGCCGCTGGCCAGAGCCCGAGAGGCAATGGCGCTGGCGAGACTTCCGGGACGCGCCCGGTCGGAGAGCCGGGGACGGCTGCCCCGACACAGGCATTTCCAACCGTCGATGCGGTGATTCAGCAGGCTATTTCTGAAGGGACGATTCCGGGGGCGGTCTTGATCGTTGGGCATGACGGGGGCGTGATCTACCGGAAGGCTTATGGGTCGCGGGCTTTGGAGCCGCGGCGCGAAGCGATGACGCTCGATACCGTGTTTGATGTGGCGTCGCTGACCAAGGTGATTGTTACTACGACGGCGGTGATGCAGTTGGTGGAGCAGGGCAAGGTGCGGCTGAATGATCCGGTGGCGAAGTATTTGCCGGAGTTTGCGCAGAATGGGAAGGACGACATCACGGTGCGGCAGTTGTTGACGCACTACTCGGGGCTGGAGCCGGACCTGGATTTGAAGACTGTGTGGGAAGGGAAGGAGACGGCTTACCGGATGGCATTTGCGGAGACTCCGGAGGACGCGCCGGGGTCGAAGTTTTCCTACAGCGACGTTAATTTTATTGTGCTGGGAGCGCTGGTGGAGCGGGTTTCAGGCGAGACGCTGGATGAGTATGCGGTGCGACATATTTTCACGCCGTTGAAAATGATGCGGACGCGGTTTGTGCCTCCGCTAGATTCGCGGGCGGGTTGGATAGAAAAAATTGCGCCGACGCAGTACGACGAGAACGAGCACATGCTGCGGGGAGTGGTGCATGATCCCACGGCGCGGCGGATGGGCGGCGTGGCGGGGCAGGCGGGGCTGTTTTCCACCGGAGATGATTTGGCCAAGTTTGCCCAGGCTTTGCTGAATGGGGGCGACGGGATTTTATCGGCGCAGTCGGTGGAGAAGATGACGCGTCCGGAGCAGCCGCCGGCGGCTCCGGTGCTGCGCGGGTTTGGGTGGGACATTGATTCTCCATACTCGTCGAATCGGGGGGATCTGCTGCCGGTGGGAGGGTATGGGCATACGGGGTTCACGGGAACATCGATGTGGATCGATCCGACGACTGAGACTTACATTATTTTGCTGACGAACGCGGTGCACCCGCGGGGGAAAACGAACGCGATTGCTTTGCGGTCTAAGGTGGCGACGGCGGTGGCGGCGGCGCTGCCTTTGACTACCAGCGAGAAAGAGGCTTTGCGCTGGCAGAGTATTACCGGCTACAACGAGGCGCAGAGTGCGGCGCGGCGGATGAGCGTGCGGAACGGAAGCGTGAAGAATGGGATTGATGTGCTGGAAGAGCATGGGTTCGATGTGCTGCAGGTTGCGGGACGCAAGAAAAAGATCGGGCTGGTGACCAACCAGACTGGGGTGGATCTGGAGGGGCGGCGGACGATCGATGTGCTGGCTTCGGCTGCGGGCGTAACGCTTGAGGCGATTTTCAGTCCCGAGCATGGGGTTACGGGGACACTGGATACGACTGACGTGAAGAATTCGAAGGACGCGGCGACCGGGGTTCCGGTTTACAGCGTGTATGGGGGGACGGATGCGGCGCGGCGGCCGGCGGCGGAGGTGATGAAGTCGCTGGATGCGGTGGTGATTGATATTCAGGATGCGGGAGTGCGATTTTATACCTACGAAACTACCTTGGGATATTTTCTGGAGGCGGCGGCTGCGGCCGGGATTGAGGTCATTGTGCTGGACCGGCCTGATCCGATAACGGGGTCGTTTGTGCAGGGTCCGGTGGCGGATGCGGGGCATGAGAGCTTTACGAATTACTGGACAGTGCCGGTGCGGCATGGCATGACATTGGGCGAGCTGGCGAAGATGTTCAATGTGGAACGCAAGATCAACGCCAAGCTTACGGTGGTGCCGATGGAGGGGTGGCAGCGCGGGGATTGGTTTGATTCGACGGGGCTGGGGTGGGTGAATCCTTCGCCGAATTTGCGGAGCTTGACTGAGGCGACTTTGTATCCGGGAGTGGCTTTGATTGAAGGGACCAATGTCTCAGTGGGGCGGGGGACGGATACTCCGTTTGAGGTGGTGGGCGCGCCGTGGATCAAGGGTAGGGAATTAGCCGCTTATTTGAATGGGCGCGGGATTGGTGGAGTTCGATTTGTGCCGGTGATGTTTACGCCTTCCTCCGCGGTCTATGGCGGAGTGAAATGCGAGGGCGTGAATGTGGTTTTGAACGAGCGGAATGCGCTGGATGCGCCGGAGCTGGGAATCGAGTTGGCGGCGGCTTTGCAGAAGTTGTATCCGGCGGATTTCAAGATTGGGCGGATGGCGGAGTTGCTGGTGAATCAGGCGCCGTTCGACGGGCTGATGGCGGGGAGGGATCCGCGGCGGATTGCGCAGGATTGGCAGGAGGAGTTGGGGAAGTTTGAGGTGGTGAGGAAGAAGTATTTGATTTATTGAGGTAGGCAGCATTCATGCGATTCCGGCAGAAGATCTTTAACACAGAGGACACAGGGTAGGGCACCCCGAACGGGGTACATTCGCATCTGAGGCAATAGTTAACGTGATATTCTCGGGCTGATCTGGTGCGATTGGAGGTGTGCGATGCGGGGACTTTTTGCGGTTCTTCTGGTTTCTGGGATGGCGTTGGGGCAGGCGACGGATGCGGCCAAGCCTGCAGACGATTCCGCGGCGCAGACTCAGGCTGGGGCCGCTGCAGTGACGGCTAATCCTGCTTCGGCTAATCCAGCACGTGTTAATCCTGCGCCTGCGGCGGTTGCTGATCCGAATGTGGTTACGATTCCGGCGGGGACGAAGATTCCTTTGTCGCTGGCGCAGGCCATCTCGACCAAGAACGCTCACGAGGGCGATGCGGTTTACGCCACAACGGCGTTTCCGTTTGTTCTGGATAATCGCGTGATCGTGCCGGCTGGGTCTTACATTCAGGGGAAGATTTCGCACGTGGAGCGCGGTGGACGAGTGAAGGGGCGGGCGGAGATCCTGATCCACTTTACGTCAATGATTTATCCGAGCGGATATACGGTGATGCTGCCGGGGTCGGTTGAGAACACGCCGGGGGCGGCGAGCAATTCGGTGAAAGATCAGGAAGGGACGATCCAGGAAGATAAGGATACGGGGCAGAAGATCGAAGAAGGCGCGAAGGCCGGAGTCTACGGAGCTTCGGGCGGGGCGCTGGCGGGCGGACTGAGTTCGGGGATCAACGGCGCGCGGGTGGGAGCGGCGGCTGGGGCGGCGGCGGGAATTGGGTGGGCCCTGCTGAAGCGCGGAAATGACGTCCGGCTGGATGTCGGAACGTCGATTGAGATGGAGATTCAGCGGGGAATCACGGTGGATGCGAGCCGGATTGCGGTGGCGAAGGCTACTCCGTAGGATCTCCAGCGAAACTGCAGTTGCTCGCGCAACCTTTCAAGTACCGGCGGGTTAGGTAGTGGTGCAGTCTGATTCTGATAGGGAAGCGAGCCAAACGCGCTAGTAATGTGTCGCAAAGAGCGCGCCACATCGCGCGGCTCGCCCAGATCCCTCGCCGCGCAAAGAACGCTTGCTCGGGATGACAAACCGAAAGATAACCATGGCATTTACTTCGATTGGGCCGGCGTGCGGGCGGATGGCGGTCCGCCGCGCGTTGGCGGTGATTGCCTGCGCGGTTCTTGCCGGATGCGGTTCGGGTGCCAGCGACCAGCCGCACCTGGAAGGCATCGTGGTTACGGTCGCGCCTGCGACGTTCAGCATGGGGATTGGGTCGAACTATCAATTTGCGGCGACGGTTACCGGAGCCAGTTCCACGGCCGTGAACTGGCAGGTGAATGGCGTGGCAGGCGGGAATAGCACGGTTGGGACGATCGACAGTGCCGGCCTCTACATTGCTCCCGTGACAATGCCGGCGCAGGCGATCACGATTGCGGCGGTGTCGCAGGCGGATGGAGTGAGCACGGGGACGGCGGCGGTTACGCTGACGCTGCTCGACGCGATCGGCACAGCGAGCGGGCAAACTATCACGTGTCCGACGGGTTCGGGAATCACTATTGCCGGCAGCACGTGCTATTCCGTGGCTCTGTCGTGCGCGGGGATCGGCGATCTCAATGCGTATCTTTGGGTGAATGTTCCTACCGTCCCGACGGTGGGAACGGTGATGTTGACGTCGGGCGGTGTTTCGGACGGGCTGTACGCGGACCCGAGCGTCTATGTTTATGGGATCGACGTGGTGAGCGGGCTGTTGGCACAGGGCTACATTACGGTGCAGACATCGTTTGGTGGATTATTTACCACGACCCAGCCGAACGGGTGGCAGACCGGGCCGGGAGGGATCCGGCGGGTCGCGTGCCGGTACGCCACGCTGGCGCAGTGGGTGCATGACAATGTGAGCCTCACTCCGGCGGGGGCGCCGCTGTGCGCGACGGGGAACAGCGCCGGAAGCATTCTGATCAGCTACGCGCTGGCGCACTACGGGGAGACTTCGATCTTCACCATGGTCGAGCCTACCAGCGGGTCGCCTATTTCACGGCTGGATTATTCCTGCGAATGCAACAAGGGGGAGGTGCAGGACCCGTGCGATCCGTCGATGAACCTGACGCAGTGTGCGGGGCTGATGAATGCACAGAAGTATATCGATCCGGCGTATTCGGCGCCGATCTGCTCGGAAGCGGTACAGACCCAGAGCACGGCAAATGGTCCGCAGTTTTTTTCTGACAGCATATTGAGCCCGGAAGGGACGATGGCGTATCCGAAAACTTCAGTGCACTTTGCCTGGGGTGGTCAGGACTTGAGCAGCGCGCCGATCATGGGCAGGGAATGGCAGCAGAAAATTACGACGACGAACGGCTACACCTGCGTGGCGGACGCTCCGCACAATCTGGCGGACGTGCAGGATGGGGCGCAACAGATCGTGAATGATGTGAAGCAGTACTGCCACTAGCAATCTGCGGAAGACATATCGAGTTGCAGGTTCCTGCATACTTGACAAGGGTGTGACTGCGTGGGAAACTCGCGGCCGCTCTCGGCTGCGCGCCGCTTCGATCCCACGGTATCCCAACCAAAAGGATGGCACACATCATGGAATGCGAATTGTTCTCGGCTACAGGCCCGGCGGGTTCTGAGTGTTTGAACTCTGAGTGTTTGAACTCTCAGTATTTGAAGAAGGAGGTCTCAAAGCGAGCGCTTGTGGGCGCGCTGGCTTTGGTAGTGGTGTTGGGGCTGGCGGAAGGTGCGATGCCAGCGCAGGCGCAAACCTTTAGTGTGCTGTACACATTCACCGGCACTCCCGATGGGGCTGGACCGGGACAATCTAACTTGGTCGAAGCAAATGGCGCTTTCTATTCGACGACGAATGCCGGAGGTGTATACGGCTTCGGGGCGATCGTCGAGGTGAATAGCAAAGGTCAGGAGAAAGTGCTCTACAGTTTTACGGGTGGAGCAGATGGTGCGACTCCCAGCGCGACCTTGGTGCGGGACTCGAAGGGCAACCTCTACGGCACTGCCCAGAACGGTGGCGATCCCAGTTGCGTCCTTATTGGAGTCGGCTGCGGAGTGGTATACAAACTGGATACGACCGGCAAGCAGACTGTGCTTTACAGCTTCACTGGCGGGACTGACGGGGCAAATCCGCAAGGGGTAATCATCGACAGCGCGGGCCATCTATACGGCACCACATTCTTTGGTGGCAACGGCCAGACCTGCCCGTTCGGCAGCGCAGGTTGCGGAGTGGTCTACGAACTGGCCCCGCAAGACAACGGCTGGACGGAAACAGTGTTGTACGCTTTTTCGGGTTTCACGGACGGAGCAACCCCAAATGGATTTCTGACGCGGGATGGGGAGGGCAATCTCTATGGAGCGACGATAAGCGGCGGCAACATGGCACAGTGTTCCGGGAGTGGTTGCGGATTGGTGTTCAAGCTGAACAGGAGTGGGAAAGAGACTCCACTCTATACCTTCACGGGCGGGGCAGATGGAGCAAGTCCTAACGGGAGTTTGCTGGCGGACTCGAAGGGCAACCTCTATGGCACCGCGGCCGCGGGAGGCGACCTGAGTTGTAACTACAGTCCGTTTGCGGTTGGCTGTGGCGTGGTGTTCGAGCTGATGACGACCAGGCAGGAAAGGGTGATGCATACGTTCACGGGCGGTACCGGCGACGGAGCTTCCCCAAGCTATGGTTTAGTGCGTGGCCCTGGGGGCAATTTCTACAGCACCACCGTCTATGGAGGTACGTCGGACGTCGGCACGGTGTTTGAGGTGACTGCAAAAGGCGCAGAGCGGGTGCTATACAGCTTCAGAGGGTCGGCTGATGGAGGATATCCCCAATCCGGTTTGGTCAGGGATGCGAAGGGAAACCTTTACAGCAACACCTCCGAGGGCGGAGATCTAAGCTGCGACCCGCCCTACGGTTGCGGGACTGTGTTCGAGCTGTTCCCTTAAATTTGCCTTCGCAGGCTGAAGCCTCGGTGACTAATGCGGCTGCGAGGCCCGGGTTGTCCTGCGCGAGCACTCTTACTTCAAATTGAACAGGGCGTTGACGTGGGCCGTGACCGTGACGTTTTGCGGGGCGAACTCTTCGGTGGGCGCTGGGGCGGCGCTGGCCATCGCGCTCATGGCGCGGGCCATGTGCGGGACTGGCATGTGCTGGTTCTCGAACGTGTCGACTGAGGCGTAAGAAAGTTCGCCGACGGTGCGTCCGCTGGCGCGGGCGAGGGCATCGGCGGAGTTACGGGCGCGGCGATAGGCGTCTTCGACTGCTTTGTTCTTGGCTTCGTCAATATTTTCGAGGGTGTAGTTCAGGGTTTGGGTTTCGCTTACGTTGGCCTCGGCGAGCTGCTGGGTGAGGGGTCCGATTTTGGAAAAGTCCTTGAGCTTGAGAGTGACGTCGGTGGTGACGCGGTAGCCGATGAGCTTTTGCTTGGCGGTGCGGTAGTCGTATACGGGCTGAACGGAAAGGAATCCGATGTTGGCGGCTTTGGGTTCGATGCCGTTGGCGCGCATGACCTCGCGAACCTGGTCGACCTCTTTGGAGGCGTGCTGGTAGGCGGTTTGCGAAGTTTCGTCCTGCACGGAGACGTTGAATTGCAGGACGGCGGTGTCGGGAGCGGATTCAAACTTGCCGTCGGCGCCGGCGTAGACGGAGTTTGGGAGCGCGGTTAAGGCGGGATGCTCCTGGGCGAAGGACGCGGTTGCGAGCATGCAGATCGCGAGAAGATAGAGCGCGAATTTCATGAGATGCCTCCGTAGCGATTTTAGGGCTGATCCCAGTGCTTTCCAACTGTAATGCGGGTCGACTGCCACTCAGTCAGGAACGCAGCCGGCGTTCGATCTTGCAGTGTGGCAGCGGCTGAAGCCGAATCAATTTTGCCAACTTGCGGCATGACTGAAGTCGTGCCATGATACGAAGCCAACCACGCACGAATCCTGTTAACAAGGCTAGGCGCGGACGCAATTACGGGCTTTAGTTGCTTTTGGCGCTGGCGGAGTAGCTGAAGGGGTAGGTCTGGGCGTTGATTTCACGGCGAAGGTCTTCGAAGATGTCGTCGGGCATCTTG
>Ga0210388_10005168_pt1 | contig 10197 bp, 18 predicted proteins | sample IncBWC19OmetaG_FD_155485 | JGI IMG/M metagenome (GOLD analysis project Ga0210388, IMG submission 155485) | Forest soil microbial communities from Barre Woods Harvard Forest LTER site, Petersham, Massachusetts, United States - Inc-BW-C-19-O ...
CTAACGATACTATGCGAATACTCGAGGCTTCGGAAAACCGCCCAATTCCCCGCAAGTCGACCCTGCGGCAAATCGGCATATAACAGACGAGCGATGTGGGGAATGGCGACGCTAGGCGCGTCGCTGAGGGCAGGGAAAATATCTAGGTGCAATGATACCAGACAAAAAAAGGGCGCCCCAGAGGGCGCCCTAAGCGATCTAAACGCCTATCGGATTATGCAGGGATTAGGACGCGATCGCGGAATAGCGAGGGATCGACTAGCGGCAAAAGCAATTCCATTGCCTTCCCTTTCATCGTATCGCCCGAGCCGAATGTGCCGCTATCGAAACGTCCCACAGTCTCGTTAGGCGCGTTCCTCACAGTCCTGTCATGGTCGACATACCGCGTCACCGCCTGCAACGCCGTCCAAACATCGTCGCGTTGCGTGTTTCGCTCATGCTGCGTTCGGCGATAGGATGCCGCTAGATCGCTGGCAATGTTCTTTGTCCGAGTGGAGATGTCAGACGCCTTGGCATCTGGCGACACGCCTAGCAGCGTCGCAAAGAACGATTGAACGCTATCGCGCGTCATTGCCTGCTGCGCCATGGCGTCACCCATCGCCTTAAATTGCACGAATGATTGTGCAATCTGCCCCAGCTCGCGGTGCACCGCCTTGCCGTCAAACCGCGTATTGTGGCGCGTTTTGATGAGAGCCTTCGCCGACATGTGCGCGGCGCGCAACGTGTTAGCGCATACGACGCGCGTCATGGTGGCTTCGTTGCGTGTGGCTTGCGACGCGTCGAACGATGTCGACATGAGAAGGCGCGGGATATGACGATCCCCAGCAACGTCAAGTGAACCGTTAAAACGCGCCGTAATCCATAGCCGCTCACCGGACCCGAGCACGCCAGCCGCGTCTATGTGAAAACGATCATCCACGGTGATGTAGTTCTCAAACCAGTCCCACACATCGACCGGCTGAACCGTCTGATAGCCTTCGCCCGCAATGCCGAGAATGTGGCCATTGTCCTGACGCGCAAGAAACCGCTTATCCGTTTCAACGAAGCGGTTTTCCGGCGCTAAATGATCGAAGTCAGGACCGTTGAGCGAGGCAATCGCGGGCACCTTCTCGACGCGATAGGTAAGACCGGCCGCCTTCAGCCATTCGTCGCGGCCGGCGCCCGCGTCAAGCTCCGTTCCAAGGCGATGCCAAATTTCGGAGCGCTCGCCAGTGAACGCGAAAGAATAAACGCCGTCTTTTTGTTCGATGTTATGTGCCATTTTGGACTGCCTTCCACATGAAAACACCGCCCCGTCATTGGGGCGGTGTCAACTCCCTAGCATGACACTTTGGCGGTGTCAACTCTAACGCGCGACGATTAAACCTTGCGTATCATCCTCGCCGTGTTGTCCTCACAAACCTGCATCGCAACATGAAAGGCTAGGCGTTTGTCGCCACGTTCCACGTGCAAGCTCAGACTATCGCCATAAAACTTAGGCGACGCGTTTTCCATGCTTTCCGTTGTCCAGCCGCCACGTTGCCAATGCAGCGTCAATTTGTCGCCAACGCGTAAGAGGCTGGCAATCGTGATCCATTCCTCATGCGATTGCGCACAATGCAGCATTTCGAAACCGTTCCAAGCTTCACTGCCGAAGGGAATTTTTGCGTCGCCACGCGTGTATTCGCGCAAGCTCCACTCGCAAGGGATTATGACCGATGCATCCCCACCAAATGGATTGCTCGCGTCGACGCGGTGGCGTTTGTTGGCGGAAATGTAAGAACTTTCGCCGGACAAATCGGGCTTAGGGCGATGATAAAAGCAAACATCGCTTGCCTTGCGCAACGCCGCAAGCTGGATTGCGTCAAGTCCGAAGGTCCGCGCGGTCGTTTTGTTGGTCGCATCGTCAAGTCCGACGATTGAGACGCTACCCGTTTGCTCGATTATGTTGGTCATTTTGGATTGCCTTCCACGTGAAAGAACGGCGCGACACAATGCCGCGCCGTCAACCTATATACATGACACTGGCGCGGCGTCAAACGCCGTTCAATGTCCCGCGCCACATGTACGGTTTAACTTGGACGCGGCGCGGCGTCGGAACGGGTGGCGCGGCCGGAAAGGCAATGCGAAGGTTGCGCAGTAGCGCGCAAGCCGCGCTGGCCTCCCAGCCGTCATGCTCGCATGATTGATAGTCGAGACAATCAATCGCGCTGTCGATCGCCGGGCCGGTCGGATCGCACGGCGTGAACTCATACGCCTCGACATCGCCCTCGTATTCCGCCAGCTCGGTTGCGTCGCGCGTCGGCAGATTGTAGCGAAACGAAACGCTGGTTACGTTCTCGCGCCAAAGCATCTGGCCATTTGCGGTTGCTTCGTCTAGGCCGAACAGCTTGGCGCGCAATGCGCCAGCTATCAGGGTATCAATCGTTTCCTTGTCGACAACATAAGCAGACATCGGTTTTGCCTTCCGTGGTTTTGAGAGAGGGGGGATTTAGCTTGCGAGGGCGCGCAATCCTTTGAGCGTCGCCTTGCCCTTGAAGCCAGCCGCGCGCCACAAACGATCAGCGACGTTGCTGCTATGGTTCCAAGTGTTGTGATTAAGCCGGATCGTTCCTTCAACGCTCTGCATGAAACGATCGAGCCGCACCGGATCGCGCGCCCATTCGTATTCCGCAATGAGCGCGGCGCGGTAGTTGGCGATAAATTCAGTTTTGGTCATTTCATTTACCTTCCTTTGTGTGAAGCGTTAAGGCGCAGTGCGCCTGTCATGTATGGGACATGACAGGCGCAGTTGTCAACCAGCTTGTTTCTGGACCGACTTGCGACGCGCGGCTTCGTCCTGCAACGCCTTGACGACTTCTCGCACGCGAGGCAGCGACATGTTTTGGAACATGATCGCAGCGATGTCCTTGGGCCGGTCGTTTTTCAGATCGAATAACGAGCCGTCCTTTTCCGCCTTGTGTCGCCACTTGTCGCGCTCGACCGCGACCGCCTCTAGTTCGCGTTCCAACGCAGCCGATCGGCTTTCTTTCTTTTCGGTCGACGGCGGCTTGTCTATTTCCTTTTGCGCCTTGTCCCACTTGCGGCGCATCGTCGTCGGGTGGTTGCAGGCGAGGCGCTGGGTCAAGCCCATGTTCTCGCGCAGCTTGGCCAGTTCGTCGCTATGGTCGACGCACCACATGGCATGTGTGCGCGTCGCCTTGTCGATGTCGCCAATCCACGCGTAGGCCGCCATCCATTCGGAGAACGCCTTGATGTAACGCGCGCCGATTGGTTCGTTGGTCCCGGCCCTCAGCATCGCCTTGTTGCGGCCGATGTTTAGGAACACGCCGATCTTGTTCCAATCGTCCCACGATTGACCGCGCTTGAGCCGATCGGCCGCTTCGGCAGCCTCGCGACCTTTCGCGGCCTCGAACTCGCTATCAAAGCCCTCTTGTGTTGCGTCGGTCATCGGCGCACCACAACGACGACATCGTTGTCGCTAAGACTGGCCTTGCCTGATTTGTTTCCATAGGCGCGCTTGGCAAGCTTGGCCGCGAGACTGTAGACATCAATTTCCACGTCGACATCAATTGAAATGGTCGCTTGGTTTGCCTTGTCATAGACAGGCACATTCTTGACGGTCGTTTTCATCGGATTGCCTTCCGTTAGAGAACGCGAGGACCGCCGTGTGCGATCCCCGCGTCCATGAGTGTGTCATGTATGGGGGTTGACAGTCAACCCTATAATTCGCACCAGAACGAAACCAAGATCGTTCTCAAATAATTCCCAAAAAAAATCTGTGCTTAGTCCGTGGGCCAGACGTGAATTAGGATCGTTACGCCCTTGAGCGTGATCCCCGTCTCGCATGGATACTGGACGCCAATCGCAGCGAGGAAAAATCCCTCATCGGCATCGGCGCCCGGCGAGACGTAACCCACGGAGCCGTTCTCCTGATAGCGGCGGCGCGCGGCAATGTCGGCGATACGGCGCGCGGCGCTCATTGCGTCAGCCGCCTCAATGGGCACCACTTCAAACCGATCGCTGTCGGCCGCCTTCGCCGTTTGCGTCAGAACTTGCGAGCTAAACCTTTGCATTGCCTTCCCTCTCACTAGGACGCCATGCCGAAGGGCGATCATCAACCGTTCATGAGGCGTCATGTGTAGAGCTTGACACATTTCAGGATTTCGCGCAAGCCAAGGGCGTCAAACCAAAAGGAGGCAAACCGTGACAAAACGAACGCGAGACGAGCACCTTGAATGGTGCAAACAGCGAGCCCGCGAATACCTCGACGCCGGCGACCTCGCCAACGCCGTCGCCTCAATGGCGTCGGACATGCACAAGCATCCCGAGTGCCGCGTGAATGAGAGCTTGGTCCTACTCGGGATGCTCTACGTCACCCAGCTTGACGAGGACGGCGTGCGACGATGGGTGGAGGGCTTTCGATGACCCGGAAATGCGGCGACTGCCAACTCTGTTGCAAGCTCTTGCCCGTGCGCTCGCTGGGCAAGCTCGCCGGGCAGCGATGCGAGCACCAACAGCACCACAAGGGATGCAACATCTATGCGAAACTGTGGGGCGTCGCGCCGGAGTGCAAACTCTGGAATTGCCGCTGGCTCGGCAATGACGACATGGACGAGCTGCGGCGCCCGGATCGGACGCACTACGTCGTGGACATCATGCCCGACTTCGTTCGCGCGACCGACCGCGACGGCAACCCGACATACACAATCGAGGTGGCTCAAATTTGGGTCGACCCGGACTATCCCGACGCGCACCGCGACCCGGCCTTGCGCGCTTGGCTCGAACGGAAAAACCTCGTCGGCCTCGTCCGTTACAGCAACGAGGGCGCGCTCACCATCATCCCGCCTCACATGATGGACAACGGGCAATGGTTGGAGAAGGAAAGCAATCTCCGCCACGAAAATCCGCACTCATGGGGCGAAATCGTTCAAGCCTTGGGAGGCGCGCGATGAGATACCCCACCGTCATCATCCTCGACATGCGCTATTCCGACCCGAACTTCGTCGGCTACATTCCGACGTTCCTCGACTTGGACGATCCGCGCCCGGCGAAAGAGCAATTCGCCGAGCGTTACGAGTATGGCGGCTGGCGCAATCAAGAGGGCTTCACTGCGATCGGCGGAACGCCGAGCCTGCAATATCCGGGCGACCCGCCGCTCAATCCGATCGCCGCCATTAGCCTTCGCGACGAGCTGATCTTCGTCTACCTCCACGGCTACGTGTCGATCTTCCAAAAGGACGGCAGCTTTGAAGCCTGCCGGATGGATTGACAAGCACGAATGTCACGTGTAGGGCTTGACAGCCTACAACATGAAAGGAAGGCAAAATGAAAGTTCTATTCGCCCTCGCCGCGCTTCTGTCGGCGGCGTTCGTGACCGTCACCCCGGCGAGCGCTCACCATTGTTGGTCGCAGTGCGACGCGAACGGCAGCGGGCATTGCGAGACGTTCTGCGACTGACGACAATAAAAAGGGCCGCCGGGAACGGGAGTTTCCGGCGGCCTAAATAGACCCTAGAGCGAAGCACGCCGGCCGCCCGTGACGCGACCGACGCAACCCAATGTTAACACGGGGTGCGTGCTATGACCAATCCCAACAGTCCTGAGTTGTCGGACGCCGGCGAGGAAATCGCCGACGCGCTGCTCGACATCGCCGACGAGCTGGCGCTGTTCCGAGACGCCTTCCCGCGCCCGCGCCCCGCCACCATGCCGCTCGAAGGCGAGGCGGGCTACCCGTGGGCGCCCGGAACGCTCGCCCAAGGTTTTTTGGGCGGGCGCTGGAATAGGCGCGACGGAACTGTTTATGGTACGACGCCCGCACCGACAACTAGAGGAAGCGACAACATTGGCCAAGAAACCAAACCAAGCCGAATTGGACGCCGTCAACGGACAGGCGCTCGACCCGATCATTGAGGCGCTACTCGAGCATTTGCCCGCGCCCGGCGACTACTTCTCGTCCGCCGACCGCAAGAAATGGCTGCAAATGATCGAGCTGGCGTTTGACCTGATTTACGACGACACGCCGGCCGAAGAAACGGGGGACGCGGCAGCGCGGCAGCATGGCGGCTAAAAGCCTAGCTAAAGCCTAGCAAACATGCCCAAGCCCACCATTAGACAGGGTATCTACGATCTACTGTCATCTGTAGAGATCGACACAAAAGAGCTGGGCCGAACCAACGTCGAACCATGGATGAGCCAACGGATTGTCATTGACGCCGTCGCCAAGGGGCTATCCGAGGACGTGCACGAGTTCGTCATCCTCAAGCCGCGCCAAGTTGCGGTCACGACGACATGCAGCGTGATCGAATTGTTTTGGGCGCTCGCCAATCCGGGCGTCCAAGGCGCGATCATCGCCGACCGGACCGACAACCTCGAACGCTTGCGGCGCATATTCGCCGCGCTGCTTGAGACGCTTCCGCCCGAATGGCGATCGAGCGAGCACCGGCTCATTCAGAACAATCGCAACGGCATGGCGTTCGCCAACCGCAGCGTGATCGACCTGATGGCGGCGGCCAGCAATCCCGACCTTGGCGCGTCGCGCGCCCTCAACATGATGCACGCGACCGAGTGCGGCCAATGGAAATCGCTCGCCGGCGTCGAGAGCCTGAAAGCCTCGCTCGCGCGGCAAAATCCGCACCGGCTCTATCTGTGGGAGAGCATCGCGAACGGCTTCAACTGGTTCTATAATTTCTGCCAGCAAGCCAAAGCCGACCGCCATATGCGGTTCATTTTCTTGGGCTTCTGGTCGAACCCGACCTACTCGATTGACAAGAAAGACCCCGACTACAAAACTTATTGGGACGGGCGGCTCGATGACGACGAGTTAATGCGGGCGCGTGACGTGCGCTCGCGCTACGGCGTGATCGTCAAACCGGAGCAAGTGAGCTGGTGGCGACGGGAAGCGGAGTTCCGCGACGAACAATATATGCACCGGCATTATCCGTGGAACGAGCGGGAATGCTTCATCGCTTCGGGCTCGTCTTTCTTCCCCTCAGCGCGCACGTTAGAACTGGCGGAGACGCTGGCGGAGGGGCCGCCGTATCAGGGGTATCGCTACAACTTCGAGGACGCCTTCCTTGGCTCGTCGATCGTGCAGACGACGAACAAGGACGAAGTCATGCTCCGCGTGTGGGAGCCGCCGGAGCCAAACGGAGTGTACGTCATCGGCGGCGATCCGTCGGGGGGCGGCGGGGGGGACGCTAACGACCACGCCATTGAGGTTTTGCGCTGCTACGCCGATCGGCTCGTCCAAGTCGCCGAGTTTCAATCCAACAAGCCGCTGACCTATCAATTCGCGTGGGTGCTGTCGCATCTGTGCGGCGCGTACAAGAACCACATGGCGAACATCGAAGTGAGCGGCGTCGGGGCCGCCGTCCTGCCCGAAGTCCGCAACCTCCGCCAGCTCGCCCAACGCGGCATCATCCAAGCCACCAACGAAGCCGACAGCATCCTCAACATGGTCGGGGCCGTGCGTTGGTTCCTCTACAAGCGCGCCGACACCATGGGCGGCGTCGGCAACGTCATCAACTGGAAAGCAAATCAGGACAACAAGGCGTGGATTTATAGCGAGCTGCGCGACAGCATCATGCTGCGGGCGATCGAGCTGCGCTCAATCCGGCTGGTCAAGGAATTGCAGGCGATCGTTGAGGACGAAGGATGGTTAGGCGCTGGGCCTGACACCGGCGAGAACGACGATCTTGTCAGCGCCACGACGCTGGCGCATCACACGTGGATCGAGTTTCAGCGACCCGGACTGCTCGCCCGCAATCTGACATGGGACAGCGTCAAGGGCGAGCGGCCGCCGGCGAACGCCGGGACTGTGCTATCGTTTGCGTTCAGCGAGCATATCCGCGCGATCAACGCGCGGGCAGGGCGAAGAAAGGAAGCGTTCTAATGGACATCGGTTGGGCCGTGGAGGAGCTGCGTAAGGTCAAGGGGCGCGTCCGCCGCAGCGGATGGAACGGCAAGGGCATGTGGCTCGAATTGCAAAAGCCCGACGATCACTCGAAAATGACCCTGCCCTATGTGTTCATGTCGACGGCGCAGGGCGACCTCGTTCCGTGGCTGTGCAGCCAGACCGATTTGCTGGCGGCCGATTGGGAGGAAGCCTAATGGACAAGCAACAGACGTTTGGCGAGCGCGCCGTCGGGCTGACCTTCAACCCGAGCGGCGATCCCGACGTTGCAGTTTTGAAGGAAATGATCGCGGCCTTCATCGACAGGTGCAACATGCACCGCGACCAAGCGACCGATCCCGAGGTCAAGCGGATGTATTCGGTTGCGATCACCGAAGCGCAGACGGCGCAGATGTGGGCGGTCAAAGCGGCGACTTGGAGGACGTAATGGCGACACAACCAAAGCCCAAACCAAAGCCCGAGCCCGAGCCGAAGCCCGAGGATGACGACGACGCCGCCGTGCGGATGGTCCCGCCGCAATATCGCGAGGGCGGTTTGCACGCCGTCGACCCCGAGGCGACCGAAGGCCAGCCGCCGGGGCTTTCCCTGCTAGACCGCGTCGAGAACCTTGAAAACCGGATGATGGCGCTTGAAACGCGCGTCGCCGCGCCGCCCGTGGGGCTCGGCCGCCGGCCATGAGAAGTCCGCTCGGGATCGTCGTCGTCATCATCCTCCTAGTAATTTTACTAGGCGGCGTCGGCGGGCCGCGCATCAACCCAAGCTGGCAATACGGCTACGGCTATGGCGCCGGCGGCATCGGCATCGTTGGCTTGATCCTCGTGATCTTCCTCATCCTTTGGGCGTTTGGGTACGTTTGATGATGGCGCTGCGCCAGCTCGTCCGCTGGCTTCAATGCCGCTACGGCTGGTGCGGCGGCCACATCGTTTCCGGCTGGCATGACGGCGTGCTTTGGACAGGCTGGCAATGCGACAGTTGCGGAGCGGTGCGCAACTACGGACCAACGTCATGCCGATTGTGAGAACTTTTATGTGTCCAGAATGCAGCCACCGGATCGAGGTTGTCTTGTCGGCCGACCAATGGGACGCGCCGCCGCCGAGCTGCGAGGACTGCGACGCGCGCGAGATGCGGCAGGAGTTCAAGCCGCCGGCGATCGGCGGCTCAATCGGCGGCAAGGCGCGGGCGCTGGCGCAAGACATCATCGCCAATGACTACGGCGTCGCCGACATCAACTTCGACAACCGGCAGGGCGGCAAGCCAAAGGTCCGCTACAAGGACCAGACCTCGACCACGCTGCAATCGACGTGGGGCGGCCAGATCGCCAACGCGCTCGAAACCGCCGTCTCGATTGGCAAGCAGACCCGGCGCGAGATGGGCGGCGCCGACGGGCTCGACATCCTGAAAAAGTCGCTTGAGACTGGCGCGCAACCCGACCTTCTGGCGCAAAGCAAGCGGCGGGCAATCAAGGTTTGGTAAGTGGCCCTCAAAATCCCCAGCAAAATCGGAGACTTGAAGCTCTGGATTAAAGAGATAATTGACGAGTGCATGGCCTCATCCGAGGAACGCGGGATGATCTACACCCGCGCCGCCCAATATTACTACATGGGCACAATGGACAGCCGGGCGGCAATTTACAACAAAACCAAGCCCTTCATCGACAAGCTGGCCGGTTTTCTCATGCAGCCGACCGACGTTCGTTTCCAGCTCGTCTACGACAGCGGCGAGGACGACAGCGTGCTCGAACGATCGCAGCTCGTCGCCGAGAAACTGTCGTCCGACTTCCGCCAAGTCGACGCCGACATTTCCTTCGCCGAGGCGGTCGTGTGGTCGCTCGTCAACGGCGCGCAAATGCTCAAAGTCCTGCCCGACGGCGACAGCGGCACCTTCAAGCTCGCGCCCGTGCATCCGCAGAATTTCGGCGTGCTGTCCGAAACGACGATCGCCTTGGACGAGCAAGAGGCGTTCTGCCACGTCAGCTATCCGACCAAATCCAAGCTGCGCACGATGCTGCTCGAACATCCTCGCTACCAAGAAATCATGGATCAGCTTGAGGACGTGCCGGCGACCACGCGCGACGAGGAGGAGCCGACCTATTTTCACCAAATGGTTGTAGGCGGCCTGCAACCGTTGGGCGACGTTGGCGACGCCCCTAGTAGCGCTGCGGGCATCGTCAACGTCTTTCCCGTTCCGACGCCATGGAAGCCGCAACGCGGCTTCGCGCCCACCGTCAAACACTGCGAAATCTGGATCAAGGACCGCGACCGCGACGAGGACTGGACGACGGTTCAAGTCATCTATGGCGCCGAC
>Ga0210388_10005170_pt1 | contig 10195 bp, 11 predicted proteins | sample IncBWC19OmetaG_FD_155485 | JGI IMG/M metagenome (GOLD analysis project Ga0210388, IMG submission 155485) | Forest soil microbial communities from Barre Woods Harvard Forest LTER site, Petersham, Massachusetts, United States - Inc-BW-C-19-O ...
CATCGCCGGGTTCTACAGGTAGCGGTCGAAGAAGAACTCCTGGAGCATTCCCCAGCCGCCCATGTCCGCCGTCCGCGGCTGGATTACGAGTCTCATGCCGTCGCGCTGGACCGCACCGAGCTCGGCGCGCTGCTGGTCGCCGCCGGTCTGGGGCCGCCGCCCGAGCATGCGCTGATCTCCTTGCTCGCCCTGAACGGGCTGCGGGTCTCAGAAGCCACCGGCGCCGACATCGAGCACCTGGGCCTAGAGCGCGGGCACCGGACGCTGACCATCACCCGCAAGGGCGGGCACTTTCCTCCGTATGACCGCGGAGCCACCAGTACTGCCAGGTCATCGCGAACAGCTGTAGCGCCGGCCCGGGCTGGTCCTGGTCCGGGAGCCAGGAGATCGCGGCGGCGAGGTTAGCGTGCTCGGCTTCCAGCCGGCCCGGCCAGGCCACCTGGCCGGGGTCCTTCCAGGTCTGGACCCAGACTTCAATCCGGTAGCGGAGCCTATTGCGGGGGGAAGGCACGGGCGCGACCTGGTCTTCGAGACCAGCCGTCTCTCCTCGTGCCGCCGTACTAGTTCAGTCTGGTACACGCCCTCATCGGCGATCACGCTCCGATGGGCCCCAGCGGCGCTAGCCTCGGCCGCCCTGGTTGCCCTGCGGGATATCCGATACCGGTCCACGCTGACAACGGCAGCGGCAACCGCAGCTGCCGAAATGATCGCTACGATCAGCGCTACAACTGCCAGACAAGAGTCATCCTGGCCCTCCTCCTTGGCGCGCCTATCCGTCAGCGTGGTACTTCATGTCGATTTCCTGCCGCAGCGCGTGGAGCGCGTAGTAAGTGCGGGACTTGACGGTGCCCAGTGGCACGCCGAGGGTTTCGGCGGCCTCGGCCGCCGATGCGCCGCGGAAGTAACACTCGAGGAGCACCTGACGGTGCTCGGTCGACAGCGTCCGTAGCGCGGCTAGCACGAGTTGCCGGTCCACAGTCTGCTGCGCCGTGTCCTCAGCCGCCTGCCCGCGGACCGTGGTCGAGCCTGCGCCCTTGCTCTCCTTCGTATCTTTGTCGAGCAGGGAAGAGCGGGAGACGCGGAAATGGGCGTACGCACCCGGGACCGAGGGACGGTCTGAAGGGCGAATGGGGTCGGACATTCAACACCTCCGCGGTGCGGTTGATGAGGCCGCTCCCGCGCGGGTGTCGCACGGGAGCACAGCTGTCTCCGAGTCCGGTGAATTAGCCCCGAATACGCCTGGACCCGGGAGCTTGCGCCCTAAGGCGAAGCTCATCAGCTTCATCTCGAAGATGATGATCACGCTACGTATGCGGTCGTCGGGGTTGCATCCGCATACGCGGATAGTCGTCGCCAGCGACCTGATAGTCGTCGTGATAGCCGACGCCGCTTGGCACCACCGCCCCGGTAGGCCCCCAGTCCTGCAACCTGGCCGGCGGGTTCGGTCTGGTTCTGGGGGAAGCGCCTTGGCGAGCTGGCTGCGGGAGCTGATGCCGAGCGTGGTGAACACCTTCCGCAAGTGGTAGGCAACGATCGCCGAGCTGATGTATAGCTGCGCGGCGATCTCGGCGTTCGAGGCACCCTGGCCGGCCAAGCGGGCGATATGCGCTTCGCGGGCGGTCAGGGCATCTCGCGTCTGCGCGGTGCGTTTGGGCGCGCGCTCGCCCATCGCGCGCAGTTCTATCCGTGCCCGTCCGGCAAACGCCCCGGCACCGGCTGAGGCGAAGATCTCCTATCCGGCGCGAAACTGATCGCGGGCTTCACCGCGGCGCTGGCGGCGCAACCACTCGCCGTAGAGCAGGTGGGCGCGGGCCAGGTCAATGCGCAGGCCAGTGCGGCTGAGGCGGCGCGTCGCCTCCCGGTAAAGATCCTCCGCGGCCTGATCCATGCTCAGCAGCGCGCGAGCGCGCCTCGATTCCCAGCGCCCAGTCGGTGCCGCTGGCGCTGGCCAGGCGGAATGACTGGCTTAGTTGGGGCTGGATCTGCGGTGCGGGGGGCGTGTGGCGGGTCGCTTGCGGGTAGGTGTGGAGGGGGTCGGGGTTGTCGGTCTCGAATATCTCGAGCCATTCGGCGGGGTCGGGGGATCCTTCGATGAGGCGGAATCGTGCGGCGGAGTAGAACCGGCCGGTTTGCAGGATCTGGGCTTCCCGGTGCTGGCGTTCGGTGTCGCTGCTGCCGTTGGAGAGGATGACGTGGATGCCGGTGAGCGGGCCGTGCGGGCCCGGCTGGAGCTGGGAGCCGACGAGGGCGTAGGAGGCGCGCAGGGCTGGGGAGACCAGCGTGGCGCGCGGGTCGCTGAACAGCTGGGCGGGGTAGGCGGGTGAGTGCTCGGTGTCTGGCCAGGCGGTCGCGGGGTCGGGGGCGACGATGTCGTAGATCGTCGCGTAGCGCGGGCTGTTGGGCTCCCCGCTGGCGTCGGGGTTCTCGAAGTGGATGTCGTTGGCGAGGTAGCCGGGGACGGTGATGGCGGCGGAGTAGGTGTCGTACCAGTCATTGAACTCGTTCAGGCGGCTGGGGTCGGATGGGTTGGTCAGGACGAGGCGCACGCCGGTGCGGCTGCTTGGGTGCATGGTGGTGTCCGGCTTTGTGTGTTGTGGGTGCTGGCTGCGCCAGCTGGCGGTCTGGTCCGGGGTCGCGTCGGCCAGGGCCTGCCGGGCGGCGTCGAGGGGCAGGTCGGTGGTGTGGACGGGGGTGCCGGGCTGCTGGCGCCAGGACTCGGCGAGCGGGCCGGCGTCCAGGCCGTCGAAGCCCAGCTGGTCGGCGAGTTCCAGCACGGCGGACTTGGCGGCCGGGTCGTCGCCGGCGACCGGGATCGCGGTGCGGCCGGCGGTTCCGGCGGGTGTGCCGAGGCTGGCCAGGCTCGCCGGGCCGATGGTGTTGAACGCCTTGACCACCGGGCGGCGGAGCTGTGCTTGCACCCATTGGCTTTCGGGCTGCCCGGCGTCGATGGCGCCGATGTGCCCGTCCCGGAGCTCGGGGACGTAGTTGCCGGTGTCGATGACGACCGTATCCTCGGGCAGGGCGGCGAGCAGCCCGGCGGGAAGGGCGGGGATGCTCTTGTCCGGGATGGCGACGATCACGAGGTCTGCGTCGCGGGTGACGTCGGGGATGGGGACAGGGGCCGCGCCGGTCCGGGCGGCGACGCCGGCCAGTGTCCGGGGTCCGCGGGAGTTGGCGATCGCGACTTGATGCCCGAGGCGGGTGAGCTGGGCGGCCAGCGTGGCGCCCATGGTCCCGGCGCCGATGATGCCGATGCGCATGGTGTTCTCCTGATGCTGGTTGAGGGGCGGTGCTTCCCCGCCCTGGTGTCACAGGGCGGAGCCGAGGAGCGGCTCGCCGGCGAACCCGGACCCGGGCGGGAACAGGTCGCGCAGCGACGGGCGGTCGCTGTGCAGGTCGCACAGTTCGATGAGGGTGCCGGCCGGTCCCCGGTTCAGCAGCGGCGCGGTGCCGGCCGTGGCGTAGCCGGGGTAGCCGAGCGCGTCGAGCCGTTTGGCCTCGGCGGCGAGGTCGGCGGTCCAGTAGCCGATGTGGTGCACCCCGCCGGCTTGCGGCATGTCCAGCGGGGTGCCGGGGATGGCCTGCCAGACCTCGACGGCGAACGGCCCGCCGAGGGAGAAGGCGACGTGGCATTCCACCGCGTAGGGCCGGCCGGCCGCGTCGGCGAGCGTCAGCTTCCGCACTCTGGCCGGGCGCCAGCGCAGCCCGAAGACCTCACCGAGTTCCTTCTGGCCCTTGTCCAGGTCGGGGACCGCGATCCCGATATGCCAGATGCTTCCCACGATGAGCCCCTATCCGGACTGTCCGTCCGTTTCTAAGGTAGCATCATGCGGACGGGTCGTCCACTTACCGGCTAGACTGATCCCATGGGCGTTCCTTCCGCCAAGCCGATGCGTGCCGACGCGCAGCGGAACCACGACGCGGTCCTCGCCGCGGCCAGGGCCGTCTTCGCGCAGGCAGGAACCGATGCGCCCATGGACGACGTGGCCCGGGCCGCCGGAGTCGGCAAGGGAACCCTCTACCGGCGCTTCCCGACCCGCGAGCACCTGTTCGCGGCGATCCTGCAAGACCGGGTGGACGAGCTCGACGCGTCCGCCCAGCGCGCGCTCGGCGCCCCGGACGTGTGGCGGGCGCTGACCGAGTGGCTCGAGCTGTATGACCGGTGCGCGACCGAATACCCGGGCATGAGCGCCCGCGTCGGGGAATCGCTAAGCGACGACACCTCGGCCGTTGGCACCTTGTGCGGCCCGATGAAAAACAGCTTCGCCCGCCTGTTCGAGCGAGCCCGGCACGAGGTCCCGCTCCGCCCCGACCTGACCCCGGCACAGCTGCTGTCGATGGTCAGCGCCCTGCCCAAGGACGCCAGGACGGGCCGGACCCTAGAACCCTGCCTGCGCGTCGTCCTGGACGGCCTGCGCGCCTAGCGGCTCCGGGCCCTCACCGCATCCGCCCCCGGCCCTAGCGGGCTCCTCGCCCCGGCCCGGCCGTGCACCGTCCCGATGCCAGCCGATCCCTTCGATGTGAAGAAATATCGAGCATGCCCAGCTGGTTGTTGGCGTGATTGCCGGTCTGGAGCTGCGGTGATACGAAACGCGGGACTCGGGGAGTTTCTCCGCTCGCGCCGGGCCCGGCTGGATCCGGCCCAGGCCGGACTGACGTCGGCCGCGGGGCGGCGGGTGCCGGGGCTGCGCCGGGAGGAGCTGACCCGGCTGGCCCGCTGTGCGAGCCCGGGTCTGCGCCAGGGCATTTACGGCCAGGATTCGGCGATCAGGGCGAGCACCGGGAATGCCCACATGATCATAGGTGCCTCCCGCCTGCTAGGTCATGCTCACGGCGGCGATCGTAGCCGCCTTGCGGTGGGGGTCATCTGCCCGCGGCAGACGACGGCACCGTGCAGATGTGCTCGCGGGCCGATGCGGCGCACCCCCGGACTGTGGCACCTTCTTCCCATGAACGCCTCCTTTCCCCTCGCCATCCCAGATCACCTCTCGCCGAAACAGACGAGGAGCGCATCGTGAATGCACTCAACGTGCCAGGGCCGGACCGGCGCGGATCCCTGACCGCCGCGGCCGGCATGGCAGCCGCAGCAGCCGGGCTCACTGCCTCGGATGCCCAGGCGGCCGCCGCACCCGGCAGCAGCCTCACCGAGGCGGTCCTGGCGGCGTTCCAGACTCACCGGGTGGTTGCCATCGGCGACGCGCACGCGGGCCAGGAGATCCACGACCTGCTGCTGACGATGCTCAGCGATCCCCGGCTGTACGGGGCGGCCAACGACATCGTCGTCGAGTTCGGGGACGCGTTCTACCAGGACACCCTCGACAAGTTCATTCTCGGCGACGAGCCCGTCGACGACGCCGGCCTGCGCCTGGTCTGGCGCAATACCACCCAGTCCCCGAACGTCGTCCTGGACTGCCCGGTCTACGAGCAGGTCTACCGCAGGGTCCGGGCGGTCAACTGGACCTTGCCCGCTGACAAGAAGATCCGTGTGCTGGCCGGCGAGCCGCCGTTCGACTGGTCCACGGTCACCAGCGCCAGCCAGATCCCTTACCGGCAGCGGGACCCCTACCCGGCGTCGCTGGCCGGGCAGTCGCTGGCCAAGGGCCGCCGGGTGCTGCTGATCTACGGCGGCATGCACCTGCTCCGCCGGCCGCCCGGCAGCGGCCGGACCATCACCACGCTCATCGAGCAGAAGACCGGGATCCGGGCCTACGTGATCGTGCCCCTGAAGCCGCTGACCACCGATCCCGGCGGCGTGTTCCCCAGGCTCGCTGCCTACCCCCGCGGCACCGTCATCCCGACCACGGGCAGCTGGCTCGGGAAAGTCAGCGCCGGAGACATCCTGCCCGGCGCTACGGCATCGGTGAACGGGCAGGACCCCAAGTTCATCAATCCCTGGTGCGGCATGACGTTCGGGCAGCTCGTGGACGCCGGGCTGTACGTCGGCCAGCCGGGCGAACTGACAGCATCGTGGCCGAACCCGGCCATCTACCTCGATCCCGTGTACTGGGCCGAGCTCGAGCGCCGCAACGCCATCAAGGGCAACAGCGCTAACCCGCCCCTGAACACGTTCCGGCAGCAACGGCCGCCCGCCTACCCGCTGCCCCAGGCCGGGCCGGCCTGCTAAGGACACCTATGAACGCGACTATCGAGATTGACGGACTGCGCAAGCGGTTCGGCCCGGCGCAGGCGCTGGACGAGATGACGTTCACGGTCCGTCCCGGCCAGGTGACCGGCTTCGCCGGGCCGAACGGCGCCGGCAAGTCGACCACCATGCGCGTCGTCGTCGGCCTGGACGCCCCCGGCGCGGGCACCGTCACCATCGGCGGCCAGCCGTACCGCACCCCGAAGAACCCGCTGCGCCATGTCGGCACGCTGCTGGACGCCGGGCATTGCGGCTCAGCCGCAGCGCGCGCAACCAACTGCTGTGGCTCGCCCACTCCCAGGCACTGAAGTCCGGCCGGGTCGATGAGGTGATCGCGCCGGCCGGGCTGGAGCCGCCGCCCGCCGCAAGGCCGGCGGGTACTCCCTCGGCATGCGGCAGCGGCCCGGCGGGCACGATCTCTGGCCGCTTGGGCTCAAGGGCCTTCTCATAGGCGGCGATCGCGAACGCTGCCGGGGTGAGCGCGTCGTTCCTGGCGGGCAGCAGCAGCGGAGTGGGGCTGATCTGCGCGATGTCCTCGACCGGGTTGTACTCGCCGAGCACCTGCCGGGGGTTGTCGTAAACGAAGCGGATGCTCCTCATTGTCCCAGCAGCGAGGACAGCGCGGTGCGAAGCGCTTGCTCCGGGTTGTCCGGCAGCGTCGCTGAGCGCCAGCCGATGAACTTGTCAGGCCTGACTAGCAGGGCTCCGTCCTCTTCGACCTCGCGGCCGCGCGCCCAGTCGTAGTAGATGTCGGTGACCTTCCGGCCAGGGCCGATGATGACGGTCTCCAGCGGGATCTGGAGGTCGTGACTGACCTTGGCCGCGGCCGCCTGCCAGGCGTCGCCGGCGATGCCGGTGATCAGCGTGAACCTCGTGTACGGCGCCAGGTCCAAGGTGGAGGCCTTGTGCGTGGCATCGCCGACCCAGGCATGCGGCAGGTGCGACCCGGGCACCGTGGACGGCTGGTAGTAAAGCTCTGGGTCGCGCGCCGGGGCCGGCCTCGCCGAACCGTCTCCGACGATCGCGGCCGACTCGTAGAACTGGCCGAGGTCGACCCCGTGCGCATTGAACTCGTAGTTCTTCAGCTCCATCGCCGCCACGAGGGCCGCTCGCTTCGCCGCGCCCCGCGGGGTGTTGGCCTTCCGCTCTTCGATCTGCTGGCGCATCTCCTCTTCGCTCTCGGCGTCTGTCAGCCCGAGCACCTCGAAGAACTGACCGAACTCGCGGCTGCTCTTGTTGGCCCTCAGCACGATCTGCTTGGCAACGGGGGCGCGCTCGGTCGAGTAGGTCTCAAGGAGTCCCGGGTCCGCGTAGCCGCGCAGCACGGCAGCGAGCTTCCAGGCGAGGTTGTAGGAGTCTTGCACGGACGTGTTAGAGCCGAGGCCGTTGGACGGCGGATGGCGGTGGACGGCGTCCCCGGCGCAGAACGCGCGGCCCTTCTGCAGGCGGGTCGCGTACATCTCGTTGTTGCCCCACAGGCTCGTGCCGGTGATCGCGACGTCGAGGTCGGGGATGCCGAGCAGGTTGCGGACGATCTTGGTGGCTGCCTCGTCGTCGACGACGGGCGCGGGCTGGCTGATGTCGTAGCCCCAGACGATCAGCCACTCGTTCCATGGCCGGACCATGCGGACCAGGCCCGCGCCGATACCGCCGACGTCGCTGCCCGGCTGGATGACCCAGTACAGGACGGAGGGGCGGGTCTCCACGTGTGCGGAAATATCAGCTTTGAAGGTGATATTCATGGAGCCGGCGATGTCCATGGCTCCTTCCATGGGCAGGCCGAGGTCCTCGGCCACCTTCGACCGCGCGCCGTCCGCGCCGATCAGGTAATTCGCGCGGATCGTGTACACGGCGCCGGTCAGCCGGTCGCGAACCTTGACGTCTACGCCCTCGTCGTCCTGCGCGAGCGACAGGTACTCGGTCGAGAACCTGGCCTGGGTGCCGCGGGCGGCGGCGTTCTTGACCAGGATCGGCTCCAGGTAGGTCTGCGGGATGTCGCAGATCAGGCAAGGCGAGGCGAGCTGGTAGTCGGCTTCACGCGCCGGGTGCGTGCCCCAGGTGCGGATCCGGCCGATCTCCTCCCCGGCGATCGACGTGCAGAACACCGTGTCGCCGACGAGTGCGTGCGGGGTGGCGTCCGCCAGCACCTGGTCCTCGATGCCGAGATCGCGGAAAATCTCCATCGCCCGCTGGTTCGTGATGTGCGCCCGCGGCGTGTTCGCGGTCCAGCGGTACTTGGTGATCATGATGTTCGGCACGCCGAGCGTTGACAGTGCCAGGGCCGCCGCGCCGCCCGCCGGGCCGGAGCCGACGATGAGCACGTCGGTTTCCACCGTGGTTCCGCTCGGAATCTCAGTCTCGTCACGTCCGTCGTCGAAGTCAGGCATGGCGCGATTGTCGCCGGGCGTGGCGGCCAACCCCAACGGTGCCGGCCGCGGATGGCGGAAATGAGAACCTAGCCCGGATCAGGTGCTTGCCTGGCGCCGGAGATCACCAGCACGCTGGGCGAAGCGGCTGCGGAAAGCGTGGGAGAAATATGTTGCCGACGTAAAGCCGCATCGGCCGGCGATCTCGGCGACCGTGCTGGCCTGCTCCGCGTGGGCGGTGCTCGACAAGAGCGCGCGGGCGAGCTGCAATCGGCGCTCCAGGATGTGCCGGGGGACGCTGATGCCATCGGCGGCGAAGACCCGGGACAATTGCCGCTGGCTTATCCCGATCGCTGCGGCGACCTGCTCGGCGCCGAGGCCCGGATCGGTCAGGTGCTCCTCGATGAAGGTTCGTGCCGCGGCGCGGTGCGCGACGGCGCAGGCCACGTTTCGTCCGGCGGCGAGCACGGCGACGATGTCGAGCACGGTGGACTCGTCGGCGGCCACGGCGCGGCCGGTTCGCGTGGCACCGCCGACGATGTGCGCGAGGGCCCGAACATAAGGGTCGTCCTGGCCGTACGTGAGCGGGCTCGGCAGGGTCAGCTGTCCCGCGCGCGCCCCGATGGCCTGGCGGGGCAGCTTGACGACAAGCTCTTCAAGGCCTCGGCCGAAGCCACGGGCAAACGGCCGGTCTGTCTCGCAGACCACCACGGTGCCTGCGCGAAGGCTTCGCGTGCCGCCCAGATGCTGGAACCAGGAGTCGCCGCGCAGGGAAACATACACAGCGACCGCGTCGGCCGGGCTGCGGCCGATAGCCCGGGCGGTCCGCTCGACCACGTGGGCCGATCCGACGACGCGGGCGAGGTGGACCTTGGGGAGCTGGACGTTCAGTTCGGTCGCCTGGAGCGGTTCAGGCGCGCGCACCTCCAAGCCGATGAGGGCAGTCGCGTTGTGTTCCTCCCACAGTTCGACCCGGCACGCGTCTCGCAGGCCAACGGTAGTGAAGACCGTAGGCGCCAGATCACCCGGCCGCATCACCCTCCCGCGTACTAAAAACCTGCGCCTTTGAACAGCGTATAGCGGGTCTGGTCAGCTGTGCGTCCAGGCTGACGCGCTGCTCGCTAGCCGCCGTTCTGGCGCCAGCTTAGGCGGGTCGGCATTGCTGTCCATGCCGCGCCGATCGGGTCAATCTGGCGCTGGCCGAGCTGGCCCGGACCTGTTAGCTAGCGGGCCCTGCCGCGCCCCGCACACAACCACCCGGCAGCCTCCCGCCGTTCTCCTGTTCAGCCATGAGCTGATCCTAGCCCCGGGCGTTGACAGCCGGGCCGTAGTTGGTAGTAGTTTGCAAGTTACCAGCTACCGGAGGCATAGCGGACGGTGCAGGTGGTGTTCACCCCAGAAATCGAGGGCAAGTGATGGACGACAGCATCCGCGTTTCCGACGCCGACCGGGACCGCGTCACCGCCCAGTTGCGCGACCACTTCGCCGCGGGCCGGATCACCCCCGGCGAACTGGACGAGCGGCTGTCGGCGGCGCTGAACGCCAAGACCTTCGGCGACCTGCGCCGGATCATGGCTGACCTGCCCGGGCCCGTCCCGGCGCCGCTCGGTGCGGCGCCGCCGTCACTGCGGGCCGCGCCTGCCTGGGCCGTCCGCCGCCACCACCCGCCCTTCGCGCCGCTGATTGT
>Ga0210388_10005175_pt1 | contig 10186 bp, 4 predicted proteins | sample IncBWC19OmetaG_FD_155485 | JGI IMG/M metagenome (GOLD analysis project Ga0210388, IMG submission 155485) | Forest soil microbial communities from Barre Woods Harvard Forest LTER site, Petersham, Massachusetts, United States - Inc-BW-C-19-O ...
AAGTGACCGCCGGACAAGTGGCTGCCCAGCGCTCCAAGCTTTAACTCCAAACGAAAGCGGGATGGACAATAAAGAGAAAAGCCAGTGATGGGAGACACGCTTTAAAGCGGGCCGGGAAAGTCATTGCCCAAATTTATACCGACAGGCCAATGTCAAGGATTGGACGGGTTGACCCAGTGCTGGATGAGATATGGCGCGTCGTAGGCAGGATTGGCCGAGGGATTTCCAGTGGGGCTGAACACCGGCGTGGAACCGGCTGTGCCGTTGTATGCGAATTCCGCCTGACCCGGTTGCAAGGCCGTCATTGCTGCGCCGAGGATCTGCGGATCCGTCCACTTCTTCGCTTCGGCATGACCGTCCGCGAAGCACAATGTGCTCACATTGCCGTGAAAAATAGCGAACAAATCCTCAAACGAAAATGAAGTGGGGGTGGCGCCTGACCCGAAATTCCCGGCATCATAACCTCGGGAATCCTCCTGTTCCACAAAAACCATGCAGTCGGAAACGCGCCGGATCTGGGTGACTTTGGAATACTGGGTCGCGTTTTGCACATTGGTTCCGTTTACGTTCTTGGTTGCGGCGTAACTGTCATAGGCCCAGCCGACCTTGTTGCCCGAGCCGATGGACAAATTGAACCGCGTGTCGCCGGGGCAATGATAAACCCCGACGCTCGGAGCGAATTGAAACAGGAGATTGTTTGTGCGCAAGTTGCTCTGCACGTGAGCCAGGGCAACCGCCTCCGATGTCCAGTTACCGGGAGCCCCATTATCCAGATTCCAATATCCGCCGGCATTTTTATATCCGGACGGCGGGGTGTCATTCAAGGTGCTTTCATTGTTATCGGTCGAATATAACGAGAACGCCAAACCCATCTGCTTTTCATTGCTCAAACAGCTCGCTTCGGTCGCCTTGAGCCTGGCCTTGGCCAGGGCCGGCAACAACATGGCGGCCAGGATGGCGATGATCGCGATGACCACCAGAAGCTCAATCAGCGTGAAACCCCGCGAGACACGGTGAAAGTAATTTGTGTTCATCTTCATGAGTTGGAATTGAACAAATCTAACTGCAACCATAAGCCGCATCCATAGAACGTTTGTTCAACGTCGCCACAGCGCATTGCACCGCATGGGAAAACCACTCTTTTCCAACCGGTTTTAATTCGAGCCGGCGCAGACGGAACAATTCTTCACCCGAAATGTTTTCGGCGGCAACCTTGATCTCAAAATTTCCCGGCGAAACGGTCTGCTCGCCACCGGATCTGCCCCTGCCCTTCAAAATTGGTGGCACAGACTCACAGTGAATTCGCCGCCACAGTTTTCCCGCATGAGGTAGATGATGAAAACCTCATATTCGGCGGCCTCGTTCAATCGCACCGGCCTGAAATATTGAACAAACGTTCAGGATTGGAAACCTTGACCCCGGGCCGCGCGTCGTCAACATGGACTCACACCATCAAATGAAACGATTACCCCTATTTTTGGCGACGACCGCCGCAATTTTAGCCTTTGCCATCCGCACCCTGGCGCAATCCAGCGATCCCGCGCCCTCGTTTTCCATGACGACGGAAACCAACGCGCCGACACCCGAGTTGCAGATGTGGAACGACGAGTTCGGTGCGTCGCACGATGAACGCATGACGTGGTGGCGTGCGGCGCGGTTCGGGATGTTCATCCATTGGGGCGTTTATTCCGTGCCGGCCGGTTTCTGGCAGGGCCAGCCCGTGAACCAAAGCGGTGGCGAATGGATCATGAACCGCGGACGGATTCCGTTGGCGGACTACCAGAATTTCACGAAGGAATTCAACCCGGTGAATTTCGACGCCGCGCAATGGGTGAAGATCGCGAAGAACGCGGGCATGAAATACATCGTCATCACGGCGAAGCATCACGACGGCTTTGCGATGTTTCATTCCGCCGACCCGTTCAACATCTACGACGCCACGCCGTTCAAGCGTGATCCGTTGCAGGAACTGGCGGACGCCTGCCGCAAGAACGGCATCCGGCTCGGGTTTTATTATTCGCAGGCGCAGGACTGGAACCATCCCGGCGGCGCAGCCGCTGGCAGCAAGAGCGGCCAGCCGGTCGTGGACAAACAAAATCACTGGGACGTCGCGCAGGAAGGCAGCATGGACGACTATCTGGACAAGGTCGCCGTGCCGCAGATCAAGGAACTGCTGTCGAATTACGGGCCAGGCGTGCCGGCGGTGTTGTGGTTTGACACCCCGGTGGGCATGAACACGGAACGCGCGGAAAAAATCCTGCCCGTCTTGAAGATGCAGCCGGACCTCATCGTCAACAACCGGCTGGATTCCAAAAAATTGACCGGCGATTTTGAGACGCCGGAACAGAAGATCCCGTCAACCGGAATTCCCGGCAAAGATTGGGAAACATGCATGACGATGAACCGGACCTGGGGCTTCAAGAAAAACGACAATAACTGGAAATCCGCCGAAACGCTCGTGACGAACCTGGTGGACATCGCCAGCAAGGGCGGGAATTTTCTGCTCAACGTCGGGCCGGATTCGCTCGGCGAAATCCCGCAGCCCAGCGTCGAACGCCTCGCGGAAGTCGGCCAATGGATGGATATTAATGGCGAAGCAATTTACGGCACGACCGCCAGCCCTTTCCCGACGCAACTGCCCTGGGGTCGAGTGACCAAAAAAATCGGGACCGGCGACACGACGCTTTATTTGCATGTCTTTGACGACTCGTGGCCCGAGGACGGAAAACTTGCCTTGCCCGGTTTGAAGAATAAAATCCTGTCGGCGCAATTTATGAAGCCGGGCGCTTTTGGCTCGCACAAAAGCTTGCAGACTGCCGAGGACGCCGGGGGCGTGGTGATTTCCGTCCCCAAAAGCGCACCCGACAAGTTTTCCTCAACAATCGTCCTGAAGATCAAGGGCAGTCCAGAAATCGAATAAATCGCCATAAATGAAAAGTCTTCTTTTCGCAGTTTGTGCCACCGCCGGGCTGGCCGGTGCATTCTCCTCCGCGCAGGTGCTGACCAACGGCCAGCCGGACACCGGCGACCCGAATGAAGGGCACAAAATCGTCCAGGAAAACACCCCCGAGGAAACCGCGCGGCTCGCATGGTGGAGCGATGCCCGGTTTGGAATGTTCATCCACTGGGGACTATATTCCCAGTGGGGCTGCCACTATCCCGATACAAACGGCACGCTCGTCAGCGGCGGCAGCGAGCACATGATGCTGCACCTGCAGATTCCGCTGAAGGAATACGCCAAAATCACGGACGCTTTTGACCCGACCAATTTCAACGCCGATGAATGGGTGGCCATCGCCAAAAACGCCGGTATGAAATACGTCGTCATCACCTCCAAGCACCACGACGGCTTTGCGATGTATGACAGCGCGTGCAGCGATTACAACATCGTCAAACGCACCCCGTGGCATCGTGACCCGGTGGCGGAACTGGACGCGGCGTGCCGGAAACAGGGGTTGAAGTTCGGCGTTTATTACTCGCTTGGCCGTGACTGGGAAGATCCGGATTGCCCGACGAAAGATGGCTATCGCAGCAACACCTGGGATTATCCGGATGAAAAGAGCAAGGTGTTCGCAAAATATTTCGAGCGGAAGGTGAAGCCGCAGGTCACGGAACTGCTGACAAAGTATCATCCGGCGATCTTGTGGTTCGACACGCCGGAGGAAATCTCCGCGGACGAAAGCAAGGAACTGCTCGCGCTCATCCGCAAGCTGCAACCGAATTGCATCGTCAATTCACGCGTCGGCCATAATCTCGGCGACTACGTCGTTTCCGAGCAAAAGATTCCCGGCACAGCGGACGTCAAGCCGTGGGAGACATGCATGACGCTTAACGGGCACTGGGGATATTTTCTCGGGGATGAAAAGTGGAAATCCCCCGAGGTGGTGATCCACAACCTGGTGGATATCATCAGCAAGGGCGGAAATTATCTCCTCAACGTCGGCCCGACCGGTGAAGGAATCATTCCGCAGGGTGCGGTCACGGATCTGAATGCCATCGGCGTCTGGATGAAAACCAATGGCGGATCCATTTACGGTACGAGTGCGAATCCGTTCAAACAACAACCGGGCTGGGGACGTATAACTCAAAAAGACGGCACACTTTACCTGCACATCTTCGATTGGCCGGCCGGCGGCAAGCTGGTGATCAACAACGAACAAATCAAGGCAGCAGCCGGATACTTTCTGGCCGATCCAAACCTGCACGTAACTGTGAGAACTTCCAGCGACGGCGTCGCCACCATCCAGTTGCCAGCCCGGCCATTGGATGCGATTGACACCGTGGTTGCACTGCCATGGCGGAACAACGATTGAATTTTTTCAAACTGATTCGAGTCGAACATTCATCCAATTGCATAAACAACCATCGGGACGATGAACGACAGCGGGTGCGGCAAACGTGGTGTTACGGATGAATTCTCGACGATTCATAGTTCAAAAATTGACCATAATCTGTTGAGGTTGCGCCTTGTTCTCGAAATGGATCCACAACAATTTATTTCGGGCGGAATATTCAAAGGTGGAGATGGGAATGCCATCCAGCATCACGGCGGTGGGAGCGATGGTTGATTCCAGCAGCATGATGGCAGGAGTTCCTTCCACGCCTTCGGTCGTGAAAGTGATGTGTTTGGCGGTTTGTTCCTGCGGCAAGGCCTTGCAGGCGGAGGCAAGCAGATGCGTTTGTCCGGTAGCGGCGGCATCCAGATCGAGCAGGAACCAGCGAGTGCCCGGGATGATAGAGATGTCGGTGCGCACTTTCAGATCGGCATCGAACAGATCCACGAAACGACCATGCAAACCGTGTGGCGGCGCATCGAAAGATTCATCCAGTCCGGAGGCAATCACGTACGGTCCGCGCCGGAGCAGGAGGTAATTGGATTCACGCCACTTAAGATTGGCGTGACTGGCGGCGAGCTTGGCGGCGGCAATAACCTGATCCGCACTGTCGGCGTTGAGGGAATAGTTAACCGGCCGTTGGCGAAGCCAGATCACGCCGCCCTTGCCGACGGCATGGAATCCATCGGGTGTAAGAGCATCATTCAAGCCGAGCAGCTCGAACAGGTGTTGGCGCGGTGTGACGTAATTTTTCCCATCACTGTTCCACCACTCGCGCACCTTGAGATAGGGATCGGCGTCGGCATCGCAAAACACGAGCACCCCACCCTGCTTGACCCAATCGGCCAGCGGTGCGTGGACTTCCGGCGTCAGGGGTTTCTGCCCATCGTAGCTCAGGAACAGGACGTGAAAACTATCGAGATAATGGGGCACTGTGACATTTTCCAATTGCACGGGCGTGACCGGCAATCCGTGCATGACCAGGGGCATGGCCAAGCCGTAAACATTTCCCAGATACGGATCGCTCGGGGTCGGTTGGCCGCGCTGAAACATCAACGAATCACTAATCATCACGCCGATGCCGGGCGTGCCACATTCCCAGGCGACGCGCGACTGCTTCATATCCGTGAGCGAATTGAAAACAAGCTGCAATTCGGTGGCGTAGGCAGGCGGAATCGGTTGCCGGTCTTCTGGTGCCGCCGAGCGCGGGTAGTGGCCGTTGAAAATGCGTTCCGGCCAGGGCGCCACTTCATATTGCGAGACGTCCGGCTGGAACAGCGAGGCTGTGAGAGTGGACTGCCAATTCTCACGGTAATCATTCCAATCGTGGTTCGGGTTGTCTTCGATAGGGTCATTTAGATACCAGACAGAGCGGCCAGTGGCGCGAACCAGATTTTGCATGGCGCCATATTCGAGGAATGCGGTCTCGAAAGTGCGGGACCGCACATCGCCACGATAACGATTCGGTTCACGGGAGGTACCGGTCCAAACCTGGGCGATGTAACCATCGCAGCCGTTGAGTTGGGCGAGGCTGGATTCGGGACTGACGATGCACCATTGGGCATAGTTCAAAAGACTGTGTGTAGGTACGTAGCATCGGACATGGCGGCCGGTGCGTTGGTTATATGCCTGTACGTAATCGAAGACCTGCTGCAAAGCGCGGCGGTAGAGGTAATACTTCAACTTGCCGGCGCGCCAGCGGGCGTCCACGGAACTATCGGGTGCCTGCCAGTCCTCGTGGTAGCAGGCTTTCCACTCGCGCTTGAAGCCCTCGGAATATCCGGCCCGATCCCAAAATTCGGGTTCCTCGAGATGGACAGCCTCGGCACCGGCATCAAGCGCGCGTTGAACACCAACGCACAGGAATTTTCCGTAGTTCGTGCCGGGACACATATAGTAAACATCGCCGCCATGTCCGATTTTATGGCCGTCGCGATCCATTTGCGCCTCGTCTTCGTGATTGATGCCGTCGAAACGACCATAGAGATAATCCTGATATTTTCCCCAGGCAGCGCCAGTCATGACATGGACCCGGTAACCATGGTCGCGCCACGTGGCGATGCGCGCAGGGAGATTGGTATCAATGCCGTAAGCGATGGCGACATCCGAACGCAAATCCGTGCGCGGGCTCCAAGATTTTTCGGTCTGAAAACAGGTGCGTTCGAGAGCCTGATTGGTGTCCGTAGCAAACGACGACGTAATTTCCCCGGCCAATAGAGAAACGCCAGCGGTCAGGACAGAAACCAGGACGGTTGCAATTATTCGCTTCAATTTTATATGTGTGAATATTATTTCCATTTATAGTCTGGTTCAATCAGTTTACGACAAACTCACGGAGCCGAAAGCCGGTAAAATTTTTGCGACCAATCAGGAACTGTCTGGTCAATGAACTGAAATTGGCCGGGCGAGGATTCGGTCGCCGTCCCGAGGTTGACCCAGTTCAACAGGTTGGTAGTTGCCCACACAGTGTAGGCCGCATTGGTGGAGCCGGAAAAATTCAACTCGAAGCTTCCGGCCGCAGAGCTTGCCGGGTTCCACGCGAAACCCGTGAACTGCGGCGCGGCGGGAAGCACGATGTTGACCGTCATCTGGGCCTGGCCGGAACTGTAAGTTCCATCATCAACCATGAAGCTGAAAACTGCATACGGATTTCCAGTTCCTCCCGGCGCAGGTGCGAAAATGAGCTGGCCGTTCGGGTCGCTTACCAGCGTGTTGGGCGCGCTGATGGGGAGTCCGCGCCCCCCGGCGGAGTATTGGTAAAGCGCCCCGGACGCCGGCAATGACAGGAGGTGGAAATTCAACGGCAGCCCGTCGGGGCTGGTGGCCGGCAACGCAAACGCGAGATCGTGATTCACATAGCCCGCAACATTGGTGCTGATGGCCTGAGGAATTTCATCCGCAATCGCCAGTGTAAAGTTCGTGCCCCCGGCAATCGCGACCACATTAGTCAGGCCAGACGGCAAGGTAAGCTGGCCCTGGCCGTTGTTGCCCCAGCCGGTCACCGTCCCGCCTGCCTGCAAGGCAAGATTAAAGGCGCTGCCGCTGGCGACGGCCAAGACATTCGTCAAGCCGGCCGGCACATTGGTCTGGCCGCTGGCATTGTTGCCCCAGACCACCACGTTGAGCGCCACGCCGCCGCCGATGCCAAAGGTAGCGGCGAGTTGTTCATTGTCATTCATGACCTCCAACGGATTCAACGCCCGGTTGTAAAGCTGGATTTCCGCAATGTCGCCATTGAAGTAATAGGGGGCGGTGGTCATTGCTCCAATCTCGAAAGGACAGTCCACGCGCGCATCGGCGCAGAGCGTGTTTTGTGACGCCACGACGGCACCGTCCACGTAAAGCGTTATGGTGTCGCCAGCCCGCACATACATGCCAATGTGGGGATAACCATCCGTCACATTCCCGCCATAGAGGCTGAAATCCGAACCGCATTCGTTGGCGCCTGCTCCCAACCCGGCTCCCAATTGACTGCCGTTGATGACAAACGACCAGTCATGGACAACCCCGGGCAGATCCGCGCCAAGCAGGCCGGTGTTCAGGTAGAATGAAGATGAAGCGTTTCCTGGCGTCGAAGTCCTGAACACCACCTCCATGGTGAAACTTCCCGCGGCGGAAATCGGGCTGTCCACCGCCGCCACGGTCAGATACTGGCTGCTGCCGGAGAAACGCACCGTCTTGTGCCCGTTCAGCACATTGGAATAAACTTTAGGCTGGTTCCCGGCGCTCGGCTGGGTGGCATTTTTTCCGCCGAGGTTATCCGTCCAATTGCTCACGGAGGAACCGGAGGCACCCGGAAGATTGTCCGCCACCCATCGGCACCTGGGCACCCCGGCGATGCCGCTCATGCCATAGGCGTTGGCCAGGGCATTATCGTCGCTTACAATTTCAAACGAATTCAGCGCCCGGGTGTAAAGCTGGATTTCCGCAATGTCACCGTTGAAAAAATAAGGGGCGGTGGTCATCGCTCCAATCTCGAAAGGTTCGCTGCTACGCGCCGCAGTGCACAGAGAGGTTTGTTCCGCGACGATGACGCCATCCACATACAACCGGATGGTGTTGCCGGCCCGCACATACATGCCGATGTGCGGACTGCCGTCGGTTACATTCCCGCCGTAGAGGCTAAAATCGGAACTGCAGCCGCCGGCCCCGTCGCCGAGGCCAGCGCCCAGTTGACTGCCATTGATGACCAACGACCAGTCCGCAGCGGCCCCGGGCAGATCAGCACCCAACAAGCCGGTGTTCAAGTAAAACGAAGACGATGCATTGCCCGGCGTGGAAGTCCGGAACACCACCACCATGGTGAAATCCCCGGCGCCGGAAATCGAACTATCCACCGCTGCGACCGTCAAATACTGGCTGCCGGCGCTGGCAAACCGAACCACGTTATGGCCGGCGAACGCATTCGTGTAGAGTTGTGGCTGGCTGCCGGTGGAATTCTGGGTGGCACTTTTGCCTTGGACGCTATCGTTCCAACTGCTCACGGGTGTTCCGCTGGTGCCGGTGAGACTGTCCGCGACCCAGCGGCAGGCCGGCAGCAGACCGGGCGAAGCGATGCCATTTGCCTTGAGCGCCAGAGAATGATAGTCCCCGGCAGAAATGGCCACCACCTGATTCAAGCCGGCCGGTGCATTAGTCTGCCCGTAATTATTATTACCCCAGACCGTGACCGTCCCATCCGACTTTAACGCGAGGCTGTGATATTTGCCAGCGGCCACGGCCACGGTATTGCTCAATCCGGCGGGCACGTTCGTTTGTCCATATAAATTATATCCCCAAGCCGTGACGGTTCCGTTGTTCTTCAAAGCGAGATTGTGATAACCGCCGGCGGCAATCGCCACCACATTGCTCAAACCCGCCGGCACATCGGTCTGGCCATACGAATTGTCACCCCACGCGGCGACCAGGCCGTTCGACTGTAAAGCGAGACTGTGCTGAACGCCTCCTGCCACTTCAACAACGTTTGCCAAACCCGTTGGCACGTTGGTCTGATTGTACGAATCATAGCCCCAGGCCGTGACCGTGCCGTCATTTTTCAGGGCCAGTCCGTGATATGCGCCGCAGCTGATGGCAAACACATTGGTCAACCCGGCCGGTACATTGGTCTGGCCCAGGCTGTCGTCTCCCCAAGCTTTCAATCGGCCACCGAGGTTGAACATTTTATCCGCTCCCCAAGCCATTCCCACGGCATTGCTCACCGCCGCGCGATAGTGATAAATCGTTCCCGGAACCAGCCCGGCCACTGTGGCGCTGACGGGTACGAGCGAATTACCTGCGACACTGGCCATCGCACTTCTGGATCCGTAACTGGTATTGGTTCCCCATTCCAGCCAGGCACCGGCATTCGCGGCTTTGGGAATCACAACCCCTTGGAGCGTCGCGCTACCGGCAGCAATTCCAGCGGGCGGCTGCGTCACGGCGAGGGGAGTTCCGTAAACCTGATTGGCAAGCATGAACAACTGATCCGGGCGTACGAAGACATATTCGTTCGTGGCAAAAACTTTAGCGATGTTGAGCAAATCCGACGGGACCAGATTCCAGGCGTCGGCTTGGGCCACAACGAAAACCGGCGCCGTGCCGTTCCAACTCGCAGCGGCACTGACGATGGCGTTCGTCATTTGCGCGACCGTGGAGGCATAAGTCGGCGTTTCGGCAATCGTCCGCAGCCCCAGATTCACCGCGTTGTAAGTTCCGTTTTGATCGGTTAGACCCAGCAACGACGGACAGTTCGTCGCGTAAGCCTGAGCAATGCCGCTGTTGACACTATCCCAGACCGTGATGACACGGAGGCCGCTACGTTGGAGGTAACCATCGGCGATGTTCGCAAAGGCGACCAGGTAGGCGCCGCACCA
>Ga0210388_10005178_pt1 | contig 10184 bp, 11 predicted proteins | sample IncBWC19OmetaG_FD_155485 | JGI IMG/M metagenome (GOLD analysis project Ga0210388, IMG submission 155485) | Forest soil microbial communities from Barre Woods Harvard Forest LTER site, Petersham, Massachusetts, United States - Inc-BW-C-19-O ...
TCCTTTCTAGTTTATGCGATGACTTCAAAAAATAGATTGCCGCCTTCGCAGCAGTTGGCGCGACGCTGCCATCGCCTGAGCGGACCGCCAGGATCGTGTGCTCGGCTCCGCGGCTAGGAGGCGTTATTTACATCCGTTTGGCCCGCATGCGATACTTCTCGAACTGAGGGACGGAGGTACGTCCATGCGCGGCTCGATTCGTGCGGTTTACTTTTTCTCGGCGGTTCTCGCCGCAGTCCTGTCTTGCATAATCGCGAGCCCAGTTTTTGCGTCGGGCGAAGACAAGCCGGCAACGGCGTCTGTTGCGCCATCTGGCACCGTGCTCCGGCCGGATCGCGAAAAGAAAGTGTACACCAACGACGATATTGACCGGATGTGGCCGAAGCAGCCAGCGGCGTCAAGTGAAGCTCAGTCGTATCCAACGAACGCGTCCGCGCCGCCAGCAGCGCGGCGGTCGGCTGCTGTTTCTCGCGCTGCCGGCGTCGCAACTGTGCTACCTAGCCGTGAGAATAATTCTGTCTGGTACGCGGCACAGGCTGCATTGCTCTACGCGGAACTGGACAGCTTGAGCAACCGAGAAGAAAGCTTGCGCGATTTCCGCGCGACCGGCTCGGATGCCGGCGTGGCCGTCGGGCTGCAATTCGATGCGCCGTGCGAAGGCATCACCACAGACAACGCGATCCAGCAACTGGCAATCCGCAGGCAAGAAATCGAGCAGCAGCTCAACGATCTTCAAGAAACGGCGCAGCAGAATGGCGTGCCGCCCGCTGCCTTTCAGGACCCGTCCGAAATTCTGCAAGCCGCGCGCAAACCGCTGAGCCCAGGACAGGAACGAGCGGCCCTTGTAGAAAGGCAGAGTGAGTTGACCGCCAAGCTCGACGGCGTGCAGAACCAGCTGGTGGCCATGTCCAACCAAGCGGCGGCGCAGGGAATCGTGCTGCTGCCGCCGACACCAGCTTGGGGCGGCAACCTGACCACCAACCGGATCCAAAGCCTCGACGAGCGCGCCAACCAGCTGCAGAGTGCGCTCAGCGAAAACGAAGATGCCGCCAAGCAAGCAGGCCTCGCGCCCTCCACGCTGCCTTAAAGACGAACGTATTTGCATGTGAGCCCCGAGCACCCATAGCCATCGGTCCCCGCAAGCCGCCGCCGTCGGTCGTTCTCTCGCGGCTGGAGCGCTTTGTGGCGGTTTTTTGTCTTGTAATCCAACTCGAATACAAGACTTAGCGCCCTACAGCGCTGAAGGAACCTTTTTACAGGGAATACCCGAGGGGAGATCTTTCTTGCGGCTATTATGATTTGGTTCACCCACCCAATTTTAATAGAGAGGTGGGTTGTGCGAAAAACTTCAGGGCTACGCAACTCGTTGTTGCTTCTTTTTGGCGCTACTTGCTTGATCGCGGGCGGCCAGTCGAACCTACTCCATGCTTCTGTTGCGCCGTCAACCTTCGTGCGGGTGGCACCCGGCGATGAACCGGCGTCTGCAACGTTTGCGGGCAAGATTGTTTCGCAGAACGGCGACCGATTCATTCTGCGCGACGACGCGAACGAAGTATGGTACCACCTGGATGATCAAGCGCAGGCGCAAAGGCATTTTGGGAAGGATGTGGTGGTGACCGGAGTTCTGGATGGGCGCTCGGACATGATTCACGTCCGGAACATCGTCGAAGTGAAGCCGTAAGCGAGAACGTGGGTCGGGGCGAACAGTACCCTTTTCTGGCGCAGCTCAGCGAGATTCGCCGGCATGGAATGCGCCAGGGGGCGCAGTCGCCGGACGGCCCGCAGTGGGGTCAGGGGGCGGCATCTGGTTGACGACCGTGACCCCTGACGATGCCCATGCGAGCTGGCCTTTGCTGCTCGCGATTTCACCTACGATCTTGGCGAACAAGCGATCTTGCATGGTGGTGCGCTTGGCATAGTCCACCACGTAATTGAGCGTAAATTCCAAAGAGCCGGCATTCACCGCGAGAGAGACGACGGGCTCAATGGGAGGATTTTCGGAGCGATAGTCGTCACTCACCGCGTTCCAGGAATTTTGCGCTTCTACCAAGTACTCTCCGATGACCTCATGGGCGACGCGCAGAAGCATGGCTCGAGCCGCGCCGGCATCGCTGGTGATGCTGAGCACCACTTTAATCTGGTCCCAGATGAAGCGGAATCCTTGCGAGTAGTTAAAAACTGAATTCTTCAAGACCGCGTTATTGGGGATGCGTACGATGCGGCCGCTGTACAAGTCGCGGCCGACCCAGCTGCCGACTTCCATCAAGGTGGTGCGTAGCAGTCCGATGTCAATCACGTCGCCGCGCGTATCGCCGATCTGAACTCTGTCCCCGACGGTGTAGAGCTTGGAAAATCCGATGGAAAATGCGCCCGCAATACTAGCCAGCACGTCCTGCAGAGCGACGGCCACGCCAGCCCCAGCCACTCCGAGGGCAAAGCTGAGGCGGCCCAGGCGGTCTTCAAACAGGATCGAGACGAACAGAAGAATCGCGATGTAACCGGAAAACGCCACGAACTTGCGAACTCGATAGCGTTCATCAACGCGGCCAAAGTGGCGGGGCAGAGTTTGTTCGAGTACGCGAAAGCCGGCATGAATCAGCAGGATGCCGACAATCGCGGCAATGCACTTGCCGAGCAACGAGAGCGACATTGTCTCTTTAAGGAGCTCGTTCACGCGTTCACCATGTTACTGAAATTGCGGCCACGAGTGCGGGCCGCGTCAGGAATTCCTTTTCTGCTTTTCCCAAAGCGCCAGGAATAATGCAACGGTGGCCGGCGCGTAGCCCGCATAGTGATTGTTCGCATAGGCGTAGACTTGGATGCCGCGGCGCGTGGTTTGGTAACAGTAGTCAACCCAGCGCGACAACGCGGCGCCCCGGTCCACGATGGTCTTGTTCCAGACCTTGGTCTGTTCCTCTATTGCTTTGCGATCGCCCAGCCAACGCACGTAAGTGAAGTTGGCGGTGATCGGATCAAGCCGGCTGGCCAGTTCCGTTATACCCGGCATCCAAGCTTGGTCGATAACGGCCAACGCGACGTTGTGTTCGCGCAAAATTTCCGTGAACTCCTCATCCAGCCAATTTTTATTGCGAATTTCGAGCGCGAACTGATGATCTTTCGGTAGTTTCCTCAAGAAAGGACGCAGGCGCGCGAGAAACTCGGTGCCGGTTTGGAACTTGGTGCGATTGAAATAGGGAAACTGCAGCAGCATCGGCCCGAGCTTGTCTTTTCCCAGCCCATCGGCGGTGTCCACGAAATTCTGAAAATCGTCGTCGCAATCTTCGAGGCACTTTTCGTGGGTGATGACCTGCGGGACTTTCAGCGCGAACACGAAACCGGCCGGAGTTTTGTTGGTCCAGCCTGAGATCGTGGAGGGTGCCGGCGTACGGTAGAAGGTGCTGTCCACTTCAACGCTGTTGAATTTGGTGGCGTAGTAGGTGAGAAAATCGCGCGGCTGCATTCCGGCGGGATAGAATGTGCCTTCCCATCCCGCAGCGGTGGACGCGGACGTGCCCACGCGAATTTCGGCTTCAGAATGCTGTGCCACGATGGCAGAGCCTAACTTACTGTCCGGCCGCGGGGCAAGCTGGCGTTTTGGGCGGGCGCGACCCACCGCGGTGACAGAGTTTTCGCACCTCTGACGGGCACCATGATTTTTGTGGAGACAGAACGGCTGCTCTTCCGGTCGCACGAGCCTGGCGACGAGGCTGATTTTGTGAGCATGCACACTGACGCGGAGGTGCGGCGTTATGTGGGAGGGCAGGCTTGGCCGGTGGACAAGGCGCGGTCGCGATTTCGGGAGCAGTATCTGGGCAGGCCGACAGAAATTTACGGATTGTGGGCGATTGTATTCAAGGAGGAAGGGAAGTACGTCGGAAGTTGCGGGCTGCGCGCTCCTGGGAGCGGGATGGGCGCGAGTCTCGGATACTATTTGGCACGGGCCTACTGGGGACGCGGGCTGGCTACCGAGGCGACGCGGGCTTTTATTGACGTCGCATTCACGCGGCTGGGTTTACAGCGCGTGGGGGCGGACGTGGAAAAAGGCAACGCCGCTTCGGAACATATTTTGCAGAAATTCGGATTCAAATATGCGCGGCGGGAAGAAATCGCCGGACGAGGCCGCGTCATCGATTTCTACGAACTGGCGAGGCCTGAGTGGCAGCGGCGACGCGGTGCATAGCGGTCGGCGGGTGTAGAACAATCCTAGCCTGTTTTCGGCCCTGTGTTCCTGTGGAAATCCCGGGAATTTGGACCAGCGACGTACGGCAGGTGGTTGACGAACTTCGCTTCCGCCAGTAAAGTAGTTCAGGGTCGTGCGAACGGCCCTTTTTTGTTGTCCCCCCTTTCAGCTGGGAGGTCGTACAATTGGCAGTACATCAGATTCTGGATCTGATTATCCTGGTTCGAGTCCAGGCCTCCCAGCCAAATCTTTTCGCCGGCTTTCAACCAGCTTCAGTGGATTTCAGCTGCTTTAGGGCCAGCATGGGCACACTCCAGGGCCAGTCCAGCCGCACAAAAAATGTGCTGAGACTTCATCTCAATCTTGACAACTGCAAAAGTTTCGCGAAGAGTGAAAAAAGGTCTGGGGACTGGAGGAACCCATAGCATGTATTTATCCGTAGCATCTCAGTAACGGTACGTCGAGACGACCGGGAAGACGACGAGGGTCATCAAAGACGCAACACTGTAGCTCCCGAGCAGAAATCGCGATGCCAGTCAGCTGCGCGATATACGCTGATGACTGGCGCGAGTCGGAAACTCCCTCCTTAAGACTAGCTAGTTCGGGCGGCGCGCAAACCCAGAAACCATTGGAGAGAGCGCTATGCCTGAAATCTCCCGAGAAGAACGTAAGAGCTACACCGTGCGCTGAGCCGGGCGATCGCCTCCAGGAACGCGGAAGGCGCGGGCCCTGCCGGGGCAACGCTTCGACCGAGCATCAAGTAACGCATAAAGGGGTTCTCCCATTTGTTGCGAATAGTGAGAGAGCCTCCGTAGCCCCTAAATGTCCGGAGCCTCTCTACATGTACGCCGAATGACGCGCGTTGAAATCGACACGCATCGCAAAGTATTCGCAGGTGAGTCTCAGCGAGTTGCAGAGCTATTGCTGGCCCAACTCAGCGCCGGCGTCGCCGAACTTCTTTTGGATCTCCTTTTGGATCTCGGGATCGAAGTCGGTTATGTCGAACAACCGGCGGACTTCGACCATTTCGTTATCCGAGCCGGGGATGCGGGAGGCCCATTCGAGCGCCTCTTCGCGCGACTTCACCTGAATGATCCAGAAGCCGCCGACCACTTCCTTCGTTTCGGGAAACGGTCCGTCGGTGACTTTCGACTTTCCGCCTTTGAAGCGGACACGTGCGCTCATCGTCGCGGGCGGGGTCAGACCGTCGAGCGCGAGCAGCACGCCGGCTTTCCCCAGTTCCTCGTTGTACTTGCCCATTCTATCCATGTCTTTGAGGTCGGGTACCGTGCCGGGCTTTGCGTTTTCGTAGCCTTTCGGAAACATGATCATCATGAAACGCATGGTGTTCTCCTTGAGGGTTGAGCGGACGCCGTTTCAGAGCCGCTACTTTTATACAGGAGCTTGGACCGCGCTGAGCACCGAATGTTACGGGGCGCTGGGCGCGGGGTCTGTCTCCACTTGCTTGTCGAACGGGCCGGACGGGAATCGACAAACAGCTTAATTGTTTTTCGTGTGGCCGAGGATGCTGGAAACAGGGTATTTAGCTCTAGGACCATGAGGCGGCGATCATCCGGAACTGGAAGCGGAGCGGATGTGGCTGCGGCCGGTGCGGTAAGAGGACGCCGAGCAGACCCAGAAACTCTTTCCACAGTGGGAGATTGTGAAGCATCCCGGTGCGGTGGTGCCGTGGCCGTATCCGCCAGATGGCGCGCTCACGTTCAATCGCGATGTGGCAATTCCGCAGATGGAGCGCGGCGCGGCGTGGCGCTGGACGATGCGGCTGAAGCCCGACCCGGACCGGATGATCTGGGCGATTTCGCTCAGAGCGGCTGAATCGAAGCCGGGCGTCACGAATCGCGGCTTCTTGGTCGCACCGGAGTTTCAGGGGCGCGGCCCAGCGACGGAGGCCACCGAGGCCGCAAACGGGTTTTGGTTTGAGACGCTTGCCGATACCTGTGGTGCGTGATCTTCGACCGAGATCATCTGCTTCAGAATGCGGCAGGACTCAAGAACGATCTAGAGGAGCGGCCATCAAGAGAACGAAAGGTCCTCGTAAAAGAGGCGGTCCTCTAGCCCAATGGGTACATCACGGGGTTAGAGTAGCGAACTAGTCGTCACTTACAAGCGTTTTCCGCTAAGCAATTAGGATTCTGGATCTGATTATCCTGGTTCGAGTCCAGGCCTCCCGGCCAATTTTTAAGCAGCTTTAAATCTCCTCACGTAGCCCCGCAAGCGACCCCAGTGGTGGCTTTGTAATTCCATTGACTGACCACCAGTCAGCAAGATAGAATGGGTTTGATGAGGGGCGCTGGCAGCGCTTCCAGACCGACGACCCTCGAAGGAGAGCAGCATGAATTATCTGATTACCGGCGCGACGGGAGATATTGGGTCGCGCGTTGTGAAATGTTTACTGGAGCGCGGGAAGCGGCCACGGGTGTTCGCGCGCGATGCGCGGAAGGCGCGAGAGCGTTTTGGGGAGCGCGTGGATCTGGCCGTGGGCGATTTGGCCGATGCCGGATCGTTGTACGCGGCACTGGCAGGAGTGGATGCGCTGTTCCTGGTAAATAGCGGTTCGGAAATCGCGACCCGCGACGCAGCGGCGGCGCAGGCCGCAAAAGCTGCTGGCGTGCGCCATCTGGTGAAGCTTTCTTCGATGGATGCGCAGCAGGACGTGGGCACCGGGGTATGGCATGCGCGAGGCGAGGCTGCAATTCGCGCGAGTGGCATTACGTTCACGTTCGTGCAGCCGACGGGCTTCATGGAGAACGCGCTTTTTTGGGCGACGACGATCAAGGCGGCCGGAGTGGTACGTTCTATGACCGCCGACGGCAAGATTCCGTTCATTCACTCCGATGATATCGCGGACGTCGCGACCCAGGCACTGACGACGCGGGACTACGACGGAAAATCGTTGCCGATCACCGGGCCGGAGGCGCTCAGTTACGCGGAGATGGCCGCGAAGATCGGCGCGACGATTGGCAAGCAGATCGGGTTCGAAGCGATTTCCGAAGAGCAAGTGCGCCAGCGAATGACCGAAAGCGGCGATGCGGAGGAGATGATTGTGGCGCATCTTTCGATCTACCGCGCGGTACGGCAAGGGCGGCTCGCGACCGCTACGGACAACGTGGAGCGCGTACTGGGGCGCAAGCCGATCGAGTTTGATCGTTGGGCGCAGGAACATGCGGAGGCCTTCTGCTGACGCCGGTGACGTTGGATCCGCGGCAACGCGCGACGCAAGGCAATCTCATCTTGCTGTGTTACTTTACGGAGGGTGAGCTAGCCGTATGCGTGCTGCATTCAAAAATCGTCCTCGGACCAAGCCTGCTGAAGAGCGGCGCGAAGAGCTTATGAATGCAGCGCAGCGCCTATTTCTGAAGCACGGCGTGGGCCCGACGACGATCGAGCAAATCACGACAGGCGCAGCAGTCGCCAAGGGGACGTTCTATCTTTATTTTTCATCGAAGGAAGACGTGCTTGCTGCGCTGCGCGGCCGTTTCGGACAGGACCTAGCCGCGCGGATAAATACGGCGGTCGCGCAAAATAAAGAAGAGGACTGGAAGAGAAAGTTGTCGGCGTGGGCCGCGGCCGGGGTCGCTGGTTATCTCGATTCCGCACAACTGCACGAAATTCTGTTCTACGCTTCGCGGCCGCCGACGCGGAAGGGCCTGGTAAAGAATCTCATTATTGATGGCCTGGTCGAATTGTTGCAGGGAGGCGTTGCGGCCGGTGCTTGGTCCGTGGACGATCCTGAATCTACGGCGGTCTTTCTGTTTAACGGGCTGCATAGCGTGGTGGATCATGCGCAGACCAATGAGAAGCGCGTGAATCGCACCCGGCTGACGCACAGATCGCAGCGATTGTGTCTGCGCGCGGTGGGGCTAGCGGGGGACTGAACGCTTCGCGCCACAGCTAATCGTGAGATACGGTATGAGATTCGCTTGCGCGAGGCGAAGGCTACCTTGCGTTTGCTGCGCCGAGCAACCGCCATGAATTTTTTTTCCGGGTCGCACTATGCGAAATGCTTGCCTATGTTAAAATTGGTGCAGAGGGAAAATATGCGGTCACTCGGGAAGATAGCGGAGAGTTTGTTGCTGGCGGTTGCGATCGTTTGCTTCATCGTGCCAACCGGCGCGCGCGGCGACGCCACACAGCACGGGCAAGAACGCGTGCTGCGGCTCTACAACACGCACACGGGCGAACGGCTGGAAATTGCGTTCCGGCGCGGAGAGCAGTACATTCCCGGAGCGCTGGCCCAACTGGATTATTTCCTGCGCGACCACAATACCGGCGACGTGCGCCATTTTGATCCGCGCTTGTACGATATTCTGGCCGATCTCACCGGGTCGGTAGGGCATCCGGGCGCAGAGATTGACATTGTTTGTGGCTACCGCACTCCTTCCACGAACGAATCATTGCGCGCGCACACCACCGGGGTCGCGAAGAACAGTTTGCACATTCAGGCGGAAGCGATTGACTTGCGGATGCCTGGAGTTGACACGCTCACTTTGCGGCGGGCGGCGCTGGCATTGCGTCGCGGCGGCGTGGGCTACTACCCTCATTCTGACTTCATCCACGTAGATACGGGCCGCGTACGGCAGTGGTGTTTTGACTGTCCAGCGCGCCTGATCACCGGCAACTAATCCCCCTGCAACTAACCCGGCAATTAGCCGGGGTACGGGTAACCCTTAGCGAGGACTTTCTCGAGCGTGGTGTCGTGTCCGTAGATGTCGTCGTAAAAGTGCACCGTGCCATCCTCGGTGACGATTACCGTGCCGTAGACAATCAAGATCGGAATCGGATGTGCCAGGTTTATCTGCTGTGTCGCGGTTCCATTCATAGCTGCGCGCACCCGATCGATGTTCCAGCCTCCCGGATTATCACGCAGCACCCAAACTGCCAGGTCCGCGGGTCTTTCCAGGCGAATACAGCCATGGCTGAAATCGCGCCGGCTCCTTGCGAAGAATACTTGCTCGGGCGTGTCGTGCATGTAGATGTTGTAGCTATTCGGAAAAATAAATTTCACCAGGCCGAGCGAATTTTTCGGACCGGGATTTTGCCGGATAAAGAGCTTACCCGCGCGCAACTGCTGCAGTACGTCGCTTGAGACTGGCCCGGAGGCGACGATCTGCTGGCGGCTGTCCACAACCGCGAATCCTTTTTTCTCCAGGTAGTCGGGGTCGCGCACGATTTTTGGGATAAACTCCGCTTTGGCGATGGAATATGGAACGCTCCAGTACGGTCGGAATACCAGGTACTGCATGGTGTCCTCAAACGCCGGAGTGTTGTGGGCATACGCCTTGCCGACGACCACGTTCATGGTCAAAGCGACTCTGAAATTTTGGTCGTAGGCGCGCAGGCGAAATTCCGGAATATTGGCGACGATCGGCGCGTCGTGCAGACCGATAGGCAACCAGCGCCAGCGCTCGAGAATGAGTTGCATCTGGCGCACGCGTGTCGCGAGCGGCACGTTCAGGTCAGCCAAAGTTTGCGGCGTGATTTTTCCGTCCGCAGTGCGGCCCAGACGAGTTTGAAAATGTTTTACGGCGTCCACAAGCGGAGCTTGGTACACAGCGGCATCCGCCGGGACGTTTGCGTCAGCCGGAAGGTCGCCCACCAAGCGAAGCAAACGAGCGAGCTGTGGGACGCCGGAATAGGTGTCGCCGGGAGCGATGGTTTTTCCAGTGGCGGGGAGCGGCGCGCCGTCGTAGTCCTTCACATGCTGCAAATAGGCGTGCAGCGCTTGAATGGTGCGTTGGTAACCCGGGTACGGAGGCTCCACTTGCGCCAGAACTCCGGCGACGTCGGGCGCGTCCACTACATCCGTTTTCAGAAATTGCGGCAGATCGTATTTTTTGCGCTCGATATCGAAACCAAAATCCAAATGTTTTGGATTGACCTTGCCGATGTGCAGATCTGAGACATATCTCATCACACAGATAGTGAGCGCGACGTCGAATTGCACGGCGTCCGCTTCGGAGGGTTGCGTTGCGGCGGGGTTGGG
>Ga0210388_10005179_pt1 | contig 10183 bp, 7 predicted proteins | sample IncBWC19OmetaG_FD_155485 | JGI IMG/M metagenome (GOLD analysis project Ga0210388, IMG submission 155485) | Forest soil microbial communities from Barre Woods Harvard Forest LTER site, Petersham, Massachusetts, United States - Inc-BW-C-19-O ...
CTCGCGCGCTGGTTTGAGGACTACAACGAGGTGCACCCCCACAAAGGCTTGCGGATGCAGTCACCCAGGGAGTACAGGAGAGCGACCGCCAACGTCTAGGTGGTCCGGTTCGACGGGGGCAACTCCACCGCCGATATGGCAGCTACGAAGGGCACGTCGCTCGCGCGCCGGTCAAGCACGCGCTGCGGATATGTATGTGCGCGTGCATAGTCGCGGGTAGTCTGCCGCTCACCCGCCACACGCCGGCGGTTAGGCGAGGGTTAGGCTGACGAGCAATTGCTTCTCGTATGGGAAATGCTTACAGACGAGGGCCATTTTGCCCTGCTTGGACGAACCATATATCTGTCCGTCCGAGGCCAGCGCCTCCCGGAACCTGGTATCTTCCAAACACATCATCAAACGTCATGGTCATCGCCCTCGCCTCTGCTCCCTGGCCGCAGCAGAGGTGCGACATTTTCGTCCGATCTCAGTTGCACCGGCAACGCGTGACTCCGACCAGGGCCGCGGTTTCCGGGGGCATGCGTACGAGTATGAATCCTGCACGCCTCGGAAGCGCGTGAACCTACGGACAAACAGGAGTCGACTTATGCCGACGCAGAAACAAACACTGCTGAACTGCCGCACCGGCGCGCCAGCGGCTCTGGCGTTTGCGTTCGTCTTTGGGTTCGCGGTCGTCGAGGCGGGTTGTTCGAGCTCGAGCTCGACAGGCGACGGATCGGCCGAAGGCGGGAGCGGCGGTGCCGGCGGCTTGACCACGGGGGGGGCGTCGGGTCAATCGGGTCACCCGGGAACGGGTGCCGGCGGAACGGCCGGCGGCACTGGCGGGGTCTCGCCGCCCGGAACGGGTGGAATCGGCGGTACATACGCCTGTGGCTCGGACACCTGCACCGTCGGCGAATCGTTCTGTTACACGTATACGCCCGGCTCGACTGGGGGGCACCCCGGCCAATCTTGCCAGCCGTTACCGACCGACTGCGTATCGCCCACCTCCTGCGCCTGCGTGTCCGGGGGGGTTGGTTGTTCGCCGGAGGGAATGAGCTGCAGCGACACGGGCGGCGCCGTCTACCTGAACTGCTCCGGCATATGAGTCCCTACCAGACTCTGAGAGGGTGTGTCCTACAGAAGGATCGGCGTAACGGTACTGGAATTCAGCGGCGAAGTCCCGCCCGTCCGCTGCAATTCCATTAGCCGGCATTCAGCGCCTCAGCGCATGTCGGCGACAACAGCCGGTTCAGCCGTCTGAGCCGCGTGACGCCGCGGGCGCGGTTTCGGCACACGACGGGGGCCGCCCGCGCCAGTCCTCGCTCGCAGTAGACCGGCGCCTACGCGCCCCACAGAGCGCGACGACGGCGGCCAGGAGCCAGGAGAAAATCGGCGGCCCGGGCGGGCCCGACGAATGTCCGGCGGCGACACCGCAACCGCAGCCCGTGTCGGTGGCTGGGCTAGTGGGCGCGCGCCCCGCCTCGGGGCCGCCACCGTCGGAGGGTGCGCCGGCGTCGGTAGTGACGCCGGCGTCGGCAGTGACGCCGGCGTCGGGGTAGGTCCCGCCGGGCGGGAGCGTGAAGGGCGTGTCGGGCGGCGGAGTGCAGGAGGCGGTCTCGGTGAAGAACGCTCCCGAGGTCCAGGCCGGCGCGCCCGACTCGTAAGCGCCGCGATCGGGGGCGGCGCCGGCGTAGCCGTCCGTGAAGGGCGGGAACGCTGTGCCGTCATCGATCGCACAGGAGGTGATCGGGACGTTGTTGGCGTCGAGCGGGCAGATACCGTTGCCGCTCTGCTGCGGCGAGAGCCCGGTGTCGCCGGCCAGATGGAACGTGCCCGTCATCTGCACGTCGAACGAGATCCCAGTGTAAGCCGAGAGGTCGACCGGCGCGCTGTTCGCGGCCAACGTCGTGTCCATGAGCGCCCACTCGTTCACCACCATCTGACCCGAGAGGTGGGCGGCGAAGTTGGAGCCGCCGGCGCCTGGGCCGTCGATGGTCAGCGTCGTCGCACCGTTCTGGCTGCCGCCCCAAAAGTACCCGCCGAGCACGTTCTCGGTCGTTCCGCTCTCGAAGTCGTCGAGCAGCAGCGGCGTCGGCCCTTCCAACTGGACGTTGTCGATGAGGACGTCGAAGCTCCCAGGCATCAGCGGCGTCCAGTCGATGATGCCGACCTGACTAGGGTCCCAGGCCACCCAGGTGGCCCATGTCGGCTGCGCGAGCTGCGAGAACGGGACGACGACGTGCGCCCATGTGCCATTTGCCGGAACCAGCGACTCGAAGTCGCCGTAGTCGGTTACGTTGGCAGGACGGACGCCCGCCTTGAAGCCGACACCCTCGTCGTAAAGGTTGTCGACCACCACGGCGTCGCCCACGTCGTCCCAGGCGCCGGTCTGGTAGTTGAGGCCCATGTTGAAGGGCGCCACGCCGGCGCGCAGGACTGTGTTATCGAAGAACATGTTGCGGTTCTTGAACGAGCCGCCGTACCACGACACGTCGTGGATGTAGTTGTGGTGGACGATGAACCGCTGCGTGTAGTCGTCGAGGTAGATGCCGGTACCGTAGATGCAGCCGATGTCAGAGACCTCGTTGTAGGCGATCTCCGTCCCGCTGCCGTCGGTCCCCCAGGAGTAGATGCAGCCGATATCCTCGGTCTGCAGCGCTACGTCGTAGACGCGGTTGTAGAGCGCGCGCGACGCTTGTACGCCATAGAGGTAGATCCCGCCGCGCGCCGCCCGGTAGACGGTGTTGTGCGCCACCAGGTTGTTCGGAAAGGTGGCCGTGGGGTCGTCGAAGTCGATCCCGGCGTGGTTGACCACCATCGTGTCGACGTCGTGGATGATGTTGTTCTCGACGACGTTGCCGCTGCCGGCGACCAGCAGGCCGGCGGAGGCGCTCTGCTCAATAACGCTGTTCTTCCACGTGTTGTTGGTCCCCGACATCGAGGGGACGTCGCCCAGCGTCGAGTAAGCGTCGGTCGCGCGCAGCGCGCTCACGTACTGCGCGCGCACGCCGTCGACCGTGCAGTGGTCGGTGTTCTCGAGGCGGATGGCCGCACCGAAGATCCCGAAGCCGGCGACGTCGACGTACGCCCGTCCCTGCACGTCGAAAGCGTAGGCGCGCTGCTTGACCTCTATCGCCAGCGTGCTCGGGTCGGCGTCGCCTGGCGGCCACAGGTAAAGCTGGCCCGCCTTCGCGTCGAGGAACCACTCGCCCGCGCTGTCGAGCGCCAGCAGCGACCCGAACAGGTAGTACGGATCGCCGTAACGTGGGTAGATCGCCGTTTCAGGCTCGGTCACGCCGCCGATGACCTTGGTCGGCATGATCGGCTGGTCGTAGGTGATGGTGCTGGTGGCCGGGTCGTAGGCGGCGATCGTCCGAGTGTTGCTCTGCCAGCGCTGGCCCGGGATGACGAAGACCATCGCGCCGGTCCAGTCGCCCGCGGGTGCGCCGGTGGCGACTAGCTGCGTAGTGCTGGTCCCGATGCCAGCGGCGGCGCGCGGCATGTGCACGAGATCGCCGGGATCGGCGTTCGGCCAGCGCGCCTCGTTCAGCGCCTGACCGTTGGCGAAGAGCTGGATGAACGACGCACTAGTCGGCGCGACGACGATCGATCCGGCATAAGCCGTCCAGCTGAGGGTCAGCGGGTCGACGCCGCTTACCGTGGCGCACTCGCCGGGCGCGGCCTCGAATCGGATGTGCGCGTCGGCGGTTCCCGACCGAGGCGTTGTCACCGTCTCCCGGTAAGTACCGGCGTGGACAGTGCAGACGTCGCCGGGCTGCGCCAGCGCCGCGCACGCCCCGATGGTTAACAGCGGCTGGCTTTCGGTGCCCGGGTTCATGTCGCTCCCGGTGACTGCAACGTGATACGAGGTCGCCCGCGCCTCGCCAGCCGCGGCGCTGACGACGACGAGACATGAAATCGACGCCCCCAGGCTTGTTCTCATCGGGTTCATCCTCCTAGCCGAGGAGCAATGGATGCGCCAATCGTACTCCGCGCTCCGGCCGCTGTCCGCGCGGCGAGCGGCCACACAATCGGCCCAGGCTGTCCGAGCGGACAGCGCGGGGACGTCCGCGGACGTCAGACGCGCCTTCCCCCGCGACAGCTCGAGCGCAGCAGTGCGACGAAACAGCCGCGCCGAGGCCTCGGCCCGACGACTTTCCCGGCAGAGGCTCGTGGGGACCCCGAGATCGGGCCTGCATCATGCGATCCGCGGACGCCACAGCGGCCCCCGGCGACCATTGCGGCTGGCATCGGTCAAAAGTGAAAAGCCTGACCACGACGCTCGTGCGCAAGTAAGTCAGCCCGCGGAGCGACTCGCGTTCGGACCTGGTGACCTGCAGTTGACAGATCCGCAACACCGGGGGCACCGGCGGGCGAGATGCTGGCGGGAGCTTTCACATTGGGTAAGCTTCACCAAGAACGGACACTATGAGCACCGACGCTACCTTGCGAGTTGTGCGAGTCGACCCGGGTCGAGAGCCCGCCGAAGCCACCATCCTCGACACCCTCGAGGCGATGCAGGACGTGGTCGGCGGGTACCTGGAACAATTCCACGGCGTCGCGCTCCCGCTCGGTCGCGCGCTCGCCTTCCACCGAAATGAGGACGGTCTGCGGCTCAACCTTGCGCCGAATCGGACGATCGGCGGGATCCAGATCGTCGGGACCGTGTTGGTGGTTGCCGTCGAGGACTCCGAAGAAGTCAGCTTGACTGACTCCGAGGTCGAGGACGTGGTCGTCACCTTCAGGCGCTGGCCGAAGGTCGGCTAGCCGCTCGTACTGGACCGTTCCGGTGAGTTGGCCGTATCGAGATTCTTCGGTTTGGAGTTATTCATTCGGAGAACTCTGACCGTCCGGGCTCACCTAATAGATGTGCCCGAATGCCTGCGAAGACCGCATAGGCATACGCTGAGCCAATGATTCCGGCGGCTAACAGCACGAACGGCGGTCCGAACATCACCAACACGGCAACGCTGCGGGCTCGGTGCTCCCTACCGCTCAGACGTGTTCCCACCGCCGGGGTGTCAGTCATCGAGCGCGCACCAACAAACGGATTCCGACCAGCCCATCCGAGGTCGGGGCCTCATTCCTCAAGACGGCGGGCATCCTCCCGTCCCGGCGACTGGGGCGACCGGCGGTACCAGCAAAGCGGGGACGGTGAAGTCGAGCATGTCGAGCAGCGCGTCGCTGTTCGCGTCCCGCGCGGTCAGCGCCGGGAGGCCGAACAACAGCTCAATGAAGCGCGTGATCGCGGTGTGCTCCTGGACAATGTGCGAGACGAAGTGGGGTTTCGCGTAGGGAGAGATCACTGCCAGGGGGACGCGGACGCCGAGCTCGAAGAACGGGGCGTCAAGCGGGTTCTCGGGGCGCGCGATGCAGGCGGAATTCGGCGGCGGCACGTCGTCAGCGAACCCGCCCGCTTCGTCGTAGGTCCAGATGATCGCCAGCTCGGGCCACAGAGGGCTGGCCACGGCCGCCTCGTAGATCTTCCGGGTCCAAGCCTCGCCTACCTGCAGGTTGGCCGTAGGGTGTTCGTCTTCGACATTCGGGACCCCGTCGACGAAAGCGACATTGGGGAGGGTCCCGTCCGCAAGAGCGGTCAGAAAATCCTGAAACGGATGGAGACCGGGATGCGGCGCCGTCCAGCCCAACGTCCCGTCGAACGGCTCACCGTCGGCGTATGCGGCCCAAGTCGCGCCCGCGGAGTCCAACGCCTCGAAGATCGTGGGGGTCGCGGGGTTGGGCATCCCACAGTAGCTGCACTTGACGCCGTCGGCGGTCCCGAGGAGCAGGAAGTCACGGTTGGGCCAGGTGCCGCTCCTTACCGAAGCGAAGTGGCGATCGTTGATCGCGTAGGTGTTCGCCAGCCAGTAATAGAATGGGAGATCATCCCGCTGATAGTGACCCATGGCGAGGTGGCCGTCGGTCCCGGTGGTCTTGGCGGCGCTCTTCACGAATCCGACCATCGCCCCGCCGTCGACCTGCTGGTGCATGGCATCCCACTGATGCCCAGGGTTCACGCTCACGCAGGTGGTGTCGAAGTGGAACGGGGCCACCGCTGCCCCCGACACGTCGGGGTTGGTGAAGGTGGGCGGAACGTCGGCCACGGCCGCCTGACCGGAGGCGTTGAGTGTGCCGAGGAGATGATCGAACGAGCGGTTCTCCTTCATGAGGATCACGACGTGCTTGATCGGGATCGCCGCGCGTTCCGCCTCGGTCAGGGGGAGGGTGTCGGTCGTCAGCGCGCCGGCCGCGAACGCGCAGGCGGCCCGCCGCGCTACCAGAGATTGCTCGGTCACGTTATTGCCGGCGGTGCTCTGGCCCGTCTGTACGGTGCCGCCGACGACCTCTTCGGGCGGCATCTGGCAGCCAAGCGTGACCAGACCGGCGGCCGCGACGGCGGAAACCGCTGCCGTGACCCGGAGCGCGCTCTGGAACGTTCGGCGCATTGTCGTCCAGTAATCTGGGTCCCAGCGGCGGTGATTCGCTATCGAAAAGAGGGCACCTCGCGCGAACAACAGAGCGAAGAAAGTGACCGCAGTCACTGGGCGCGTGAGACATGGTCACCGACCCTCGCGGTACCGGCGTCCTCGAGCCCATCGAGCCTGTCCTACTGCGCAGCAAGGTCGAGAGCTGAGAACGGCGCATTTGCTCACTCGAATTCTCGAGACGTACTGGATCCGCACGCTTCTCGTCAGCGCCTACGGCATCATCCTTCTGGCATGGACGCTGCGGGAGTTCGGATGACGGTGATTCGACTGGCGCTGCTTCTGTCACTGGTCGGATCGGCCGCGCGCGCCAACCAAGCGACGGTCGATCTATCCGGCACGGTGACGGCCACGTCGGGTAAGCACGCCGTTTACGTCGCGCTTTGGCGCGATGAGGGCTTTCTCGAGCATCCCGTCCAACAGGTTAGACTCGCTCCTGGAGCCGAGCTGACGTTCACCTTCAGGGTGGCACCGGGCCGCTGGGCGCTGAGCGCGTTCGAGGATCGCAACGACAATGGCGTGCTCGACATGGGGCACTTCGGGCCTAAGGAACCGGCCGGCTTCTGGCGAGCGTTTACCGGATGGCGGAAGCCTCGCTTCGACGAAATCGCGTCTTTCATCGATCGCAAAACGCCGAACGCCGACATCGCACTACGATAAGTTAACAAGAGCAGGAGACGCCATCGTCACTCTACACGTCGCGCACCGAGCCTAGCCGTGGCTCTGGCAGCCGAAGCGGCCGGTACACATATGCGGCCGAGGGCCTCGAGAAGCTCGAAAAGGGCAACGGGCTTCCGGATTAGCTCGACGTCGCCGAACTGCATGCGGATGGTCTCGGCGCTGAACCCCGACGCGCTGACGACCAGGCCTGGCCCCCTGCCCGGTCGTCGCCGAGAACCTGCCTCTGCGCAAGTAGGTCCTCGTGTTGCGCCGGCAAGTCAAGCGTGCGCGCCTTCGGCCCTTCGATCGATGGTTGCTCCCCTCGGCGACAAGCTATGCGTCAGCACCGAAGAGGGGAACGAGCGGACCGAGTCTCGTCTCGAAGCGAGCTATCTGGGCGCCCGGCTACGCCTTCGGAACGGCGACAATCTGCGCAACCACGAATCTTTACAGCAAGGTCTCTTGTCGCAGCATCCTGGTCCAACACTCGGACCCTAAGGAGAATCTCACTCATGCCCAGCCCACTCTCGAAGTCCGCCCTCATCGAATCGATCGCCAAGCTCCAGACAGACGGCACGTCCAAACGGCAGGTGAAATCCGTCGTCGAGGCTCTCGTGACGGTCGGCCATAAGGAGCTCAAGAAGAGCGGCGTCTTTCTCGTGCCCGGATTCGCGAAGTTCGTGGTCGTCAAGAAGCCAGCGACAAAGGCGCGCAAAGGCATCAATCCCTTCACCAAGGAGCCGACCGTATTCAAGGCGAAGCCGGCGCGGAAGGTCGTGAAGGCCCGTCCGGTCAAGGCTGTGAAGGACGCGATCGCCTAAAAGTCCCGCCGCGCGGATCGGCGCGGGCGATCGCGATCGCGAAAAATCGAGCACACGGCATGAAGCTCCATCTCCGTACCCGTGACGGTCTCTCTCGAGGTGCCGTGGGCGTCGGTGACGTGATCGGCGGGTTGCGGTTAACATCCGCCCATGCTCGCCACCCAGGTTCGGCAGAAGGACAGTGTCTTTTATTTCGTGTCGTACCCGACCGAGGACCTGCTGGAGAAGGTCCAGTTCATCAGCCGCTTCTACGCGGATGAAGGGCAGATCGCGCCGGCCGAGGTCGACGCCGCGGACGACGTCGCGCGGTTCATCTCCCGGATCGAGCGCACCGACACCGCGTTCCAGCGCGATCTCTCAAAGGCTAAGGTCGCCGCGATCAAGAACTTCTACGAGACGGCCGTCAGCCAACCCCCGATCCCGGGGACGGTCCTGCTCTTCACCCCGGAGAAGCTTGGCTTCGAGCCGCTCGGCAAGTTCGAGAACGTGGGGAACCTGGAGAGCCCGCGCGACAAGTACCTGATCATCGACGGTCAGCATCGTCTCGCGGCACTACATTTCTTCAGCAAGGAGCGCCCCGACGATGCGCGCGGGCTGCACGTCCCCTGCGTGATCTTCGACGGCAAGAGCGAGGACTTCGCCACCGAGATGTTCGTGATCATCAATTCGACCCCTACGCGCATCAACAAGAGCCACCTCGTGGATCTGTACGAGCGCGTCTCCTGGTCGGCCCCGGACAAGCGGCTGGCCGCCCAGGTCGTCGGGCGCCTGTACGCCGAGGGGGATAGTCCGCTCCGCTACCGGATCAACCGCCTGGGCGGCCGCAGCCAGCAGCAGAAATGGATCCTGCAGGCCGAGCTCTTCAACGAGGTCCACCGCTGGGTCTCCGCCGACTGGAAGGCGCTGAAGAAGCAGGGGACGCCCCGCGCCCTCGTCACCCGCCTCTACGAGATAGTGCGGGACTTTCTCAAGGCCGCCGAGAAGGTATGGGGCGACGCCTGGGGGAGCGCGGGTTACATGATCACCCGCCCGGTCACGCTGAAGGCGATGCTGCGGGTCTGTGCGGATCTCGCCCACGTCGACGCCGAGCCCGAGGAGGGGCGCGTCAAGCGCTGGGAACGCAAGCTCTCTCCCTGGACGGCAGAGGTCAGGACGTTCCGCAGCGAGGGGTTCTACGAGCGGTTCCCGGCCAAAGGGCAGGTCGAACGCGTCGCGCGCATCCACCGAGAACTCGGCCGCATCGCGGGCATTACCCCGGTGGGACGCAAGGCACGCGCGGGCGAGGTGTAGTGCCGTCGCCACGTCTCGATGATCGCCGCACCCTTCCCCCTCACAAAGACCGCGATTCCTCCCCGGTCTTCCTCCATCGGCTTTTGGCACCAGACGACGTATGGGCCGAAGAACGTGCTTCGACCCACGCATGATGCCTGGCGATGGCGAAAGACGTGGCGGGCGATGAGCGTTGAGGCCTCTCACCGTCACGCTCGAGCCTAAGGACTAGACCCCCGAAGACTTCGCGGAGGCCTTCAGGGCGCTAGCTGTAGGTCGAGAGTCGCGACACTATCCGTCGCGACGGTATCGGCGCTCAAGTTCATACTCACTGAGTTTCCCGTAAAGCTGATGTTCGTGGGATTGAAGTTGCTAGACGCATCCAGAGTGACACCAAGGATCGTCGGTGCGTTCGCAAACACAAACACGAACCCGTTAAATGTCCCGCCGCCGTAAGTCAGATTCGCGAGCGGGTTGTAAATGATCTGATTACTGGTGATGTTGATTTCAAACGCGCTATTTCCCACAATGAGTCCGTTCGGGAAGGTCGGGCTGGATACGCCCACGACAGTTGTGGCTGGACCGCCCAAAATGGTCTGGAGGTCCGGATTGTAGAGCGTCGCTGTTACCGTCGATCCGCTCAGCCCCGCGCTTCCCGTGCTGCCTGCGGCTCCGCTCCCGCCGACGCCGCCGTTTCCGGCTCCTGCTGATCCACCAGCACTGCCGCCGTTGGATGCCCCCGCTCCCGCCACGCCGCCCTTGCCGCCGTGGCCGCCAACACCCGCGGCCCCGCCAACACCGCCGCTGCCGACCGGCCCAGCCTGTCCGGCAGCGCCCGCTGCGCCTCCGGATCCGCCGCCAGTCCCGGTGTGGCCGGCCTGGCTGCCCCCGGTACCGCTCGTGCGACCGGCGCTGCCGCCGGTGCCACCTGAAGTGCCGCTGGATCCGCACCCGAGGAGCATCAGA
>Ga0210388_10005181_pt1 | contig 10183 bp, 7 predicted proteins | sample IncBWC19OmetaG_FD_155485 | JGI IMG/M metagenome (GOLD analysis project Ga0210388, IMG submission 155485) | Forest soil microbial communities from Barre Woods Harvard Forest LTER site, Petersham, Massachusetts, United States - Inc-BW-C-19-O ...
GTTAGAGGACCGATAACCATCCCTACTTCACCAGCCCGGCCAAACGTTTCGGCGCCACCAATCTGTAACTGCCGCTGACCAGTTCCCTCACTTCCTCCCAATCAAGCTCGCCGGTATCCAGCCGCAGCCCCACCCAACCTTTCGATCCAACGTAGGCAGGAATGTAGAATCGCTCAGGTTGAGCGGCAGCCAGCGCCTTGTTATCGCCCGTCAAAACTTTGCATGTCACGCCCACGATTCCATCCCCGTGATGATCGCTGAGAAAGTACGCGAAAGTTCTTTTCCGCACGTAGAAACCCGCGTGTTGGCCGGAGCGCTTGCAGGTCGCCTCCGGCAGCGCCAGGCAGATCTTGGTCAAGCGGACCAGTCACGGATCTTCCGTGGAACCATGCGGCGGCAACATTACCAAGGTACACTGAAAATTCCATGCTTTGGAGCAAACTCTTCATTCCCACCTTGCGCGAGAACCCCACCGAAGCCGAGGTGGTCAGCCATCAACTGCTGCTGCGCTCGGGCTACATCCGGCAATTGGGCGCGGGCATCTATAGCTACTTGTTTCTGGCGCAGCGGTCCCTGCTCAAAATCACCGCCATCGTGCGCGACGAAATGGACGCCATCGGCGGCCAGGAAATGTTGCTGCCCGCTCTGAATCCGGCCGAACTTTGGCAGGAATCCGGACGCTGGGACATCATGGGCGACAATCTCTTCCGGCTAAAAGACCGCTTCGGCCGCGATCTTTGTCTGGCCATGACGCACGAAGAGGTAATGACCTCCATCGCGCGCGGCGAACTGCGCAGCTACAAACAACTGCCGCAGATCTGGTACCAGATCCAGACCAAGTTTCGCGACGAGCTGCGTCCGAAATCGGGTTTGCTGCGAGTTCGCCAGTTCATCATGAAGGATTCGTACACCTTCGACATCGACGCGGCGGGTCTGGATGCCGCCTACGACAAGCATTACGGCGCGTATTGCAAGATTTTCGACCGGTGCGGCCTGAAGTACATGGTGGTGGAGGCGCATTCGGGCGCTATGGGAGGTTCGCAATCGCACGAATTCATGGTGGCGTCCGACGCCGGCGAAGATTATGTCGTGAGCTGCCCCGCCTGCGGTTACGCCGCCAATCTGGAAAAAGCGGCGGCGCTTCCGGCAAATCCTTCCGCGCCCGATCCGGAAGGCGATTTAACCCCCGAACAGTTCCATACGCCGGGCCAAAAAACGATCGAGCAGCTTTCCGCGTTTACCAAGCTACCCCAGTCCTCGCAGATGAAGAGTCTGGTGCTGATGGCGGACGGCAAGCCCGTTCTCGCCCTCTTGCGCGGCGACCATAGCTTAAGCGAAACCAAATTCAGCTCCGTGACCAAGGCCACGGAATTCCGGCCGGCGCACCCGGAGGAAATCCGCCAACTGTTCGGCGCTGATGCCGGATCGCTTGGCCCGGTGGGCGTCAAAAACATGCGAGTGATCGCGGATGAGGCTCTGAAAAGCCGCCGCAACATGATTGCCGGCTCGAATAAAGACGATTATCACCTGCGCCACGTCACCCCGGGTGAAGATTTCGAAGCCGAGTATTTCGATCTGCGGCAGGTAGCCGCGGGCGACCTATGTGCCAAGTGTGGCGGCGCCGTGGCCTTGATCAAGTGCGTCGAAATCGGCCACATTTTCAAACTCGGTTATCGTTATTCGGATTCCATGGGCCTGCGCGTGCTCAACGAAGCGGGCGAAGAGATCAAGGTGATCATGGGATCCTACGGCATCGGCATAGAGCGAATCTTATGCGCCGCTATCGAGCTGTATCACGATAAGGACGGCATGGCGCTGCCGCCTTCCATCGCTCCTTTCAATGTAGTGGTGACACCGGTGAACTACTCCGACGCCGCGCTCCGTTCCGCCGCGCAGGACATCTACGAAAGCTGCCGCAAGATGGATTTGGATGTGCTCTTGGACGATCGCGATGAGCGCCCCGGCGTCAAGTTCAAAGATGCCGACCTGATCGGCATTCCCTACCGCATTACTGTGGGCAAGAAGCTGGCGCAGGGGCAAGTGGAAATCGTCGATCGGAAAACGAAAGCTTCAGAGGACGTCGACAAGGATTACGCCGCTGCTTTTGTAGCGTCGAAAATTCGGGAATGAGCGTGGATTGGTCAGCGGTACGAGCCGAATTTCCGGCGCTCCGGAACTGGACCTATCTCAACACCGCCACCTTCGGCCAGTTGCCCCGCCGCGCCACCGAAGCAGTGGCCGCGCACTTCGCCCATCGCGATGAAATGGCCTGTGCGGATTTTCTCGATTGGTACGACGACATGGATCGCGTGCGCCAGAAAGCCGCCTGCCTGATCCGTTGCCAGGCGGACGATATCGCGTTCATCGCCAACGCTTCCACCGCGCTCGGAATTCTGCTGGCTGGCTTGGATTGGCGCCCAGGCGACCGCATTCTGACGCTTGAGCACGAATTCCCCAACAACCTGTATGCGCCAGGCTTGCTGAATCGCGCCGGCGTGGAGATGGTGGAATGTCCCTGGGAGCGCCTTTATGAATCGGTGGACGCGCGCACCCGCCTGGTTTGCATAAGCTCGGTGAATTACAATACCGGCTTCACGCCGCCGCTGGCCCAGATCGCTGAATTTCTGCATGAGCGCGGCGCGCTGCTTTACGTTGATGGCACTCAAAGCGTCGGAGCTTTGCAATTTGATGTGAGCCGCATCCAGCCGGACATGCTGGCAGTCCACGCGTATAAGTGGCTGATTTCACCCAACGGCGCCGGGTTCATGTACGTGAGTCCGGCGCTGCGCCAGCGGCTGCGCCCCAATGTACTGGGCTGGCGCAGCCATCGCGATTGGCGTAATGTCGACAATCTGCATCACGGCCTTCCTGACTTGCCTGCCAGCGCCGAGAAGTACGAAGGCGGCTCGGTTACCTTCGCGGTGGTTTACGCCATGGAAGCCGCTATCGATTTGGTCCTCCAGATAGGGCCCGATGCTATTGAGGAACGCGTGCTTAGCCTGGCTGAAAAAACACGGGAAATTGTGCGCCGCCATGGCGCCCGAGTGGATGTGTGCGGCTCGCCCATCGTGGCCGCCCGATTCGAGAATCGCGATGTCTCCGCGCTCGCGAAAGCGCTCCGGGAGCAGCGAGTGCTGGTGGCCGCGCGCCGCGGCCAGTTACGCGTGTCGCCGCATTTTTATAACAACGAACAGGATCTCGAGACCTTCGCGGACGCGCTGCGGGCTGTGAAATAGCGGCTCAGCGCTTGCGCCGCGCGTTCCGCCGCCTCCGCACCGGACTCTTGATTTCAGCCGCGAACGACGACTCCACCAGATCCGCCTGCTCTTCCTGATGGCGCTTGAGCGACCCGGAAGAAGTGCTGGCGCTCTCCGGCCGGCCGATATAACGCAGCACCCGGCGGTACGGCTCAAGAACCGCTTCCATTTGCTCCTGCGCAAATCGCCAGGCGCCCATATTGCGCGGCTCTTCCTGCACCCACACCACTTCGGCCAGCGCCGGATAACGGCTCAAAATCGCTTGCACCCCGCTCGCTGGAAACGGATACATCTGCTCCAGCCGCGCGATGGCCACCTGCTCGATCTTGCGCTCGTCGCGCGCCGCCGCCAGATCGTAATAAACCTGGCCGGAGCACAGCAGTAAGCGTGTCACCCGCGCCGGGTTTAGCCCGGCCGTATCATCCAGAATTTCGTGGAAAGTTCCCGCCATCAGCTCGTCCAGCGTCGATACCGCGCGCGGATGACGCAACATGCGCTTGGGAGTAAAAATGATCAGCGGCTTGCGCACGCCGCGCCGGTCCGGTCCGCCATGCATCTGGCGGCGCAGGACGTGGAAGTATTGCGCGGGCGTGCTGGCGTTGACCACTTGCATGTTGTTTTCGGCGCAGAGCTGCAGAAAGCGCTCGATGCGGGCGCTGGAATGTTCGGGGCCTTGTCCCTCGTAGCCATGCGGCAGCAACAGCACCAGGCCGCTCGGTTGGCCCCACTTGGATTCGGCGCTGGAAATAAATTGATCGATCAGAATCTGCGCGCCATTCGCGAAATCCCCGAACTGCGCCTCCCACAGCACCAGCGTCAACGGGTCGGCTACGCTGTAGCCGAATTCGAAACCCATGACGGCATACTCGCTCAGTGAGCTGTCGAAAACGTCGAAGCGGGCCTGGTCCGGCGAAAGATGCCGTAGCGGAATGTAACGATCGCCCGTCTCGCTGTCGTAAAGTTCCAGATGCCGCTGGCTGAAAGTTCCGCGCCCGCTGTCCTGGCCGCTCAGCCGCACCGGCGTGCCTTCCAGCACCAGGCTTCCGAACGCCAGCGTTTCCGCTGTAGCCCAATCCATGGGAGCGCCGTTTAAAACCTCGTGGCGTTTTCGCAAGCTGACGCCCAGCTTGGGATGCACGTGGAATTCGGCAGGAAATGTCGTAATGCCCTCGATGACGCGCTCCAGCGTGGCGCGATCCACGGCGGTGTGAGGATTCGGGCGCGCCACTTCTTCCGGATCCACCGCGCTCAGCTCCTGCACCTGGAACGGCTGGTCCTTCTTTTTGGCTTGCTCGTAGGCTTGGTTCAATCGGGCGGAAACGGCCGCACGAATTTCAGCCACCTGCGCTTCATCCAGGAACTCCTCGCGAACCAAGCGCTCGGCGTATTGCACCGCCACCGAAGGATGCTGGCGGATTTTGCGGTAAAGAATCGGCTGCGTATAGCTGGGATCGTCGCCTTCGTTGTGGCCGTGCCGCCGGTAGCAGAACATGTCGATCACCACGTCCCGCTTGAACTCCTGGCGGTAGTCGTAAGCCAGTTGCGCCACTCGCAGACAGGCTTCCGGATCGTCGCCGTTTACGTGGAAAATGGGCGCCTGCACCATGCGCGCCACATCGGTGGAATAAGGCGTGGAGCGCGCCTCGTTGGGATTTGTCGTGAATCCGATCTGGTTGTTGATCACCAGGTGGATGGTGCCGCCGGTGGTATAGCCTTCCAGTTGCGAAAGATTCAGCGTTTCGGCCACCACCCCCTGTCCGGCAAAAGCCGCGTCGCCGTGGATGAGAATCGGAATCACCCGCGCCCGCGCAGTGTCCCCCAAGCGGTCTTGCTTGGGCCGCACGATACCTTCGGCCACCGGATCGACAGCTTCCAGGTGACTCGGATTGAACGCCACCGAAACAACAATCTCGCGGCCGCTGGACGACTTTCGCACCCCGCTCGCGCCCAGATGATATTTCACGTCACCCGACCCTTGCGTGCTGTCCGGATCGATGCCTTCAAATTCCGACAGAATTTCCACCAACGACTTGTCGACAATGTTCGCCAGCATGTTGAGCCGGCCCCGGTGCGCCATGCCGATCACTGCTTCGTGCACGTTGGTGTTGGCCGCGAGATCCAGAACCTCGTCCAGGATCACCATGGCGGATTCCGCGCCTTCGAGTGAAAAGCGCTTGTGGCCCACAAAACGCGCGTGCAGGAAATGTTCAAACTCCTCCGCCTCGATCACCCGCCGCAGCGCGCGCTTGCGCGTGTCCGGAGGCAGCGGCCAGCGATTGCCCGTCAGTTCCATGCGCAGTTGCAGCCAGCGTTTCTGCTCCGGAATCTGGATGTTCATGTACTCGCATCCGATTTTTCCGCAATAGGTGTTGCGCAGCGTTTCCAGAATCTCGCGCAGCGTGGCCACTTTTTGGGGCTCGTATTCCGCCGACATCAGCGTGCCGGTGAGAAACTCGCGGTCCAAATCCCAAATGGTAAGTCCGTATGTCGCCGGATCCAGCTCCGCGTGATAGGTGGGTTCCGAACCCAGCGGGTCAAAATCGGCGATCAGGTGCCCGCGTACCCGGTAGGCATTGATGAGCTGCAGAACGGCCGCTTCCTTGGCCACTTCATCCAGTTCGGCTCCGCGGCCGCCGGGCATGGAGACGGGCCGGTCCGTTTGCCAATGCACCGGCTTGTGCGGCACTTTGAGGTGCTCGAAAACTTCTTCGTAGAAATCTTCCTGACCTTCCAGCAGCGCCTGCAGGCGGCCTAGAAACATGCCGGATTCGGCGCCCTGAATCACGCGATGGTCGTAGGTGCAGGTGACGGTCATCACCTTGCTCAGGCCCAGCAGCGCGCGCAACTGATCGCTCGAGCCATGGTATTCGGCCGGAAAGTCGATGGTCCCAGTGGCGATGATCGCGCCCTGGCCCGGCATCAGCCGAGGCACCGAGCCCAGCGTCCCCACCGTTCCCGGATTGGTGAGCGAAATGGTGGTGCCTTCAAAATCCTGAACGGTTAACTTGTTACTTCTGGCGCGCGCCACGATATCGTCGAACGCCGCGACATATCGCGCGAAATCCAGCGCGCCGGCATCTTTGATGTTCGGCACCTTAAGCGCACGAGTACCATCTTTCGCCGCCACGTCCACAGCAATGCCGATGTTGATCTGGTTGTGCACCGCCCGGAACGGTTCCCCATTCACCTCGGCGTAAGCATGATTGAGACTCGGATTGCTCTGCACCGCCTTCACGATGGCCCAGCCGATGATGTGCGTGTAGGAGATTTTGCTTTTACCGGCCAGAGCGCGATGTTCGTTCACAATGCGCCGGTTCTCGTCGATTACTTTCACCGGAATCACGCGCTGCGAAGTGGCCAGCGGGATGCTCAAGCTCGCATTCATGTTCTCGGCAATGCGCGCGGCGGCCCCGCGAAGAGCAATCAGCTGCTGGTTAGCGCCGGCCGGCTGAGATTCCGGAGCCGTGCGCGCCGCAGCGCCGTTCGAAATCGGCGCCGGCGCCGACGCTCCATTGGCGCGGGCCGGAACCGCGCCGCCATTCGATTCAAAAACTTTTGTCCAGCTATCGTCTACCGCTTTGCGGTCGTGCAGATACTTTTGATAGAGCTCGTCTTCGAGCCAGCTGTTGATACCAAACTCGGGAGGGCGTGATTCGGGCATGAGGTTTCGAACTGCTTTCCAATCTTCATCATACCGTGATTCACAAGTCACGGAAGAAACAGCACTTAGAGGCCGTAAATCTGTGTAACAAAACGAACCCGGCGCCGACCGTTTGCGTCTCATTAGTAGAGAGGAAAAAGATGAATATGAAGGCCAATTTCGTGAAGATTTCTTTGACACTTTTAATGGCGGCTTTGACCGTTCCGATCTTTGCTCGGACCATCAATCCCCAGGGCGATCTGGCCGGCGCCGTCCGTCATGAGCTGGTGATGTTGCCCTATTACAGCGTTTTTGACGATCTGCAATTTAACGTGGACAACGGAACTGTGACGCTGGCCGGCGATGTCACGCGCCCCATATTGAAGTCCGACGCCGAGAACGTCGTCAAACGCATCGCTGGTGTTACCAACGTTGTGAACAACATCAAGGTCCTGCCCCCTTCGTCATTCGACAACCGCATTCGAGTGGCAACATATAGATCAGTGTTCGGTTTTGCCGGTCTTTATCGTTATGCGATGGGTGCTAATCCATCCATTCACATCATTGTGGATAACGGCCACGTCACGCTGAAAGGCGTAGTGTCGAATCAGGGCGATAAGAACCTGGCCTACATCCGCGCCAATGGTGTCCCCGGAGTCTTCTCGGTAACCAACGACCTGATGGTCCAAGGGAACAGCTAAGCGAACCGAATGTGGGGCAGGTTGCCAACCTGCGCGCCGATTGCCAATCGGCGCTCTGCGGGCTAGATGTTTCACGACCCGTTGGTTATGTAATCGAAAAGGCTGGTCTTTGGCAATTGCGATCGGGATACTAGCGCGGCTTGCTGCGCCGTCTGCCCTTCGGTCAATTGCGTGATCGCCGCAGCCTCGTCGGCATCCTGGATCCCGCTGAGTTGCGTCTGCAGTTGCGTCTCGTTGTTCTGGGCGTCATTCGACGCGCTGGCTACTTCATCCTGCACGTTGCCGTAGAATGCCAGTTGCTGGTTGAGGTACGTGTCGGCGGTTTGCACGTCAGCCAAGGCCGAGCCGACGGCGCTGGCCCCGCTGTTGTTCAAAAGCGCTTGCCGCAAATTATTGATCGACGTGAAGACGTTTTGGGATGCATCCGGACTGTCAAAGATGGTCTGCGCGTTCAGAGCTACAGCGATCTGCGACCCGTTTGCAGTTTGTATCTGGCGGGTTGCCGCAGAACCCTGGTAAGCGCTGATCGGAGCGGGTTGCGTGAGGTCGATCGTGTATGGCTGTGTCTGATCGCTGTCGCCGCTAAATATATAGCGCCCCCCTACGGTGGTATTGGCCAGGCCCACCAACTGCTGTAGGGTGGTGCCCAACTGGTCCGCCACGTTTTGCTGGGTATCGCCCGACGCTAAATCGCTGGCGCCTTCCGTTCCAAGGGACTGCGCGCTATCCACCAGGCTGACCGCGGATTGGAGCGCGGTTTCGGCCGAATTCACTTCAGTGGTCACGATGCCCAGGTTGGAGGTGATCTGTTGCGCCTGCGACAGGTCCGATCGGGTTTGCAGCAACGGAGAGATTTGATCCGGCGCGTCGGAAACGACGTTGATTTTAAGACCGCTGGTGAGTTCGGTTTGCGCCTGCTGCTCGCGCTGCTCAATCTGGTCCAGACCCACCAGAAAGGCTTGCGATGAGGCGCTGAGAGGGCTGATCATGCAGTTACTCCTTAGGTGATGACGGCCATCAAGGTTTCAGTCAGTTCGTTCAAAACGGTGAACATCTTGGACGTTGCCTCGTAGGATTGTTGAAAAGCCATCAGGCTTTCGGCCTCTGCATCCAGCGACACGCCGGAGACCTGCTGGCGTAAAATCTGCGCCTGGGTAAGCAAGTTTTGTGTAGTCGTTTCGCTGTTTGTAGCCGACTGCACATCGCTTCCCACCTGCCCTCCGATGTTGCCGAAGTACCCGTCGAAAGTATAACCATCCACGCCGGTGGCGTTGGCCAATTGGGCCACCGCCAAAGCATTTCCATTTCCACCCGGCGCGCCAGGCAATGCCGCGGCGATCTGGTCTGTCGTCAAGGGATTCACAGCCAGCGTGGTGGCCGCGGCCAATGGATTGTAAGTGAAGAGATCCGTGGTGGGCGCGGCGCCGTTCTCATCGATGCCGTTATCCAGCGCCCCATTTACTTGGTCCGCAAAGCTCTGGGCCAGCGTATTCAGGGAAGTGAGGTACCCGGGAATTACGCTGTTTTTGTCATCCACCACCGCGGCCAATTGCCCGCCCGTAATCTGGCTGGTGATGTCCGTGCCCGCGCTGTTTAATATCGCCGTCTGCGGCGAGGAGAAGTCACCCTGGATGTCGTACGCTTGATCCCCCTCCACCAGCGGCGTCTGCCCGCCCAGCAATACGGAAATGGTTCCATCCGGCTGCCGCAGTGTCGTAAAGTTGACGTACTGCGAAAGTTGTTCGAGCGACGAGTACAGTTGCGCATCGACTCCCGCATTAACCGTGCCGGATGGATCTACCCGATCCTCGGAATTCACCTGCGCGATGGTGGAGGCCAGTTGATTAATGCTTCCGATGATGCCTTGGGTTTGCTGCGTTAAGTTGGCTGATTGGCTGGATAAGCCGGTGGCCGCGCCCTGGAACTGCTGCGCCACCGTAGCCGCGGCGTTCAGCACCGCCTGCCGTTCCACCGTACCGTTGGGATTCACGCTGAGCTGAGAAAAGCTCGAAAACAGCGCGTCCATCGCCGGTGCCACGCCCGATGTGCTGGATAAACTAAAGGACGACTCCGCCGGCGTGAGATCGGTGACTTTTTGCGTATAATACCCCACCGCCGATTGCTGCTGCTGCACGGACTGTTCCGCATATTGGTCGCGGGAGCTGAGCACTGGGCCGGCCTCGACGCCGCCCGTCAGCCCCTGCAATAGATCGAACGGCTGTGCCGAAAAAGTCTGGGTCTGCTCCACATAACCGGGGGTGTCGGCGTTGGTAACGTTGTTTGATACGGTGGCCAGGCCGTCCTCGAACGCCTTCAGGGCATTCGCGGTGTTGGTCATGGATGCGAATAGATTACCCAATGGCCACTACCTTTGAAGAACGGAGCGAAACCGGCGGGATAGGCACGCCTTGCATGCTGTAGTGTGCCGGCGCGTCGTCGGTGGCATTGGTGGCTACCAGGCGAGCCCAGCCTTCGTAGAATTTGCCCACTCCCTGCAACAAAGCGCTTACTTCCCGTAACTCCCGGCGCAGATTTCCCATTTCCACCTCCAATAACCTCCGCCCTTCAGGCGTCAGGCGCCGGCC
>Ga0210388_10005185_pt1 | contig 10178 bp, 7 predicted proteins | sample IncBWC19OmetaG_FD_155485 | JGI IMG/M metagenome (GOLD analysis project Ga0210388, IMG submission 155485) | Forest soil microbial communities from Barre Woods Harvard Forest LTER site, Petersham, Massachusetts, United States - Inc-BW-C-19-O ...
TTCGTCGCGGCCTGGCGGTTCCGACCTCAGGGGACCAGGCGGCGTGATCTGGTCTGGCTCGCCGCGATCCAGCCGGCCGGAGTGTTCGCGCAGGCGGTGATCGGCGGGATCGTCGTGCTGACCAAGCTCAACCCGATCGCGGTCTCCATCCACTTCCTGGTGTCCGCCTCGATCGTGGCCGCGGCGGTCGTGCTGCACGTCCGGTGCACCCAGGGCCATGACCCGCCGACCACGGCGGTCCGGGGTGACCTGTTTGTGCTGTCCGCGGCCCTGGTGGCGGTGACCGGCGTGATGCTCGCGGCGGGCACCGTGGTGACCGGTACTGGCCCACTGGCCGGCCACGCCGACACACCCCGGTACAAGCTGCCGCTGGAAGGCGTCACCCAGCTGCACGCCGACATCGGCTGGCTGCTGGCCGGGTTGGCCGTCGCGCTCGTGGTCGGGCTGCGGATGTCTGGCGCGCCCGCCCGGGTGGTGCGGGCCAGCTGGGTCATGATCGCGGCGTTGGGCCTGCAGGGCGTGATCGGTTACATCCAGTACTTCACCCACCTGCCCGCCGGGCTGGTCTGGGTCCATGTGACCGGCTCGGTTCTGGTCTGGATCGCGGTGTTGCGGCTGTTCTTGTTGATGCGCGACCGCGGCCCGCTGACGCGGCCGTCACCCGAGCCAGTGCAGGCCGCTCCCTATCGACAGCCCGCCGCGGGGGGTCAGGGAGGTCGTCCCCCTCGAGCAACGCTGCCGCTAGACCGATAGGCTCCTACCGTGAGCAATCAGTCCCAGCTTGACTGGACGACAACCGACGAACGCGCCGTCGATCTCATCCGGGTTCTGGCGATGGATTCGGTCCAGAAAGTAGGCAACGGGCACCCCGGCACGGCGATGAGCCTGGCCCCAGTGGCCTATCTTCTCTTCCAGCGACTGCTCAGGCACGACCCGGCGGATCCGCACTGGCCGGGCCGGGACCGTTTCGTGCTTTCGTGCGGGCATTCGAGCCTCACCTTGTACATCCAGCTGTACCTGTCCGGGTACGGGGTGACCCTGGACGACCTAAAGGCCTACCGGACCTGGGGCAGCATCACCCCCGGGCATCCCGAGCACGGCCTGACGCCGGGCGTGGAGACCACCACCGGGCCGCTCGGCCAGGGCATTGGCAACGCCGTCGGCATGGCCATGGCCGCGCGTCGTGAGCGCGGACTGTACGACCCTGACACCGAGCCGGGCCGCAGCCCGTTCGACCACTACATCTACGCCTTCGTCTCCGACGGCGACATGGAGGAAGGCGTCAGCCACGAGGTGTCCTCACTGGCCGGGCACCAGCGGCTCGGCAACCTCATCGTGGTCTACGACGACAACTACATCTCCATCGAAGACGACACGAACATCGCCAAGTCCGAGGACGTCGCCGCCCGCTACGAGGCCTACGGCTGGCACGTCCAGCGCCTGAGCTGGCGTACCCCTAACGGGTACCACGAGGACGTCCAGGCGCTCTACCAGGCGTTGCTGACGGCCAGGGAACACACCGAGGCGCCGTCCTTTATCGCGCTCAGCACGATCATCGGCTGGCCGGCCCCGCACAAGCAGAACACCGGCGCCGCGCACGGCTCCGCACTCGGCGCCGACGAGGTGGCGGCGACCAAGGAAGTCCTCGGCTTCGATCCCGGGGTCGACTTCCCGGTCGAGGACGAGGCGCTCACCCACGCGCGCCAGGTCGGGGAGCGAGGCAAGCACCTGCACGCCGAATGGGAGCAGTCGTTCGCCGCGTGGAGCGCCGCCAACGCCGACCGCCGGGCGCTGTTCGACCGGCTGTCCGTCCGCCAGCTGCCGGGCGGATGGGCCGAGGCGCTCCCCTCGTTCCCGGCCGATGCCAAGGGCATGGCCACCCGCAAGGCCTCCGGCACCATCTTGACCGCGCTGGCCCCGGTGCTGCCCGAGCTGTGGGGCGGCTCGGCCGACCTGGCCGAGAGCAACCTGACCACCATGGAGGGCGAGCCCTCCTTCATCCCGGTCGACCACCAGACCGCCATGTGGCGGGGCAATCCGTACGGCCGGACACTGCACTTCGGCATCCGCGAGCACGGGATGGGTGCGATCCTGAACGGCATCGCGCTGCACGGCGGGACCCGCCCGTACGGCGGGACGTTCCTGGTGTTCAGCGACTACATGCGGGGCTCGGTTCGGCTCGCGTCGCTGATGGAGCTGCCGGTCACCTACGTGTGGACGCACGACTCCATCGGCCTGGGCGAGGACGGGCCCACCCACCAGCCGGTCGAGCACCTGTGGGCGCTACGGGCCATCCCGCATCTCGAGGTGATCCGGCCGGGGGACGCGAACGAGACCGTCGTCGCCTGGCGGACCGTCCTGGAGCGGGCCCGGCCGGCCGCGATGTGCCTGACCCGGCAGGCCCTGCCGGTATTCGACCGCTCGACCGGAGGGCCCGAGAGTGTGCAGAGCGGCCTGGCCAGCGCCGAGGGCGTCGCCCGCGGCGGGTACGTGCTCGCGGACGGCAGCGACGTCATCGTGATCGGCACCGGCAGCGAGGTCTCGATCGCGCTCGAGGCTCGCGACCAGCTGGCCGCTGAGGGCATCTCGGCCCGGGTGGTATCGATGCCGTGCGTGGAATGGTTCACCGCGCAGGACGAGTCCTACCGGCGCGAGGTACTGCCGCCGACCATCCGCGCGCGGGTGTCGGTCGAGGCAGGCATTACCGAACCCTGGCGATTGTTTGTAGGGGACGCGGGCGCTTCAATTGGAGTAGACCACTTCGGTGCTTCGGCCGCTTACCAGAAGATCTATCAGGAGTTTGGCATCACAGCGGAGCGGGTAGCCGCTGCCGCACGCGACAGTCTGGCCCGGGTCAGGGCCTAAGCCCGGCCCGCGGCACGCAGGGAAGGGAAAGCAACGGTGTCAGTTGACGTTCTCGGGCAGCTATCCGAGGCCGGAGTGTCGGTATGGCTGGATGACATCAGCCGTGACCGGCTGCGCACCGGCAACCTGCAAATGCTGATCGACGACTTCCACGTCGTCGGCGTGACCTCCAACCCGACGATCTTCGCCAAGTCGCTCTCCTCCGGGGACGCCTACGACGACCAGATCGCCGACCTGAAGCTTCGCCGCGTGAGCGTGGACGAGGCGTCCCGGTTGATCACCACGTACGACATCCGGTGGGCCTGCGACGTGTTCCGCCCCACCTATGAGCGGACCGGCGGCCAGGACGGCCGGGTGTCGCTCGAGGTGGATCCCCGGCTGGCCCGCGAGACGGCCAGGACCATCGCGGAGGCCCGGGCCCTGTGGTGGATGGTGGACCGGCCGAACGTCATGATCAAGATCCCGGCGACCGTCGAGGGGCTGCCTGCAATCACGCAGTGCATCTCCGAGGGGATCACCATCAACGTCACGCTGATCTTCGGGCTGGAGCGCTACCGCCAGGTCATCGACGCCTACATGACTGGCCTGGAGCAAGCCGCCGCGGCCGGGCACGATCTGTCCCAGATCCGCTCGGTGGCGTCGTTCTTCGTCAGCCGGGTCGACACTGAGGTCGACGGCCGGCTGGACAAGATCGGTACTCCCGAGGCCGAGGCGCTCCGCGGCAAGGCCGCCGTGGCCAACGCCCGGCTGGCCTACGAGCTGTTCGAGGAGAGCATCGCCACCGAGCGCTGGCAGGCGCTGCGGGCCAAGGGCGCGCAGGTCCAGCGGCCACTGTGGGCCTCCACCTCGGTCAAGGACCCGTCGTTTGGCGACACCATGTACGTCGTGGACCTGGTGGCGCCCGACACGGTCAACACCATGCCCGAGGGTACGATCCGGGCCACCGCTGATCACGGCAAGATCCTCGGCAACACCGTGGACGGTACCTACGACGCGTCCAGGAAGGTCTGGGCCGACCTGGAGAAGCTCGGCATCAGCTACGACGACGTGGTGCAGGTGCTCGAGGACGAGGGCGTGACCAAGTTCGAGGCGTCGTGGACCCAGCTGCTCGACACGATCAGCACGAAGATGGGACTGGGGTGACGGCAGAAATCGAAGGGCTGGCCCCGGCCAGCCCGAGCGTCATCGCGGAGGTCGACGCGGCGGCCCAGCCGCGGAACCCGCTGCGCGATCCGCGGGACCGGCGCATCCCCCGGGTGGCAGGGCCGTGTGTGCTGGTCATGTTCGGGGTCACCGGTGACCTCGCGCGCAAGAAGCTGATGCCGGCCGTCTACGACCTGGCCAATCGGGGCCTGCTGCCGCCGGGCTTCTCGTTCGTCGGCTTCGCCCGGCGGGACTGGGCGGACGAGGATTTCGCCCAGGTCACCTACCAGGCGGTGAAGGAGTACGCGCGTACGCCGTTCCGTGACGCGGTGTGGGAGCAGCTCAGCGAGGGCGTCAGGTTCGTGTCCGGGTCGTTCAGCGACGACGCGGCGTTCGACGAGCTCGCCCAGACTGTGCAAAAGCTCGACGTGGAGCGGGGCACGGGCGGGAACTACGCGTTCTACCTGTCGATCCCGCCGAACCAGTTTCCCACCGTGGTCCAGCAGCTCAAGCGCAGCGGCCTGTCAGACTCGCATGGGCGCGGCTGGCGGCGGGTGGTGATCGAGAAGCCGTTCGGCCACGACCTGGCCAGCGCGCGGCAGCTGAACGCGACGCTGGACGGGGTCTTCCCGCCCGAGGCGGTGTTCCGCATCGATCACTACCTCGGCAAGGAGACGGTGCAGAACATCCTGGCGCTGCGGTTCGCCAACGAGATGTACGAGCCGATCTGGAACCGCGGTTACGTCGACCATATCCAGATCACCATGGCCGAGGACATCGGGATCGGCGGCCGGGCCGGGTACTACGACGGCATCGGAGCCGCCCGAGACGTGATCCAGAACCACCTGCTGCAGCTCCTGGCGCTGACCGCCATGGAGGAGCCGGTCGCGTTCGACGCCGACTCGCTGCGGATGGAGAAGGAGAAGGTGCTGTCGGCGGTCCGGCTGCCCGTTGACCTGGCCACGGGCACCTCACGCGGGCAGTACGCGGCGGGCTGGCAGGGCGGCCGCCAGGTGCGCGGCTTCCTGCAGGAGGACGGCATCCCGCCGGATTCCCGGACCGAGACGTACGCGGCGCTGCAGCTCGGCGTCGATACCAGACGCTGGGCCGGAGTGCCGTTCTACCTGCGCGCGGGCAAGCGGCTGCCGCGCCGCATGACGGAGATCGCGCTCATCTTCCACCGCGCGCCGCACCTGCCCTTCTCGGCCACCGATACCGAGGAACTCGGGCAGAACGCGCTGGTGATCAGGATCCAGCCGGACGAGGGGATCACGGTCAGGTTCGGTTCGAAGGTGCCGGGCACGGCCATGGAGGTCCGGGACGTGAACATGGACTTCGCCTACGGCGAGTCGTTCACCGAATCCAGCCCCGAGGCCTACGAGCGGCTGCTGCTCGACGTCCTCATCGGCGACCCGCCGCTGTTCCCCAGGCAGCAGGAAGTCGAGCTGGGCTGGCGGATCCTGGACCCGGTGGAGGATTTCTGGGCCTCTTACACCAAGCCGGAGCAGTATCCGGCGGGTTCGGCGGGCCCCGCGTCGGCCGAGGCGATGATGGCACGGAACGGGCGCGCATGGCGGCGCCTGTGAGTGCCCGTAGGGCGCGAACGTCCAGGCGGGCACCTGTAGGAGGGAAGCCGCGATGACCATCGACCTGACCGACACCACCACGGGCGCCATCCACGAGGCGCTCACCCAGGCCCGGCGCCGCATGGGCGGCCCGGCCTCGGGCATGGTGCTGACGCTGATCATCGTCACCGATGAGGCCGACCAGTACGACGCCGTCCGCGCGGCCAGCCACGCGGGCCGGGAGCATCCGAGCCGGATCCTCGCCGTCATCACCCGCAGGCCGAAGTCCGAATCCCGGCTAGACGCCGAGATCCGGGTGGGCGAGACCGGCCCGGGCGAGACCATCCTGCTGCGTATGTACGGCCCGCTCGGCCAGCACGCGGACTCGGTGGTCGCGCCGCTGCTCGCGCCGGACGTGCCGGTGGTGACCTGGTGGCCGGAGGATGCGCCGCCCTCACCGGGCGGAGATCCGCTCGGGGCGGTGGCCCAGCGCCGGGTGACCGACGCGGCCGCGTCCGACACGCCCAAGGACATGCTGCTGACCCTGGCCAAGTCCTACCAGCCGGGCGACACCGACCTGAGCTGGACCCGGTCGACGCCCTGGCGTTCCCTGCTTGCGGCGACCCTGGACCAGCCCTATCCCGAGCTCATCAGTGGCGAGGTGCTAGCCGAGCCGACCAACCCGACCGCCGACCTGATCGCCGCTTGGCTCGGAGTACGACTGGGCATCGAGGTGCAGCGCGGTGAGTCCGAGGGTCCAGGGATCACCGAGGTCGGCTTCGAGACGTCGGACGGGAGGGTCACGATCTCCCGCCCCGACGGCCGGACGGCCACCCTGTCCTGGCCCGGCCGGCCGGAGCGCCGGGTCGCGCTGCACCGGCGCGACACCGACGACCTGATCGCCGAGGAGCTGCGCCGGCTCGAGCCGGACGAGGTCTATGCCGAGACGCTTCGCGCGCTGGCCGGCGGTTCCGCTCCATGAGCGTGCCCGAGGTGATCGTGCACCGGGACGCGCAGCTGCTGGCCAAGGCGGTCGCCGCGCGGATGGTCACGCGGCTGGTCGATTCGGTGGCCGCGCGGGGAACCGCCTCGGTGGTACTTACCGGAGGCGGCATTGGCACTGCGGTTCTAGCCGAGCTGGCCGCCACCCCGGCCCGGGACGCGATCGACTGGCGGCACCTGGACATCTGGTGGGGGGACGAGCGGTTCGTGCCGGTCGGCGACCCGGAGCGGAACGAGACCGGAGCCCGCGAGGTATTGCTTGACCACGTGGATACCGATCCGGCCCGGGTGCATCCGATGCCGGGCCCGGACGGGCCGGACGGCGACGACCCGGAGGCGGCCGCGGCCAGGTACGCGTCCTGGCTGGAGGCCGCGGCCAAGCCCGAGGATCACGGCCAGGTCCCGGAGTTCGACGTTCTCATGCTCGGAATCGGCCCGGAGGCGCACGTCGCGTCGCTGTTCCCCGGCATGCCGGCGCTCTACGACGAGCGGCCGGTGGTAGCGGTACGGGGCTCGCCCAAGCCGCCACCGACCCGGTTGTCCTTCACGCTGCCGTCCATTCAGGCGGCGCGGGAAGTCTGGATTCTCGCCTCGGGCGCGGAGAAGGCCGATGCGATCGCGATGGCCCTGTCCGACGCCGGGCCGGTGCAGGTTCCCGCCGCGGGCGCGCGCGGCAGGCAGCGAACCCTATTCCTGATCGACAGTGCCGCCGCGGCCAAGGTTCCGCCGCAGATCGGCCGCCAGGGCGCGCACTGAGCGCCGGGTCCCGCCGGGCTCGCGGGTGAAGGCCAGCCCGGCGGCCAGGCAGGCCACCGGCACCGCGGCGAGCACGTACCGGTAACTGAACCCTGCGGTCATCGGCGGGATCACGATCAGCAGCGCCCCGACCAGCCAGGGCAGCAGTCCGAGGCCGCCCCAGCGGCGCCAGCGGGCCAGCACCCCCGCCGCGCCGATCAGCACGATCAGGCCGAGCACGGTACCGGGCAGGTAGACATACCGCTGGTAGCTCTCAAGCATATGAGCCCAGGGCTGGACCTCCTTGGTGAACCCGAACCCCTGACCGGGACCGGCGAAGTCCCGCTCCGCCTGCATGATCACGACCGCCTGGCTGTCGTTCTGCTGGCACTTGGCATCGCACCAGGTCTCGCTGGTGCTGCTGTGCAGCTGGTAGGTGGGGTTACCCGGAATCTGGGTGGGGGTCACGTACCAGGGAATCTGCAGGTTCATGTCATGAAGGCTGACGAAACGGAAGTTCGGGCCGTTCCCGTAATAGTCATTCGGGTCGGGCTTCCGGTTCCAGCCAAAGGTGTGCAGGACGTCGTGGACAACCACCTTCAGGTAGTCCTCGGGCTGGGACTCGATGGCGCTCTCGGCGAACTGCTTGGCCAGGGCGTTGACCTCGGGCGTGAATCGGACGGAGGTGTCGCTTCCGTACGCGTGGTACATCGGCGTGTAGTACTCCGGCCTGCCGTGATACTGAGCGTAGGGCAGGGCCTCGTTGTCCGCCCAGATGTACTCCCCCGCGACCGGGCGGTCCTTCAGTTTGGTCGGGTCGCACAGGAACGCCGCGAGAGAGGGCACGTTCATCTTCGAGCACTGGGCGAACGTGCTGACCCGGCTGTACAGGAAGCTGCCCGAGGAATCGGTCAGCGCGTACTGGCCGTACGTCCCGTGGAACCAGAGCATGTACGCGCCGATGGGCACGATTCCGGTCACCGCGAGGGTCAGCAGGCGACGCCAGCCGACCCGTCGGGCTAGCATGCCGACCAGGGCCACGACCAGCAGCGGCTCGCCCACCGACCGGACCAGCGTCGCGTACCCGATGAGCAGCCCGGCCACGGCCATGGTCCAGACCGAGGGCCGCTCACTCCAGCACAGCATGACCACGGCAAGGGTGACCAGGAAGATGAACAGCGGGTCGGCGGTGATCATGTGCTCCAGGTGCAGCTCGTAGGCGTCGAACAGCACCGGCAGCGCGGGCAGCGTCGCGCCCCACCAGGGCAGCCCGCGATGGCGCAGCAGGGCGTAGATGGCCACGCCGATGGCGACGCCCATCGCCGCCTGGAGCAGCGCGATCGCATCGTCGCTGTGCAGCGGGAGCAGGAGGTCGAGGTCGAGGAAGAACGGGTAGCCGTTGGCCCGGACCTGGTCCGGGATGTGGGTCACCGCGTCGTAGATGTAGTTGTAGGAATCGCTGAACCAGAAGATGGGCGGATAGCCGAGGACGACGACGATGCGCACCGCGAGGGCGGCTACCACGACCAGGCTGAACTGCCAGTGCGTCACAACCGGGCGGATCAGCCGCGCACCCAGCGGCTTCCGCGCTCCCGCAGGCGGTTGCTGACCGGGGACGACCCGCTCGCTACCGGTGGTCGCGTTCGTCAGTGACCGCCTCGGTTGGCGCCCGGGGTCCGGAGGCGGACGACGAGGGCTAGGCGGCCGCACGGGCGCGCGATCCGGTCACTGAAGAAGTAGCCCTGGCCCGGGGGGTCGGTGGGGGCTGTGGGGCTGGCGGTGTCGACGGGGGTGGTGCTGGGAACGGGAGAGGGTAGAGGGCCGGTGGGGAGGGAGGTGGTGTGGATCTGGGGGTCGGGGAGGCCGGCTTGGCGGAGGACGTGGCGGGTGGCGGACCACATGTCGAGGAGCCAGCGGTCGGGGGCCGCGGGGTCGGGGCGGAGGAACGTGGCCGCGTCGGGGCCGAAGGACCGGGTGACGGCCTGGTAGACGTCGGGGCCGACCTGGTAGCGGGCGGGAGCGACGGCGGGGCCGACGCCAGCGAGGATGTCTGACGGGCGGGAGCCGAGGGACTGCATCGCGGCCACGGCGGCGGCGGGGACCTGGGCGACGGTGCCGCGCCAGCCGGCGTGCACGCAGGCCAGCACGCCGGCCACCGGATCGTGCAGCACGATCGGCACGCAGTCCGCGGTCAAGATGGCCAGCACCACGTCCGGGGAGGTGGTGACCAGCGCGTCGGTGTCCGGCACGGCGTCGTCCAGGGTGAACGCGCCGCTCCCCCGGTCCGCCGGGCCGACGATCCGCACCCCGGCCCCGTGCACCTGGCGGGCGAAGACGAAGTCACCGGGGTTCGCGCCGAGGGCGGCGGCCAGGCGGCGCCGGTTCTCCATGACCCGGGCCGGGTCGTCGCCGACGGACAGGCTCAGGTTGAGCGTGGCGTACGGCCCGGACGACACGCCGCCGTCGCGGGCGGTGACCGCCGCGTCGGCCCCGGACGCCTCCAGCGCGGGCCAGGTCAGCAGGCGCAAGGCCCCGGCCATACGGATCTGGGCGGGGTTCGCCGGGCCGGCTGCGCCGACGGGGTTCGCCGGGCCCGCTGTGCCGGCGGGGTTCGCCGGGCCGGCTGGGCCGCCGGGGCCGGCGCTGGCCGGGAGCGGCTGGGCGTGGGCGGTCATCGGGTGCGATCTTAGCGGCTTCGACGCGGAGCCCGGTTCGCAGCGCGAGGGCGCGAGAACTCGATTTAACTGCCCCTTACCCGGACGCGGCCGCGGATTCGGCGGCGCGGAGGGTGCGCAGGAGGTTGCCGCCGGCCAGGGCGGCGCAGTCGGCCTCGGTCCAGCCGCGGGCCAGGAGCTCGGCGAACAGCGC
>Ga0210388_10005190_pt1 | contig 10176 bp, 7 predicted proteins | sample IncBWC19OmetaG_FD_155485 | JGI IMG/M metagenome (GOLD analysis project Ga0210388, IMG submission 155485) | Forest soil microbial communities from Barre Woods Harvard Forest LTER site, Petersham, Massachusetts, United States - Inc-BW-C-19-O ...
GGCTCCGTTTTCAGCTCCAGAATTTTGTTCAGCGCCATGGGCGGCAGACTGGTGTACGCGTCGCGCACAGTGAACGGTCCCTTGAATTGCAGAATCACGGTGCTCGGCAATTTACCCGGCTTCCGTTCTACATTGAACGGCGAGCTATTCCACGTCTGCCACGAAAAAGTCCCCATCACGAGCTCCTCGTCACTCGGATTCTCCTCGAATCCGGCAGTGATTTGCAAGGGCAATCCATGAATTGCAATGAAAATGCGCGTCCGGGCGCCCCTCCCGAGTCGCCCGCCGCGCGCGGATCTAAATGCAAGAAGCTGGGACCTAGAGGCTAGAAGCCAGCAACTGCTTCTATTCCATCCACAGGGCGCTGGTAATAATCCGCGGGTAGTAGCGGCTGGCCTTGCCCTCACCAGACACAATCTGGTCGCAGCACGCCCAGTACGAGCTGCCCTCAGTCTGCCACTTCACATGCGCGGCGTCGGCCAGACGAAACACCTCCGCAACCTTCGGGTCCTCATCAAGATGAAACACTCTCCGCGTCACGTGCATGAAGATCGAAATCTTGCTCATCCACGAGTTGTTGCTCGTCGACGATAGCTTGATGCCGCCATCGGCAAACAAATTTCTCCTCTCCGGATCAAGCAGCAGCTTCCGCGTGTGCTCCTTGAGCGCGTCATACATGCGCTTCTCCTCCGCGCTCGCGAACACTTGCTCCAGCGTGCCGCCTGCGAAACCCGTCTTCACAAAGTAAAGCGGGTACGCGCACCCCTCCACCGCTGGCAAAATCCGCGACGCGTATCCCGGATTCGCCTTCTCAAAGATCGCCGGCAGCACTCCATCCACCGCCTGGTCCGCAACCACGCCGGCCACTTTCACCGCCAAATCCATAGCTCGCTTCTCGTCCGCCGCCGCGCCCAGCTCGCGGAACAGCAACGCCAGCGCGCGGTAACTCGCCCAGCTCTTCACCGCGATGTACACGTTATTGCGCGTCTGTGCCAGGGAGTGGTCAAGCGAATCGTACGTCGTAATCTCCTGCCCGCCCGCCGTCCGCGTGCTGTCATACTGCGCAAACCCCACGTCACCGCCGCGGTTGATCATGCTCTGCAGGCACGCCTCGACGACGGCCTTATTCCGCTTCAACCACTCCACGTCGCGCGTCTTTGCAACGTAGCAAACGGACACCAGAATCCAGTTGCAAAGCTGCTCCTGCGTCATGTAGCTGAAGCATCCCGTCAGATTCGCCAGCTCGTAGCTGCTCCTGCCCTTCGGGGAAAAACTATTGTGCGCGCCCATATCGTGGCAAAAGCTCAGCCCGCCCGGCTTGGTGTCATACGGCCGCGTCAGTTGCGCCTCATCCGGAGCCGGCGGCGCCTGCGACGGATCGGCCTGCCCCAGTGGCGCTGCCATCTTGACCTCCGTCTTGTACACCTTCACTTCGTCTGTGTAGCTATACCGGCGCACAAACTCGTCCAGCAAATTCCGCACCAGCCACGGATTGTGCTCGAGCTCCCAGAACACATGATCCACCGCAAGGTCGAGCGTGTTCATCATGCAGTACTCGCCCTCATTCACCACCCACAGCGGCTGCGCGTCCACATCCAGCAGCTGCGTGCTCCCGTAGTAGCTATGCGTCGCGTGCGAAATAATGAACCGCTGATCGTCCGACAGCTTTGCCGCGTCCAGCTTCGCGTCCAGCGCCTCAGCCCGCGCCTCCATCTCGTCGGCGCCGTCCAGCGCCGTCTTCAACACATCGCCCAGCCCCTTGTAATACCGCGCGTACAAATACTTTCCATCCAGCCCGTTGGTCTGCGCGCCCTCCAGGTATGATCCCAGCGCAATTGTCAGCCCGTATTTTTTCCCTGCCGGCACTTCAAATCCGAATCCCGGGCACGAACCCAGCAGGTGCACCGGGTTATACCGCTCGCGAACCCCATCGCTCGCTGACCACCGCATGAACACAAACGGCTCCGTATCTGCCGCCGTCTTTTTTCCTGTCGTCCAATCCCACAGCTCCGCCGCTGCGCCCGCCTCGCGCCTGAATGCAAATCCCAGCCGCCCCGCTCCCAGGCCGTCTTCCAGAATCCGCTCGCCCGGCCGCGCATGATTCAGCGCGAACATTGCCGTCCTGGTCTCCGTGCCTTTCGTGTTGTCCAGCACCAGCCGCGCCACCACCGCCGGCAGCAGCCCCTCGCGCATCCGCTCCACGCTGTCGGTGGCAGGGTCCGGAATCGATCCGAATGGCGAGTAAACCGAAAACGTCAACCCATCCGCGCGCCACTCGTCGGTCGCCCAGCCGTAGGATCGCGCGATTTCGTCCGTCGCAAAAGGCTCCGCATCCGGCTTCACGTTCTGCTCAGACGGCCCGGCCTGCTCCACCAGGAACGCATCCGCCGCGCGGTTCACCGCTCCCACATAAAACGGCAAACACTTCAGTGTCGCGCCCGAGTACCGATCCCCATCCTTGAACCCGACAAAGACCTCCTGGTCGCCCGGCTGCCCGATCTGCAGCCCAATGCCGCCGCGAGTCCCGAAGTTGCCGCAGGTAAAGCTCATGAATGCGCCCATGGGCGAGTGCTGCACGTTAAAGCTTTTTTGGTATTGAATGGGTCCGCGTTTCGTCACAGTTGTCCTCGGGTAAAGCGATTTGCACGCCAACCCACAAATACTAACCCATCGCCATAACAACTCGCCGGGTACTAATCATTAACCGATGTTTTTATGGAACCCACCTGTCCCGGGCTTCGTACTCACTCCCCATGAGCACATCTCCGCCCAACGCAGCCTCCACCAATGCTGCGCTCCTGGCAGAATCCGGCCGGCCCACTGCAACTACCCGCGCCACATGGCTCGGCCTCTGCATCGCCTTGTTTTCGCTCATCGCCGTTTCGCAGCTCTTCCATTTCGTTGCGCCACATCCCGGCGTCGCTCTCACCCTGGCCCGCGAAGCCGCGATGTTTGCCTGCGCAGGTCTGCTGTTGTGGATCGTTCGTCGGCGCGAACGCCTGCCGCTAACCTCCATCGGCATTGGCACATCTCCCCTCTGGAAATCGCTCGCCTGGGGAGTTGTCATGGCCGTCGCCTGCGTCATCCCTGCCGCGCTCATTGCCAAATATGGCGGCTACGCCCACAGCGCGGCCTCTCACATCTTCGACAAACTCCCAGTCTGGCTGATCTTTCTCGTCGTCGTTCGCGCCGGAGTCGTCGAAGAATTCTTCTATCGCGCCTATTCAATCGATCGGCTCAAGCGCCTCGGTTTCGGCCGCATCGCGGCGTCCCTCATCCCGCTCGCCGTCTTCGCCGCGGCTCATTCCTCGGGGGGCCTCGTCAACTCCCTCATGGCGCTCGTCCTCGGCACAGTTTTCACGGCGTTCTATCTCTGGCGCCGCGATTTAGTTTCCAACATCTTCGGCCACTTCCTCATCGACTTCATCGCCAACGTCATCCCCGCGTTGCTCGCCTGATGCGGCCCGCCGATGGCCTTGGCGAAACCAACCCAACGGAACGTCTAATTCAAACCGACGAGAGACCGAGCTCGGCGAGATAAGATCTCACAGTTTCTACGCAATTTCGGTCGACCGCGACAGCGACGTATCCATCAGGCCGCACCAGATAGAGCGCACTGCGCCGCAATCCCGATCGCTTCATCTCAGCGCGCCAAGGAAACACGTGCAGCGGCAATTTCTGTTCGAGGCTGAAGGCTCGCACCTCCGGCGCCGCTTCACCATACACATGCAATTGCCAGTCGAGCGATTTCAACGGCGCGAAGTTGTCTTTGCTCTCGCCGCCCAGACTCGTCGCGTCGGCGTCTGCCTTCACCCACGGCAGACGATCTCCCGCATGAACCGCGCCAACGCGTCCCCGGCTCAGACTGCTCGCGCGGTAATTGACGTTCACCTGCGAGACGGTGCGAAACAATAATCGCCGCAACACCCGTGATGAAAACAGCAGCGGAACAAGAACCGGAACCACGCGTAGCCGAATCATCCGCGCAAGCGCGCCCGAACTTGTCACCGTGGTAAATGCCCGATCCGTCGTGGCCACCAGGCGCCGCGCGAATGCGATGCGTTCGGGTTCATAAGTATCCAGCAGCGACACTCTGGCCCGCCTGCGAAGCACCGCCGCCAGCTTCCATGCCAGGTTCACCGCGTCGCCGATGCCCGTATTCATTCCCTGTCCGCCGACCGGGCTGTGAATGTGCGCCGCATCCCCCAGCAAAAAACTGCGGCCTTTGCGAAACCGATCCGCGACACGATGATGCACGCGGTAGGTAGAAAACCAGTTCACACGCTGCACTTCTGTCCGCAGGCTTTCGACGACTCCTTTGTTGACGCTCTCCCACGAAAGCTCTTCGTCCTTTCGCGGATTATCCTTCACTGTCCCGATGAATCGCGCCCGCCCCTCGCTTTTCAACGGGAACACAACCAGGAAATCGGATCGTTCGAGAGCGATATTCAGATCGCCATTCACCGCCTGCCCGGTTGCCTGCACATCGGCGACGTAGAACAAATGCTCATAGGTCCCGCCAGGAAATCCAATGCCAAGATGTTCCCGCGTCGTCGAGCGCGCGCCGTCACACCCTGCAAGATATTCAACCGTGCAGGTCTCTTCTCTGCCGTCTGGTTTTCTCAGCTTTACCTGCACGCGATCGCCAGTCTCTTCAAAGCTGATAACCTCCGTCTCCCGTTCTACCGTCACTCTTAGTTCCGACAGGCGCTCGATCAGCAGGCGCTCGTGTTCATCCTGGGGGTAAATCAGCGGGTAGGGGTATGGACTGACCTCAGAGCCCATGCCATCAAAGCTGATGCGCGCCGCCCGCTGGCCACCAACCCACATATTCGCCTCAGTCGCCCATCGACCCTGCTCAACCACCTTGTCCGCGAAACCAAGCTGACCGTAAAACTCCAGGGTTCGCGCCTGAACAGCCAGCGCGCGAGACGTTGTGCCCGGCTGGCTGGTCTTGTCCACGATTCTTACCCGAACGCCGAGCCGGGTCAGCCAAAGTGCCAGTACCAGCCCGGTAGGGCCAGCGCCGGAAATCAGTACCTCCATTTCGTCTAAGTGCACCGTGGGTGCCATGTACGAATCCTCGAACCGCAATTTCCTGTCCCGGTTTCTTGTTTCAATCTCCCCTGTCACTCTATATCTACGCCGTATGACAGCGTTAGGTTACAAAAGGCGCCTGACCTCGGTCATCGGGTCGGGTTTGGCGTGGATAGTCAACGAGTACATCACGCGCAAACCACAGGGCTGAAGTAGCTCACCGGATGCTCGACGTTCCAGCGATCCCGCGTCGAATCAACAAGATGAATTCGTAACACTTCGAGGCGGATCAAAATTACCAAACTCGCCAACCCGCAGTGAGCAAAAGAGAACTGACCTCTTCCTCGATTATTGAGATTCTCTAATCAATCTCGTCTGGGAAGGTTCCGCGAACTCGTGAATTCTAGGCAAGCAGCTCGAGGTTGTTCGTGCCGAGGTAAGGCCGATGGAAAAAAACCCGAGAAAGACAGTTCTTCTGATTGAGAATGACGCCGAACAGACCCGCATAATTAGAGCGATGTTCGACAACCAAAGCTCACACTCCTTCAATTTGACCCACGCCGAGTCTTTGGCAGGCGCCGAGACGTATCTCTCAGGGCATCAAGTTGATGTTGTCGTGCTGGACTTGACATCGACCCATCCCGACCCACTGGAGGCGGTCAGTCGCACACGCGTCGCTGCGCCCCACGTATCCATTGTGTTGCTGTCCAGCTTGGAGGACGAGCCAAAAGCAATTCAAGCCATTCACGAGGGCGCGCAAGACTATCTCATCAAGGGCCAGATTGAACCGCGCAGATTCATGCGCGCTCTGGGCATTGCCGTTGAGCGCAAGACGAACGAAGAGGTCCTTTTCAATGAAAAGGAACGCGCTCAGGCCACGCTCAATTGCATCGCCGATGCTGTGGTCTGCACCGACATGTCAGGAAACATCACCTTCTTCAATCCTGTTGCCAGCAACATGGTGGGCTGGCCGCTGAAGGAGACCGTCGGTCGCCACCTGACTGACGTCTTCCGGATCGTGGACGCCACCACTCGCAAGACGATCCTGGATCCGATGGCGAAGGCCGCATCGGAAAATCTGACGGGGAATCTGCCGTTGAACAGTGTACTTATCCACCGCGACGGCCATGAAGTCTTCATCGAAGATTCCGTTGCCCCCATCCACGACCGCGACGAGAAAGTCACCGGAGCAGTGATCGTTTTTCGCGACGTAAGTGCGGCGCGAGCGCAGTCGGAGCAGATGGCTCATTTGGCCGAACATGATTCTCTTACCGGCTTGCCCAATCGATTGCTTTTTGGCGATCGGGTTGGTCAGGCAATCTCACTCGCTCGGCGACACGGAGGCCAGGCTGCTGTCCTGTTCTTGGATTTAGATGGCTTCAAACAGGTTAACGACTCCCTCGGACACACGGCCGGCGACAAGCTTCTTCAATCTGTCGCAAAGTGCCTGCTGGCCAGTGTGCGCGACCCTGATACGGTCAGCCGGTACGGAGGCGACGAGTTCGCAATACTGCTGCAGGATATAAACCGGCCTGAAAATGCTGCCGTAACGGCAAGGAGAATCCTGAGCGCGCTGGGTGAGGTTCATTCCGTCGACGGTCACCAGCTTCACGTCACCGCAAGCATCGGCGTGAGCATTTATCCCGACGACGGTTTCGACGCGGAGACACTCATCGCGAATGCAGACACTGCAATGTATTGGGCCAAGAAGAACGGGTGTGAGTGCTGTCAGTTTTACAGTCCCGAGTTGAACATCTGCGCACTTGAGAGCCAGTTCACCAGGAACGATCTGCGGCTTGCGATGGAACGCAGCGAGTTGACGCTACACTACCAGCCTAAAGTCAATCTGAAAACCGGAGCCATCATCGGGGCTGAGGCGCTATCGCGCTGGAACCACCCCACGCGCGGAACGATTCCTCCGGGACAGTTCATTCCCGTCGCAGAGGAATCCGGCCTGATTTTGCCAATCGGCGCCTGGGTCTTCGATGAAGCATGCAAGCAAGCCCGGGCTTGGTCGGCAGCGGGTCTGCCCGCAAAGACGGTGGCCGTCAACATCTCGGGAGTGCAGTTTCAGACCGAGGATTTTCTCGATGGGCTTTCTGCTGCGTTCAACAGGAACGGGCTGGATCCCGAGGTTATGGAGCTAGACGTGCCCGAGAGCGTTCTGATGCACGACCCCGAGCGTTCAGTTCTCATCCTCAAATCCCTTCGGGACAGGGGCGTCCATGTGTCGGTCGATAATTTCGGCACTGGCAACTCCAGCTTGACCAACTTGCAGGAATTACCCGTCAATGCCATCAAGATCGACCGGTCGTTTGTCCGCCAGATCACCACGGTTCCTGGGGGAACGGCCGCCGTCGAAGCATTCATAGGCATGGCTCGGAGCCTCGATCTCCGGGTCATTGCTCAGGGAGTCGAAACAGCAGAAGATCTCGAGTTTCTTTGGGAACACGATTGCGACGAAGCCCAGGGGAACTTTTTCGGCCGGCCCGTCCCACCCGATCAGTTGACCAAACTGCTCCGGCCGCACTGAGCCTGCGCGATGTGCCAGCCGCGTAGAAAGAAGTGGAGATGTCGGCAATAATTTGCAGGGCCAACCAACGCTCAAACTAACTGCGTTGCTTTATCCTCGAGCTCGCGGCTCTCCATCCGGCCCAGCAAGAAGCGGAGGGTCTCACCTTGATCCTGAGCCTCATCGCAACGATGACCAATGGCGACCTTCTCCGCGACGGTCAAGGCTACGTTAAACAAATCCTTTGAGAGAGTCTCAAGGACTTTTATGCACATTGCTAATTGCCCTTTGTACGTCTTTACTCTGAGTCCTCGGATAGCTGATTCCAGGCTCAATTCAGTTGCGCGCGAAGCCCGGAAGTCTTCTCGGGTCCATCTCCGCCCTTGCAAGATCATAGATGCGGGCATAACACGGAGCATACGCTCAAAAGGATGGCCTGAATCACCTAAGAAACGCCGCGTTGTCTCGCAGCATGACCAAGGTCACAGCAGACCGCTCTGACCCCGGATAAGGCATCGAGCTAAATCCTCCCCTCGTTGTCTCCGTTCCGATTTCTCTGTCAACCCCCTCGCCGCCCAATTCCACGTTAACTACCTGAATATAAATAGGTTATATTTTCGCCGAGTTTGCCGGTTATTTCTGTCATTTCGCTAAACTTGTTCTTAGTTGGGTGGCTTGTATCTCCCTCTGAGAGTGGTGGACGGTTCCGAGAGGCGCTGGCCGGGGATTCCGGCGTCCCTTAAATCGTCCATCGCTTTTTCGACCCGCCCATCTTTTTGAGCTGCCAACGCTCGCTTCACACGCGCCTGCTCCGGATCAATCGGTTCCGCATTCCGAAATATTGCTAAGTCAGTACAGTTGTGCCCCGCCGCCGCACGCCGCCCGTTCTTCGACACCATCTTCGTCGCGCCGTAAAATGTGGGGTGGGACCCCGTTTACGAAAGCGAAGGCGCCGAAGTGAAGGCCGGAAAAAAGAAAACCGTCAAAACAATCGCCCGATCTGAACGGGCCGCACAGGCAGGCTCAACCGCGCAAACCGGTCAAGCCGCTAGAACGGGCCGAACCGCAAGCAAGCCGGCAGCCCGGCGCGACGCGGCCAATATTCTCTTTTCTTCCCCCGAAGCGGAAGAAATCAAAAAAGAAATCTGCGCCGCAGGCCGCAAGCTCTGGATGCGCCAGTATGTCGACGGCAACGGCGGCAATATTTCCTATCGCATCGGCCCCAACGCAGTTCTCTGCACTCCCTCGCTGGTCAGTAAATACGATCTCACCCCCGCCGACATTTGCCTCACCGACATCAACGGCAAGCAGATTGCCGGCAGCAAGACTCGGTCGAGCGAACTGCTGCTCCATCTCGAGATATACAAAGCCGTGCCGCAGGCGAAGGCGGTTGTGCACTGCCATCCGCCTCACGCCACGGCCTACGCGATTACCGGCTGCCTGCCGCCCAGCCTCATCATTCCGGAGTTTGAGGTCATCGTGGGCAAGGTCGCGGTCGCGCCCTACGAAACGCCGGGCACAATGGCGTTCGCTGAAACGGTTCTTCCCTACGTGAAGAATCACAACACCGTCCTGTTGGCCAATCACGGCATCGTCTGCTGGGCTGACACGGTGACGCGCGCCGAGTGGTGCGCCGAAGTACTCGATACCTACTGCTGGATTCTGATGCTCGCCGCGCAGTTGGGCGCGCCCATCCTGCGCATCTCAGAGCAGCATGGAGCCGATCTCCGAGCCTTGAGAAAAAAGCTCGGCCTGCCGGAATTCCCACTCGACATGCCGCCGCTGAGCGAAGCTCATCTTGAAACGCAAAGCCCCATCGCACTCAAACAGACGCCATCGGACGGCAGCAGCGACAACGGCGGCGGCGTGAATAGCGCCCGCGGCCCGAATATCGAAACACAGCTGCTGATCAAAGCACTAACCGAGTCGGTGATGGCAGCGATTGCCGAGAAATATACGCTTGTCCCGCGCAAATGATGGCCCGCATTTTCCAGTTCAGCTTCTTGCTCAGCCGGTGAGGGAGCTCCGATGCAGATCGATTCCGACGACGTGCTCCTCGTCATCGACGTGCAGAATGATTTTTGCCCCGGCGGCGCGCTCGCCGTTCCCTACGGCGACGAAGTAATCGCTCCGATTCATCGCATTGCGCCACGATTTCAGCACATTGTTCTCACACAGGACTGGCACCCACAGAATCATTCCTCATTCGCCGCATCTCATCCGGGCAAGCAGCCTTACGATTCCATCGAACTCGCCAACGGCACACAGACACTCTGGCCTCCCCATTGCGTGCGGGGCACGCGCGGCGCGGATTTCCATCCCTCGCTCGATCTTCCGCAAGCCGAACTGATCCTGCGCAAAGGCTTCCGTCCGAATATAGATTCCTATTCGGCATTTCTTGAAAACGACCGCGCGACGCCCACCGGGCTGGCCGGCTATCTGCGAGAGCGCGGCTTCGCGCGGGTCTTTCTCGCCGGCCTCGCTTACGACTACTGCGTCGGCTACTCCGCCCTCGACGCGCGGCGACTCGGCTTCTCTGCATTCGTCCTGCGCGATGCCTGCCGCGCTATCGACCTCAACGGCTCCGTCGCCACAATGAACGCCGAGTTCGCCAAAGCCGGAGTAAC
>Ga0210388_10005191_pt1 | contig 10174 bp, 8 predicted proteins | sample IncBWC19OmetaG_FD_155485 | JGI IMG/M metagenome (GOLD analysis project Ga0210388, IMG submission 155485) | Forest soil microbial communities from Barre Woods Harvard Forest LTER site, Petersham, Massachusetts, United States - Inc-BW-C-19-O ...
GCCGGTCTGGATGACGTTCTGGACATCCGTCATGTTGATCCCGTAGCGCGCTGCCTTTTCGTGATCGAGCTTGATTTCGATCTGCGGAATCGGCGGCTCCTGGAAGAGGGAGGCGCTGGAGGTGCCTGGAATCGAATACAGGACGGCGACGATCTGGCGCCCGACATCCCGCAGCATCGGCAGGTCATCCCCGTAGATCTTGATCACCAGCGGGCTGTGCGCCCCGCCGATCAGATCGTTCACACCGTCGATGATCGGCTGGCTGATGCCGATATCGTAGCCCGGCAGGTCTTTCGCAAGGTTGGTGGACAGCTTGTCGACGAAGGCTTTTTTGCTTTCACCGCCCGGCCAGGTGTCATAAGGCTTCAAGCCCACCGGGGCCTCGATGTGCGACATGGTCCAGGGGTCGGTGCCATCGTCGTTGCGGCCGACCTGGGTCACCATGAAGGAGACCTCCGGGTACTTCAGGACCGCACGGCGCAGGTCGCTTGCCATGTCGCTGGCTTGATCCAGGGACAGGCCGGTCGGCATCTGCACCTGCAGCCACAGCGAGCCCTCGTCGAGGTCGGGTAGAAATTCCCGGCCCACGGTGCCCCCGAGCGCGATGACGGCGAGCAGGGCGAATAGGGTGACGCCGTAGATGATCCGCGGCTGCTCCATGCACGCGGCCAGCGCTCGCTCATACCCATGCGTCAGTCGCTCCAGCCAGCGATTGTGATACACGTGGCCGGGCTTGCGGAAAGCGTAGAAGGCCAGGCCGGGCACCAGGGCCAAAGTAGTTAACAGCGCGCCGAACAGCGCATAAGCCATGGTATACGCCATGGGTGTAAACAGTTTCGCCTCCGCGCGCTCGAAGGAAAAGAGCGGCAGGTAAGTCGTGATGATGATGAGGCTCGCGAAGAAGATAGGGCGCGTGACCTGTACGGCCGCGGCCTTCACTTCGCTCTCGCTCAACTCCTCGTCAGGCGTAGCCTCACGCCGGCGCAGGATGGCCTCGGTCACGACGATCGCCCCGTCGACCAGTATCCCGAAATCGATGGCTCCCAATGACAACAGGTTGGCCGAGACCTTCGTGACATTCAGAAATACGAACACCGACACCAGGGCCATGGGAATGGAGACTGCGACCACGAAGGCGCTGCGCGGGCTGCCCAGGAAAATAATCAACACCAGGAACACCAGGCCGATACCTTCGGCGATGGTGCGGCCGACTTTGCTCACCGTCGAGTGAACCAGGTCGTCGCGATCGATGTAGGGTACGATCTGCACGTCCTGCTTGGCGAGTTGTCGGTTGAGCTCGGCCACCTTCGCGTGAATACCTGCAAGCGTCCGCGAGGGATTCTGGTACTTGAGCATCAGGACGATGCCCTCGATCGTGTCCGGATTGGCATCCTTGCCGACAATGCCCTCGCGCTCCTGGTGGCTGAGCGTGGTGCGGCCCAGGTCGCGCACCAGCACCGGGGTGCCGTTCACCTGGGTCACGACGATCGAGCCGATCTCCTCGAGGTTGTGGATCAAGCCCACGCCGCGGATCACGTAGCTCTGGTCGCCGCGCGAGACGCGGCCGCCGCCCGCGTTGGTGTTGTTATTGTTGATCGCGTTGATGACGTCGGTGATGCCGAGGCCGTAGTGCACGAGCTGCTTCGGATCCAGATCGAGCTGGTATTCGGTGGTGAAGCCGCCGAAGTTCGTATCATCGACCACGCCAGGCACCGACTTCAGCGCCGGGATGACCTTCCAGCGCTGAATCTCCGACAGCTCCTGCAGGTTGCGGGTGTCGGACTGGAGCGTGTAGCGGAAAATCTCGCCGCCGGGGCCTGCCACCGGATCGAGCGAGGGCGCGGCACCGGGTGGGAGTGTCGTCTGGTTGATGCGCTCGAGCAGGCGTTGGCGTACCCAGTAATCCTCGTAGCCGTCCCGGAACAACACCGTGATCAGGGACAGCCCGAATGTGCTGGAGGAGCGCATCAGGAAGAGTCCCGGTGTGCCGTTGATCTGGCGCTCCAGCGGTACGGTGATGAGCTGCTCGACTTCCTCCGCTGCGAGCCCGGGCACTTGGGTCGTGACCTGTGCCGCGACGTCGCCGAGCTCGGGGTACGCCTCGACCGAGAGGGTTTCCCAGGCGTAGACCCCAAACCCCAGCAGCAACGCGGCCAGGATGATCACCGCCACCCGGCGGCGGAGGCAGATGCCGACGAGTTGGTCAATCATTGAGAAGGATTCCGCCCTTGACCACGACCTGCTCGCCGTCCTTCACGCCGGAACCGAGCGCCACCGTCGGGCCTTCCTCGAGTTGCGCATCGACGGTGCGGCGCTCGAATGTCCAGGGCTCGGTCGCCACGAACACCGTGGTCCGGTCGTTATTCATGAGCAGGGCGGAAGTGGGCACGATCACGCGCGACTGTTTCGGCCCCACGAGCGTGACGGTTGCGAACATGTTGGGCTTCAGGCTCACGTCGGCGTTCGCAAATGCGATGCGCAGCTTGTCGCGCCGTGAGTCGGGCTCGATGATGTCACTGACGAACAACACCTTCCCGTGGAGCACCTTACCCGGGTACGCGGACAGGGAGACCTCGGCGTCCTGGTCCTTCGCCACCACGGCGACGTCTTTTTCCGGAACCAACGCGGTGACCCAGACAGTGCTGAGGTCGGCGACCGTCATGATCGGCTGTGTCGGATCGTTGATCATATTGCCGCGCGCGATCGCGAGCGTGGTGACACTTCCGGACACCGGGGCCAACACCGACAGTAGCGTGGAGTGTTGTTGCCTTTCGGCGGGTACGCCAAGGGTCTTCAGGCGCGCCTGCGTCCGGGCATGTTCGGCGGAGGCCTGGGCGTTGTCGCTGCGCGCCTGGTCGAGATCCCGGGTCGAGGCCGTGCCGAGCTTGAATTGCTCCTCCTGGCGGGTGAGGTTCTTTTGAGTGAGCTGGAAGGTGTCGGCCGCCTTGTCGTAGTCGTCATACGCCTGTCCCAGGTCGGGCGAGTCGATCACCGCCAACACCTGTCCCTGGCGGACGCGGTCTCCGAGAGCCACTTTGATCTCGAGCACACGGCCGCCGAGCGGTGTCAGGACGGCGGCGGTGCGCGCCGGGTCAGATTCCACAACCGCGGGTAATACGAGCTTCGCGCTCACGTCTTCGGCGTGCGCGGGTGTGACAGTGAGGCGCTTGCGCAAGGGCGAGCTCTCGGGAATGACGATCTTGTCCCCCTGGCGCGTCAGCATGGCGGGCCCGGTGTCCGTCGCAGGGCCGTTGCCGAGGAGCCCGAAGCCATGCGTGAGGAATACCGCTACCAGCGCTAAGCCGAGCAGGACGCCGCCCCACAGAAAAGAGCGGCCCAAAGCGTTTGGGGCATGGTCGTGGATCTGCATGACAATCCTGTTACAGGCTCGTGCGCCCGATGGTGTACAACTCGCCGCCTATTTTCATACATTGGCGTAAGGCGAGGGTACATTCAAAACTCGGGCGCGCGCACCTCCAGCGACTCACTTTCATCCCGGGTCGCGGACCTGCAGCAATGGGAAAGGCGGTTGAAAGCATTGCGCCGGCACGGCGGCCTGGCGCATACATCTCGATCCGCGGCTAGCCGGTACCCTCGATCACGCTGCCGTCCTTGGTGCGGAATTCGTTCGGATGCTCGTCCGTGATGGGGTGCTTGGCCGCGAGCGCCTCGTCGACCTCGATCCCCCAGCCGGGCTTCTCGCTGATCCAGGCGTAGCCGTCCTTGATCTGCAGGGCGCCGTGGAAGATATCCTCGACCAGCGGCGAGTAGTCGATGTGCTCGTGAATCCCGAAATTCTCGTTCGTGAGGTCGAGCGTGAGGTTGGTCATGCTGCCGACCGGGGAGTTGGGAGCCCCGTGCCAGGCGAACTTCACCTCGTAGTTATCGGCGAAGGCGGCGATCTTGCGGGCGGCGGTGAAGCCGCCGATGTGCGAGACGTGATGGCGGATGTAGTCGATCTGCCGCTCCTCCACGAGCGGCTGCCATTCGTGCGGATTGTTCCAGAGCTCGCCGATGGCCAGCGGGGTGCTGCATTGCTGCCGCAGGATCTTGTAGTGGCCTGCCTCTTCGGGTGAGAAGAGGTCCTCACAATAGAACAGCCTGAAAGGCTCGACGTCCTTGCCGAACTGCAGGCCCCGGATGGGGTCCAGGAGTGAGTGCACATCGACACCCAGCCCGATCTCCGGCGGCATCTCCTTGCGGAAGGTCTCGAACGCCGCCAGAACTTTCCGGGTCAGCTTATCGCGATCGAAGGCGACCGAGCCGTCCGCGAACTTCGGCTGTCCATACAGGTTGTTGACCGTGCTGTCGCGTTGGAACATGGCGACCAACAGGTTGTGGCAGCCCTTTTCGACCAACTGCATCGAATTCTCGACGAGTTGTTTACCCGGGTCCTGCGACCCCATGTTCACGTGCAGGTAGACGTCGGCGGCCTCGCGGCACTTACCGCCGACGAGCTGGTACACCGGCATGCCGGCCTGGCGGCCCTTGATGTCCCAGAGCGCATCGCACACGCCGCCGATGGCGCAATTCAGGACGGTGTCGTTTTTGTAGTAGGAGCTCATGTAGCACAACTGCCAGATCTGCTCGATCCGGTCGGTGGTGCGGCCGACCACCAGGGGCTTCAGGTACTCGGTGACCGCAGCGGCCACGAGTTTGGCGCGTCCGCCCGGGAAGGTGGCCGTTGCGCACCCGTAACCGTAGAGGCCGGCCTGGTCGGTGGTGACTTTCACGACCGTCGAGTCGTTGATCCCGTTGCTGCCGACCTGGATGACGCTCACATCCTTGATGCGGGGTGCGGGCATGCCGCGGGTCGCGCGCTCGAAGGCCTCTTGCGTTTGGCTCTCTTTCGGGGTCGGCGCGGCGGCGTAAGCGAGCGGACCGGCAAAGAGACGGGCCAACGCCGCCCCTCCGCCTAACATCGCCCATTTCAGCAGGGTGCGGCGGTCTGTCGTGTGGCGGTCTCGTGTACGGGTCATACTTTGTCTCGCCGGTGATGAGCCGCGCGCATCGTATGCCCGCTGTTCAGTGCGACACAATCGAAGCCGGCCGCGATGTCCGAAATTGGCGCGGCGGCGGGGGATCAGGCCGCGACAGCCGGCGGGGATACCGTAGCTTTCGCCGCGACCCGGTCGGTTAACTGCCGCATCCACTCCGCGATTTTCGCGGCGTCGCAGCCCATCTCCGTGAGGACCGCTGCGGCCGTGTGCGATCCGTGAGGGTCGCCCCGCTCGACGATCGCCTTGACGCCGATACTGTGAAATTTCTCCGCCTGCGTCTCATCGGCCGCGGCCGCAATGCGTTTGAGATGAGGGTACTGGGCGGCAGCCAACGGGCTGTTATCGCTGACCACTTCAAACCGGGGTGCGGTGAGCACACTGATCTGGCGGCTCTGCATCTCGATCGACTGCCACATTCTGATGTCGCCGGCGTCGCCGAACGAGGCGCTGTAGCCGTCCGCGATCGCTTCGCGGAGGCGGCGTTGGTCGAGCTCGATTCCAACATAACCGATCTCGAATCCGATCAACGCGTCCGCGACCGTGCGGCCGATTCTTCCCATGCCGACGATAACCACCGGAGCGGTGGTGGCCCGTGGAATGAGCTCCGGGTCGACTGCTTTTTGCTGCCGGCGGCGCATGCTGCCGGCGAGAGCGCGTCCGGCTTCCGCGAGATTCGGCGTCGCGGCCATGCTGAGCGCCACCGCCGCCACTAGTACGGAGGCGCGCGATTCGCCGACGAGGGCCCGTACCGCCGGGAGGCTGAGGATGACGAACGCGAATTCCGAGCCCTGCGAAAGCAGAAATCCGAGTTGAGTGGATCCCGGCACCGACCAACGGAACACCAGGCTCGCCGCGATGTTGGTCATGACCTTGACCGCCACGAAGAGCGCTGCGACCCCCACGACGGCATACCAGGATTGGGCGATGACAGGGACGTCCAGGGAAAATCCAACGTAGATGAAGAAGAAGCCCAGCAGCAGGCCTCGGAACGGGGCGATCTCCGATTGAACGACCACCCGGTAGGGCGTCTCGGCCAGTGTCAGGCCGCCCAGAAACGCGCCCAGGGTCAGTGACAGTCCGATCTGGCCTGTTGCCCAACCCGCCGCCAGAGCGATAACCAACGCCGTCGCGGTGAATACCTCCTCGTTACCCGTCGCGGCAACCAGGGCCAGCAAGGGGCGTATGACGAGCCGAGCGATCACTACGGTGGCACCGAAAGCCGCCACGGCTTTTGCCAGCGCAAGAGTGGTCACGAGCGCGAGTCCGGCAGTGCTGTTGAGGGAGCCGACGACGATCAGCAGGAAGATCGCCGCGACATCCTGGAAAACGAGGATGGCGGTCGCGGTCTGGCCCACGGGGCAACTCTGTTGATGCCGTTCGGCGATGAGCCGGGCCACCACCGCGGTCGAGGACATCGAGAGCACGGCTCCCACCAGGAACGCGGGGAGGGGGCTGAGCCCGAACAGCAACCCCACGAGCCCCAGAACGAAGGTCGCTATGAGGACCTGCACCGGTCCGAAGGCGAAGATGTCGCCGGCCCGTTGGCGCATATGCTTGAGCGAGAAGTGCAGTCCCACGTCGAACAGCAGGAACACCACGCCCAACTCCGCAAGGATCGAGATCGTGGCTTCCTCGAACACCATGCGGACGCCCACGACCTTCAGGCCGATGCCGAGGGCGATGTAGCCGACGATGGGACTCAAGCCCAGGGCGCGGCTGCCGATTGCAGTTGCGATCCCGAGGGCGAGCAGAACGACGACCGGCACGAGCGCGGCCAGGATGGGCATGTCTGTCATGTGAGGGTCTAAGTAGAGCGCTTGCCACGCAACGCCGACAATAACACCACCGCGTGATTGATCTGCGGGTCGTGTGCTCCGTAGAGGAGCGTTACGAGCTGGCCTTTGCCGAGCTTGCGCAGCTCGGGGAGTGCCGGGTTGGTGCGCAGTTCCGTGGTATAGCGGCGCCTGAACTCAGCGAAGCGTTCCGGCTTGTGGGAGAACCACAGGCGCAGGGGCGGGCTCGGCGAGACGTCCTTCATCCAGGACGCCAGGTGCGCGTCCGTCTTTTTCAGGCCCCGCGGCCAGAGACGATCGACCAGGACGCGAATTCCATCCTTAGGGCTCGGGGGTTCATAGACGCGCTTGATCTGGAAGGTCATCGCGGCCGCCCCTCACTGCAGAGTCCCGAATTATGCCCATCAGACGTGCCTCCAGGGCACTGCGGTCCGAGGGTAGCTCCATCGACCGGGACCACGCTACTACCTCATTCGGAGCCTCGCGCGCGGTGCCCTCCATCAGGGCGGTGCGCCGGGACTGCCGCCAGCGGTTCGGGGTTTCGCCGACGATGCGCCGGAACGCGCGCGTGAAGTGCGCCTGGTCGCTCATGCCGCAATTCAGCGCGATCTCGCTCAATGACTCGTTGGTCGCCAACATCAACCGCTGCGCCATCTCGATCCGCCGGCACGTGAGGTAAACGTGCACCGTCAGGCCATAGCGGCGCTTGAACGCATGACAGAAGTAACTGTTGCTGAGCCCGACGAGGTGCGCAAGATCCCGTACGCGGATGGTACCGGAGAGGTGACTCTCGATGTGGGCGGCGACTTTCTGCGACCGCCAGGCCGACAGCGCTCCTGCCACCTCCTGCTGCGGCTCTTTTGCGATCGACTGCAACAGCGACGGTGCCTGCCCGGGTTTGTGCTGGAGCAGGAGGAGGGCGCGGGCGATATGTTCCTGGGCGGCAGTGCCGTCACCTCCCAGTGCGCAGCAGGCTGCCTCGATGAGCTGTGTGGCGACAACGTCTAGAGTGGGCATATTTTTCTTCCCATTGAACGCGGCAGGGTCCTTCTCATGGTCTCGACTCGCGTTCCCACGTGCTGCCAGCGTTCGTACCCTAACGGGAGCCAAACAACCCCGTCTTGTTTAAAAAGCGCGTGCTGAGCGGCCGGAATGCTGTCCTGGCCGGTCGCTTGCGCTAGCGCCAACGCCGAGCTGAAGATGGGGGCCATAGAGTCTGCGGAGGTTGCGTTAGGGGAAGCGCCTGCCGAACAGCAGCGCGTCCAGAGAAATCCGGCCCGGACCCCGGGCGAAGAGGATGAACATGAAGGCCAGCCACTGGATGTGATCCGGCCAGGCCATGGGGTACACGAATATCTCGATGACCGCCGTCATGCCCAAGAGGGCGGTGACGCTTGCGCGGGTGAAGAGGCCGACGAGCACCAGCGTCGAGCCCCCGAGCTCCAGGCTCGCGGCCAGGTAGGCAGCGACGTTGGGAGGCAGGATGGGAACATGGTATTCGTTCTGGAACAGCATCAATGTGGAGCTCCAGTCGGACAGCTTCTGCGTGCCGGATCGGAAAAAGACGCTGAAGGTCGCCACCCGCGCGATGAGGGCAATGACGCCATAGGGAATCGCGTTGAGTTTCCGCACGATCGTCTGCACCAGGGTGGTGCCGGACGACGCGGCGGCGGCAGGCGCGAGATTCATGCGGTACTCCATGTCAGCCGGGTAAAGGAAGAGCCGAGGATGTCCGTTTGAATTTCCGCGAGCGCGTCGGTTGCGCAAGTAAACTGCATGGCGTGCCGTAGGGCGTCTTCGGCGGCGCCGCTTTTCAGAAGAGTGTTGAGGAACGCGGCCGCCGCGGGGCCGATCGGTTTGACGGCCGCTCCGTCAGGACCGCGCCAGATCGCGAAGTGACGCGGTCGTGGCGTCATGTCGAGGTCTGACAGTCGTTTCGGGTATCCGGCGTCGAGGGCATCGCGCACCAGGTCGACGGGATAGATGACCTGCAGGCAGGTCAGTGAGCTTGCCAGGCGCACCTCCAATTGCGGGTCGATCGGGATAGCCTGCGTTTGGAGGGCGAGCGCCGCGTGTCCGGCGCGGTCGATCTTCAAGTCAAACCGCGCGACGTCCCACAGGTAAGGCAGGGCGCGCGCGCCGTTACTGTCACGAAGAAAGTCGGGGAAGCCGTCGCCGTAAAAGTATAGGACGGCGCTGCGGGGTAGATTGTCCCTGGCATATTCCGTTGCTACCTGGTCGAAGAAATCCGTGCCGGTTAGTTTGACGACGGTGGGAAAGGTGAGTCGCAATGCGTTCACCAACGCACCCAGGATCGTGCCGCGGTGAACATCCACGCCCTCCTGAGGCGCGTCGTGCAAGATGTCCCCAGCAATGCGGCGCTGGAATTCAACGAGCGATAGCATAGAGATGCTCGGCCGGCGCCGACTCCTCCAGTATCCACTGCGCAACGCTTGCCTCACCCTGCAACACCTCGAAGGACGGCAGTCGCGTGTCCCATTCGATCAGGGTTGGCCGCGGGCCGAGGGTTTCGATGGCGTGACGGAAGAGCCGCCAGACCGGGCCGCAGACCTGGGCGCCGTGGTCATCGATCCGCCGTTGCCGGCCGTCTGCGCCGATCACGGTGGCGTGCCCGGCCAGGTGCACTTCGCCGATATTCGAGTGTGGAATCTTTGCAAGGTACTCGTGCATTTGCCCGTCGGGGTCACTGCCGCAGTTCAGGGCACTCACATAGATGTTGTTGATGTCCAGGAGGACGCCGCAACCGGTTCTGCGCACGAGCTCGGCCAGGAAATCAGCTTCCGACATGGCGTGCGGGAGCGGAAAGTACTTCGACGGATTCTCCACCAGCATCTGCCGTTTCAAGGCCGACTGCGTCAAGTCGACGCCTTCGGCAAACACGTCGAGCGCCTCGTCCGTGTAGGGGAGCGGTAGCAGGTCGGGAAAGTAGGTACCGTCGACGGCGCTCCAGGACAGGTGATCGGAAACGAGGTACGGCTCATAGCGCGAAACCAACTCTCCAAGTCGCTCCAGGTGCGCGAGGTCCGGGCCGCCGGCCGTGCCGAGCGACAGGCCGACTGCGTGCAATGACAGGGGATAGTCGTTTGCGATCTGCTCGAGCTCCGCGGACTGGGCTCCCGCGGTCATATAGTTTTCGGGGTGGACCTCGAGCCAGTGGACCGCGGGCCGTTGCTCGAGCAGCCATCGATGGTGCGGCAGGCGCAGGCCGATCCCCGCGGTGGCGGAGACCGGCCCGGACCGGCAGGCGTCGTTACGGGAGAATCTCGGATTCACCGGAACGTGCGCTTGGACGGATGACTACTTGCCGGGGCTGGTGCTGGCGCCCACGATTTTTTCGCAGGCACCCGTCGGGAGGTAGAC
>Ga0210388_10005192_pt1 | contig 10174 bp, 9 predicted proteins | sample IncBWC19OmetaG_FD_155485 | JGI IMG/M metagenome (GOLD analysis project Ga0210388, IMG submission 155485) | Forest soil microbial communities from Barre Woods Harvard Forest LTER site, Petersham, Massachusetts, United States - Inc-BW-C-19-O ...
CCACAGGCCGATGCGCAATACCCAAACACCGGAGCCGGGCGGGTTCAACCATCCTGCGAAGAACCAGACCAGCAGCAGGTAAACCAGTAAGACGGCGCCGGTTACCCAATAGAGCATGCAACCTCCCGAGACTTGTGTTTACTTCTGGTGATTCCTGCTTTTGTTATCGCGCGGCCGCGGAAACGGCCGAGGCGCCGTAGAGCAGAATCAACTTAAACATGATGCCGAACACAACCGTGATGGCGGTCGTAGCGATGGCGGCGATGAGCAACCGGCGGACCCAGGGATCGGCCTGGACTAAGCGCACGGCGTCGGCGGGAATCATGCCACGCGGAGAAAGCGCGCCGGAGGAGCCGCGGATGCGGCGAAGTTTCTCGCGCACCGCAACCTGCACGGACCTGAGATCGCCGGAACCTCCGGCGGCGTAGCGGCCTTTGAAGCCGAGCAACAGGCAGAGGCCGAATACTTCGAGCAGGTCGGCGGTCTCGTTGGAATCCTGACGGTTGAGGATGCGCTGCAATTCCTGGAAGAAAACTTCGCCGGCCAATTGATTGCCGAACAGTTCCGCCTGCAACGGAAGACGAGGCCAGTCGGAGAACGTAGGATTGCGACTGCTGAGCACCGACTCGTCGAGGAAGGCGACGACGGCGAAGATCACGCGCTTCACGTCCTCTTCACTGTAGCCGCGGCTGCGGGCGCGCTGCTCGGCGACTCGCAGATGCTTTTTCATTTCTTCACGGAACGAGTGGGCGTCGGTGACGGCCTGGCGGTTGTAGCGGACTCGGACGACGATGGTCAGAACTTCCTGAAATTCGAGCGCAAGATTCCAGCCGCGCCGGTCCATGGCGGAACTGGAACCGCGATAGCTGGCCAGGGGTGAGATGTGGGGTGAACTCATGGATGTCAGTTCTCCAGAATTACGACCAGTTCCAATTCGGCGGACGGCAGTTCGCCGGGCACGTAGACGCCGACCAAGCGCGTCTTCATGATGTGCTCCCAGCAGGGGCCGCTTTTGTTGACCACGAAATACTGGCTGTCGACTTTGGCGGCGACCGCCGACGGCGGCACCTGAACATGCGTGAGGCCGAGGCCGGGCATAGCGCGCTTTACCAGGTCGGGAACAAACTTGGCTGAACACAGCTTCAAAAGTTGCGGGGCCTTGGCGATGAGGTCGGCTTCTCCGATGGGGGAGTGCACGCCGAGAATCCAGCGGCCGCGGCCGAAACAGCGCTGGTCCTGAACCTCGCCCTCGAAGAAATAACGGCCGGTCTGTTTCAGCGGGATGACGATGGCCTGCGCCGGGACAACAATTTCCAGATGCCGGCGAATGTGTTCGTCGAGCGCGTCAAAACAACGATCCAGATGCTTGTGATCGTAGTTGGGCAGGGAACGGGGATGGGCGTCGAGCCCGAAAGTGCAGAGAGCGCCGGCGAGGCGCGACATTTCGCGGAACAATTCTTCGGGATGGCCGTGCTTGGAAAGCAGGAAGTGACGCAACGGCGTGAGGCTGGAATTGATGGCGTGCAGAAACCAGAACTGAGAAACCTGGCGAGCCGAGAGTCCGGTCTGAAACTTTCCTTTGCCCTGTTGCTGCTCCTGCGAAACGGCAGCGCTTTTTTCTTCGAGGATTTCGACGAGGCGGTTGAGCAAACTCATCAGCCGCGGACTTGCGCTGGCGCGGAGGCAGGGCGGAATGAAGGTAGGGTCGTTGATGAACCGGCCCGCGCCGTCGCGTATTACGCGGGCCACTGGAAGAGTGAGAAGGTTGCTGGTGGCTTCGGACTCGACGATGAGACGCAGATTTTTTCGGCCGAGCGGGACTTGTTTTTCATCGCGACCGGTATTTTCGTCATGCAAGGTTTCGATCTGGCAGGCATAGCGGCTGGCAGTGTTGCCAGCGAGTTCCAGTTCGCAGTTCTTGCCTTCGGGCAGCCATCGCGGAACGGCAAGGGCGAGAGTCAGATGATCGGCGGTCGGCGAAAATAAAGCGGCGAAGCTGCGGACCTGCGGGAGAGAATCGCACTCCGGCATATCGAAGGCGAGACCATCCTCAAAAATGCCGCGAGCATGACTGACGGCGAGGATTCCATTCTGCAGTGCGTCGGGATCGACCTCGCAGGCGGCGAAGCCGTAGGTTTCGTTCCACAGACTCGAGGTGGCGAAGTGGAGCGAATCCTCAAAAAAACGGTTCTGCGCCTGGAAGTGTTGAGGCGCGAGATACATGCCCTCAGACCAGACGATCTTGGAAAGCAGCTTCATGCGATTCTTGGGCCGCGCAAAACAGCAGATGTCGAAATTCTGAATTCAAGACTGCGCGGTGTGCCGAGCTTCATCCAGTGGGACACCGCCGCCGGAAATTGATTGAAGGCCATCATACCGCTGTTGTGCAAAAGAAATGCTGGCTGAGAGTTGGAGATAAGTGTGGCAGCATCATCCGAGTAACTGAGACGTGGCTGCGACCGGCAGCGAAGGCGCGGATGCAGGCCGCGGCAACGCAGTGAGATGCTAGGCGCTAGGGTCTTTACTGTCAAGGGAACTGGCCGCAGACTTGGGGTTCGCGGGTGGGACGCTCGGTGCTATCCTTGGATTGCGCAGGGCGGTATTTCCGAGGCGCGGCGACTTTTACGACATAGATTCGACGACGCTATGAAGTTTTCCGATAAGTACGAAATCCTGGAGATCGTGACCAGCGGGCGAGTGAGCACATTTCTGGCTCGTGAGCGGACCACTCAAGACCCGGTGGTTGTATACACGTTCGAATGTGTCGGCACCGGAGCGGGCGATTTGAGCACGGCGTCGATTATTTCGCGCTTCTGTTCGCTGGCGCCGAATCCTCCGGGGATGATCGTGAAGGCCGGGTTCGATGGGCCGAGTTCGTCGGCCTTCATCACGACCAAGATGCCGGATTCGGCGGCGTTGAAGGCGTGGGTGGCGGCGTACCAGTCATTTGTGGTCGGAGCCGCGAAGTCGGGATCTACTGCGTCGAGGCCGGCGGCTCCTGCGCCGTCGGGGGCAAACCTGCCGGTGGCTGGGCGAGGGACTGCTCCAGTTTCGGATGCGACGGTGGAACTTAGTGCGTTCGAGGTGAAATCTGTCATGTCAAAGGGCGGAGCGCCGCAGCGGCCGCCACAGGCGGAGAGTCCGGCGGGAGAAGTTGCCGCGGGGACGGACGCATTTTCACTGGGCGGCCCGGCGCCGGCCCCGTCGCAATCCGGGGGAGAGTTTACGCGGCTGTTCAATGAGGTAAATGCATTTCAGCCGGTGCGGAGCGCGCCGCCTCCGGTTCCGCCAAAGTTGGCGTCGACCGATCCAAGGTTTGGAGAGCGGTTGGGTGGTTCGTATCTTGGGGAGAAGCCAGCGCCGGTGCAGCCGTCTGCGCCGCCACCGGCTGAGTCTTCGCCGGGATCGTTTACACGAGAATTTTTGGGAATATCGAACCTCAAGGCTGAGCCTGCGGCGCTGAATCCGGTTCCGGGGCAGACTCAGGCGACCGAGCCGCCGCTGAAGACGCAGGGAGCATTCACGCGGGAATTTTTGGCGCAGACTTCCTCGCCGCAGACTTCCTCCCATCAAAGCCCGAAGAGTGCAGAGACACCGGCGCCGCGATCGAGTGCGCCGTCGCCGTCGACTTCGTTTGACAGCATTTTTGGGAGCGCGTCGTCGTCGGAGCCAACCGGTGCGGAGAGTTCGAAAGGCGGGGCGGGAGAGTTCACAAGTTTCTTTCGTGATCCGTTTGAGCATCCGCAGGCGCCGGAGAAATCGTTGCAGGTTCCGGACTTTGGGGCTCCGCCGCCGAAAAAGGAAGTCGGGGATTTTACTCGAGTTTTCGGACGGAGTGATCTGGAGCAGGCGGCGCCCGAGCCTATGTCGAACATAGTGCCTGAGCCTGAGCCGGCGGCGGGCTCGTTTACGCAAGTGTTTGGCGGACCGCCGTCGCGGGATTCGGGATCGCAATTGGGAGCGAGTACGCTCGGAACGGACCCGAGTTTGCGCCCGTCGTTTTTTGATCCGCAGCCAGCGCCGCCGGTGGCTCCGGCTCCGCCGAGAGTGTCGGTATCTTCGACGTCAGTGCCTCTGCCGCCGGATCCATTTTTGCCACGGACTCCGACTGCGGGTCCGCCGGCGGCGAACCAGCCGTTCATGAACCGGCCCGCGTCAGTGGAGCCGACGGACATGTTCCGCATGCCGGCCAGCGAACCGCCCGCGCATGTGGCTCCGAGCGGGCCGAGTGAGTTCACGGTATTTCTTTCGAAGGGGCAACTGGAGGCGAGCCTGGCCGCAGCCAGTGCGCCGCCTCCGATAACGGCTCCGCCAGGGGCTCCGCCGCCGTTTCAGTTTGCTCCGCCGCCAGCACCGGCGTTGCCCACGCCTTCGGGGATCAAATTTCCTTCGGTTCCGGGAAGGCCCGCGGCGCCAACGATGTCGCGTCCGGCAGTGCCGGCGATGCCGGCCGCCGCCCCCGCCGCGCCGAAGGGCGGCTCGATCTGGCCGCTGATTACGGGGCTGGTGGTTCTGGTGATGATCGGGATTATGCTGGTGATGTATTTCGCGCTGAAGCACTAGGGGTCTTCGCGGGCTCGTGACGGCCGTCTCAGTCTCCCAACCGTAACGCCTGTCGGCTGGCGGGAGTAGCCTCTGCGTCGAGTTCGGCAATGCCGGACAGCACAACTGGTTGGTGGCCGGGGAACTCCGCGACCAACTTGAGCTGGCCTCCCATGGCTTCCACATAGCCACGAAGCGTGGAAATCAGGAGATCGGTGCGTTGTTCCAGCCGGGAAACCTGATCCTGTCCGATATCGAGAGCCTCTGCGATACGTTCCTGGGTTAATTTGTGGGCACGGCGCAACTCGCGAAGCGACAGTTCTTCGGCGATCAACTGCGCCGCCCGTCGCTCGATCTTCTTGCGGCGTGCAGAGCCCAGGTGCTTGATCTTCTGATCCAGAGTCTTCATGATTTTCTTCCCCTTCCTTTGCTTCGGGCTTTCGTCTCTTGATTCGGTCCAGATGAGAATCAAAGCGATGATCAGCTTTCTCGATCAGTTGACGGTAAAAGCGCCTTTCACTCCCGCCAGACTTATCGCCGCAAACCAGTAGAACCGCTTTCCTGTCGGTATCGAAGGCGAACGCTACCCGCCAGACGCCGTCCGCCGCGCCGAATCGCAATTCCTTCATGTTTGCGTGACGGGAACCCTTCAAAGTATCTGCACGCGGACGGCCCTGACGCGGGCCGAATAGCTGCAGCAGCTTCGCTTGGGCCAGTAGTTCGTCCTGGACGTCCTCCGGAAGGGCGTCGAACACGGGATCGAATTCCGCATGGAAAGAACTTCCCATGTCACTCTCGCATTATGTCTTACAATGCATATGCTGTCAAGTACATATTGAGAGGGGCACAGGAATCAGCGCCACCGTTTGGCGAAAACGAATTATGAACTCTGGGGTAGAAGAATCAGCAGCTCGAGTTGTGGGTTGGGGAGGTCGCCGGGGACGTAGGCGGCGAGGTTGCGGGCGCGGCCGACGGCTTCCCAGGCGGGGCCGGCCTGGTTCAAGCTGAAGTATTGGTATTTCAGTTTCACCGGGATGGCGCTGGGGGGATTGCTCAGGTGCTTCAGGTCGACGCCGGGCAGAGCGTTTTTAACCAGATGATCGATGTGCGTGGCGGAGCAGACTTTCACGATCTGCGGCACTTTCTGGATCACAAAACTTTCGCTGGCCTCGGCGCTAACGGCGAGGTACATCTTCGTGTCCGCGAGATATTTGTCTTCCGCGAGGGCGGTGGCGTAGATCGAAGGCTGGACCAGCGAGAGCGGCAGCGACACTAAGTTCGTAGGAACAACGGTTTGCAGAAGCGAGCGGAGCTTGTCGTCGAGCTCGGCGAGGACGGGGCCGAGGTTGTCGTGATCGTAGAGCGGCAAGTCGCGCGGGCGAAGTTTCTGGGAAAAAGTGGTGAGCGATCCGGCGAGAGAAACCAGCGCGGAATATAGCTCCTCAGGATGAACCTGCTTGGCTTCGAACAGATGGCTGAACACCGGGAACGAGGAATTCACGGTGTAGAGCAGCCAGAAGTTGGCGATATCGGACGAGGTGAAATCGGCGAGGCTCTGATTTTTCTGGCGGCGGGTGCCGGAGAGCTGCGAACTGCGCGCAGCAAGAACTTCGATGATGCCGCGCAATAGGCCCATGATGTATTCGTTGGCGCGGAGATCGAGCAGCGGAGGGACGAAGCGGGAATTCAGACGAAAGGTATCGCCCTCGGCTTTTTCGACGTTGGCGATGCGCAGGGCGGCGTTGCCCTCGCGGTTCTCGCCTCCAACCATGAAGCGCATGTTTTTGCGCGCGATCTGGACCGGCTTTTCGCCGCTGCCGGTATTTTCGTCGCGATAAGTTGCGACTTCGGCGACATAACGGGTGCCGGCATCGCGCTGGCCGATGGCGACATTCAAACCGCGCTGGCGATAGTCGGGGACGGTGAGATAGACGTCCACATTTTTCATACCGGGCTCGAACAGGTCGGCCAGGGAACGGGAGGCAGGAGCGGGGTCGGCGTCGGGAATGTCGAAGAGAAGTCCGTCGGGGAAAATTCCCGAGGCGCGGGAGATGGCGAAATCGCCAGTCGAGAGTTTCTGTTGATCGATGACTAACTCGGTGAATCCCCAAGGGCAGAACTTGAGGGCTTCAAGGCGGAACTGGAGCGTGTCTTCGAGAAACCTGTCCTGCAGCTGAAGGTGCTGCGGCGTGAGGAACGTGCCCTTGGTCCAGATGACAGGTTGCAGTCGCTTCATACGATTCCCGGTGGGAACAATAACAAGTATGGGGGAGAGAAGCAAAGGGGCTGACGTGCGGACGTGATGCAGTTTGAGAATGGGTCCGCCGCGGGCTGGCGCGGCGCTAGAGCGGATCCGCATTCGCTACGGCTACGGCACGCCTGAAAGGCGCGCCCTGATACCGAATCCTGCTTCTCCAGATCCTGGTGCTCTCGACGAGGGCGGCGACTCTGACGCGCAATTTACAGAATACGAACCGGAACTATCCCAGCAGGCCGTTTTCTTTCAGCAATTCTTCGCTGCGTTCGACGCTGGGGATGAGGATGGTGTCGCCGCGGGCGCGGCCGGCCCAGCGCGAAGCTTCGTCTTCGCTGATTTTGATGGCGATCAGGAAGGCGACCAGGTCTTCGTGGCTTTTGACGCGAACCGTCTGCGCGTTGATGCGGCCGGCATAGGGAACGAAGACCACTTCGAAGTGGGGCCCCATCGTGTCGCTGCCCGGATTGGGCGTGACGCGGATGTTGCCGATCAGTTTTTTCATGCGGAGACTCTCCAGTTAATCTCCGGTCCGGTCTTGCTGGGACTTTGCATGCCCCATGTTATATCAAGTTTTGCAAGGGATTAGGAGAGTTATCGCCCCCATGCGGAGTCAGGGTTATAACCCCGCGCATTACTTCTAGCAGAGCAGGAAGCCGCGCTCGATCAGTTTGTGGACGATGGCCAGGCACTCTTTTTGTACCTGTTCGAAGGGGGCGTCGACCTGGCGGGCGAAATCATGGATCAGTTCGGCGACAGTTTTGCTGCCGTTGCAGCCGAGGAGAAAACCGGCGACTGGAGCTTGCAGGCCGAGGAAGAATGGGAGTCCCTTAAGCAGGCGCAAGTTCAAGGATGTGGGCTGCCATTGGCCGTCGCCCGGCTGGAAGAACTGCTCCAGGCGGCAGTAGGGCGCCAGGCGTGGCTTGACGCCGGATAACTGCTCTACCGTGTCGTGGGACTGAAGAAAGTCGCGGATAGAAAATGCCTGCTGCACGTATTCGCCGAAGGGATCGTTGGGCAGTTCGGAGATTTCCTCGATGTGGGTCCAGTTGTTTCCGGAGCGGCGACGCAACGCGATGATGCCGTCGTGAATGGCTTCGACGTTTCGTTCGCGGTAGTAGGCCATGTGGGTGGAGTAGAGTTCGGCATCGTCGCGGGAGCCGGCTGAGGCAGTTTCGGCGATGCGATGCTGGGCATACTCGGCGGGGTCCTGGGTATGGCCCATGATGACCCAGGCGTCGCAGCCACTGCCCTCAAGCCATTCGCCGATGCGCTCGCGCCAGGGCTGGCCGCGCACTCCGGCCCACTCGCAGAGCAGTTGGAAATATCCGCCCTCCTCGAGATAGTTCGGCGCGTTCTTTACGAATTGGCGGCATAAACCGTCCAGGTCCATCGGGTTGTCGCAGAACATATAGCGGCCAGAAGGACTGATGAAAAACGGCGGGTTGGAGACGATGAGATCGAATTTTCGGCCGGCGACGGGAGCGAAGCCGTCGCCGACAAGGGCTTCGATATTCTCTTTGCCATTCAGACGCGCGGTGAATTGGGCGAAGTTTACGGCGCGAGGATTCAAGTCGGTGGCGACGACGGTATCGCTGTGCGCGGCGGCGGAGAGAGCTTGCATGGCGTTGCCGGTGCCCAGGTCCAGCGTGGCGCGCGAATGGCGCCGAACGGTGAAGCGGGAGAGAAAGCGAGTGGTGGGGTTGGGCCAGAGGACGAGCTCTGGGTCATTGGCGTCGATCTTGGTGGTGTGATCGGCGGTAACCAGGAAGCCCTCGACGGGGAATAGCATGACTTCGGGGACAATGCTGTCTCCGTCTTGACGAAGGAGTCCGCAGGAGAGCGCGAGGGTCAGGAACCACGGAGGGACGAGTTCGGTTGCCAGCGCGGCTTCGTAAGGAATGCCGATCCAGAACCAGCGCAGCAACAGATTCAGCAGGTTCCGCTCGCTGGTGGAATCGAGCAGGCGGGGCATATTACGCAGGCGGCTGGAGGGCAGTTCGTTGAAAAAGCCGCGTTTGCGGAGGCCGGACTCTTCGTATCCCGCTTCCTGAAGGAAGTCTCTCAGGCGCCGCGCTTCGGTTTGGGAGATGGTCTTGAGCAACGGCGGCCTCTGGAGGGTAAGCGCATCCCCCGTTCGTGGTGTGGCCGGGGCGACAGGAAGGATACTACACTGTCGCGGTGAGACGGTTCGGTGGTGGGGCAATCGATCTGCGCTCGACGGAGAGCCGAGGGCGGCTGTCCCCACATTATCTAACCGACCCATATCTAACCAACCCATATCTAACCGACACATTTTTCGTGTCACAACCTGCGGTCGACGAGGATAGGAGAAAGAAAGACGAAGTCAGAGTCACCACAATGGCACGCTCCTTGACACTCCCAGTTGCGTGTGATAAAGATTTGCTCCACTCTTGCGCTGAGATCTTTCTGCGCAACGAATCCCCCCGCGATTGCACTATGGCAGAGGGCGAAGAGTGCCCAAAAGGCTAACTCTCAGCGTTCGAATCGGTACGAGGAAAAAATCATGGCCAGACAAAGCGCCCAGCACAAGTTAGACCGTGTGCGTCCTCCACGTGTCCAAATTACCTACGATGTCGAGATCGGCGGAGCCATTGAAATCAAGGAGTTGCCGTTTGTCACCGGCGTCCTCGGCGATTTCACCGGACAGCCCGAGCAACCGCTTCCCAAACTGAAGGATCGAAAGTTTGTAGAGGTCAATCCGGACAATTTTGACACCGTGCTGGAGGGGATGAAGCCGCATCTCTCGTACGCGGTCGAAAACAAATTGAGCGACGACCCCAGCGGTCCTCAGCTCAAAGTCGATCTGAAATTCAGGAAGATGGAAGACTTCGAGCCGGGCAACGTGGCCAAGCAAGTGAAGCCGCTGAAGGAACTGCTCGACTTGCGCACACGCCTGGCCGATCTGCGCGGCCAGTTGCAGGGCAACGACAAACTCGAGGAAGTGCTGCTGGACGCCGTCGGCAACACCGAGAAACTCGACAAGTTGAAGGGCGAAATCGAGCCTAAAGGAGGAGGGTCCAATGGCTGACGCCAAGAAGCAAGCGGCTTCCACCACAACGATTGAAAAAGAACAGGTGGGCCTGCTGGACCAGATCGTCGAATCAGGACGGTTCGGCGCGGAAGCCAGCGCCAAGGAACGCGGCAAGAATCTGGTGAAAGAGTTCGTAGCCCAGGTTCTCGACGGGTCCATGACCGTGGCCAAGGATGCCGAGATGATGATCAATGCGCGCATCGCGCAGATCGATCATCTGCTCTCCATTCAGCTGAATGAGATCATGCACCACGCGTCGTTCCAGAAACTGGAAGGCTCGTGGCGCGGGTTGAAGCACCTGATGGATCATAGCGAAACCGGAA
>Ga0210388_10005193_pt1 | contig 10173 bp, 10 predicted proteins | sample IncBWC19OmetaG_FD_155485 | JGI IMG/M metagenome (GOLD analysis project Ga0210388, IMG submission 155485) | Forest soil microbial communities from Barre Woods Harvard Forest LTER site, Petersham, Massachusetts, United States - Inc-BW-C-19-O ...
TGTAGCACGCTTTTGGGAATATATAATTCGCACGTTGGATATGGACAAAAAGCGTTGCAGGCTGTTTGGCGGAGGGTAATCTTCCCCGACGGCAGCTCGCTTTCCCTTGGCGGATTCGAAGGGGACGATAGCGAAGGCGCGGCAGGATTCAGAGACCAGGTGGACAACCACTGGGGACGAATCTTCTCCGGGGCCTTGCTTACGTCTCTATTTGCTGCGGGAATCGAGATTAGCCAAGGGCAAAATTCCTCTGTACTGACACAGCCCAGCTACGGGCAACAAATAGGTCAAGCGGTTGGCCAGCAGGTCGGCCAGGTCGGAGTTGAAGTCACGCGGAGGAATCTGAACATCCAGCCGACGATCATCGTCAGGCCGGGATACAGATTCTTTGTAAGGGTTGAAAAGGACCTGCTTTTTAGGGCTCCGTACTCCGCCATGCCTCTCAGGGAGTGAACAAGGCATAATCTTTAGAAGGGGAAAAACGGTTGGCCGAAAAGAAGAAAGTCCGGAAAGTGAATCGCGAAGGCCAACGGTGGACAGACGATAGGGCCGGAATGACCCTCCGACTTCCCCTCGAATTGAGAGAAGCAGTCACCGAAGAGGCTCGCGTCAAGGGCGATCTAGCGAGGATCGTCCTTTTTGCTTTGAGCCACGTTGACCGCAAAGATGTAGAAATTCAGCAGACGCGCAAAGCGGGTCTACCGCTATGTTCTCCTCAATTGCTTCACGTCGGAGCCGAGGCGAGGACCGCCCTCCGCGAGTGGGCTGAAGAGGAAGGCGTCAGCGTGAACGCCATCGTCGTAAGCGTCCTGGAGGAATTCTTCAAACGGCTCAAGAAGAGTAGAGCCCTTAGGGAAGAACTACGTCTGGAGATTCGCGCGCGGCGAGGATTTCTGCCCAGCTGAATCTGGCCAGATTCTCTCCACGCCTGTTGGAATCTACCGATTTCGGCATCTATCTGCGCGAGTATGCCTCCATCCTCAAAGTCTATCAATGAAAAGAGGTCCAGGTGGCAGGTAAGGTCGCAAAGAGTCTGGCACGATTCATTGAGCCGATGGAGTGTCTGCCCGTGCCGAAACTGCCTACAGGTCAGGGCTGGCTATATGAGATAAAACTCGACGGCTGGAGGCTTGAGTCCGTGAAAACGGGCGGAAAGGTCATGCTCTACTCGAGACGCGGCAAGTCCTTCAACTCCCAATTCAGTGACATCGCCAATGCTCTGAACCATCTTCCCGATGAGACGGTTATAGATGGCGAAGTTGTCGCAATCGATGAAAACGGCAGACCAAACTTCAATCTCCTTCAAAACTTTCGATCAGCCGGCACGAACATTCGGTATTTCGCTTTTGACATCCTAATGCACAAAGGTATAGAGCTGATTCGCCTCCCGCTTTCACAGCGCCGGCAGGTTCTCGCCTCAGTCATCAAGCCGGATACATATGTTGAAATCTCAGAGGCATCCGACAGACCGCTCTCGGAAATGGTGAAGTTCGTGCGTGAGCATGGGCTTGAGGGCATCGTTGCGAAACGCGATGACAGTGTTTATCAGCCCGGGTTGAGAACCGGCATTTGGTGCAAGCAACGTCTCAATCGTGGCCAGGAGTTCGTCGTCGGAGGCTATGTGTCAAGTCACCTCGGCGTTGATTCGCTCGTTGTAGGGTTCTACCGAGGCAAGGATCTCTACTATGCAGCGCGCGTGCGTGCCGGCTTCATCCCCGCAACGCGCCTGAAGGTCTTCGAGGCGATCAAGCATCTGAAGACGCAGAAATGTCCATTCGTAAACCTGCCAGAAAAAGAGGCAGGAAGATGGGGCCAGGGATTGACGGCGGAGAAGATGAAGGAGTGCGTGTGGTTGATGCCGGAAGCCGTAGCGCAGATAGAGTTTTTGGAATGGACAGGAGCGAATCATCTGCGACACACGAAGTTCGTCGGCCTGCGTGATGACAAGGATCCGCGCAAAGTGGTGCGAGAGGCGTGACGCACCGCAGTTTGTTACATATGGCCAATTCGTAACGATTGCCGTCATCGCCGACGCGCGTTTCGACAGCAAATGGCGCGCCTGGACACGTGCATTGCCCGGTTAGCGTTAATCAAGGCAACATGCCTCGGTCGATCAGCGAATACTAGCCAACTTCGCAGTACCGATCGTGGACTTAGGCGCGGAAAATCTGAAGGTAGGCGTTCCCGGAGCGGTTGGTGTAGAACCACATAGTAGTTCGTGTAGTAACCTCGATTCCCTGAGAGTTTCGGGCGTTCTATGTTTTTGAAGAATCTCGGGAAGAGCAACACCAGGGGTGAGGGCTCATGGAGATCAAGGCTTCTGGAATCGAACCCGGACAACGTCACTTGAACGGTCCGCAAACCACCGGTCGCGAATATCGCAATCTCTCGCAACCCGCCTATGTCATGGTCGAGGATGACGATGTTCCCGTGCCAATGCGTGATGGTGTCACCTTGCTCGCCGACGTGCACCGCCCCGCGCAGCCGGGTCGCTACCCGGTCTTGGTCGCTGCCTCTCCCTACCCGCGTCAGATTCAAAACCTCGGCGCGCCCGCAGGCTTTATTGAAGCCGGTGCCAGCGACTTCTTCGTACCGCGAGGCTACGTGCACGTCATCGCCAACTGTCGCGGAACCGGCGGCTCCGGAGGAACCTTCGGCTTCTTTGACAGCCAGGAGCGTCACGACATGCACGACCTCGTCGAGTGGGCCGCGCAACAGCCCTGGTCCGACGGAAACGTCGGCATGATCGGCATCAGCTACTTCGCCGGAACCCAGATGGAAGCTGCCGTCGAACGTCCTCCGCACCTCAAAGCCATCATGCCCATCGCTGGCACCTTCGATCTCTATGAGTCGGCAACCCATCACGGCCTAGTGAGCAGCAGCTTTCTTACTCCATTTCTCTTCATGATCGGTATGACATCCAGCCATACCAACAAACTCTGGCGCAGCAAGTTGATTGACGCGGTGCGGACAATCCTGCTAACACCCGGCATCCATAAGAAATTCGAGATAGCCAACGGCGAGGCGGCGATCGCAGGCATCAAGGTCTTGCTGAACCTTCACCACGCTCCTCACCCCTGGGACGATCTCTGGCGCGCCATCGCTGCAGAGCATCCGTTTCGCGATGCCTGGTGGGAGGATCGCAATCTGCTTCCCCTGCTCGATCGTATTGAAGTACCGGTCTATATGGGCTGCGACTGGATGAACGTACCGCTCCATCTGCCCCATACCTTTACCGCCTATCAGCGCATCACCAACTCCAAACATCTGCGCGTTGCCATGATGGGAGAGCACGGCCTCGCGTGGCCGTGGGAGAGCCTTCACATCGAAGCCCTCGCATGGTTCGATCAGTGGCTCAAGGGGCAGGACACCGGCATTCTCGACGGCCCGCACTTCCGCTATGTCATCCCCGAGGCAGAGGGCTGGCGAACCACCGGCGCCTGGCCGTTACCCGAAGCCGTATCTCATTCGTACATGCTTCGTGCCGATGGAACTCTCGGCGAAGACGAAGGCGAGCCCGGTTCCAGAACCTACATGAATCTCGGCGGTGGACTCAATCGTCCACGTCCAAGCGAGACCGATCCCCCTTCGTTCCTGCACTGGGCGACACCGCCGTTGCCCCACGACCTCGACCTGGTCGGCCCCATCGAGTTGCAACTCAATGCTGCTTGCACCGCCCCGGATACTGCCGTCATAGCAGTCCTGCAGGACGTGGACGAAGAAGAGAATGCCGTCAACATCACATCGGGCTATCTTCGCGCTGGATTGCGCGAGGTAGATGAAGAGGCGAGCAAACCGGGCGCGCCTGTGCTTCCGTGCCTCACATTCGAGCCTGTGCCAATCGGTGAGCGAGTGACCTACCGCATACCTCTCGTCCCCAATGCGCGACGCTTCCGCGCCGGCCACAAGCTGCGTCTGTCGCTCCCGACAGACGATCAGAATAAGGACACCCCGGCACCACTCGAATTCAGACACGCGAGCATCGGTACCAGCTCTTTCAACACTGTTTTCTCCTCATCGCGGTTGTTGCTTCCAGTACTGCAATGAGATGGGAACAGTTCGCGCCCATGAGCGCGGAGACTCATTCGGATTAGTAACCAGAAACGCCTCTGGCAATGCCGATCCTCCAGGACTTCCGGTTCCCGAGATTCCAGTCGCCATGCCGACTTCGCGGTCCTAACCCTGAATGAGTGAGCACATTGCCGAGTCCAGTCTTTCGAGTCCACCATGGATCGCTAAAGGCCAAGCGGAAATTGCAGGCGAAGAACCTCTGACTCGGCATTGCTGATTTGGCTGAGAAAATGATTGCTCTTTTGACGGCGTTCCACGTAACGCTTGACCTTATCGCTCACGCGCCACAGACCTAATCCGCCAACGGCAATTAGTTCATATACCTCAGGACCCTTCATCAACGTCTTGACCACCTCAGACCCAAGCACGACACTCTCAAACACAGCTTCCCGCAGGTCTTTGCTGGTTTCGTTGACGGCGTCACGCCATGCATCGACGATTTCTTCGGCCTCGGCCCCGAGCTCGCGATTGTATGTGGCCTCGTCGGTGTTCTTGTCGATTGTGCTTGCGCTCCTCCGCAGCAGGTTGCCAAAGGCGGCGAACCTCTTCGATGCTTGGAGTTCGGGAATTCGGTCCGGGGGAAGCGCCTTGAGATTGATTCCGGCAAGCGCAATCACAAGTTGACCCAGATCGCGGCGGGCTTCTGAATCTGCGGTCAGCTTGTGCAATCTGCGCTGACGTAAAAGGGTGTCAAATATATCGTCTTCATCCGTAGTTAGCAGGGCTTCGTGGTATTTACCGTCCGCTGTCACGATGTCGAGATCGCTGTCGCGCGCTGTGCTCAGGCCAATGCACGTCATGACCGCTTTGCCTAGAGTCGGATGAAGTGCGTACCAGTTCCTTTGGCCATACGCGTTCGGATCGGCGCTCTTCCATGCCAGACCTTCATCTTCCAGATACCCAAGGAGAGAATCCGAAAATTTAGCATCGTGAATCCAGTACTCGTCAACCGTGGGTGCTTTTGCCCTGCCGTACGCTTCTTTAATGGTGTCAAGCTTATCGCGAATCTTACTGAAAAGCTCCTGTTGCGCCTGATCTGCAGCAACGCTATAGGCGGGTACTCGCTGCAAAAGTTCGCCATAGGGACCTGCGATTTTCGCGTATGGGGCAATGTCACCGGTGTCTTCAGGGTCATAGTTCTCGGGGATCAGGCGCTTAACGACGGGTACGCACAAGAGCGTGGCCTTAAGCCAGTTCTCGCTGCGGATGTGGATGTATGGGTAGTAAAGCGCTGGTCTGAAGCTTTCCGTCGTCTCAGTCATTGGACACGCACCCCCAATTCACCCGCAACTATATCGCAACCGGGTGCAGAGAAAATCAAAGTGTCGAGACACTTGGTCTGCGATAGCCACACTTTCAGTGGGTAACGATAAACGCCGATGTCCCGGAGATATTTCATTTCGCGCAAAATCGCCAAGGATTCATCCAGACTAATCGTCTTTGAAGTCCAAAGATATGCCGTCAGGGTCCGGTTGGATTTATGAGGCCAAAGTGAGAAAGTTGGGCGTGGTAGGCCGGGCATCGCCGTATAAACGCAATCGCGCCCTTTCCACTTCGAAAGGGCGCGAACAGATTTCATGCTGCTAAAGCTTCACATTCAGCATTCACGATTGCGCCGGCTGTTGCAACGGTTGCGGTTGTCAATTCTTCGTTCGCGCCGACATTCTCAAATGAAGTGCCGAGAATCAAATCCACGGCTCTTTGTGCGTTCGCGGCGGCGTGGACAACGAGACGGTTATCCTCCTCCAACTTGGATATCCAGTTCTGGATGTAGGCCGTCGTGTTGCGTTCGGTATTCTCGTTTGCGATGTCGGCGATTGCGCACAGGAATGCGGCGCCCATTTCTGCAACCAACTCCTCCTTGCTGTAAAGGTCATCTCCAAATCGCGCCCCAAAGATACGATTGAGCCGGGTTTCGTGGCCGGTGCTGTGGATGAGTTCGTGAAAAAGGGTGCTGTAGTAATGCGGCGCATCTACAAAGCGGCTACGGGCAGGCATGTGCACGGAATCGGTGCTCGGCCGATAGTAGGCGCGGTATTCCGTTTCGCTCGTCAATCGCAGACTGGGCCGATTGCTCCAACCGGTGACTATGGCTTCGCATGTCTCGTCCACTTCAACGACATTGGGCTGTGTCGGCTGCTCGATCTGCGGAAGTGTGAGGCCGTCGCACTGTTCGACGTTGAAAACCGTGTGATAGGTGAGAACGAAGGGCGCGCGGCGGTCCTCCTCTGCTGTCTGTTCGTCGTCAGTCTTCTGACGCTCGAGTAACTGCTTGTAGAAAACGATCTGCGTACCCTTTTCACCCTTGCGTATACTGCCGTTTAGCTCTTTGGCCTGATTGAACGTAAGCCAGAATGGGGAGCCATAGCTGCAAGACCACAAGAGCATGATGTTGATACCGCGATAGGGCTTACCCGTGCGGAAGTTTCGGGGAAATGGGCCTCCCGCGAAGTGGGGTGTCTGCCAAGGCTTCTCCCACGGAATCACTCCTGCTTTGAGGCTTGCGATGATGCGGTCGGTAACGATCTGGTAGACGCTGGGCTTCGCGGTTACGGCTTTTCCTTTGCTCATTGCTGCTTCCTCTCTGTCTTCGCTTTTGCTGTTGTTGTGGCAGTGGCATGTGACATACATGCCGAACGCCACCTGGCGAAGGCGGGGGGTAGCAAGCGCAAGCTGAGGGGTATCCCCACCCTTGCAACGGAGCAGAGCGGAGTGGAAAGGGCGGAGCGTACGCGGAGGTCTGCACAAGCGCAGCGCGGAAGACTGGGGAAGCGGCTTGCGGGCGCGTGGGGGCTGGCCCCCTAGCTGCTCTTAGGGTCAATGTTGCGAGCAGTACAAATGGAATGAGAAAGGGCGAATAGCAGTCGGCCGATTGATCTGTTAGAAACGATCTCTATGGATATTGTCATTCAGTGTGCATCGACCAAAGATCCGAATGCAGGAACACTGAGGACTCAAGATGGAAAAGTTGTCCATTTCGTTGCGGTTCCAGAGCTTTGTTCGGGGGCGAGCGGCACATTATATGCGCGTCCAGATGACATTTCCGATCTGCCAGCTTTGACTTGGAGGGATCGGCTGGAGAAGTATGTAGATGAAGAGAGTGACGCGAACCCTCTTAATCTGCTGGAAGCATATCGGCTCTACAGGCATCCAGCGTATTCGAATCTGGTGCGGACGTTCGGTATCCGCCAGGTGTTCATTCTTTCCGCCGGGTGGGGGTTGGTGCGAGCAGACTATCTTCTGCCTGCCTATGACGTGACATTCAACCGCCGAGCCAAGGAGAAGAACCCTGGCGCCTTCTGCGCTTCTAAGGATGGATATAAGTATTTTCAGCAGTTGTCGAAAAGAAACGAAGGTCCAATTGTGTTTTTAGGAGGCAAGGATTACCTACCCTTGTTCAATTCACTCACTAGACCGTTGCAACGCGAGCGGGTCGTCTTTACAAGAGCCGAGGAAGCGGGCTCCGCAGCGAAAAGACAGCCCCGATACTTGCTTGAGGAGAGACCATTCGTCGTAGCCGCACGTACAAATTGGCACTATCAGTGCGCCCAGGCGCTGGCGGCAGGGCTGATCTCGGTCTGAGAGGAACATATGTACGAAGACGCATGTTCAAGGCTTCATGAAGTGCTCAATGACTTGCCCCGGTACTCGTTCTTCCAGTTGGACCATCGAGTTCCTGCCGACGGGGTCTATTTCCTGTTTGAATCTGGCGAGGAAGGGCATGAGGGCCAGCGCATCGTGCGAATCGGGAGTCACACAGGGAAGGGAAACCTCGCTTCTCGATTGCGAGAGCATGTGCGCCTCAACAAGGACCGAAGCATCTTCAGAAAGCACGTTGGACGAGCACTGCTTCAGCGAGACAAAGACCCCTACTTAGCCATTTGGAACCTGGATCTCACCGCGAAGAAGGCTCGCGAAGAGCACGGGCACCGGGTCGACAAAACGAAGCAGGCCACGATTGAAAGTTCCGTCTCCGCATATATTGAAGGCAACTTCACGGTTAGCATTCTGGCGGCGAGCGACTCTGATGCGGCGTGCAGACTGGAAGAGCGCTGTATCGGAACCGTGTCTTCTTGTTCGCACTGTGCTCCATCGACAGCGTGGCTCGGAAGACATGCTGACCCCCGGATCGCCGGGAGTGGCCTTTGGCAAATCATGCACCTATATGGGAAGGGGTTAGAAGAACTGGAACTGCAGAGCACCCCCAGTGACCAGACGGCTATCCGTCAATCGAAAACTCCGTAATGCTACCCACAGCATGTCTCAATTCCGCCATTCTCAGCTCCGCTCCCGTCTGCCGACAGAAAACAGCCCACGCTTGCGTACGGGATAGAGCCCGCTTTTGTGCGCCATCTCAATGGAAGCGGCGATGTCCTTGTCCAGCCTTTGCATCTTTCGCCGCACCGACAGCGCATAACGCAACAGCTCGATCCGTAACGGGAAGCGGAAGCGCAAGATCTCGCGTTCGTTAGGATTAATCGGGATCTTGCATCGTGTCTCCCAGCCCGACTTGCGCAGCACCATGCGAATCGACAGCATCGTATCCACAGGAGTGTAGTGCACGAAGCAGTCCCGATAGTCCTTCATGCGATTCACCCATTCCGTCTGCGCGGTCTGGAATAACGTCAGGATTCTATCGTTCGGGATCACCTTCCGGCAGAAGCGGCTAAAACTTGGCGGCATCTCGTCTCGATACGCCGTGCCGACAATGCGCGCGAGCAAGTCGAGCGCGATTCCAATTTCGGCCAAGAATGATTCGAAGTCCCAATAGATTCTTCTGACTCGCTGGTCACCCTGCGACACTTCAAAAAGAGCAGCGTCGTCGTCAACTTTCGCAGCGAGTTCGCGATGCAGTTCTTGATAGAGTTGGGAAATACATTGAAGCCGGAAGTCTGCGCATTCAAGGTGGTAGCGATACGCCCGCGGATACTCGCGAATGAACCAAGCAACCTCGTCCATCTCGCCCTCGGGATCATTCTTGGAAAGTTGAAATCGGACGCGATCCAGTGAGGCGACGAGCCGCGGCGAAGCGTGCTGGTCACGATCGAGATCGACGGTGGGAAGCGGGATGAATGAAACGTTGCGTCCATGCATGGATTGTGTTCAGTTTTATTGTAATGAGCAGGAGGATCGCTCCCCGGCCGCAGCCGCTGACACGTCTATGCCTCCCATCCACAGTAGTCTTTCCTGCCGCATCACCGATCCTGAAAAAATGGGCTGCTAGGAGCAGCCCATTTGCCGTTTTCAAGTTTAGATTTGCAAGGGCGGTTCCTCCGTCGCAGTTGTAGCCTTCCTCGGGCGCGGTTCCCGGCGCCGTGTCCACGGCCCAGCTCTGCGTATGAACTCCCGCTGCGCTGCATCGAGTGCAAGGCGTGCCTGGTGGAGGTCATAGAGGGAAAAGCAGGTGGAGCAGCCGCCGCGGATGCCGGCGCGGCCATCTTTCTCCGGGTTGTAGCGGGGATGGCGGCTACACTTGGCCTTAACCCGCTCAGTAAGCTTTAGCTTGTAAGTGAATTGCAACATGGTCTCCTCCGGCGTGTAGCAGTTGGGGCCATCGTTGGCCCCAACTGCGGGTTAAGCTGCGAGTCGTTTGGTGGCAGTCTTCTTCTTGGCGGATTTGCCCTTTACGGGTGTTGGTTTCCTCGCGGCCTTCTTGGTGGCCACTTTTTTCTTCGCTTCTAGTTTCTTGGGCTGCGGTGGAGCGATGACCTGCTCCGCCTCGATCAGAGAATCGATTTCGTTCTCGCGTGGGATTCCTGCGTGGGTGGTGAGAATCAGGCGGAGAGCGAAGCCGGTCAGCTTCTCGTCCTCCAACCCATCGAGAACTGAGGTCAGCACTTCTTCTGCCGTCTGCTGGTTGTTCTCGTCGGTCACGAAGTACGCAGCTACATCGTCGGTGAATTGATAAGGGTCGATGTGAACGAGAGCACGGAGCAAGACGCGAAGCTGTGGCGCTGTGAAGGTGACCGGGGCATGGTCGAGGATGCGGTTGAAGGAAGCGGCGCGGCGTTTGAGCAGACGTGTCCGGCGGGCCTGTTCCTTTTCGTGCTCTCGTTGTCTCGCTTCTGCGTCGGGGTCGATTTGAATGACACGGTGCGGATG
>Ga0210388_10005195_pt1 | contig 10173 bp, 10 predicted proteins | sample IncBWC19OmetaG_FD_155485 | JGI IMG/M metagenome (GOLD analysis project Ga0210388, IMG submission 155485) | Forest soil microbial communities from Barre Woods Harvard Forest LTER site, Petersham, Massachusetts, United States - Inc-BW-C-19-O ...
CATGGTGGAGCGAATCCGCCCGGAATCGATTTTAAACTGCAGCTTGGTCGCGTCACTTCCATGAGGACGGAGCCGGCGGACGCTCCCATGGCCGCCTCGCGCACCTTTGTCAACGACCAGAATGGCACGATCTACATTCTCGACACGAAGACGAAAAATTTCACGCCCTACCTGAAATTCACGGACATCTTCCCGAAATTTGCATCCGATAAGGGTAATGCGAGCGGCATCGTTTCCATCACCTTTGATCCCGGCTACGCAAAGAATGGAAAATTCTATACCGTGCACGTAGAGAATCCGGAGCTGCCCGGCTCCGCCGCGCCCGTCAACGCGCAGGTTGCGAGTTTGAATCTCACCGGGTATTCCATGACCGACCGTGTGAATCCGCCCGCGGGTCCCGTTCATTTGGAATCCGTGCTTGTCGAATGGACCGACACGAATATTCGCAACGCCACGTTTGAAGGCACCGCTCGCGAACTCCTGCGCATCGGTTTCGATCGCAATCACCCGACGGATGATACGACATTCAATCCGCTCGCCAAGCCCGGCAGCAGCGATTACGGCAATCTCTACATCGGCGTGGGCGACGGTGCACAGGGAGAAACTCCAGGCCCATCGCACACGATTCCGCAACAGCTCAATACTCTGCTCGGCAAAATTTTGCGGATCACCCCTGACATCAATTTGCGCCCGAAAGACACGCTCAGTCCGAATGGCCGTTACCGCATTCCGTCCTCCGGTCCGGACCCGAATCCGTTCGTGAATGTTGCGGGCGCACGCGGCGAAGTCTACGCGTATGGCTTGCGGCACCCGCATCGCTTCGCATGGGATACGACAACGAAAACTTTGCTCGTCATCGATATCGGCCTGCACTATTGGGAAGAGGTTGACATTGTCGCCAAAGGCGCCAATTACGGCTATCCCGAGCGCGAAGGTAATGAACAACTCTTCATCGATGATGCGGGGAAAACGGGAAGCCTGAAGAGTCCCCCGGTTCCGTTCCCGGATCGCGATCTTTTGCAAGTCGAGGGGATCAATGAACCGGTCGTTCCGGTGTATCCCGCCGCCGTCTACAGCCACTGGGAGGGCGACTCGATCGGCAGCGGCTTCGTATACCGCGGCAAGCTGATGCCACAAATGCGCGGAAAATTTATTTTCAATGACATGACGACCGGCCGCATTTTTTATGTCGACCTCGCCGAAATGCTTGCGACCAAGGGACAGCGCAATCACCAGGCGCCGATTCATGAGCTGCAGATCATGTACAAGAGCCCTTATGACTCATCGACCCAAACTGCGGTGAAGCGCCGTATGTTCGATGTGGTTGCCGATACCTACGCGCACAAAGGCGGAACACCCGCGCCGGACCGCCGGCTGCCCGGAGCGGCAGCGTCAACAACGGGCCTAGATCCGGACCACAAGCAGCCGAGAGCGGATTATGAAGGCGTCGCCTATGGCGGAGGACGCGCGGATGTTCGCATCGCCGTCGGCGGCGACAATGAAATTTATGTGTTGAGCAAGTCCGATGGCATGATCCGCAAAATGACGGCGGTGGTCACTCCTCCCCCCGCCTCAAACTGATCGGCTGCTCGGGTAACGTGTTTGCTCCGCCGGGAACGCCAATCTCGGATTGGCATTCCCGGTTTTAGCCCGCTGAAATCATGAGAAATTCAGGTGCTCTCTCGTCTATAGGCGTTTCAGCCTCGGAACATCCCCGTTGACTCAAACGTGCAACTGCTCCCAGGAAGTAGTATGCTAGAACAGTAGGAAATTACTCGATGGTCCATTCGGCCCTGGTTTTTCTTGGTTTTCTGGTCGCGTGTGCTGGCCTTTCCCTGGCTTTCCTTTCACAGCGCTACTGGTTTGCGCGCGCGTGGAGGTTCGCTGGAAGGATCGGCACTCCCGCATGGCGCAAGGCGATTCGCGGCGCGTTGATCGCGGCGCTTGCGGCAATTGCCATTGGAGCGATTGCCGGCGTAACGAGAAATATGCGTGACGCCGTGACCCGCGGCTCGTGGTGGTCGGGGTTTTTCGGTTTGTGGTTAACGAGCTCCGCTTTTTCCTATCTCTTCATCAAAATCATCGCCGGCACGGAATGGGCCTGGAAGCGTTTCCGGCCATCGCCTTCAGACGAGACTATCGCGGCAGCCGCATCGCCCGCACTTGCGGCCGGCAACGCTCATCCGGAACACATCGATCATTCGCGGCGTCACTTTTTTCACGCGGCAGGAGTGATTGCGGGTGCTGTGCCTTTTGTAAGCGGCATATATGGATTTGCCTCGGAGCGGTTCCGCTTCAACGTGCGCGAAGTCGAAATTCCCATTGCCAATCTACCGCCCGCTCTGGATGGGATGCGCATCACCCAGTTGAGCGATATCCACATCGGGTCGTACATGCCAGTCGCGGAAGTGCGCCGCGCTGTCGGGATGGCCAACGAACTTGGCGGCGACCTGGCCGTCGTCACCGGCGATTTTGTCACCGGCCGAACGGACCCGCTCGAAGACTGCATCGCCGCTCTTTCACGCCTGCGGGCTCCGATGGGCGTCTGGGGATGCAACGGGAATCACGAGATTTATGCGCGGTCAGAAGGAAAATCCGCCCAGCTTTTTCAAAAATTCGGGATGAAGCTGCTTCGCCAGGAAAACGCCGAGTTGCGCTGGCAGGGAAGCGCCTTCAACCTGATCGGTGTCGATTACCAGCGCCAGCGTGACGATGAAGGGAATCGCTTGCCGATGCTGACCGGCATGGAGCCGCTCGTCCGGCGCGACATCCCGAATATTTTGCTGTCGCACAATCCGAATTCGTTCCGGCGCGCCGCCGAGCTGGGCATCGAACTCTCGCTCGCCGGACACACACATGGTGGCCAGGTGAAAGTCGAAATCCTCGATTATCGATGGAGCCCGGCCGAGTTTCTGACTCCCTACGTAGCCGGCCTCTACAAGCGCCCGCTTTTCACGTCGTCGAGTTTGGACGACAACCAAATATTGGCAGTGAGTCAAACCTCCAACGTCCAATCTCCGCCCTCTGTCGTTTACGTAAATCGCGGCCTGGGCACCATCGGCGCGCCCGTCCGCCTAGGCGTCCCCCCCGAAATCACCAGAATCACATTAAGAAAAGCTGTTTAAGTTGCCCTCAAGTAGCACAGACTTTAGCCTGTGGGTTTCCATTCGATCTTGGCTAGCGCGCTCGGCCTGGGACCGTTTGTGGAACCCCACAGACTGAAGTCCGTGCTACTGCTTGTGTTGCCGCCCGCGCGGAGCAATGCGATAATTCCGCAGCGCAAGAGAAACGCTCGACGAGCGGAAACTCTTCAGGGGGCAGCATGGGAGTTCGAGACAGTTGGATTGAGAAGCGGCTTGCGGAAACGGCAGCGGCGAACGGGACGCTTGTCCTGAGCAACCGCGAAGGGCGCAACGTTTCGCAGATGCACTACGCGCGCCAGGGCGTGGTCACCGAAGAGATGCGCTTTGTTGCCGGGCGCGAAAAGATCGAGCCGGAGCTGGTGCGCAGCGAAATCGCGCGCGGCCGGGCCATCATCCCCGCGAACATCCATCACAAATCGCTCGAGCCGATGGGCATCGGCATTGCGTTCAAATGCAAGATCAACTCGAACATCGGCAACTCGGCGACCACCTCGGACATCGACGAAGAGTTGAAAAAGCTGCATCACTCGGTGCACTACGGCGCGGACACGGTGATGGACCTGTCGACGGGCGGCGACATCCCGACGATCCGCAAGGCAATCATTGAGGCGTCGCCGGTGCCGATCGGGACGGTGCCGATCTATGAAGCGCTCTCGCGCGTGAAGCGCACGGAAGATTTGACAATCGAGCTGATGCTCGAAGTGATCGAGGAGCAGGCCGAGCAGGGAGTCGATTACATGACGATTCACGCCGGCGTGCTGCGCGAATTCGTGCCGCTGGTGCGCAACCGCATCACGGGGATCGTGAGCCGCGGCGGGGCGCTCCTCGCACACTGGATGAACACGCACAAGAAGGAAAATTTCCTGTACGAGAATTTCGATGCGATCTGCAAGATTTTCAAGAAGCACGACGTGAGTTTTTCACTCGGCGATGGGCTGCGACCGGGTTGCCTCGCGGATGCGAGCGACGCCGCGCAATTCGCTGAACTGAAAGTGCTGGGCGAGTTGACGGAGAAAGCGTGGGAGCACGATGTGCAGGTGATGATCGAAGGTCCGGGCCACATTCCGATGGATCAGATCGAGCTGCAGGTGAAAAAGGAAATGGAGCTGTGCCACGAAGCTCCGTTTTACACGCTGGGGCCGCTGGTGATCGACATTGCTCCGGGCTACGACCACATCACGAGCGCGATCGGGGCAGCGATGATCGGATGGCACGGCGCGTCGATGCTGTGCTACGTGACGCCGAAGGAGCATCTCGGACTGCCGAACGCGGAAGACGTGAAGCAGGGCGTGATCGCGTACAAGATCGCAGCCCACGCGGCGGACGTGGCGCGGCACCGGCCGGGCGCGCGCGACCGCGACGACGCGCTTTCCTATGCGCGTTTTCTATTCGATTGGAACAAGCAGTTTGAGTTGTCGCTCGATCCGGCGACGGCAAAGGCCATGCACGACGAAACACTGCCCGATGATTTTTACAAGGACGCGAAATTCTGCTCGATGTGCGGCCCGAAATTCTGCTCAATGAACGTAACGCAACTAGCGGAAGGCGCCGCAGGCCAGGACCAATCCGAGCGCCAGCAGAAATTCGTCGAGCTGCTAGCCAGGATCGAGAAGTAAGTAGCACAGACTTCAGTCTGTGGGGTTCTGCCAGTCTTTCCGGGCTGGACGGTTGGAATTGTCTCGCCTCGTCTCGCGCGTGAGGTGCGTTCGATCACTCATACGCTCGATCATTCATGGCTGCCAAAATCATTTGGAAACCCACAGACTGAAGTCTGTGCTACATGGACCCAAACGAAAAACTCCGCGAAGAATTCAACCGCTGGGCCGAAGCGGGCCGCGGCGAAGGAATGGAGGAAGACCATCTCCCCATCGTCCTGCCGGTCCTCGACCAAATGCATCTCACGCGCGAGGAAAATGTCCTCGACGTAGGCAGCGGCGCAGGATGGCTCGTCCGCCTCATCGCCGAGCGCGTGCCCGACGGCCGTGTCGTCGGCATGGACATTTCCGACGAAATGGTCCGTCATGCCCGCCGCAATTATGTCGACGTCGATAATGCGATGTTCGTGGTTGGCAGCGTCGATGAAATTCCCTGGGACGCCAATTTTTTCACCCACGCGATTTCCATCGAGTCCGCCTACTACTGGCCCGATCCAGCGCGTGGCCTGCGCGAAATCCACCGCGTCCTGCGCGAGGGCGGCAAGGCCTGGATCGCGATCAACTTTTATCGCGATAACCCGCATTGCCATCAATGGGCCAAGAACTTTGCCACGCCCGCGCACCTGCTCAGCGCCGGCGAGTGGGAGGCGCTGTTCCTTGATGCAGGCTTCACGGATATCGCGCACCGCCAGATTCCCGACCCTACTCCAGCTCCCGAATCCTACTCAGGCCGGTGGTTTCAAGACGCCGCCCAACTACGCGTTTTCCGCCAGACCGGGGCGCTACTCGTCCATGGAACAAAGTGAACTCGGTTTTTCGCTTCACGACAGACAACCGATGTTTGACTCGACTTGCCGTGGATGGATATACTCGCATTTCCGAACGGACTCAAGGAGACCCATGGGCGTTCTCGATCAGCGGTTTGAAAAAAACTTCATGATTTCTTCGGTGGACTACGTCTTCAACTGGGCGCGCAAATCCGCCATCTGGCCGCTGACCTTTGGACTCGCGTGCTGCGCCATCGAGATGATCGCCTCAACCACTTCGCGGTTTGACATTGCGCGATTCGGCGCCGAAGTGTTTCGCCCCTCTCCGCGCCAGTCGGACCTGATGATTGTGGCCGGCACGGTCACTTTGAAGATGGCGCCCGTGCTCAAGCGCGTGTGGGATCAGATGCCTGACCCAAAGTGGTGCATCTCAATGGGCGCCTGCTCAAGCGTGGGAGGGCCTTTCAACGCCTATTCCGTCCTCCAGGGCGTCGATCGGATCGTCCCTGTGGATGTCTACGTCGTAGGGTGCCCGCCGCGACCTGAGGGCCTGATTTACGCGCTGCTCAAGCTGCAGGACAAGATCGATCAGATGTCCCTGGCGAAGCGCCCCACGGAGATCCGGCTCCATCCGGGGATGGCGGAGGACTTTAAGCGCAATGTGATGGTCGCACAGACGCCATCACCGCGCTGAAAGTGCTATTCTTCTCGTTTTCAATAACGCGGGGTACCATCGAATTTCGGTGACCTTTACCTCCGGTCCAACCGGGGCGAGCTTCAAAGCCTGGTAAAATCGATTGCTTTCTGAAGGAGCTGGCGAATGGCTTTTGTGCGCGCGGCGAGAAAAGACGAGATTCCGGCAGGCTCCATCCGGGAGTTTCAAGTGGACGGCCTGACTGTCGCTATCGCTAACGTAGGAAACAAGTTCTACGCGATCAACAACACCTGCCTGCACCGGGGAGGCCCCCTGGGGCAGGGTCAGCTCCAAGGCGTCGCGGTGACCTGCCCATGGCACGGCTGGCAATATGATGTAACCACCGGGAAGCTAGTAATGAACGCGGCCGTTGCCGTCAAAACCTATGTTCTTGACGTGAGAGGTGAGGACATCTGGATCGAAGCAAGCTAGTCCGAACCCCTCAAGTCATCCGATAGGTCAGTAAGCTACTCATAAATAGAGACATAGGATTGGCCTCTGGCATACGCCCTGAACTAAATTCTCTTGAGACTGTTTTTTCCGGACGTGCGTCTAATTGTATAGGTTTGTTAAATCATGGGTTAATCCCATCGGGGAATGACCCGGAAATGAATGAAGTTTTTGCAAGACGGACGAGGTCCGTGTATAGTGTCCGACCGACTCAAAGCTCGGAGTACGATCATCATTCGGAGGCTGCCCGGTTTGACGACAGTTCGCCCACCGGCAAAGAAAGGCCATTGGATTTTTTCGGTCAATCCCCATCAATATCATTGGGATACGCTGTTTGTGAAGGGCAAGGAGATGTGGAGGGGCGCGGGAAACCGCCCTGACGCCAATCGCGCCCTGAAACAGGTGCGGAAGGGCGACCGGGTGCTCTGCTACCATGCTGCACCCGAAAGGGCTCTCTACGCGATCGCCGAGGTTACGCGCGATCCCTACCCTGACCCCCATGACCGGGAATCGAAAATGATGGTGGCCGATCTGCGCGCCATGGAGCGCCTACCGCGCCAGATTACCCTGGATGAGCTGCGGAACAACGGCTCCGTCCGCAAGGTCAAGTTTCTGAAGAACGTACGTTTGATTATTTCCCCTGTCACTGAGGACGAATATCAGGAGATCCTGAAGATGGCGGGGATTGTCGCGACTCCGGGACTGCCGCTGCCATAAGTGGTGATTCGTGACTGGTAACTGATGATCAGTGACTGGTGAACCCCCGTCCATTTCTTGCGCGTTGCATGCGCTTCTGCTGGGAAATCCTACATTTATAATCGTCACAAAACGTTCATAGCAAATGATTGTGCTATTTTGAATGAGGCTTCTTCTTTCGTGGGTGATGAGTGCCTGAGCTTCCTGAGGTCGAAACAGTTGTTCGTGGATTGCGCACGTCCCTGCCAGGACGCACGATTGCGGAGGTGCGCTTTGGCAAGACGGATTTCGTCGAGAATCCCGCAGCGATTGCGGAACGACTTCCGGGAATGCTGATTTCAGAGGTGACCCGGTTGGGGAAATTCATTTCCATTGGGGTCGAGGCCGGCGCGAACCCGGCCGCGACGATTCCGAAATTTCAGCTCATCATCCATCTTGGAATGACGGGCCAGTTGACCGTTATCCGTTCGAGCGAACCTGTTCCTCCCCACACGCATTGTTTTTTTGCGCTCGACGACGGGCGCGAGCTGCGCTACACGGACATTCGCCGCTTTGGCCGCATGCTCCTCGTGCCGGAATCGGAGTCGGCCGAATTCGAGGGGCACCTCGGCAAAGAGCCGCTCGAGATCAGCGCCGATGAATTTTGCCGCTATTTTGGATCGAGGCGCGCGCGCGTAAAAGCGTTGCTCCTCGACCAGAGAGTCCTGCGGGGAATCGGCAATATCTATGCGGATGAGAGCTTGTTCCGGGCGCGCCTGAACCCGGTCCGCATCGGCGAGAATCTGACGAAAAAGCAACTCCTGGCGCTTCACGAGGCGGTTCGCCACGTGCTCGCCGATGCAATTCGTTTGCGCGGTTCTTCCATTTCAGACTACGTCGACTCGGAAGGCAATCGCGGCAGCTTCCAGCTGCGCCATCGCGTTTATCAGCGCGACGGCAAACCATGTTTTCGTTGCAAGGCAAAAATCCGGCGAGTGATCGTAGCCGGAAGAAGCAGCCACTTCTGCCCGCGTTGCCAGCCCGTGCCCCGGTCACGCAGAGAGAAAACCTTGAAGGCACAGATGAATACAGATAAACACAGATGAAGGATGTAATTCGTGAATCATGATCCGTGACTCGTGGTCTACGGACGCTTCAGGAATTACGATTCACGAATCACAAATTACTTTCTCAATCTGTTCATCCGTGGTTTTGATTCGCTTTGTCTGCACAAATTTGAACCTGTGGATTTCACCGCGTTCGGGATAAAATCCCGCGTTCGGAGGGGCATCGTGCGTGCTGTCGTTCAGCGTGTTTCCCGCGCGAGTGTGACTGTTGGCGGCCGGACCACTGGAGAAATCGGCGCCGGCCTGTTGGTTCTTTTGGGCGTCAGCCGGATAGACAATCCCGAATCTGCGGCGTATCTCGCCGAGAAAATCGTAAACCTGCGAATTTTTCCTGACGAAGCGGGCAAGATGAACCGTTCGTTGCTCGATACACACGGTTCCGCTCTGGTTGTGTCGCAATTCACTTTGTATGGAGACACGCGAGGCGGGCGGCGCCCCTCGTATATTCAGGCCGCTTCGCCCGAGGATGCCAATCGTCTTTACGAGGAATTTGTCCAGGCGATGCGCGCGCTTGGCGTGCAAATGGCGACGGGCGTTTTTCAGGCACACATGGAAGTAGAACTACTCAACGACGGACCGGTCACAATTCTGCTGGATTCCGAGAAAACAATTTGACGCGAGCCATCACATCGATTGAAGTGCGCGCGGCGTGCAAAGACGATGCCGAGGCCATCGCGCGCCTGGCGGGCGAATTAGGCTATCCATCGACGGCGGCTCAAGTAGTGGAACGGCTAAAGGCCAATGAAGGGAACCCGCGGCAAGCGGCGTTTGTCGCGGTAACTCAAGATAGAGGAGTCGTGGGTTGGATCCACCTTTCTCAAGTCTCCACGCTTGGAAGCGACCCTCGCGCCGAAATCACCGGGCTTATTGTGGATTCAGAAATGCGTGGCGCCGGAGCGGGCCGCCTGCTCGTCGAGCGCGGAGAGATGTGGGCGCGTGAAAGAGGATTGAACTCGATCGGTTTGCATTCCAATACGATTCGGGAGCAAGCCCACGAATTCTACGTGCGGTTAGGATATGCCGTCACCAAGTCGCAAAAGGTGTTTCGCAAGACCTTGTGAGCGCGTTGTCGAATAAAAACATCGCTAAATTTCATCATTTGGAATTTATATCGGAGGGCGATATAATGTCCCTGTGAGCAATGCCTCGATGACGGCGGCGGAATTTCGCGCCCTGGCCGAATTTCGGTACCGTATCCGGATCTATCTGAACGGGAGCGAGGAAGCGGCCCGCAACGCCGGCCTCGAGCCGCAGCACTATATGCTGATGCTGGCCCTGCGGGGCCTTCCCCCGGGCCTCGAGCCCAGCATCCGCGAGCTTGCGGAGCGGTTGCAGTTGCGCCATCACAGCGTCGTCGAGTTGGTGGATCGCCTCGAGCGCAGGCAATTCCTGCGGCGCGAGCGGTCACGCAGCGATCGCCGGCAAGTGCTCCTGCACCTCACGCCAAAGGGCGAAAGGATCCTCACGCGGCTCGCCAAACAAAGAATTTCCGAGCTTCGCACCGCCGCGCCGGCGCTCGTCCGTTCGCTCACGGCGGTCATCCGCTCAACGCAACCGCCCAGGACCAGACAAACTCACTCGTGACCCCGCCCACTCATGCCCCCGGGCGGCAAATGGAATCATCAAAGGAATATCATCCGCGCGAGGTAAGGCGCACATTGA
>Ga0210388_10005197_pt1 | contig 10171 bp, 6 predicted proteins | sample IncBWC19OmetaG_FD_155485 | JGI IMG/M metagenome (GOLD analysis project Ga0210388, IMG submission 155485) | Forest soil microbial communities from Barre Woods Harvard Forest LTER site, Petersham, Massachusetts, United States - Inc-BW-C-19-O ...
GCAAAATGGCCCCCCTACGAAATTTTTTTACAAATTTGCACAGTTGATTGTATAAAAAATAAAAAAATGTTGATTTGCGGGGCTGAGTAGCTCTAGTATTAGTACATTTTGGAAAGTATAGCCCTTTTCATTTTGGGTTGCCTCGTCATCAAACGACTTGCGAAGAAAAAAAATTTGTTGGCACAAACATGATGCAACAACAACAACAACAACAATTGAGTCAGTGGCTGGCACAAGGCCCTTCCATTGCTGTGATCAGTGGATGCAGCGGTGTGGGCAAGACTCTTCTGATCAGCAACTTGCAGCAGCAGCATCGGCATCGATATCGCATTGTCACCATTGACATGGAGGAGGAGGAGAAGAAGAAGGATGAGGATGATGACGAGTGCTCCACAACATCATCATCATCATCACCGTCATCATTGCAGCTGATGCAGAGTTTGATGCACGGGCAGACTGATCTGCAAGGCGTGCCCCTGTGCATTGTGATGGACAATGCAAACGACTACTTTGAGGAACTGATTACAAAGCTGAGGACGGTGGAGTCGTCAATGACAACAACAACAAAAATCATCATCGTCTATCGAGGTGTCATTGGTGATGGTGGCGAGGGTAACAATCGCCATCACTTACTCATCGGACAGGATGCCAGCGTGGTGCACATCGTCATGCCGCAGCCACGCACTCACGAGCTGATCGCAATCATCGCACGGGCACTGAGTCAGGGCGGTGTCCCCAACGTGGACTCTGACCTGGTGACGGACATTGCGCAACAAGCCTCGGGAGATTTCCGCAAGTGCGCGATTCTCATTGACACTGTGATCAGGGCGCATCGCGCATCCGTGCCCCTGACGTGCATCACCAACGACACTCTTGTGCGCCAGGCAGCGACGTTGTTTGCATTGCCCACTCTGCAGCAGCAGCTCGATCATCAGCAACAGCAGCAGACGACGACGACGGCTTCACCTCTGCCCCTCCCATCAACCCCACTCCTTGATTCTGTTGTGCATGCCAACTATCTGCGGTTCTGCCCCGGAGATATCTTTGCCGCGGCTAGCACTGCGCGGCTGCTGTCACTTGATGCTGGCGGCGTGGAGACACTGCAAGCAGCGCGCGTGGGGAAATTGTGTGGAAAGACGACCCTTGTCTATCCAAAACCACACAGCAGTGAAAGGCGCACGGCCATGCTGGAGATGATGTACAAGGCAGAAGCAACGACCAGACAGCGCTGGACGCGGCGCAGCCTGGCGCTCGAGCTGTGCCCGCTCATCTTTGACGCCAACACGTGCACCCGTGCCGAGACGTCCCCGGCCACAGCGCAGCGGCTCAATGACTTGTGGCGCCTCTACGGCGTGACCGATGCACTTCCTCGTGAGAAAATGCAAGAGATAGTGAGGGCTTCGAATGCCCACATGCTGCCAGTTCCAGTTTATTCCGCGCAAACGTTCAACAGTGTTACCTCTGCGACTCGAATAACAGAAATGACCGCGCGCGTCGCTGCATTTGCATCCGAGCTGGGCATCTCCGCATCTCTCGGCATGCGCATGCGCGACGAACTTGCCGCTGATTACCAGGGCCTTATCCCCATCATTCAGATTCATCGTCAGCAGCAGCAACAGCAGTCCCAACCTCTCCCCCAACCTCCCGCGCAACCATCGTCATCATCAACACAGGATCTTTCTCCTCCTCCTCCCGCTCCTCCTCTTCCAGTCACGATGCTGTCAAAGATGCCCGCGTACTCTCCTCCTGTAAAGAAATCACCCGTCAAGAGAAGGAAAATCGACAACAACAATGGCCAGACTCTCAATGCATTTTTTGTGGCAAAGAAATGAACAATGATACTAATGCTTCCTCCCAAAAAAAATGAAGCCGGGGAAAGGTTGATAAAAAATAAGCGTATACCCGCGATCCCAAAAACGTTGTCGTTTTTTTAGGAGCGCCACAGATGACTGAACCTGACGTCTTTCTGGGCGAGGGCAAGTATGGCAGAGTGTTTAAACGAGGGAACACAGTCATAAAGATATCTAAACACAGTCACGATTACCAGGACTTTTGCCGGGAAATGAGATTCTATGCATGGATTGCAACTTTGGTAGACAGAACCGAGCAGCGGCACTTTGCCAGATTCATTTCACACCGTATCCACCAAGACCAAGCTGGGGAATGGTGGTCAGAGATCACAAGTGAATACAAAGGCGTGCCGCTGAGCCTTGATCATCCCGATGCGCGCACAAGATACAAACTCCTGACACAGATACTGATAATCGTGCAAATCATGAAAAAGCATCATGTTGTGCATGAAGATATGCACATCGGAAACTTTGTCGTCGACAATGGAGTCGTAGCGCTCATTGACTATGGTTTTACTCATTTGCAATCTCAAGATACCGCTGAGCGCGACAGTGAGAATGAGATGATGTTCCACGTTACAGATTTTATGGGCAACTGGGACCCAATAAACGATGAAATGGAAAGGCTTGGCACGGTAATGCCTCCAAGAAAGTTGTTTCTCGACGCCGTAAAAGATGCAGCGCCAGAGACCTACAGATCGATGAGAGAGTTTGTCAAACTTTATAACTACAGTTTTTCGCGCCCGACGAACTACTCACACATTCATGTGCCTTATAATACCTGCCTCGATTTTCTCAGAGTGTTTCATCCAGACTTGCTTCTCATGGCGATGGGCATCAAGTCAGCCCCACCCCCGTTTTTTTCAGCGGAAGACTATATGGACGTATACAAGTATTGGGACAATATCAATGAATTGGTCAGGATATTCAGGGCCAAAGCTGAAAGCTGATTCACGTTGATTAAAAATATGCTTTTTTTTGTTCTAAGTAAGAAGACTTATGATTTTCGCGGGGGCCTCGTCACGGGGGATGATCGTGTATCCGTGCGCTTGATGCCAAGACTGCAGTTTTTGTGCCCCATCTATCACTTGATTGGAGCTGCTGACATGGTAGCGCTTTTCGGCGAGATTCTTCCAAAAATCCTCGTCCGGGCCATCCACGCCATTCACAACGCGCGTGTAATACTGCTTCAGCAGCAGCGGCATGGGGATGGTGATGTAAAACTTGACCACGTCCTTGCCGAGCTCAAATGGCGGATTATCTCCACCCCAATTATCCAGCAGCCCCACCAGTACCACTGCATTCTTTTTCTGATCCACTGCAGCCTTGTAGACCATATAAAGACTGTACGCCAATATCTGCCGCCATGCCGCCATATACTCGTTGTCAGGAGGGGTGCCAGGTGCGGTCCGCTTCTCCAACTCTATCAACAACCTGCCTGCCAATACGTGGTGTTGAATAAACTTGTCGGTATCCTGCACCAACACCGCTGCTTGCCCTTTTCCTTTTGTTTCATCGGCAATCTTCTTGCCAAGCGTTGTCTTGCCCGTCCCCGACGATCCAGATACATGCACGACAATTAGGGACTTGCTCAGGGAGGACGCGCCGAAAAATTGCAGCTGATCCAATGTTGTGCTTCGCACGGACAACAGCTTGCCCATGAGCGTTGATTCCTTCAGCCCCACCAATTTGAATGATGCTGCATAGACACCCACACCACTCATTATCAAAGATATGCTTGTTGCCAACTCCTCGCTGTCGCGGTCGATGGAAATTCGAAGCTCTCTCATGAGAAAGGGGTGAGACGGAGGAGAGTCAATCTTCTTTACTTTCTGAATCCCAGCCAACAGTGAATTCAGGCTGGCGGGGTCAAAGCGATACGTCCCCCTTGTCATGTAGAACGAGACGGTGCCAAGGCGATAGGGCCACATGTTCTCGGCGCTGAAAGCAGGGTTGAAGATGTGACCAACAACAGAGTCAAGCTTGCTCTGTGATGCAGCGGCGTCAAAGGGCAAATCGATAACAATTCCATTTCCAGATATCTGTTGTTGCTGCTGCTGCTGTGCCACATTTCCAGCCTCTGGAGTAACAAGCTCGATGGTTATCATACCCTGCGATTGACTAGAACCCATTGTGATTGTGACGTGTGTTTAGCTTCTGCTGTGATGCAATCAATATTACGCTTATCCTTGCAATTTTTTATTTTTTTTTCACTCGTCATTCGTTGTTTTTTTTTCATTCAGCTGCGAGTGCTCCAGAAGACGATGACGACGACGATGCGCCTGCCGTTGGTGTTATCTTTGTTGTTGTTACTGCTGCTGCTTCTGCTGCTGCTGGTTGTGGCAACTCGTGATGCATATGCTCGAGGTTGAAATGCATAGCAGTCGAAGTGACGTGGATGTTCTCAAAGTTCCGATGCTCGGGCCGCATGGCGTTCATAGTGCTGAGAACGTGTTCGAATGCCTTCGCACTAGCGAGTTCGATGGAGAGCATCTTTGGTCCACCCGATCTTTCCGCCCAGGCTTTCATGTCTGCGTAATTCACTGGGCGCGCAGTCGGATCCACGGACCCGCCGAGATGCGGATGGCGATGTTGCGTGGGCAGGTAGACCCCAGCTTTCAGCTCCAGGATGAGAGCCTTGTCATTCCACTCTACGCACATCCTCTCTTGTGTGATTCTTGGATAGTCAAGAGTCAAATCATACACCAAACTTTGCTTGTCGTGGAAAGATGTGAGATTCATGGGGACGAGATGCTTTGGGAGCTCCACGCGTATTTCATCCTGCTCAACAAGATTCAGCATGTGCACCCCTGTCGAGTATGGATAGAAAAGCGAGTCATTTGCCGCCATCATCATCGTTGCCATCGCCGACGACGCCGTAGTGGCAGAAGCATCTTGTGGTGGCAATGCAGCGATGAGTGTCTGGACTCCATTCTTCAGCATGAGCTCGCCCCTGGGGATAGAATACATGAAGTTGTAGTCGTCGTTGACCTTGCGGTAGTCGGATGCGTAAAACCACTTGTTTTCAACCATTTTGAACCAGCGGTCCACCGAGCTGCTTACCAACCGAAGCGGCTCTTTCAGGAAGGCGTCAGGCACGTTGCCCATCATCTTCACGATTTTGCTGCGCATGACACTGGCAGCAACATTCTCCGATGTGCGAATGCGTTGCGTGGTGCGCTGTGCAAAGCTACTCATCTGACCCAGACTCTGCACGCTTACATTGCTAAAATCCTCCTTGCCGTCCATTGATTCCGGCGAGATTGGCACCGGCACCATCACCAGGAACAAAACCACATTGCTCGCAGCTGCGCTCACTGGCGGGCGAAATGCATAAATTCCATACTCAAAGGGCGTTTTGCACTCCGACGTCGCTGCCCGATGAACGAGGTCGTAGCCGTCAATGTCACTGTCGAGGATCTCGTGCAACGCGCTGCCAATTGCACGAATATCAAACTTCACCTCCCTGTTGTCCGCCACGGGCTGCGAGAAAAGCATCACCAACCGCGGAGCCTCTTGGTCTTTCAAGTACGTGTCAATTGGTGCATTGGTCGCGTTCAAGTACTGCACAAAGCCCGTCAGCTTGTCATCCAGCCCATTCCATGAAAAATTCTGACCCATCGTCACGTCCAGTGGGTCAATGTTGCCATGATAAAGATGACGCTGCAATCTTCCGAATACACCAGGAGCCGTTTTGGGTGCAACGCTCCTTTCTGGCTGGGCAACGCCGTGGCAAAACGTGTAAACGCCAGACACTGTTTTTCCAACGGTCATCCTTTCCATAACACTTGGCTTCATCATCTTATCTTCTTTCCTTTTTTTTGCGGGGGTGGATTGGTTGATTGTGTGTTGGATTTTTTTTAGCCCCACTATGCCTTTATCATCTTTTTTTATTGCATGCATTTTGCGTGTTATACCTTTTTTTTTATATCCATCCACCTTCTTCGTCTTCATCGTCACTTCTCCTCCTCCGTCATCATCAAGTAAATAAACATTCAAAGTCATGCCTGCAGATAGACAGCTCGAGGGCATCAGTCCAGATGACGTTGCGCACGCCCTTGAATGATGGGAAGGTCGGCAAGAACATGAAATCGAAGGGCCCCACTTTGGGTGAGACATCGTTGTGCAGGTAAAAAACCTTGCTGTGACTTGCCATTGATACAACCAACCCTTTCCCCAACCAGTTGCTGCTGCCTTGATTTGCAAAGAGGTCGCAGGCCGCCCCGAGCTCGCACTTCAGATGAACGTCAAAGTTTTCCTGGGGGATCTTTGACACCAAGCTTTCGATTGTGCCAAGCAGCCTGACAAATTGAATCTCATTATGCAACAATTGGGGTTGTTGTTGCGATGATGATGATGATGCCTGGTGCACCGTCCGCCGAAATCGCTCGAGACCAGAGGGGCTGAGTGACCGACGAAGCACAGAGTCGGAGATGTCCCTGAGAGATTGGCCATCATCCCGCAGCTTGAACTTGTACGGCACGATCTTTATGTCCCCAAGTGCCCGCAGCACACGCACATCCGCACCACTACCATTGGCCCCCCCTGACTTGCAAACATTCATCACGATGCGTGGATAGAACTCTACTTCATTCCCTTGCAATCGCTTCAACCCGAGGATCTCTTGTGCACTATCATTGTTGTTGTTCTTCTTCTTTTGCGATTGTGCTCCATCTTCAACAAAACAAATGCCCAAGGGATGCAGAATCAGCCCCATGAGGATTCTCATGTAAACCTCTCCGTTGCTGTTACTGTCTGCATCTCCGTTTTCCTTTTCTTCAACTGCAAACATGGCCACGAGGAGCCCCATGATGCGACAAACTGCGCTCTGCAAAAACTTTAGCATGTCCGGGCAGACCAGCGCGCCACTCTGCACGATCGCATCGCCAATCTCAATGTCCAGCGTCCAGAACATGAGGATGGCCACGGCCCAGCGCACCTCGCCAAGCGTCCCCGTCAGGATCATGCGCGCCAGCGGCAAGTAGAAAAAGAGGCGATGGCCCACAAGGGGCTCCCGATCGTAAGCAACAATGCCAAAGAGGTTGGCGCCGCGCGTGAGATCCTGCAGCAGCACCTTGGGGATGCAAGTGTAGATGCGACTGTCCCCGGTGAGACAGTGATTTGCTTTGCTAGGCTTTACATGGTTCTGCGCAATCGCCTGCACATGTCTGGCCAGCGGATTCTTCTGCAGCGATTCCCACGAGATGGCGTTGATGTTCGCTTGGATGTTGCCCCAGAACAAATACTCGATCAGCGCTGGCGAGGTGAATTGATTGTCAAAGGCCACCAACGCATAGACATCGTTGAATTTGGCTTCGATCATCTTGAAGTGTTGCGCAGAGCTGGCCGCGTTGTTATTCAGCGTCTCTTCAAAGCTGAGCGGGATGGGATTGGGGAGGATGCCATACTCCTCACGTATGTCGGCGGCACTGGCCCTCACACAGTCAAACTGCTCCAGCAGGCTGTTAAAGGTGAACATCGTCCTGTTGCCGCCACCGGTCACGTCGATCACGCGCACGACGGCGTGTTTGACGGTTTTGATGGGCAGGATGCGGTGGAATTGCGCGGTGAGCGTCTGGAATCGCGTGCACAGCCGCTGCAGGCACGTGACCGTGTCCCGTTGGAACTCCAGCGCTGAGGTGTCTGTCGCCGTCTTCATGGCGCTCCACAGTCGTCTGTAGGTTGCGGTCTCGATCGACGTAATGTCCCAGTTATCACTCAGCCCCTGGCACCGCACTTCCATCTCCTTTTGAAAATGAGAAATGCATGCCAAGCCGCGCAGCAGCAGCGACAACGATGGGTCGTATTGCAACGACAACGACGTTGATTGCTGATTAGGAGAGACCGGCGGCGGCGGCGGCTGCGGTGGCGCAGTTCGACTGATCGACGAAGCGGAAGCCGCCGTCAGCATCTGCTGCTGCTGCTGCTTTTCTTCCGCCTGAAAGAGCGTGGCGAGTGGCAAATGGATGGCCAGCGATGGCACCAGAACATTCATGGCCATGTTGGTGACGCGAGAGACCTGCAGATTGTTATCGGGGAAGCAGATGGAAACGAGAGGATTGTCAACAAAGTTGGAGAACTTGCGCTTGAGGATGCTCGGATCACATGCAAAGAAGCTGTTTGCCATGAATCCCGGCAGCTGGGTGTACCTGGTCACCTGCTTTCGAACGTCCTTGTATTTGGGATCTTCGCTGGTGAAGGCATCGTGAACGAAATCCACCAAATCTTGCAGCAGCACCACCAGTGCAATATCTTCGCCCTCTGGATGCAGGTGTTGATCGCTGTTGTTGTTGTTATTATTATTGTTATTACGCTTCTTGTGGATATTGTTGTTGTTGCCATGCTCCTCCATCTCCTCCTTGATGATTACAACCAGAAAGGCATCTTCAATCAGCGGCGCACCGACTCTCTTTTCATTATTACCATTGCCAATACCGTTGTCCACCGTGAAGCCATTGGGTGCGCTTGCTGACATGAGCGTGGCTCGTTCACGCAGCAGCTTGATGTATTGACTCTCGATCGGGTTCATCTTCACGGGCATAATCACATGGGAGTCCTTGTTGAAGATGATGGAATGGGAATAATACCGCTCGAGTTCTTGTCGTATCATAGACGGAGGCGGCACGCGCCCTTGTGCAACAGGCATCCCCATCAATGGTTCTTCTGGCTGATCTGCCATATATCTTCTCTTGGCTTTTTTTTGCTTTGCTTTGCTTTGCTTGCTGCTGCGTGATTCGCGAAGTGATTCATGGAAAAACATAAAAAAAACAAATCAATCAAATCAAAATCCATTTTTTCTTTGAAGTTTTTTTTTTCAATTCAACGAACCCATGCTCTCGAGGTACCGTTCGGTTATTGCTTGTTGATTCCGGAAAATCTGTTGCGAAGTGCCAAACACAAAGCATCTTCGATAATGATCCATGATCAATTGTTCATCAGCTCTCCCAACCAGTCGATCTCGCTGTGCCTCTCTGCGAGGTTCAACGACGTCATTGACGTATGCTGTCGGATTTTGGACCTTGGTGATCTTGATGTTTGCCGCGACAATTTCCGCAAACAGATCCATGACAAGCTCATCGGCATAGAAATGGTTGGGAGTGACGTTTGAAAACTTTAAGGGATTCTTGATCCGCAGCTGAGAGAGAGATTGCATGACTGCGGAGCGGAGAAGATCAGACATCTTGTATTCGCCAGATACCTCTGGTGCCTCCATTAGTCTGCGCAGGTTCTGTTGCGCTTGAAGCTGCCTGGCTGCCTCCGACGGCCTCATCGTTGGATCAGGGCGTCTGAAGGCTGCGACGTTGGCAGGCATGACGCCCAAGTTGGTCATTGTATCTGGCTGTGCGCCGCCCCCCGTTGCCAATACCACGTTTTGCTGCTGCTGCTGCTGATTGTTGTTATTATTATTGCGGTTATTATTCCCTTGTGGGTTGAGATTCAATTGGCTTTCGACAATCTTGTTATTCATCTCCGACATCACGCCGGGGATGGGCTGCAGCCGCAACCTGACAAGCAACGTGTGATCCTTCGTCTTTGCCTCCACAGATCTGATGAACTTCACCTCGGCATGGTTCCACAGCTTGTCTTCTACTTTCTTCATGTGCGCCTCCCATTCGGCTAGCTTGGCAACATCCCCTGCAAACTCGTCAAGATCCTCTGGGGCATGGTACGGGGCCACAACCCGCTGAATAGCTGCCAGTGGATCTGCCTTGAATTCATTGTGGATTGATTCGTCAACGATGCGTCGCTTTAACATGCTTGCCCCGCCACCGCCCCTTCCGACTCCTCCTCCTCCTCCTCTGGCATTGTCTTCTTCTTCATCTTGTGACCGGGGTCGATTTCTTTTCCTATTATTATTATTGCCTGCTTGTTCGTCTTCCTCGTATTGCTTGAAGATGTTGGCAATCTCATCCTCGTCATCTTTGTCCAATGGCGCCGTTGCCAAGAACAATGGAGCCGTCTTGATCTTTAACGACGATGATGTCATTGTTTTTTTCCCTCTATCTCTCCCCTACTCTTTTTTTTCCCGCTCTGTCTTTAACTCTTAATATTATGTTATCCCTTTCTTTCTATAATTATCTTTGGGTCAGCTCTTTACTCTTTCCTTTTTTTTCCAAAGTCCAAAAATATATATAAAAATAAGGGCGAGTTTGCCGGATAAAAAATATCCGGGGAAATAAGGGCGAGTTTGCCCGATAAATAAGGGCGAGTTTGCCCGATGAAAAAATCCCAAGTGAAAATAGTTCCATGTCTGCCCGATAAAAAAAGGTAATGATTTTTTGTGGGCACCGCGGCACCCGAATGACCCCACTCGAAAAAAA
>Ga0210388_10005199_pt1 | contig 10169 bp, 10 predicted proteins | sample IncBWC19OmetaG_FD_155485 | JGI IMG/M metagenome (GOLD analysis project Ga0210388, IMG submission 155485) | Forest soil microbial communities from Barre Woods Harvard Forest LTER site, Petersham, Massachusetts, United States - Inc-BW-C-19-O ...
CTTGTCTGGATTTACGGCGGCAGGAGGCGCGACGTGATCGTAGAGTCCGCCGTGTTCATCGTAAACGACAACCAGCAGCGTAGACTCGCGCAATTGTTGATTGCTCCAAATAGCGTTGAACGTGTCTCGGATGAGGATTTCGCCCTGTTCGACATTGTGGTCCGGGTGCTGATCGCTTGCGGAGAAGAACGTATTGTCGACGGGATCCTGGCCATTCGCATAGCGCGGCTCGATAAAGCTGTAAGCGGGCAGGCGATTCTTATTACAATCGGAGAGAAAATCATCGAACAGTCCAAAATAGCGGCTCTGGTTCATAAGACCCTTGAAGGTCATAGCCATCGTCGAATCGTGGTAGTAGATGCGCGAATCGACGCTGTTCTCCTGGAGCAGTTCGTAAATGGTCTTTGACATACCGAGCCAATCGACGCCCATGTCCACGCGGCCAATGGAAGTGGAGCCGTGGGCGAACGCGCGGTTAGGAAAAGTTGGTCCAGGAATGGAAGAGAACCAACGGTCGCAAACAGCGAATTGGCGGGCAAGCGTTGTCAGGATAGGAACTTTGCCCGGCGAGAAGCACTTCATGATGCGATGAGCATTGGGAGGATTGTGCGTCTTGCCCTCGTAGCTGAGCACGAAACCGTCCATCGAAGGATTCTGAGAGACAGGAGTCTTCGCGTCTCCGTAGATCTGCGTGAGCGTATCGAAAAGAGCGTGGCCAGGATCGGGCGTGAAATCGCCGGAGTAGCTTGCGTCGTTCGAGACCGTGGCGATTTCACCAACGGAATCGCGGTTTCTCTCGCCGCCCGTGAGCCCATCGATTTGCCAAGTAGGGGTAGCGGCGAACCCCAGCATGTGGTCAAAGGAACGGTTCTCCATCATCAACACAACAATGTGTTTCAGGTTGTCCAACCCGGCTGGCATACGCACCCCCAAGGTATTTCAGAGTTTTGGCTGGTTCTTTGCAGGTAGTGACGCCGGGCCCACAATCGTTTCATCGCCCGGACGCGCTAATTGCAAACAGCGTCACCAACCGGCTCATGCCGTTAAGAGCCGATTGGCTCGGGAGTGTCTGTGCAATTGGAAAGATCCAATCGCGAGAGTATCCCAACCCGAACAACAGCAAGGAGCCTGCTATGCAAATGGAGCAGCGGAGAATCCAGGCGTTGCTGGGGTTCTCTTGCCCGGATCGAACAGCGGCGAGGGATTTCTAGACAGTTTTCTTGAGCTGAGCTTGGAGGTCGCGAGCGTTGAGGATTTCCATCGCGCGTTGCAGCAACTGCTCGAATTCGCAGCGTTCGATCCTCGGGCCCAGCGGTACGGCAATTTGCAGTTGCGAGGCCGCCGTCGAGCTCTGTTCTTCAATCTGAAGATTGCTATGAACGAGATTCACCGATACACCCCCTTGCGGAAGAATTGCTGGACCTAGAGTAGTGACCGGGGCAGCAAAAGCGTTTCATGCCAAGGAGCTTCTGGGCTGCTTTAGCTGCGAACTAGCGCATCATCTAGGTTCGATGCGGTGGTGCGTCAGGACCCGGCGTAGAGCTGGAAGGGCGCCCAGTAGTAGGGCTTTTTGAAGACGGTGTCGGAGTGCAGAAGCGAGAGCTTTGCAGCGCGCAAAGCCGAGGCGGGATCCTGTCCGCGGCTCAGCCCGTCGTAGAGCTTGTCCATGAGCTGTGGCGTCGAGGCGTCGCTCACCTCCCAAAGCGCACCAATCACGTTGTGAGCGCCCGCCCGCAGAAATGCCCAAGAGAGACCAACGAGTCCCTCACCAGAGAAGGCGCGCGTTCCCGCTCCATTGCAGGCGGAAATGGTCACAAGTTCAGCCGAGAGGTGGCGCTTGACGATGTCTCGCGCGTAAAGCTTGTAGGAGTCTTCGTCTTTCTCCTTGCTGAGAACGACGGCAGACTCGAGCGGCCTCGCGCGGCTCGCCGTCCCATGCGTTACGAAGTGCAAATAGGCGAATTGCTCGGGTTGGCTGCTGAGATAAGCGGCCGGAGTCGCCTGGCTGCCGGAAAGAACGGCGCGGTGCGGCTCGGGAAAATATTTTTCGACATCCTGCATTTCCACCGCTGCTTGCGGTAACTTCGGAAAGTCAGCATTTGGCGGGACGGTGTCGCCGACCAGGAATAGGCTTTTGTCCGTTAGAGCGGCACGCGAAGCGGCGGAAGCAAGGAGCGTTAGGGAATTCGCCGTGGTCAGCGTTACGTCTTCGATCCAGTAGTGCGGCTTCGCGTCAGGAACGATCAACGTTTCAAAGTTGAGGCCGTAAAGGCTGCCGTCTGGCAGCAGAATGACCCGCGAGTTTTTGGGGATAAACTTTTTTGCCGGCTCGATGAGCGTGACGTACAGCTTTTCGCCGTCGGCATTGGCGGCCGCGAGAGGATCGCGCGAGCGCAGAAGCGCTTCCCCGTAGGACTTCACGAGCGGATCGATTTCGTCGGCTCCAGGCAACGCCACGTGCGTCTCCTTCTGCGGAGTGACGACCCAAAGGTGCGATTGTTTTTCTCCGAGCCAGTAGAAAAGCAGCGTCGCATTCAAACGCTGCGCGATCTGTTCGGGCTGCAAGTTGTGCGAGCCCGCTTTCTCGGCTTGCACACTGGTCCCCAGTCCTTCCGCAAGCGTGCGCGCCCGGCTCAGTTCGGCCTGCATCAGAGCATCATTGGACCTGCTACGTCGCATGAGAAAGTCGATGTACTGCCCGTACACCGCAATTCCGCTTGATAGAAAGCTAAGTCGCAACTCATCGTGATTGATCGACCGTCGCGCTTTCTCTATGGTGGCAATTCCGCTGAGGAAATGGCGCTCGGCCTCGGCAGGCTTGCCTTGGCCGTCTCGCACAGCTGCCAAACCCGCCTCGACCTCCCAGCGCAACTCCGGCCCGGCATTGGGGTCGGCCAGAACACGCTGAAAGAGCCTCTCCGCATCCGGATATCGTGCCTCAGCGGAGTAAATCTGTGCTGAGAGGGTCAACGTGTCATCGAAGGGGCCGCGTTGGTCTCTTCTGCCGGTCTCAAGTGCCACCGCTTCTGAGATATATTGCTGGGCCTCGTTAAGCCGATTTGTGTGCAACATGATCTTGGCCAGAACGTGGAGGCAAGCTATTCTGGTTTCTTCATTTTTCAACTCTTTTGCGTGTTGCAGCGTTGCCAGAGCCAGCCTCTCGGCGGCGGAATAGTCACGAAGGGCCAGGTATTCGCTCGCAACCCCCGAAAACCAATAGTCCGACAAACCCAGCATGCCGTTTCTAGCCGATGCTTCCGCGCCTTGTTTATAGAAATCGAGAGAGACCTCAAAATCTCCTAACTCTCCATAGCTCCATCCGAGGTTACCCAAGATTGTCGCGACGAAGCTCTGCTTGCCGAGGGAGCGGGAAAGACGCAGAGCGGCTTCATTCTGATCAATGGCCTCATCGAATAGGTGTTGAAGGGTGTACAAACGAGCCAGATCGAGTAATAGCGCTGCTTCCTGAATCTGATCGTGCTCTTGGCGGGCGAGAACTAGACCACGGTGATAGCTCAAATTTGCAGCCTCATAGTCACCCTGGTCGATTTCCAAGGCTCCCTTGGCGGTCAAAGCTTTGGGGAGCAGTTCCTGGTGGGAAGTTGTGGCCAACTCTTCGGCCTCAGCAAGTGCACGCTTCGCCCCATCAAAATCTCGAGCGAGCCTAAGCGCAATACCCTCATAGATTGACTTTTTAACCTCGGCGTCCGTTCCTACCAGGGAAGCGGGGAGTTTGCCATCGAGGCAGGCGAGCGCACCTGAGTAATCAGACTGAGAGTCGAGAATCGCCGCTTTGAGTATTCGGAAACGCCATTGCCACTCCGGGCCATCGCGGCTGAATCGTTGAAGTGCTTGATCTACTTGGAGCCTCGCTTGAAGCAGGTCTCCGCGGCGTATCGAGATTTCAATCTGATCGTAGACGATCTGAGGCTTTAGCCGATTCTGGCAACCAAACAAGAGAACCGCGAGAATGGTGCAAAGACATACTCGGCTTATAGCCGAACGTAGAATCAGGGCAATTACTTTGTCGGCGGGGAGGGCTGTCCGTTGGTACCGCCTTGGCCGCCACTGCCACCACCCCCGTCGGGCGAGCCTAGCTTGAATTTGAGCATCGTCAGCGTAATAGAGCCCGGTGTGGCAAAGACTTCCGCCAGGGCGATTTCGCCAAAATGGGGGATCACCAGGATGTGGCCCTCGATCTTGAAACCCGGCACATCCGCCAGGCCGGGGTCCACTTCGATCTTGTCCACTAGTGAGCAGTGTACCGCTCCATCGTCAATAAAAGTGTGTGGCTTCTTGTTACGATTAAGATTATGCGTCAATTCCTTGAAATTTTTCGATCTCACCAAAAGATCGTGACGCAGAGTAACTTTCACCCCGAATCCGCCGAGGCGCAGATTGTCGAAGTGGCTGCCCAGCGCAATGATGTGGCTTTCCTTGTTTTTCTTATCGGAGACGTACTGACCGGTCAAGCGGGCCACGAGCTTGTCCACGGTCAGAAAATCCAGAAGGTTCAATCCTGCCAGAACAGAGGTTACGCTGGTGGTGACAATGTTATGGGTCTGCCAGCTTCCAGAAACATGTGTTTCGCCAGACTTGAAGGAGACCAGGCGGGAAACCACGAAGTCTTCTACCTTGGAGTGGGCAAACCCGCCGTCAGCTGGCAGCGAGGTAGCCGCTTGGGCAGCAATCGGAACGTCCGCCGGACGGTTAAAATGAGCGCTGAAGGCGTGACCGTGCGCGTGAAAATGGTAAGGGATATTTTCGGGTGCTGCGGCGGACAGAGGATCTTTCGCTTGAGCCATCGGGGACGCCTCGGCTTGGAATTCGGAGATTAGATTGTATTCACTTACCGTTGAAATTCAATAGTAAAGGGAAGACGCTTGATTTCTCTTAAACTCCCGGTCTGGCTGACCGCACCGTCCGCGGCAAGAATCACGAAGCTGTATTTGCCGGGCTGGAGCGAACCGCCCGGAACACTGACATGCACCGTGGACTTCGCCTGCTCGAGGGAGACCGGCAGACTGAATTTTGCATGGCCCGCGGCGTCTTGAATCTGGCCGACGTAGCTCGCCGCCGAGGGAACCGGCGGAAAGTCAACTTCCAGGGCAAACTCTTCGTCAGTGCGAACTTTGATGTTCAGCGCACCTTCCCCACGGGCGCCAACTTCCATGAAAGAAAAGGAGTTGACGATCTTGGCGGAGACTGCTTGCGACGAGTCCTGCTTCAAGTTCGGAATGGTCACCGAATTCTGGTAACCGACTAAGACGAGCAAGAGAAGAGCAGCAAGCCCGGGAACTGCAAAGGCTGGACGCAGCCAGGCGAACCAGCCGCCGTTTGAGGGAGTCGCTGGCGTAAGTCTCCTTGCATCTATGGTTTGCAGCGCTTGCTCGCGAGCCACCTGCCGCGCGCTTTCCATAAACGCCGCCGTGGCCTTAATCTCTTCCGCGCAAACGGAGCAATCGAAATAATGCTCTTCATACGCGGCGTGCTCTTCCTTCGGGAGTTGCCCCAGGAGGTACTTCTCGGCGGCCTGCAAACGCACCGCTTCGTCATGATCCATGATTTTCATTGTTGTCATCCACCGATAAGTAGTGCGGCAGGGGTTTAGTTCGTTTCATGCCTCCTGCCCCGGCGACAGCCTCCCTGACAGCCCTTCCCTGTCTTTCTCATACAAAACCTTGAACTTATCCTTGGCGCGATGCAGCAAGACCCGGAAATAATCACGGTTAACGCCAAACTGGCTGCAAACCTCATCCTTATCCTTTTCCTCGATAAAATAGGCGCAAAGCAGGTCGCGGTCCTTCTTGGGCAGTTCTTCGATGACTTGGCGGACCCTGTCCTTCATCTGCCTGGAAATAAGCAAACCTTCCGTATCCACCGCATGATCAGGCAGCTCCAGGTAGGTGTCATCCCAGGGGCTGGTCTTGGAGGAGGCCCGGTAAAACTCCTGGATGACGTGGTTGCAGATCCCGTTGACGAACGCGCCAAACCGCTCCGGCTGCCGCACCCCATCCCGACGCAAGGTAACCAGCACCCTTATATAGGTCTCTTGGCGGAGGTCGTCGACCGTTTCCGAGGCGAACATCCTCGCGCGCAATTTGATCCGGAGAAGCTGGTCAAAGTAGGCGACAAAATGCTGCTCCGTCGAGGGATCACCCTCGCGGAGACGCTCCACGTATTCCCTGGTGAATGCGAAGAGTTCCACGTAGCCCTCGAATTGGTTCCGAGGAGTATAGCCGTGCCACCCACAGGGAGCAATGTTTCCCGTTCACTTCTCCGCAGGGATTCTTTTCCTATTTTGGATTGAAGCCGTGAAACGAAATACGCCCTTCCCACACTAATGGGTTGTAGGAACCCATCGTAGCTCTTGGGCGTCCTGCTGCGAAGGGACGGTTCCCCTGTCCCCCGCGTGTCCCACCAGGGCGCATCCAAGTTGGACCTGGACCCACGAGGATGCGCCTCCCCCTAAACGGGGAGGACCATTGAATTCGGAGGCTCCGTGTCACGTTCTCTGCACAACCACAGTTCTGCCCAACCCATATCACGCCCGATCGATTCCGACGCATTTAGTACTAATGCGCGGACACTTGGTATGTGCTACACCAGTTCGCGAATTACAGCTCTCAACATCGAGTTCGTAGCCAAGCCCAATGAAGCCCAAAAAGTTCACGCCGCTTTGCCCGCCGCCATCAATGGCGCGTTTGGCGATGTCGCCGGTTTCGCGGGGAGCTTCGTCATGATCGCAAATCACGAAGCGCGGCTCGTCACCGTGGTCACGCTGTGGAGCGGCGAGGATCGCATGCAGCGTTGCCAGGAAAATGTTCGCTGGGTGCGCGCACTATTAGCGCCGTATCTGGATCGCTGCCTGCGTGTGCAAACATTGGCAGCCTATGCTCCGGCCTCACCGCAAGTTCCGCGCGAATTCGCGCAGTCAGGTTCGGATGTACCGTTCGGAACCGAGGCACATGAGGAGTCCTCACTCTGTCTAGCTTGAGTTCACGGGCGCCGCAATCGAGGGGATTTGCTGTCCGAAAGCATAAGCCGTTCCGGCAACAGATGGACGGCCTCGCAACATCCAAGCTTACAGAGGGTTTAATACAAAGGATGAGTGCGAGCGGCTGAAAAAGTTTTTGCAGTTGAATTGGGGGCCATGTCTACGATGTTTGAATACAAAACCTGCGCGGTAGATTTTTGTGAAGGTACAGCCGTGGCTTCATTGGCTGAGCAGGAGTTTTGCCTGAACCACTTCATCGAACTCTGCTACGAGAATTTACAACGCATCGATCCACGGAGCCAAAAGCTGGGCCGCATGAATCTCGATCTCGCGGCACTGCGCGCCTTCATCGAGGAGTGCTCGCACCGCACGTTGGAAGTTGCTTTGCACTGCAAAAATATCGACAACCTGCAGCGCGGCCGCTTACTCGACATTCTTTTGTGGGCAGGCGAACTCTTCCTTCTCTTGCGTACTCCCAAGCGCGGATTTGCCGACTCCATCTTGGAAAAGCACGACCCCGTACTTACACGGCTCGCTGCCCGGCACTACTAACAGTTTTGCGCTGTGGCCTGGTGTTTCCAACACCAACTTAAACGCGCAAGATGCTCTCGATCAGTCTTTGCCTCCAGCGGCTTTGATTTTCTTTAGTTCCCTTTCACGCTCCAGATAGCTTTCTCCGTTGGTGATCCACGCGGCGGCGGGCTCATCCTTCAAATAGTGGCCGAACCAGGCGAAAATGCGTTGCTGGTAGTCGATCTGGTTCGGTTTCTTGCGCAGGCCGTGATCCTCGCCGGCGTATTCGAGCAGGACAACGTTCTTTTTGGCGCGCCGCGCGATGTTGTAGAGCTCGACGCCTTGGTGGAAAAAGACCGTGCCATCGCTGTCGCCGACTTCGATGAGCAAAGGCGTGGTCATATTTTGCACGCCAAAGACCGCGGAGTTGCGAATGTAGGCTTGTAAATCTTCGTAGAGCGGAACTTCCATGCGCTGCTGACCGGTTTCGATGTGATCGGTTTCGGCAATACCGGAACTCCAGTGATGGTTTCCGTAATTGCTGATGAGATCGGTGATGGGAGCGCCGGCGACTGCGGCGGCAAAGAAGTCTGTCGTGTGCGTGACGAGATAGACAGAATCAAAGCCGCCCCAGGAATGACCCATCACGCCGACTCTTTTGGGGTCGATGATGTTCATTTGAATTACGCGCTTAACGGCGGATGTCACACAATCGACGACCGACACGCCCGGATCGCGGGGCCGAAAAACAATGTCCGGCTCGAGCATGAAATAGCCATGGCTGGTAACGGCGCCCACATTGTAGTAATTGCGCTCCGAGGGCGCGCTGTACTGATGCAGGCCATCAGAAAGCTTTTCGTACATATAAACGACCACGGGATATTTTTTGCCGGGGTCGTAGCCTGCGGGATAGTAGAGAGCGCCCTGCAAGCGTTCGCCGTGGCTATTTTTGTATTCGATCAACTCTTCGTGGCCCCACGCGTAGTTGCTTTGGAATGGATTCGTTTTGGTGACTTGCCTGGGATCTTTCAGATTGGGGCCGCCAACAAAGGCGTTCGGCGATTCCGTAAAAGTTTGGACGACATACTCAAACACGTCGGCGTCTTTGGCCTTTCCGAGCTGGGTAACGCTTTTGTCGAGCCAAATGAGGTGCTCTTCTTTGAGCGCGCCTGAGGCACCAGGATTGAGCCGCGCGTAACCCGATTTTTTCGTCCAGATGCCGAACATGCTGAGGTATAGCGGCTTATCCATGTCGATGAACTCGTCGCGTGGATTTAGCTTCACGTAGCGATGACGGACCTGGTCCGCGGCGCCATCGGTGAGTTTTGTGGCGTGAGCGCCATCGGGCGAGACCTGCCAGAGATCGAATTTGTCATAGAGGATGATCGACGCGTCGTCCTTCGCCCATCCCGCAAAGCCGAAAGCGGGCTTTTGCTTGATGGTGTAATCGGCTTCAAGGTCCGCGAACGCCGTGGGAACCGCCTTGGTGATGTTGACGACTGCGCGCGTTGCGGTATTCACCGTCCAGTAGTTGTTGTCGTGAAAGTAGAGCAGGTAGCGACCGCCAGGACTCGCTTCAAGATAATAGAAGCCATCTCATAAATGCCTCAGGAGGATAACGGCACAGGCGAGCTGGATCATCGCGAGGAAATTGTCCGCGTGATATTCCCAGCGCACCACGAGGCGACGAAAATTATGAAGCCAGGCGAACAGGCGTTCGATCTTCCAGCGGCGGCGATAGCGACGCAGGGCGCGGCCGTCTTGGGTGACCGGTTTGCTGCGATTCCAGCGGTGCGGAGAGATTAGTTGCACGCCCAAGGTGTCGCGCAAGCGTTGGTCCAGCGGATCGCTGTCGTAGGCCTTGTCGCCGATCAATCGCGCGGGAGCTTCTGGGAGGAATCTTTGCTGGAGGGTGGCTTCGACGAGGATCGCTTCATTTGGTCGAGCGCTGGCCAGGTGCACGGCGATAGGAAGACCATGGCGGTCTGCAATTGCCACGATTTTGCTGCCTTTCCCGCGTTTTGTAGGGCCGACACGAGAGCCCCCTTTTTCGCCGAACTGAAGCTGGCGTCGATGAACGCTTCGCTCAGATCGAGTTTGCCGCGGTCGCGTAAGTCCTCGGCCAGTTTTTGCAGCGAGCGCGTGAACAGGCCGGAGCGCTGCCATTGTTGAAAACGTCGATGACAGGTTTGGTAGGGTGGATAGCGATCGGGCAGATCGTGCCAGGGAGCGCCGGTGCGTAGAATCCACAAAACGCCGTTCAGCACCGCGCGCGTGTCCTGCCAGGGTCGCCCCTTGCCATCAGCCCGTCGCTTGGGACGAAATAAGGGATCGAGTTCCGCCCATTGGGCGTCGGTGAGATCCATACTCTCGATTTACGCTAGTTTGCATAACTCTCAAGCTCGCAATGGCTTGAATGTGTTTATGAGATAACTTCTAGTCATCATTGAGGCGATCTTGAATTTTTGTGCGATCGCCTGTGGCCAGATCAACGAAGTAGACGTCCGCCGCGGGACGGCCGATGCTCCGCTCCATGGCGTATGCGGACCAATTCGCGGCGTAAGCGGTTCGCTGATGGTTGAAGGGAACAATCTCTTCGTCGAGATCTTTGCCGAGCGGTACAAGCTGTCCGTTCTGCAGGTGCCAAGCGCACAGAATA
>Ga0210388_10005200_pt1 | contig 10168 bp, 8 predicted proteins | sample IncBWC19OmetaG_FD_155485 | JGI IMG/M metagenome (GOLD analysis project Ga0210388, IMG submission 155485) | Forest soil microbial communities from Barre Woods Harvard Forest LTER site, Petersham, Massachusetts, United States - Inc-BW-C-19-O ...
GGGTCGCTCGGCCAGGGGACGGCGGCCGCAGCGGCGTTCGGCGCGCTCAGCTCGTCGCAGCAGAGCGATCTGGTGAACTACCTGAACACGCTCTAGGTCCGCGACCAAGATCACGGAAAGACCACCGAGACGCGGGTCCTGCCTCGCGGTGCCGAATCCTGCGGCGCCGCGGGGCATTTTTTTGGGCGACGCTTCCCGCGGCGTTGTGGCTATCCTTGCGGTCGAGGGTTGTCGCTCGATCTTGTACGTAACGTCGTCGCCAGTCGTGGCGTACTCGATAAGGGGCGAGCGCCCGGAGCTCGTCATCCGACCCTCCGATCTTCATGAGTGACCACGTAGCCGATCAAGCGGGGTTCCTGGCCGCGCTTTCCAAGGCCGATCCCGAGCGGAAGCAAGCCGAGGCGCATGCGCGAGCCTGTGCGCCCTGCCGAGAGGCGCTCGACGAGGGGAGCCGTTTGGTGGCGCTCCTGCGCCGGGCGGTACCAGCCACCAAGCGAGAACCGCTCACGCGAACCCTCCCGGCGGCGCGCGGGGCGGTGAGCGCGGCGGCGATCGCGCGGCGGTTGGCCTGGGCGACGACCGGCGCCGTGGTGCTGGCCTGGCTCTTTCAGCTGACCGTGGGCGGCGGGTTCCGGCTCGATCTCGACTGCGCGTTGGTGTCGCTGGCCGTGCTGGCGGTGGCCGTCGGCTGCGTGACGCTGCTGCGGGGAAACGAACGTCTGGCGGTGGCGACGGTGGTGGTGACCTCGGGGCTGTTCGCCTATCTCTCAGGCTCGGCGGCCGGCCTCGCCGCGGGGATCGGGATCCGCTGCACCTTCCGCGAGCTGTGGGCCGCCGCGTTGACCTGGATCGTGGTGTGGGCGGTGGGGCGGCGCGTCGGCGTCACCTTCGACAGATCGAAGACGACGGCGATCGTCGCTGCGGGCGCGCTGGCCGCGCATGCCGGGCAGCACCTCGCCTGCGCCGTTCCCCACTCCGACGCGCACCTGCTGATCTTCCACTTCGGCGGTGTCCTTCTGGCCACCTTGCTGGCCGCGCTGGGCGCGCGCCGCTCCCAGACCGCGCTGGCCGCCGTCTGAGCCCGTCAGCTGGCCGCGTCCTCCTCGTGACCGTCAGCCGCCCGGGCTGAGGATGCCGCGCAGCGACTTTCTCAGCCGTTCGTAGGCCCGAGAGGCGCGCACGCGCACCGCCCCCGGCGACGTGCCCAGCACCTCGGCGATCTCCTCGAAGGTCAACGCTTCGTGCAGGTGGAGGTGCAGGACGGCTCGCTGTGATTCGGGCAGGCCGTTGATGGCGGCGCGCACCGCCTCGATTTCGTTGATGGCGTTCGACTCGATGGGGGGCGTTCGATCGTCGGGCCGCCGCGCCTCGGCCTGTTCGAGCTCGATCTCACCGACGTGGGGCGGGAGCCGGTAGCGGCGGCGCAGCTCGTCGCGCCGCACGCTGGCGGCGATCGTGAACAGCCAAGGCTTGAGCGGCCGGTCGGCGCAGTAGGAGTCCCGCGCGCGGTGCAGCTTGAGGAACGTCGTCTGCATCAGATCCTCGGCGAGGGCCGGATCGATGAACGAGCGCAAGAAGAAGGCCCGCAGCTTGGGCGCCAGCAGCACGAACAACTGGCGGAAAGCGACCTCGTCGCCCCCGACATATTGAGCCATGAGCTTCTCTTCTGTCGTTGTTGCCGCTTGCGACATGCCCGCCGGCATGAGCCACCTCGACCAGCGTTCGTTGGAGTTTGTCGTCGGCCTCCTCCGATTCGACGCTCGTGCTGAGCGCCCCTCAATACGCGACAGGTTTCACTGAGGCGTGAGGACCCACCGTAACACCATCGAGTCTAGGCTTCGCGGATAGATCGAGCTCGCGCACGAGTTCGTCCGCGGCCGCCGAAATGTTACAGGAAATCGGGGTGACAATTGCCATCCGGCCTGAAAATACCTCCGCCGCAAACGTCTGCCGCGTAACAACTGTCCGCGCCCTGCGTACTTCCAAGAGCCTACGGCGACCGCCGGCGCAGTTCGAGGCGTGTCCTTCGGAGCTCATGAAACCGAGAGGTGGGTGGTTGGCGACGATCGATTTCGTCGATCGATTTCGAGAGGCGCGCAATGAATCGATCCAATCGCGAAACTTCCGTCGACGAAATTCAAAACGTCCGCACCGCCGTGCGGGCGGTGCTGCGGCGCATGGTCGGTGCTGAGGACCCCGAGTACGAAGACCTGGTGCAGAGCTCGATCGAAAACGTGCTCGTCACTTTCGAGCGGGGGAAGTTTCGGGGCGACTGCCCTCAAGGGGGTTGGGCCGCCGTCATCGCGCGCAACGTGGCCATCGACGCCATTCGCGCGCGCCGGCGGGAGCGGCAGCTGTTCGCGCGCGACGCGGCCGATCTGACCGCCGCGGACAACGTGCGGGACCTGGACGCCAAGACGGGCCCCGAGCACCTCACCGGCGTGCAGGAGCGGCTCGACCGCGTGAAGAACGCGATGCTCGGTCTCGGGGCGCGCAAGGCGAACGTCATCTTCCTGCACGACGTCCTTGGCCATGAGCTCCCCGACGTGGCGGGGATCCTGAAGATCACGGTCGCGGCCGCGCAGTCGCGCCTGGTCCGCGGGCGGCGCGAGATCATCGAGCAGATCGACGCCCCGCGCGGCACGGACGCCCCGCCGGGCCACGCCCCGCGAGGTCAGGCTCCGCGAGGTCACGCCGCGCGAGCTCCAGACGGGATGAAACTGAGCCCCGGCGCGGTTGTCCCGGGGAGGGGGCGCTCGCATCCGTCTCTGGCGGGAAAACAGCTCCGAAAACGTCTTTCCCTATGCTAAGTTAGGCCCCGGTTCTGGGCGCCACGTCTTCGAGTTCGCCCGCTGGAGGTCCTCATGTCGGCATTCGGAACGTTGACCCTGCTCATCGCGCTGGTCCTCGCGACCTACGCGGGCGTGGCCTCCGTGATCGGCGCGCGGCGCGGCAACCGGCGCCTCATCGAGTCGGGGCGGGCGGCCGTCTACGCGCTGGCGGCTGTGCTCGGGCTTTCATCGGTGGCGTTGCTCTACGCCTTTTTGACCCACGACTACTCGATCAAGTACGTCCACCACTACTCGGACGCCTCTTCGCCGCTCTTCTATCAGATCACCGCCTACTGGGGTGGCCTCGACGGGTCGATCCTCTGGTGGGCTTTCTTGCTGTCTGTCTTCTCAGCGATCGCCGTGTACACCAACCGCGACCGGCACCGCGAGCTCTTGCCCTACGTGGTCGCCGTCTTGATGGCGATCGCGGACTTCTTTCTCTACGTCATCGTCTTCCACAAGAACCCGTTCGACAGCTACCTCACCGACATCCCGACCGTCGGCAAGGGGCTGAACCCGCTGCTCCAGAACGCCTACATGGTCACCCACCCGCCGGCGCTCTACACCGGGTTCGTGGGGATGAGCATCCCGTTCGCTTTCGGGATGGCGGCGCTCATCTCGGGGCAGCTCGACGACGCCTGGATCGCCTCGGTCCGCAAATGGACGCTGGGCGCCTGGTTCTTCCTCTCGATGGGGCTGACGCTGGGGATGCTCTGGGCCTACGAAGAGCTCGGCTGGGGCGGCTTTTGGGGCTGGGACCCGGTCGAGAACGCGGGCTTTCTCCCCTGGCTGACGGCCACCGCCTTCCTGCACTCGATCATGATCCAAGAGCGGCGCGGGATGATGAAGATCTGGAACGTCACGCTCATCATCCTGACGTTCTTCCTGACCATCTTCGGCACCTTCATGACCCGCTCGGGGATCGTGCAGTCGGTGCACGCCTTCGGTCAGGACACCAAGCTGGCCTGGATCTTCACCATCTTCATGGTGCTCACCCTGATCGTCAGCTTCGGGTTCGTCATCAAGCGGATGCCCGAGCTGCGCTCGCGGGCCACGCTCGACTCCTGGATCTCGCGTGAGGCGGCCTTCACGATCAACAACTGGATTCTGCTGTTCGCGGCGTTCTTCATCCTGTTCGCCACCATGTTCCCGACGATCTCGGAGGCGGTGGTGCACGAGCGGATCACGGTCGGGCCGCCGTTCTTCAACAAGTGGATGGTGCCGATCGGGCTGGTGCTGCTGTTCTTGACCGGCGTCGGCCCCCTCATCGCCTGGCGCAAGGCGACCGTCTCCCACCTGCGCTATCAGTTTTTCTGGCCCAGCCTGGCGGCGGCGGTGACGGTCGTGATCTGTCTGGCCGCGGGGCTCGGCGAGGCGCCGGCCGGCGTGATCTGCTTCGGCTTCTGTGCCTTCACGACGGCCACCATCACCCAGGAGTTCGTGCGCGGCGTGTCGGTGCGGAAGCGCAACACCGGTCAGGACGCCGTCTCGTCGCTCATGGGGATGGTCATTCGCGGCAAGCGCCGCTACGGCGGCTACATCGTGCACGTCGGCATCGTGTTGATGTTCGTCGGCTTCGCCGGCACGGCCTACAAGAAGGAGATGGACGTCAAGCTGGTGCCGAACGCCGGCGCCAAATCCGAGGCGAAGATCGGCAAGTACACCATCCACTTCAACCGTCTGGCGCACGAGGAAGATCGCCAGAAAGAGATGGTCACCGGCGAGGTGACCGCCTTCAAGGACGGCAAGATGATCGACCAGATGCGGCCGGCGAAGTGGTTCTTCCACAACCACGAGAGCGAGCCGACCACCGAGGTGGCCATCCGGCGCGGCCCCACCGAGGACCTCTACATCACCCTCGGCAACTACGACCTCGCCGAGGGGAACGTCACGCTCAAGGTGGTGGTGAACCCGGTCGTCGACTGGATCTGGTTCGGGTTCATGCTGCTGGCGATCGGGACCGGGATCGCGCTGCTCCCCGATGCCGTTCTCGAGCGACTGACCGCCGGCGTGACGTCGCCGGCGACCCGCGAGGCGGGCGCGGCCGGGATGATGCTGCTGCTCGCGCTCGGCGCGGGCGCTGCCGTGATCTTGCCCGGGCGAGCGGCGCTGGGACAAGGGACTGCCGCGCCAGAGATGGCGCAGGCGACGGTGGAGGCGCCCGAACCGGTTGGCGTCGATGAGAACTGGCTGATCCGGAACATCGTCTGCCAGTGTGGCACCTGCCGCCACAGCTTGCTCGAGTGCGAATCAGACGGCTGCGGGCACGCAGTTCAGGATCGGATCGAGATCCGCCAGCTCCTCAATCAAGGCCGGAACCGCGACCAGGTGATCGCTTACTTCATCAAGAAGTACGGCGGCCAGGTGGCGCTGGCGGCGCCGATCGATCGCGGCTTCAACCGGCTGGCCTGGCTCTTCCCCTACACCCTGGCGGGGGTGGCCGCCGTCGGGCTCGGCTACGGCGCCTACCGGTTGACCAAGCGTTCATCGGGTCATGGAAACCTCGCCAGCGAGCCGCCGATCGCCGACGGTGAGCTCTCCGACAAGCTCGACGACGAGCTCCGCAACCTTGATTAGGACGGAGACCCTGGGAGACGTCGGGTCCCCGAACCCTCCCGCGAAGAAAGCTGGTGAGCAGAGCGCGCCGGAGGCGTCCGCCATGAAGGCGGCCTCGGGGGTGAGGCGCCGGGTCCCGATCTGGATCCTTGGCCTGGGCGGCGCGGCCCTGGCGGCTGGATATGCGTTCCTGGTCGAGAAGATGCATTTCGGCCCGCCCCTGGTGATGTTCACGCTCGGCGGCATGACGCTGGCGCTCACGGGCGCCGCGCTCATGCGGGTGATCGATCCGCTGGCGGGGAACTCGCTGGCGGCGGCCGTTGCGACGCGGGGCGGGCGCCGCCCCCGTGAGCTCGAGCGGGAGAAGCAGCTCGTGCTGAAGGCGATCAAGGAGATCGAGCTCGACTACCAGATGCGCAAGATCGCCGAGCGCGACTACCGCGAAATGGTCGAGCGCTACCGGACCCGCGCCATGCGGCTCATGAGCGAGATCGAGGCCGGCGATGACTTCCGCGTGCTCATCGAGCGCGAGCTGACCATGCGCCTCAAGCTCGAAGCCGCCAAACCAGCCGTCACTTCGGCGACCACGGCGGAACCGGCCGCAACGGCACCGACAACAGCCACCGTCGCCCCAGGCACCTGCGCCGCCTGCGCAACCGTCAACGACGACGACGCCAGCTTCTGTAAGAAATGCGGAGCCAAGCTCGATCAGGCCTGATCGCGCTGGCGGCGATCCTCGCCGCCGCGACGGTCGCGCACGCCCAGCCCATGATGGCGCCGGGCGGCAGCGGCATGCCCAATCTCGCGGAGATCGTCGGGCGGCCGCTCCCCGACAGCGGGATGCCGACCGGGACGGTCAGCGTGCGCGTGGCCCGGAAGATGCCGTCCAACGGCGTCGCCGCTGCGGAGGTCAGCGCGGTCATCAAGAACGCGGGCGGCGATCTGCGCCGCCGCACCGAGAAGACCGACGCCGACGGGCGGGCCCTCTTCGAGGGGATGGCCCCCGGCGACGAGTTCCACGCCGAGGTCACCGTCGACGGCGAGCTGCTGAAGACCGAGGAGTTCACCCTTCCGCAGGTGGGCGGGCTTCGCACGATGCTGATCGCCGCCCTCGGCAAGGGCGGCGGCAGCGCAGCGCCCGCCGGCGGCGCCGCCGCTTCGGCAGAGGCTGGCGGCCCGGGCGCGCAGTTCACGCTGGGCGCCACCGCGGGTGTCGCGGTGACCGACCCCAGCCTACCGGCGGGGCGCCTGGAGGTCAGCCTCTTCGACGAGAGCGGCGCGCCGATCCCCAACCAGCCGGTGCTGCTGGGGATGGTCGACAAGACCAACAAGATCGACGTCCGCCACGGCAAGAGCGACGCGTCCGGCGTGGCGCACTTCGCCGATCTGCCGCGCGGGGAGGCGACTGGCTACGCGGCGGTCCTGGAATGGCACGGGATGCGCCTCGGCACCGCGCCGTTTCCGATGCCGGAGAGCGGGGGCGCACGCGCCGAGATCCGCGCGCTCGGCCACACCTCCGATCCGTCGGTGATGACCATCGGCTCCGGCGGACGCGTCATCGTGCAGATGCACGAGGACAACCTGCAGTTCCTGGAGATGTTTCCGCTCGAGAACCGCTCCGACAAGATGTTCGATCCGAGCCCGGGCGCCATCGAGATCCCGCTGCCCCAGGGATTCGTGAGCGCCGAGGCGCAGGAGGGCGACCGCAAGATCGACGTGCGGCAGAACCACGGAATGGCGGTGCACGGCGCCTTTAGCCCCCAGCGCGCCATCCTCAACACGACCGCCAAGAACGCCGGCCAGGAGGTGGTGTTCGGTTTCGTGCTCCCTTACCATGGCGAGACCCGCGCGTTCTCCCAGTCGATGCCAAATGGGATCGGGACCTTCACCCTGATCACCGAGCAGATTCCGGGCCTCACCGTCAGCGGGCCCGGGATCGGCGAGCGCCAGGAGCGTGAGCTCGGCGGGCGCAAGTACTGGGTCATGCCAGGCGAACCGATCGCCCCCGGAGGCGTCCTGGAGTTCACGCTGAACGGCCTGCCATCGACCGATTCGACCGGCCGCGACGTGGCCGGCGTCCTGACGCTGATGCTGATCGCCGGCGCCTTCGTCTTTGGCCGGCGCCCGAAGACCGGCGCCAAGGGCCTCGACGTCGACGCCGAGCGCGCGCGGCTGGTCGACAGGCGCGAGTCGACCTTCGCCGATCTGATCGCGCTCGAACGCGCGTCGCGCGACAAGGGGGCGACGGCGCCGGCGCCCGTCGATCGGCGCAAGCAGCTGGTCACGAAGCTCGAGCAGATCTACCGCGACATCGCCGCGCTGGACGATCGCCAACCGGCATGAACGACGTCGGTGCGGCGGCGCTCCGGTTGTCGAAGGTCGGCAAGATCTACGACGGCCGGCGGGCGCTGGCCGACGTGAGCGCCACCTTCGAGCCGGGGCGCATCGCCGCCGTGCTCGGCCCCAACGGCGCCGGTAAGAGCACGCTGCTCGGCATCCTGTCGACGCTCATCGCGCCCAGCGCGGGCGAGGTCCGCTGGGGCGACGAGCGCCTCGGGCGCGGCTCGTCGCTGCGGGCGCGCATCGGCTACGTCGGGCACGAGCCGGGCCTCTACGGCGATCTCACGGCCAGCGAGAACCTCACGCTGTTCGCTGCGCTGTACGGCGTCGCCGATCCGGCGGCGCGCGCGGCGGCGCTTCTCGGGCGGGTGGGGCTCGGTGATGCGCCGTCTGGCGCGCCGGCGCGGACCTTTTCGCGCGGGATGACGCAGCGGCTGGCGCTGGCACGGGCCCTGGTCCACGACCCGGCGCTGCTGCTGTTCGACGAGCCGGCCTCCGCGCTCGATCCCGCCGGCGCCGACTGGCTGGCGACCGAGCTGGGCGCCGAGCGGGCGGCGGGGCGCGTGGTCGTGCTGGTCACGCACGATCTGGCCGCCGCGGCGGTGGCCGATCAGGTGGTCATCCTGCGGCGGGGGCGGGTGGTGTTCGACGAGACCCGCGCCGGCGGCTTCGGCGTCGAAGCGGTGCGCGCCGCCTACGAGTCGAAGACGCGCGAGCAGACCCGCGACAAGAGGCTGGAGGCGACCGGTGTCTGACGGGTCATTGCCTGGATCTTCGCCTGTGCCCGCGCCCGCGCTCCGACCGGCCGGTTTCTTCAGGCAGGCGCTGCGGATCGCCGCCAAGGATCTGGCGATCGAGTGGCGCAGCCGCGAGGTGCTGGCGACGATGACCTTCCTGGCGGTCGTGGTGGTGCTGATCTTCAGCTTCGCCTTCGTCCTCGAGGGCTCCCGCACGCCGGCCCCGGTGGTGGCCGGCATCATCTGGATCGCGCTGGTGGTGTCGGGGACGGTCGGGCTCGGCCGCGCCTTCGATCGCGAACGGGACGGGGAGGCGATCCGCTCGCTGCTGCTCACCCCCGCGCCCCGCGCGGCGATCTACCTCGGCAAGCTGGTGGCAACCGTGGCGCTCATGGCGATCACCGAGGTCGCGCTGACCGCGCTGTCCGGCCTGCTCTTCTCGGCCTCGATGGGCGCCGTGCTCGGCCGGGTGGCGCTGCTGCTGGCGCTGGGGACGATCGGCTTCGCCGCCGCCGGCTGCATCTTCTCGGCCGCGCTCCTGCGCGCCCGCGGCCGCGACGCGCTCCTGGCCACGCTGCTCTACCCGATCATCGTCCCCATCGTGATCGCCGGCGCGCGCGGCACCACGCAGCTCATCGATCCCATCGCCCCCGACTTCGACGGCGCCCGCTTCTGGACCCAGTTCCTGTTCGCCCTCGACATCCTCTTCGTGACCGCCGGCCTCTGGGCCTTCGAGCCGATCGTCAGCGGCGACTGACTCAAGCCGCGGCGATCATGGCCCCCAGCCGGTCGAGCGCGGCGTCGAGGCTGGCTTGGGCGGGGCCGAAGGAGAAGCGGACGTGGCGGCGGAAGCGAGATTCGCGCTGGTGCCGGCGCTTGCCGGGGTTGACGTCGAAGAACTCGCCGGGGACGACGATCACCTGGTGGTCGAGCGCCGCGCGGAAGAAGCCCATGCCGTCGTTGAGCGGCGGCGGCAGCTTGTCGACGCGGCCCCACACATAGAAGGTCCCGTCGGGGGCGCGGTCGGTCTCGACGCCGAGGCGGGCCAGGCCGGCCAGCATGCGTTCGCGCTTGGCGCCGAAGACGTTGTGGATCGCCTCGGTCTCGGCGATGGCGTGGGCGTCGGCGAGCAGTGGGATGGCGGCGCGCTGGAGCGGCTTCGAGCCGCCGCCGTCGAGGAACGAACCGGCGCTGGCCACGGCGTCGATGACCTGGCGCGGGCCGATGGTCCAGGTCGTCCGCCAGCCGGGGTAGCGCCAGTTCTTGGTCAGGCCGTCGAACAGGATCACCGGATCGCGGTTGACGTCCTCGACGTAGCGGGCGGCGCTCTCGATCGGCAGCCGGCCGGCCGGCGCGGTCCAGACGTAGTGCGAATAGAATTCGTCGAGCAGGAGCGCGCAGTCGAGCTCGCGGGCCAGCGCCACCCAGGCAGCGAGCTCGTCGCCCTGCACCAGCTTGCCGGTGGGGTTGCAGGGGTTCGACAGCAGCAGCGCGGCCAGGCCGCGCCCCTGCACCTCGCGCCGCAGATCCTCGACGGTGAAGGCGTACCGGCGCTCCCCCTCGAGCAGGATGGGGATCGCCGTGAAGGCCTTGAAGATGTCGAGCAGCTCTTCGTACGCGGTGTAGTCGGGGAGAAAATGCCCCAGGTTCACCTGCCCCAGGCTGGCCGCCGCGCGGGTGAGCGCCGCGCGCCCGCCGCCCGAG
>Ga0210388_10005203_pt1 | contig 10166 bp, 8 predicted proteins | sample IncBWC19OmetaG_FD_155485 | JGI IMG/M metagenome (GOLD analysis project Ga0210388, IMG submission 155485) | Forest soil microbial communities from Barre Woods Harvard Forest LTER site, Petersham, Massachusetts, United States - Inc-BW-C-19-O ...
GTCGAACGCCTCCGTGATTTCTGGGGAAACGTGGTCAGGATGGCGCCCATATTCGGACGCCTGCGATCAATTCCGTACACGCGCAGACGGCCCCTGGAATTTCAGCAATGATTTGTAAGGGTTTCGCCTGAATTAAGACGGAACTAAAATTGCTGCAACCTGCAGTATCGGTCCCTGTGTGGAGGCTTCGCCTTGGCACTTTCTCAGGATCTCTCCTTCGCCCTTCGGCAACTGGTTCGGCATCGCGTTTACGCGCTCACCGCGATTGCCTCCATGGCCCTCGGGATCGGCGCAACTGCAGCCGTCTACAGCGTCCTCTATGGCGTACTGATCGATCCGTATCCCTATCGCGAAGCGAACCGGCTGGCCTTCGTAACCATTCAGACGAAGCACGGCAACGGCGAAATTCCTTTCACTCTCGCGGAAGGCGACCAGTTGCGCCAGATGAAATCCATCGAGGATGTTTTGTTGCAGCACGATGAGAGCGTCATCGCAACCGACGGCGAGATACCGCAGTCGGTAAAGGTGCTCGACATTTCCAGCGGCGGCCTTCAGGTCCTCGGCGCTCCACCGCTGATGGGACGGCTCTTCACCGCCTCGGAAGCGCCTGAAGGGGTTGCGCCTCCACCCGTCGCCGTTATCAGCTGGCTTTTTTGGAAGTCGCACTTCGCCGCCGATCCGAACGTGATCGGCAAGGTGCTTGAGCTCAACCAGCACAAGTACTCCGTAATCGGCGTGGTTGGTCCCAGATTCACGTGGCACGACTCCGAGGTCTATCTGCCAATTCCCGCTGGCATGGCCCCCAGGGTCCGCTATGAGACATTAGTGCGGCTCAAACCTGGCGTCTCCATCCAGGCCGCGACGTCCGAGTTAACCGGCCTGGTCAAACAGATTGGACAGGCAGAGCCGGCACTGTTGCCGCACGACGGCTACAGTCTCGAAGTGCAGACGCTGAACGATTGGTTACTCGGCAAGTTCAAGGGGACGCTGCTGGTGCTCTTCGCCGCTGTAGGCCTCCTGCTGCTTATCGGTTGCGGCAATGTGTCCATTCTGATGCTTGCGCGCGGGACGGCGCGGCTGCAGGAACTGGCAACCCGCCTCGCAGTCGGCGCTTCGCGCATGCGCATTATTTGCCAGCTGCTCACGGAGTCCGTGATTCTCTCCGTTACCGGCGGCGTCTTCGGAATGACGCTCGCGTATGCGGCCATCCACATGATCGTCGGTCTTTTGCCGGAGTACTCCATTCCGCACGAAGTGGTTGTTCAGCTCAACATACCTGTGCTGCTCTTCAGCACTGCGGTCTCGGTTGCTGTCGGCATACTTGCGGGCCTCTCGCCGGCGCTGCAGTTATCCAGCCCGCGAATCAGCAGGATGGTTCAATCCTCGGGTACACGCAGCGTCACCTCTCAGGGAGCACGCACACGTACGGTTCTCATTGCGGGACAGATTGCTCTCACCGTGCTGATGCTGGCCGGCGCAGGCGCCGCCATGCGCAACTTCATTCAGGCTTACGCCGCGGCGCTCGGTTTTGATTCGCACAACATTCTCATGCTGAACATGGGTTTTCCTGAGAAGGCCTTCACCGCCTGGCAAGCCGGCGTGAACTATCAGGATGCTCTGATGGAAAAGATCAAGGCAACGCCCGGAGTTTCTTCGGTCGCAAATGTGACTACGGGTCCTCCACCCATGAACCGCTGGCTGCAGCCGGTTGAAGTCGTAGGCACCCCAATCGACCAGGGACGCCAGAGCGCAGTGGCCATGGCCAGTGCGGATTATTTTTCTCTTCTACGCATCCCGGTTCTCGAAGGCCGCATACCGACGCGCGAGGAGATCAATCGCGGGGACAAAGTTGCAGCGGTCAACAAGGCGTTTGTCGATCTCTATTTTGCCGGAGCCAATCCCATCGGCCGGCTGATTCTGCCTACTCGCCTCTCTGAGCTGCCCAGCAACCTGCTTGTGGCTCCGAATTTGAAACAGCCTTTTCAGATCGTCGGAGTAGTCGGCAACATTCGCAACGACGGACTTCACCGTCCCACGCTGCCCGGAGTTTATATTCCATCGTCGACAATTGCCGCTCCCGGAAATACATTCATGGTTCGAACCCTCGGCGACCCCGATGCGCTCGCCCACGCCATCAGCGTCAACATCCGCGCCTTTAATCAAAACCAGGCAGTGTACCGGACACAGAGCTACGACGAATTCCTCTCGACGTTCGTCTGGTCGCATGAGCGCTTCATCGCAGCTCTCTTCGGAGTGTTTTCTTTTGTGGCGCTGGGGCTCGCCGCCATCGGTATCTCGAGCGTCGTGGCCTACTCGGTGGAGCAGCGCACCCGCGAGTTCGGCATCCGCATGGCGCTCGGCGCGCCGCAGTGGAACGTTCTGCTGCTCACACTTGCTTCGACGGCGCGGACCGCCGGAGTCGGGCTGGTCCTCGGGATACTGCTCAGCGTCCTTCTCAGTGACGCCGTCCAAAAATGGACCGAGAGCACGATGCGCAATCCTTCCGTCCTCGGCATTATCGCTGCCGTATTCCTGCTCGCATCGGCGGTCGCGTGCATCCTGCCTGCCCGGCGTGCCACGCGCATCGACCCTATGATCGCACTCCGCGACAACTGACAAACAGATATCTCGCGATCTCGAGAGCGGCGCGACCACGTGGGTTGAACTGCCGCGCTTCCCGCTGAGCCATGCGCGCCCTCCCTTTCTGTTTGGGAACATTTTCTCAGGCAGGAACGTAAGGAGGGATATGAAGATTCTCTGCATCGCTGCAGGCGCGACTCTCTTCGCCTGTAACTTGGTCAGCTTTTCCCAGTCGGATGTCCCGTGTGGCCAAACGATTGATGCTTCACTCCGCCCGGGCGCGATGTTGACCATCGACTCGCGGCCTGCGGGCATCGAGATAGTCGGGACAGACCAGGACGCGATTCATGTCTCATGTACCGCCGATGATACGGACAGCGCCAGGCATATCCACCTGCGATTCTCAGGAACACCCACTCGCGCCAGGCTCACCATCAAGAGCACCGATCGCCAGAATGGCAAGCTTCAGCTCCGCGTTGAGGTGCCTCGCAAGACGAATCTGGAGGTTCAGATGCCCGCCGGCGAAGTGAAGGTGAATGAGGTCGTGGGAGATAAAGATATCGATGTCCACGCTGGAAAGATCTCGATTTCCTCGGCTCGCGACTGGGATTACAGAAATATAAACGCATCTGTGGACATCGGCGAGGTAAACGCGCAGCTCTATGACGCGGACAAAGGCGGGTTTTTCCGCGTCTTCCGGAAGGAAAATGCGGATGGCGAATATCAGCTGCACGCACACGTAATCACAGGACAAATCGATCTGCTTGGAAAGAATGCACGCACCGCAGCCAACTCACAGTAAGACGCACCTGCGCGGGTGCTAATAGCGATAGTCAATAAGGCAGCCCTGGCATTACCATGCGGGCGTGCTTACTTTTTGCAGACTCGCCTTGCCCATTGCACTCGCTGGCGCAATCGCGGCCAGTTCCTACGCCCAATCCGTCCCACCTGCGACGGCCGAGCCGATACGCTCTTCACCGGGCGTGACGCTGATTAACGGCTACTCGCAGCACTGGTGGAAAGAAGCGGTGATCTACCAGATTTATCCCCGCTCCTTCCAGGATTCAAATGGCGACGGGATCGGTGACCTGAACGGCATCACCAGCCGGTTGGACTACCTGAAGAACCTGGGCGTCGATGTGATCTGGCTCAGTCCGCATTTTGATTCACCCAACGCGGACAACGGGTACGACATCCGCGACTACCGTAAGGTAATGACGGAGTTCGGCACCATGGCTGACTTCGACAGGATGTTGGCCGGGATCAAGAAGCGGCACATGCGGCTGATCATCGATCTGGTGGTGAACCACACCAGCGACGAGCATAGGTGGTTCCAGGAGTCGAAGAAGTCGCGCACGAACCCGTATCGCGATTACTACATCTGGCGTGATGGAAAGCCGAATCCAAACGCGCCGCACGGCTTCGATCCGCCGAACAATTACCCGTCTTTCTTCAGTGGTTCGGCGTGGCAGTGGGATGACACGACCCGGCAGTTCTACCTCCATCTGTTTGCGGTGAAGCAGCCGGATCTGAACTGGGAGAACCCGAAGGTGCGTCAGGAGGTCTATAGTTTGATGCGCTTCTGGCTCGACAAGGGTGTCGATGGCTTCCGCATGGACGTGATCCCGCTGATCGGCAAGACTCCTGGCCTGCCCGACCTGTCGCCCGAGCAATTAAAAGATCCATCGAAGGTTTGGGCAAACGGCCCGCGGCGCGACGAGTACCTGCAAGAGATGAACCGCGAGGTCTTGTCCAGATATGACGACATGAGCGTGGGAGAGGCCATTGGTATTGGCTTGACTGAGACGCACAATATCGTCGGCGAGGACCGCCACGAACTGAGCGAGATTTTCAACTTCGACGCTGCCCGGATCGGCGCAATGGGCGGTTACGAATACCGGCCGCTTCACCTGGTGGAACTGAGGGCCGTCTACGACACTCATGCAAAAGTGCTTGGCAAACAGGATTGGGATACATCGTTCCTGGGCAACCACGACATGTCACGCGTTGTCTCGCGATGGGGAGATACGTCGACTCCCGAGTTCAGAGCTCTCTCTGCAAAACTCTTGCAGACGATGGTCCTCACTCTGCGCGGCACCGCCTACCTGTACCAGGGAGATGAATTGGGCATGACCAACTATCCCTGGACGAAGATCAGCGAGTTCAACGACATCGAGGTGCAGAATCGTTTCAAGACCGAAGTGGCCGCAGGCAAGCTGACCGAGCAGCAGTTGATTGCGGGCGCCGCGGCGTATGGCCGCGACAATGCCCGAACGCCCATGCAATGGGACACGACGAAGAACGCGGGCTTCAGCACCGGCGACCATACCTGGGAGCCCGTCAACCCAAACTACATGCAAATCAATGCCGCGGATCAAATGAAGGATCCAGACTCTGTCTATCACTACAACCAGAAGATGATCGCGTTACGCCGCAGCGATCCAGCCTTCATCTACGGTGATTACCAGGATCTGGACCCTTCGCAGGAATATGTCTTTGCATACACACGGACGCTTGGCCAATCCGAGTATCTGGTGGTACTCAACTTTTCCAGGCAGCCGATCGAGTACACGCTGCCGCAGGCAATAAAGACAGGGAAGTTTGAGCTCGGGAACTATGGAACAGACGGCGACAACGCTGGTGCTTCAACCCTGCACCTGCGCCCTTGGGAGGCAAGGGTATATAAGCAATAGCAATCTAGTCTCCCGAGTCATTGATTTCTCGTATAAGGTGTCATCCTGAGCGCAGCGAAGCGGAGTCGAAGGACATGTGGTTTTCTCAAATTAGCCACGCACCTGGAATTGGAAATTATGCTGTGTACTTCAGACTCAGGAGACTAAAACCAGTCTCATAAATAGGCGAGGGGCGATGAAGCGCTGACCGCACACAACCGCCATATAAGGTTGTCATCCTGAGCGCAGCGAAGCGGAGTCGAAGGACCTGCGGTTTCTTAAGTTAGCCACGCACCTGGAATTGAAAATTATGCTGTGTACTTCGGACTCAGGAGACTAGAACCAGTCTCATAAATAGGCGAGGGGCGATGAAGCGCTGACTGCACACAACCGCCATATAAGGTTGTCATCCTGAGCGCAGCGAAGCGGAGTCGAAGGACCTGCGGTTTCTTAAGTTAGCCACGCACCTGGAATCGGAAATCATGCTCTGTACTTCAGACTCAGGAGACTAGTCATTTCGCGAGCTGCATGACCAGTCGGCCTCTCGCACACGCGGCTAGCGGCGCACCGTAAGCGTTCGATTCTGACCGTCTTGCGAAAAGGTGCGAGTTGTTGCTGTCGTCGTGAGCGATATGACCGGCGATGTGTGGTCCAGAATTCCGCTACAGTATTTCGGGCCCAGCTTGGATAGCTATAATGGGGATGCCAGGGAGCGCCACAGATGAGCTGCCGTCTGATATGTCTAGTGTTTTTGAGCTTCAGTTTGACGGTCTACGCTCAGGACAATACGGCTTTGGTTCGCATAAGGCTTATCGATGGCCGTACTGGGCTTCCAATGAAAGTCAAGAAAGTTGGCCTCGAGGACCGCGCAGGCTACCGTGACATCTCAGTAAGCGCAGATTCCTCGGGGTTGGCGGAGCTAAGGATTAGTCGAGACACAATCATTCTTACTCACAACACGCATGAATATGTGAATTGCGGTGATGAGCATGGCGGTCTGGTACACAATGACTATAAAGTCAGCGAGATTCTCTCCACTGGTATAGTCGAACAAATTGTGCCGCCCAATCGTTGCACTAAGACTTCCAGTTCTGCGAAGCCGGGAGAACTGATCCTCTTCGTGCGACCATGGGATCCGGGAGAGGACATGTGATCGGCTTCTGGCTCCCGTGCAGAGAAGATGCCATGAACATCAGTGAGGTTTAAGTGTCCACGTGATTTGTCTTGATGGACACTTAAGCTTTTACGAGTCGGGTTGGTAAAGCTACGGCGAGATTCCAGGGCAGGAGTTCTTGTAGGCGGTTGACCGGGTGGTCGCCACTGAAAGACCTGGTTCGCGTTTGCCCCGTGCCCGCGTGCCACCCGCGCAATCGAAGCTCCGGGCACCATCGTCGCCTCGACGATCCGCCGCTTCTCCTCAGCCGGTCGCCGCTGCCGCGTCACCACTCCCGCATCTATCGTCTCGTTCACCATCACAGCTTCTGCTGCATGCGGTCTCATCGTCCAGACGGCGAGATCCGGACGCTTACCGGCGGGAAGCTTGCCCGCTTCTCAGCCACAAGCGGGGCACGGCTTACTAAGGAAGGCTATCAAAAACCTGTGGTTGTGGGCATGCTGGACCGCGAGAGCCGTCAGAGCCGAGCTAGAGTCATCCCCAACCTGAAGCGAGAGACTTTGCAGAAACGAGATTTTGAATGAGATTGAGGGTGGTTCGACCGTCTACACGGACGGTCTTCCGGCCTACGACACACTGCATGCTCAGAATTACATTCATACAACGGTCAACCACATTGAGGAATACGTTCGCGGTCAGGTCCATACTCAGGGCATCGAGAACTTCTGGAGCTTGTTGAAGCGCGGTCTGCGCGGAACCTACGTTGCTGTAGAACCTTTTCATCTTGACCGCTATGTCTCCGAACAGGTCTTCCGCTTCAACAACCGCGCTACGAAAGATAATCCGCTGAATGATGCCGACCGCTTCCACCTGACGATGAGCCAAGTGGCTGGGAAGCGCCTTACCTATGTCAAGTTGACTGGCAAGGGACTCGACTTGCTCGCTCCACTCGTAAACGGCAGGGACGTGGCAAGCGCAGAGCCTAATCCTTGCTGGCTTTGGGCTCTTTACGCTCTGGCTTTTCAGGCTTTTTCAGCGTATCTTTTGGGACGCGAAAGAGCGCCTTCATGGTGCGCTCGAAATTCTCGCGTACTTTTGGGCCTTCATGGTATTCGCGTTTCATAAATTACCTCTAAGCCATAGGTTCAAGGCGAGATGGAAGAACCAGAACGCACCGGCAAAGAAGAAGCAGCCAGACGCGATGCTGCCCAAGGCCAGTTTACTCCTGTTGGTATGGATGGCGAAAAGCAGAAGAAAGACGAAGCAGCCATACCCCATCGCTGTGAACATTGTCCCGAAGATGATGTGGAGCGTTGGGCGAATGAATTTTGGGAATGGATCAAACGAGAGAAAATCCCCGCACACCGATGGATTACCGCCCTTTCGAGCATTGCATTGCTCGCTGTAACCTTCGGCCAGCTTGTGGTCGCGTGTAACAATTATCGAACGAGCAGCCCTCTCGTTGGATATGGAAAACAGCAGGCAGATGCTGCCACAACGTTCTCTGTGAGTGCGGGGAAGATCGACCAGGGGGTTGCGCAAGCTGTCGGCAAATTGAACTCCCAAACCGAGGCTACTTCCAACGTTGCTGATCAGACGAAAGCCCAGGCGGCGAATATGGCTGCATTGAATGACCTGGGACGACAGATAGCCAGAGTTGCCTATGGTGCCCCCGTGCTCCATCTCAATGGTTGGATGGGTTGGTTTCATCAGCCAAGCACCAAAAAAGTATGGGCGGCCATAAAGATTCAAAATGACGGACGTACGGATGCGACCAGCATTCAGGTAGCAGTGAAGCTCGATTTTTTGGATAAACCGCCGAAAATATATCCTACTGAGGAACAGGCGACGAAGCCGCCGAATTTGATCCCCTCCAAAATCATAGGTCCCGTATCTTCCGGGCAGTGTCCCGATTGTCTGTACTTGCCAGTAAATTACCCTCACGATATCGCCCAACAGCAATATGCGACTTTTGAAATGCGAACTCTGTATGTTTGGGGAACAGTTTGGTACAAAGATTTTCTCAACGAGACGACTACCTACAAATTCTGTCGCAGGCTTGGGGGCAAAGACATTTTTACTGCCGCTCCCGGAGATGTAGGAACCGGAAATTACGAGGATTGTGAATAAAACAGCGGCTAAACAGGGCGGCATAGAAGGTGCAAGTGAGTCAAGTATGTTGTTACCCTCAGCTCAGAACACTGATCGACTTGAACAGGTCAATGAGTGCTAAGTCCTGTGGGCGTCAGTTGGGTTTCACGTCTGCAAATGGCGTGTTAGCAGCCAGGTGCGAAAGGATATCTAATTTCTCGAGCCCTATCGATGCCCGCCGCTCGTCCGTGCCTGCACCAGTTGTGACTGCGTCAGCTCCTTCACATCCAGTTGACCGTCCTTGTTCTTATCCAGCCGGGCGAATTCGGCTTCCATAAAATTCATAAATTCCTGCTTCGACACCTTGCCATTCTTGTCCGTGTCCATCAGCAGCAACAGCCTCTTCGCCTCAATCTCTCCAGCCACAACCTTCGGTGATTGCGGGCTCACAACGTCCTGCGTTCCCGGATTGCCCGACTGGCCGGATGCAGTCGCTGTTCTCACCACCCCTCCGGTTGCGAGCACTCCTGCCATAAGGATAAGAAGGGTTACCCCACGCGGTCTTCTCAACATATTGACCTCCCTATATGACCATCAGATAGGCGTTCCATTTTGGAACGCCCCTGAGTCGGTACCACGATACGCCGCCATTCCAAGGGCAGAACATTCCGGCGAACTCGCTAGAATAGGAAGCAGGGAATCAAGGTCGCAACAACGGCCGGGTTTTCATTCAGGCTGAAAACCACGCCTGAGACGCATGTTTCCCTCGAGGCGAACAGAGTCAATGAAATGAAACACTTACCGAAGGGTTCAATAGAATGAAACAGTTACCGGCAGCCTTTTGGGAAAACTAAGCAGAATCAATGATTTACCGGCGCGACAAGGGGAGGGGGTACCCCCAAATCTACGAACCTGAGAAGATAGAGGCATGGATTTCATCGACCTCAAGGCGCAATACCGCCACCTGAAGACCTCCATCGACGCCCGCATTCACGCCGTTCTCGACCACGGCCAATACATCCTGGGCCCCGAGGTCCGCGAGCTGGAAGGCCGCCTCGCCGCCCGCACCGGCGCGAAATATTGCATCACCTGTGCCAGCGGAACCGATGCGCTCCTCCTCGCTCTCCTGGCGCTCGGCATCAAGGCGGATGATGAAGTGGTAACTGCGCCGTTTACCTTCTTCGCAACGGGCGAAATGATCGCCCTTATCGGAGCCATCCCCGTCTTCGCCGACATCGATCCCGCAACCTGGAACCTCGATCCGGCAAAAATCGAAGCTGCCATCACGCCGCGCACCAAAGTCATCATGCCCGTAAGCCTCTACGGTCAGCCCGCCGACATGGACGCGATCAATGCCATCGCTGCGCGCCATAACCTCTCTGTCATTGAGGACGCAGCCCAGAGCTTCGGCTCCCTATATAAAGGACGCCACTCCGGCAACCTCAGCACCATCGGCTGCACCAGCTTCTTCCCCTCCAAGCCTCTCGGCTGTTACGGCGACGGAGGAGCCTGTTTCACCAACGACGACGCCCTCGCGACAGCAATGTTCGAGCTCCGCAACCACGGACAGGATCGCCGCTATCACCACACTCGCATCGGCATCAACGGCCGCATGGACACCCTTCAGGCAGCGGTGCTGCTCGCCAAACTCGATGTCTTCGACGATGAACTGCTCGCGCGCAACGAGACCGCAGACCGCTACGCCGCGC
>Ga0210388_10005204_pt1 | contig 10166 bp, 10 predicted proteins | sample IncBWC19OmetaG_FD_155485 | JGI IMG/M metagenome (GOLD analysis project Ga0210388, IMG submission 155485) | Forest soil microbial communities from Barre Woods Harvard Forest LTER site, Petersham, Massachusetts, United States - Inc-BW-C-19-O ...
GCCGTCCCATGGGCTGCGCGGCGAGGCTGGCGGCGAGTTGGATGAGGGTGAAGGCGTGGATACCTTGGCAGCCGTTGGGAAACGCGGCGATGGCCAGTTCGTGGGCGGCGGCGCGGGTGGGAGCGAGGATCAGGATTTCCGATTGAGCGGCGTGGTTCGAGAGGAAGCCGGCGGCGCGCTCGAGGAGTGCGGAGTTGGAGCGGCTGCGGAGGACCACACACAATTATTGCTCGCGCGCTGCGCGCGCTCGCGGGGCGGGGGGCTCAGCGGGGGTAGGGATGGCCGCGGAGGGTTGTGAAGGCGCGGTAGAGTTGTTCGGCCAGGATTACGCGGGCTAGCTCGTGGGGGAAGGTTAGGGCGGAGAGAGATAGCAGCAGGTCTCCCTGGTTACGCCAGTTTTCGGGCAGGCCGTCGGCGCCGCCGACTAGGAAGACCAGATCGCGTGATTCTTCTTCGGCCTTTGCGATCAGTTTTGTGAATTGAGCGGAGTCCTGCGTTTTGCCGGCTGGATCCAGGAGGATTTTTCTGGCGGAGGGGTGTTTCGACCACGGATCGAATCGGGACGGCTGGATCTCGCGCATTTCGGCGCGCGCGTAGCGGGAGCAACGCTTGATGTACTCTTCGGCCATGCCGTTGGTGTTTTGGTCGCGCGGCTTGCCGATGTAGTAGAGGTAGATTCGCAAAAAGCGTCCCCTTGCTGACGCGCGGGGCTACAAGAATTAGTCTATGCCGTGCTGCTTCAACTTGATGATTTGTTCCGGGGTCAGGTTCTTCATGCCGCTGGCTTCCAGGCGGGCGATGTAGTCGCCGTTCACGCCGTTATCCCACATGCCGGTGATGTCGTGGACGGAGAGACGGGAGTAGCCCGCTGCCTTGAGTTGTTTGGGAAAATCCGGCGACACTCCGTTGTCGTGGAGATGAATGATGTCATCGGTGGCGAACTGGTAGCCGCCGGCGTATATGGCGCGCACGTAGTTGGCATCCACGCCGTGGTCCTGCAGCTGGATCATTTGCTGCGTATTCAGATTTGCGCCGACGCGTTTCAGCTCGGCAGCGAAACGGGGCGAAACGCCATGGTCGTTCAGTTCGATCAGCTGCTCGGGGGCCAGGTCGTAGCCATTCTGTTTTAGCTGCGCGATGTTATCGGTGGAAACTCCGTGGTCGTGCATTCGAATCAGGTCTTCGGCGGAGAATCGATACTTGGCGGCGTCCAGGTCGCGAATGTAGCGCGCGTCCACGCCATGGTCGTGCAGTTCGGTTACTTCATTAGCGCTGAGATTGTAACCGGATTTCTTGAGCTCTCGAAGGAAGCTGCCTTCCACGCCGTGGTCATTGAGATGGATGAGATCGGATCCGGAAAATTCGTAACCGCTGCTATGGATTTCGGCGATGTATTCGGGAGTTATGTTGCGGCTTTTCAGGTCGATCAATTCGCGCGTGGTCAGGTCATGGAGGCCGAGTTTACTCAGTTGGCGCGCATATTGCAGATTGATATCCATCATGGCCATCTGAAACAAGCGGCTCTCATTGATGTCGTAGAAGCCCAGCTTTTCCATTTCCTTGATGAAGGATGGATTCGGCGAGAAGGTGAACCGGCCGCCGCCAATTCCGGCCACCAGGGCGCCCTCGCAAATCAGGTTGCCGGCATCACGCTGCAGCTCGAAGTGCACATTGGAGTGGAGCGAGCTCATGTCGTCGCGCGAAAGACCTTTCAGATCTTCGACCCGATAGTCGGAGCTTTCCACCCAGGTGGAAGTGATGGTGGAGCGCTTCAGCGAGAGCTGCACCCTGCCGCTTCCAGCCATCCAGCGGTTCAGGTTCCAAGTTCCCGTGGTGGGAACCGTGGTGTCGGCCGCTTGCGCAATTAAAACAACCAGGATGCACAGCGCAATGGCAACCGGTTCATTGATTCTGAATTTCATGGACTTCATAAGCGCCTCCTAAATTACGCCTGCACGGCACAGCTTGACGACCTGTTCGAACGTAAGGCCTTTGAAGCCTTGTTCACGGAGATTGCGCAGCGATTTGGCGGTGAGTCCGTTCTGTTGCGCTTCCACCGCCTGATGCGCGTCGATTTTTGTGTATCCGGATTCCTTGAGCGCCTCGAAAAGGCTGGAAGGCACGCCGTTGTTATGCAGCTCGATAAGTTGGTCGATGGGGAACGGTCCGAATCCCAGAGCGTGGATGCGTTGGACGCAATCGAGATCCACTCCGTTTTCGGCCAGGTGGATCATGCGTTCCACATTGAGGTTGGGAATGCCCGCGGCGACAGCTTTGCGCGCATATTCCGGCGAGACGCCGTGGTTGTGCAGATTGATTAGATCCTGGGGCGATGGCGTTCCGAAGCCGGCGCGGAGCATGCCCTGAATGTACTTGGAGTCCACGCCGTTGTCGCGAAGGGCGATGATGTCGTCGACGGAGATTTGGGTGTAGCCGGCCTCCACTAATCCGGCGAGGTAGCCATCGCGATGACTATTGGCGGCGACTGGGGCGGCCTGTGGCGGAGCGCCGGCAGCCGCAGCGATACTGTACGCTCCCACCGCGGCGAATGGCGCAGGAGAGCTGGCTGAGGCGCCTGGCGCGTAGGACGCGGGCGGCGCCACTGCTTCGCCTGAGCCGGCGCTGGCGCCATAGCCATAGCTGTAGCCATCGCCTGCGCTCGATGCCGGCGGCGGGGTGAAAGCCCGCGGCGCTGGTGTCTCGGCTGGTGTCTCGATAGATTCAGCCGGTTCCGAAGGGGCTGCTGGTGCGCTGGGCCCGCGCGGCGCCGTGGGAATCGCTTGGACGGCCGCCGGCGCAGGCGGAGCCGGTGGGACAGGCGGATTGTTCTGAGCATGCAATCGGATTCCGGTGGTTACTACCAGCCCGGCGATCAACACCGTGGCCAGCGCCATCCACACCGGCAGCGAACGGCGCTGAGGATCATCTTTGCCTAGCATGCGCCGCACACGGCTGAGCAAAGGGCCGCCGGTAGCAGCCATGGCGAATTGAGGATAGCCGCTGCGCAATTCCTCCAGCGCCGTGAGGGCGCGGGCATAGGTCACGCGGTCACCACACGCGGCAATGGCCAGATCGTCGCAACAGTTTTCGCGCTCCGCCCGGATGCGCTTCGCGACCCACCACATCGCCGGGTGGTAGAACATCAGCGCTTCGATGACGCTCTGCAAAAGATTGGCGACATAATCGAAGCGGCGGATGTGCGCCAGCTCATGCGCCAACACCGCTTCCAGTTCCTGAGCGCTGAGACTGATCAGCGCGCCGGCGGGAATCAGGATCACGGGCCGGATCCATCCAATGACGGCGGGCACCTTGGCGAGAGTGGACTCGCACAAACTTATGCCGCGGCGAATACCGAACTGTTCCGCTAGAACGGCCAACCGCGATTGCCAGATTCCTGGAAGCGCGTGCTTGCTGCGATGCTTCAAGCGTTGCGCGATGAACCAACCGGTGGCGGACCAAATGGACATCATTACCACGCCGGCCAGCCAGAACCAAACGACCAGCGTCAGGTATGGCATCCGATTAGATGACGGCGCGATGGATGCAGAGGACAGATGCTCCGTGGCGATCTGGCTCAGCACCGGTATGGACGCCGGAAGGGCGGCCGAAAGATCGTGTTGATTGAACAACGCAAAGAAAGTTGTGATGGCCACGGCGGGCATGGCAAGAAGCGCGGAATAGGAAAGGATGTAGCGCAGGTTCGCGCTGGCACGCCGCAATGCCAGGTTCGCCGCCGCAAAGAGAATGCCGATCGCGGCGCACTGCCACAGGGAATGAATGAGCGTCCAGCCGAGTGCATTCATTAGCGTCGAGTTCATACGGCGCCTCCGTTTTGCTCAAATTCGTCCAGTAGGTGCCGGATTTCCGCCAGCTCCTCGGGATTGGCTTTCTTGGCAGCCAGGGCCTGCATCACCATACGAGCCGCGGAACCGCCGAAGACGCGATCCAGCAGATCATCCACCAACTGCCGCTGCGTCTGATCTTCGCGAATGCGCGGTGAATATACGTGAGCCTTGTTCTTTTCGTCGCGGCTCACCAGGTTCTTGTCCGCCATAATCTGCATCAATTTCAGGACTGTGGTGTAGCCGGTGCCCGGTTTCGTCTTCGAAAGGATGCCGTGGACGTCGCGCACCGTGGACGGACCTTCCCGCCAGAGAACCCGCAGGATCTCCAGTTCGCCATCGGTGGGACGTGGTAGCTTCAACATGCTTCCAGGTTAATACGAAAGGCTTCGTAGGTCAAGCCCTTTGACGAAAAAAAGAGCAGGATGGGGGCCAGGGCGGAAGTGATGGAGGATGAATAGGTTGGGAAAATCGTTGGCGTCCGGTACTGGGACGGCGTGTACCGGGGCGGACATAATGAAGAGGTGCAAATGTTCGTCCTGAGGGCCCTCCGCCGGTTACTGAGAGAGGTGGACATCCGCATTGAGCGCGAGCGCCACGGGGCGAAGGCTGTGGTTCCAACAGGGAACGGCCGCGCGGCGCAAATCGAAAAATTCCTGCGCGATGTGGAGATGGCGGGCGATGGAGAACGGGCGTACCTGGAGGTGCATCTTTCACGGCTGGTGCGCACCTTAAGCCTGGTGCCGCCGAATGGCGGCCGGGCGCTGGAGCTTGGCTCTTACGTCTACACGGCCGCGGCGCTCGAGAGGGTGCTGGGTTATAGCAGCGTACGGGGAGCCTACTACAGCGCTACACCCGGAAACGAACGGAAGGTGCTGAAGATCGCCGGGCAACCCGATTTTGCGTGCGAGATTGATTTGTTCGACGCCGAGCGGCACCCATATCCTTATCCCGGTTCGAGCTTCGATCTGGTTCTGTGCTGTGAACTCATCGAGCACCTGCTGCAGGACCCGATGCATCTCTTGTTCGAGTGTCATCGGATTTTGGCCGAAGGGCAGTTGTTGCTGCTCACCACGCCGAACACTGCCAGCTTCACCAGCGTTGCTTGTGCATTGCATGGCTGGCGGAATCCACAGCTGTACTCGGTCTACCCCGCCGCCGGAAACGGCGGAACGCCGCATGTTCGCGAATACACGCCGCGCGAACTGGTGGACGCTGTGACCGCCGCCGGTTTCGAGGTGGAGGCGCTGTTCACCGAACGCATCGCCGGTTGCGATGAAGGCCCGTGGGTAAAAGATTTTCTGGAACGCGCGGGATTCGATACGTCGCTGCGAGGGGAACAAATCTACTGCCTGGCTCGGCGGCGGAGCGATTTGCCTCGCGAGCGTTTTCCGAAGTGGCTGTATGAGGGAGCCTAACGGTAAGTTATAGCGCGGCGCCAGAGGTTATTCGCGGTACGGGCGCCTTCGGATGTTAGCCACCGGCGGCACTCGGTCCAGTTTCCATGCGAGTCATAGCTGCACTCCAGCTCCAATTTGTCGCCAGCGCTGCCATCTACCGTCGCTTCTGATTCAACGATTGCTCCTGTGTCGTCAAATCGGGCGATCGAACTGGTACTCTCTGTCCCGTCGGAATAGGAAATTTTCCGGGTATGTTTTGTGTCGTCGTAGACCAGGGTAACCTTGCCGGGAAACATCTCAGGATCGGCCTCGGCGTTTGAGTCGAGGACCGTTGTCACTTGTTCGGTGGGCCGCCCTTTTGCATCGTATGCGAAGTCTCTTTGAACCTTTGAGCCCTTGTCGTTGAATGTGACCTGAACTACCCGGCCTTGATCGTCAAGAAATTCTATCCGCGAATGAAAGCGCTCACCGCGCTGATCATAGACGGCCTCTTCGATGGATCTTCGCTCATCTACGTATTTGTACTCCGTGCGAGTAAACAGCGCGTCGCCGGCGCCTTGGTGATATTCGAAACTGGTGAGTCTTCCTCGCTGATCGTATTTCAGATTCGTATAGTGATTCTCGAGGGTGTGACCTCGCCCGCGCCGAAAATCGTTGATGAGTCCAGCGGCGTTATAGGTCCAATAGTTCCATTCCTCGGGAGCGCTGGGTTTTCCGTCACGCGTGAAGTTGGAGATTTCCGTTACGATGCGCCCATTCTGATAGGTCATGGCGGTCCTGGTCTCGCCGAGACTCTGCTTGTCGATCTTGGTGGTTTCGCGCCATTGTTCATCGAACTCGGTGGTTAGGGTTTGCCATGGGGTTGGCGGATGTGTTTGTCCTTGCGCCTGAAGATGAAATTCCTCGTAGACCACTCGCGCGACTGGCCCCGCGGGTGCAGTTGATGAGTCGTTGGCAAGCCTGTCCGCTCGGGCTATTCCGATAAAACTTATCAAAGGAGGATCCGGAGGACGTCCCTCATGTTCACGCAGAACATCGAGAATTTGGCCGGCAAGAGTAGCCGCGGAGGCCAGAATGCAGAAAACCATGCTAGCGCGCATCTATTTGCCTTCGATCAGTTCTCGAAATAATTCGCGGACCTTGTTCTTGGCCGCCTTCAAAGCTTTTCGCCCCAGCGGCGTGGCGCGATAGACTTTCCGCAACGATTTGCCATTGCGTTCATTTCTAGAACGCAAGTAGCCCTTTTTCTCCAGGCCATGCAACAGCGGATACAGGCTGCCCGGGCTCACGCGGTAGCCATGCCGCGCGAGTTCCTCGATCATTCCCAGACCAAATATGGGTTCTTTCACGGCGTGATGCAGGACGTGCAGCCGGATCAATCCGGAATACAGATCGCGGTCCGCGGCGTAGTCCGTGTGCTCTGATTTCGTTTGCGACATTCGATTACGATCGATGATAGTATTAAGAACGAATGACGAAGACGGCCTGCCTGCTCTGGCTCCTCTCCGTGCCTCTTTTTGCCGGTCCGCCGTTTCAGACTGACGATCCGGAGCCCATTTTGTTCCGTCATTACGAATTCTATACGTTCGCCGATTCTGACGGTACGCGCGTGGAGACCGATACCCAGGGGCCGGCGGTGGAGTTCAATTGGGGGGCGCTTCCCAACGTTCACCTGCACATTATCATTCCGGCCGCGGCGATTTTCCCTTCGAATAATCCCAGCTTCGCTCCCGCCGGCATGGGACCAAGAGCGTTCGGCGTCGGCGATATCGAGCTGGGTATCAAATACCGGTTTGTGCAGGAGAGCAAGCACCGGCCAATGGTCGGCACATTCGTAATGTTCGAACTTCCTTCAGGTAACGCGGAGCGCGGCTTGGGAGTGGGAAAGACCTGGTACAAGCTGCCGTTGTGGGTGCAGAAGAGCTTTGGACCCTGGACAACATATGGCGGAGGAGGAGAAACGGTAGTCCGGGGAGTGCCCGGATACCGCGATTATCCGTTCGCGGGCTGGCTGGTGCAAAGGGATCTGGGTAAGAAATGGACGCTCGGCACCGAGGTGTTTTATCACGGTCCCGAAGGTTTAGCCACAGCGCAGACACGGCCTGCCACGCTCATCGACTTGGGAGGTTACTACAAATTTCGCGATCCCGGTTTTCAATTGCTTTTCTGCTACGGGCACACCGCGGTTGGGCAGAAGGAGACATATGCGTATCTGGGCCTGTATTGGACCTGGGGCAATAAGGGCGGGGATCCCAACAATCCGACCGGGAATTTTGGGCCGCCCAGTGGCCTGGGACGTTCGCTATGAAGCTTACGATCAGCGACGTGGTTCTGCTGGGACATGCCGCATGCGGCATTCTGGGAACGCTGGCGGCGTTGTGGGTGTTTGTGGAAGTGCTCAATGCGCGGGAAGAAAATGCCAGGCGAATCCGCTGGGGCGCCACGGCTGTGGTGATTTGCATGTGTGCGGCCTGCGTTCTGGGAGGCTACTGGTACCTTACTGCGTATCCGGCGGAGAAAGCGATCATTCTGAAAGGGCCTTGGCCGTCCGCGCACAATGTGTTCATGGAAACCAAGGAGCACCTTTTCTTCGTCACGCTGATTTTGGCATTGTATCTTCCGATTGCGGCAGCAGAGCAGCTCGACGCCAATGCGATGGCCCGGAAGATGGTGCTGTGCGTAGCGCTATTGATCGTCTTGACCGGCATGGCGATTGAGGGCGCGGGGGCCATCGTCAATCACGGCGTTAAAGTCGCGCTGCTCAGCGGGAACTGATCGTGATTCGCGATTCTCTCAAGCTTGGACGCGCCTCCGCGGCGTTTGCCCTGTCGGCCACAATTACGGTTCTATTCAATACTTTTCTCGCGTGCGCCAAGGACGCTTACCAGCCGCTGAGCCGGTTCATGGCGTCTCTGGCCGGCCATAATTGGACCACACAAGGTTTGGCTGACTTGGTTATTTTCTTCGGGCTCGGGCTAATTTTTCTGCAAACCGGATGGGCAGGAAAAATGGATCCGCGGCGTTTGATTTTTCTGCTTACGGCGGCGGTGGTGGTGGCGGGCGCGGGACTTTTCGTCTGGTACGTTCTGGTGTGACTAGGTCAGTTTGGATGTGGGGCAGGATGTCATCCTGCGCGCGGGTTGCCAACCCGCGCCCGCCGATTGGCAATCGGCGCGCAGGTTAACAACCTGCCCCACGCGCGCGCTATTTCTTGGGGAACGAGAACTCACCGCCGGGGTCGGTTTGTTTCAGCGCTTTCACCTGGCCGTTTTCCATGACGAACTCAAAGGTCAGGTCGGAGAATTGCGGGGTTCGGAATTGAAGCCCCTTCACCTGGCTGAGCGGCAGCGGCGGGGCGCCCGGTTCCACCAGGGCCAGACCGCTGGTTTCCTGGTATTTCACCTCGAATGTGCTTCCAGTCGGCGTGGCGTATGTCCCCGCAAATTGAGCCAGAAGTTTGCCGTCCAGCGTCTCCGGTTTGCGCGTGAACACTGCCTCGGCTTCGTCCAGCGACATGACCGCCTGCTCCACATCGCCTTGTGGATTGGTGCGGAAGTTCACGGACCACTTGCCGTTCTCTTCGTCATCGGGGGTATCGAAGCGATCGTAGTGGAAGTGCGTCATCGGCATTTTGATCTTGTGGAAATCGAACTGCAGCTCATTGTCTTTCAGTCCGATTTTTATCACCCCATACGCGGGATTGTCGAAGGAGCCAACATAATCGGCCAGAGCGTGCGAGGGGTGGGTATTTGGTACCCGATCCTCACCGGCCTTTTTGCGCGCCTCCGTCCCGGCCTTTTTGCCCTTCAGACGGATGTCCAGCACTCGCTGAATCCAAGGCGTTTCATCCAGGCCCAGCAGCCGTTCGTACACGTTGTAAGTGATCAGGTTGTACAATGGCGCGGTGTGATTGCCGATCACAAATACCAGCACGCCGATATGTTCTTTCGGCATGAAGGACACCTGCGTATGGAAGCCGGGCAGATCGCCGCCGTGGAAGGTTATCAAATGCCCGCGGTAGTCGGTAGTTTGACGGCCCATGCCATAAGCGCCATTCAACGCCTCCCACCAACCGCGCTGCTCCGCGTTGGTATTGGGCAGGGCGATGGCCGGCGTGAGCGTCTGCTTCAGAACGTCGGAAGGAAGCACCTGCTTGCCCTGATATTGGCCGTTATTCATGAGCGCGATCAGCCAGTGCGACATATCGTTGATGTTTGAGACGATGGCGCCGCACGGCGCCACGCCGGCGATGTCTTCGTAGTAGGGGATTTTGTAAAGGTCGAACGAATCGCGCCGTTCCGTGAAGCCGACGCCGTGTTCGGGCTGTTTCAGCATGTCGGCGATGCTGTAGCTGGTGGATTTCATATCCAACGGGTCGAGAATACGGTCGCGTACGAACTGCTCCCAGGTTTTCCCGGATTGCAGCTCGATCATATATCCCACGGCAGCGAACATCAGGTTGTTGTAAAGGAATGTCGTGCGCAGGGGCTCCTGCGGCTCCAGATACTTCAACCGATCGAACAATTCTTTGCGCGTAAAATCGGACTTGTACCAGATGGTGTCGTGCCGCGTGATTCCGGTGCGGTGAGACAACATATCGCGGAGTGTCACGGAGTTGTTGAGCTGCTCATTGTAGAAGCGGATGGAAGGGACGGATTCGCGCACCGGCTTGTCCCAGGTCAATTTGCCTTCTTCCACCAGCATACCGGCGGAGATGGCGGTAAACAGCTTGGTGTTAGACGCGATGGGGCAGACGGTTCCAGGCGTGAACGGCAGCTTGTTTTCGTAATCGCGATAGCCGTATCCTTTGGCGAAAACCAGCTTGTCGCCCACCACGATGCCGACGCCGATTCCAGGCCCGTTCCAATCTTTCAGGACCTTGGCCATGTAGTCGTCGAAGCCATCTAGTTTTTTTGCGGCGTCG
>Ga0210388_10005208_pt1 | contig 10162 bp, 9 predicted proteins | sample IncBWC19OmetaG_FD_155485 | JGI IMG/M metagenome (GOLD analysis project Ga0210388, IMG submission 155485) | Forest soil microbial communities from Barre Woods Harvard Forest LTER site, Petersham, Massachusetts, United States - Inc-BW-C-19-O ...
GCGAGGGGGTCCGCAGGGTCATCGTCCGACAGCTGAAAAGACGAAACGAGGCAGCAGGTTAGCTTGGCTCTCTTCCCGCTGTCAACGAGTCAAATCCGGGGAGTCACTGCTTTGGGCCGGGCGTCAGCGAAGGGAGGGAGCGCTGGTCCTTATCGGCCGTGTCCACCGCGGGTGGCATTTCGCGGAGCACCCGCGCCGGGACGCCGAGCGCGATCCCCTCGCGCCGCAGCCGCGCCAGCAGGCGCTTGCGGAGCTCGTGTCCGGCGGGACCTTGCGCTTCGACGTCGGCGACCTGGACCCCGCAGCTCCAGACCTGGCCCGCGTCGGTGACATCGATGAGGCGCGCGACCGGCTTGCCGCTGATCAGTGCTGGCAGCTCGGCAGCCGCGCGCGTGAGCTCGTCGTTGAGGCAGGCCTCGACGGCCGTCGGCTCCGCGGCCGGCGCCACGACCAGGTTGACCGCCGTCCCCACCGGCGCCGCCGGCAGATGAAAGTTGGTGAGGATGGCCTGCGACAGCTTCTGGTTCGGGACGATGACGGTGTTGTTCTTCAGCGTGCGCAGCCGCGAGGACCGCCAGCCGATCGACTCGACGTACCCCTCGTCCCCCAGGGCATCGTTGATCTTGATGTAGTCGCCGACCCGCACGGGGCGGTCGGCCAGCAGATAGAGGCCGGCGAAAAAATTCGCCAGCGTCTCCTGCAGCGCCAGCGCGACGGCCAGCGAGCCGACCCCCAGCGTGGTCACCAGCGGCGCGACCGGCACCCCCAGCGTCTCGAGCGCCGTGATGATCGCCAGCGCCCCGACCAGCAGCCGCACCGAGACGCGCGCGACGGTCAGCGCCGGGCTCATCGAGGGATTGCGCGCGGCGTACTCCGTCACCGCCGCGACGGCCACGCGCGACACCACCAGCGCGCAGGCGAGCACGAAGCCGATGTCGAGCGCGCCCTCCAGCCAGCGCCCGAGCCGTCCCGGCAGACCGATGTCGGGGATCCAGAGCACGCCGCCGATGACGACCGCGCAGGCGACCGGGACCGAGACTGCGGGCTTGCTGGAGAGCCAGCGCGACGTCGCCCCGCGCGCGAGCCGAGCCGCCAGCCCGGCCAGCACAACCAGCGCCGCCAGCAAGATCGGGAAGATCAGCTCGGGCGCGGCGTCGACGTCGATTCCCGCGAGCCGCATGGTCCGCTGTTTCGTATATCCTTTTTCGACCGATGACCACCAGGCCGACCAAGACTCTGGAGACTTTCCCCAACCCGAACCCGGAGCGGGACTACGAGATCCGCTTCGACTGCCCGGAGTTCACCTGTCTCTGCCCGAAGACCGGGCAGCCCGACTTCGCGGTCATCCACGTCGACTACGTCCCCGATGCGCTCTGCGTGGAGCTCAAATCCTGGAAGCTCTACCTCTGGTCGTATCGGAACGAGGGGGCCTTCCACGAGGCGGTCACCAACCAGATCCTGAACGATCTCGTGGCCGCCACCCAGCCGCGGCGGGCGCAGGTCACGGGGGTTTTCAACGTGCGCGGCGGGATCACCACGACGGTTGTGGCGACGCACCCCAACCCCAAGGCTCCGTAGACCGCCGGCGATTCCGCGCGACGCGGGGTTCACGTCGCGTTGGCGGGCGCGCCTTAGTGCCGCTTCTTCTTCCCGCCGCCCTTGGCCTTGGCCGCCTTCTTCCCGCCCTTGGTCTTGGCGGCGGGCATATCGGCGGAGGCGTCCGCCACGGTGGCGGCCGCGGTGGCCGCCGGCGCCAGATCGCCCGCGCCCTGGTTCTGGATGATCGCTTCCGTCACCCGCGTCTCGCCGAGCAGATCGCGCGCGCCGGGGAGGCGGACGGCCTTCTCGTCATTGGCGATCTGCGCATCCAGCTTGTCGACGCACTCCTTGCAGTCCTTCGTCCCGAGGCGCGCCAGCCCGAACAGGATCGCCTGGTGTACGGGGTAGCGGTCCTGGGCCATCATGGTGATCGGCTTCATCGCCGCCAGCAGCAGCGGCAGCGCCTGCTTGGCATTGCCCGAGAAGGCGAGCGCGAAGGCCGCCTTCTCCGCACGGGTCCATGACGGGTCGTTCAGCGTCTTGCCGTAGCAGGCCAGATTGTCGCCGCATTCCTTGGCGACCTGCATGCGGTCGAGCGCCATGCCGAAGACGCCCTGGGCCGCCGTCTCGTTGTCGACCAGCGCCTTGAAGGCGTCGTAGCTTTCTTTGCCGGCGATGCGGGCCAGCGCGATGGCGGCGCTGGCGCGCAGATCGGCCGCGGTCTCGCCCTCGCTGTTCTTGACGTTGCCGTTCTTGGCGATGTCCATCAGCACCGGCACCGCGCGGCGATCGCCCGAGAGGTAGAGGGCGTCGGCGGCCGAGGCGCGCTCGGCGGGGTCGACCTTGACGTCCTTCAGATCGGCCAGGATGGCGTCCACCGCGGCGGGCGTCGCGATGTAGCCGAGCGCGATGAGCGCCGAGCGATGCTCGTCGCCGCGGGCCTTCTGGTGCAGGCGCGCGGTCAGAGCGGGCACCGCCTTCTTGGCGCGCATGTCGCCGAGCAGGATGGCCGCCTTGTGCGGCACCACCCCCGGCGTGACCTCCTCGAACTTCAGCTGCGCGGCCATCTGCTGGATGTCGGCGTTCTTCTCCTGCAGGAGCTGAATCATCGGATCGACCGCCGGGCCGCCGATGCGGACCAGGGCCAGCCGGCACTCCTGGAAGATGCCGGTCCCGCGGCCGGTCATGAACATGCCCTTGATGAGGGCCGGGATCGCCTGTGGATCGCGGAACTCGGCCAGCCCCAGCGCGGCGCGCTGGTTGAGCAGGAAGTCCTGCTCGTCGGCGGAGGTGGTCAGGATCTTCATCAGCGTGGGGACAGCCCGCTTGTCGCCGATCTTCACCAGCGCCCGCATGGCGGCGATGCGCGTGCTGTTGGCGCGCGACTTGATGGGCAGCGGCTTTTCGACCGCCGCGATCAGCGGGGCGACCGCCTCGGGCGCCTTCATCTCGCCGAGGACGCCGGCGGCGATGGTGGCGCGATCGAAGTCGTCGTCGTTGTAGTCGAGCGCGTCGATCATGATCTGCTTGGTGCGCGGATCCTGATAGCGGGCCAGCGCCTCCAGGAACTCGGGCCGCTTGGCGTCGTTGTAGAGATCGATGAGTGCCGGCACGGCGGGGCGCGCCTTCTCGACATCCATGTCGGCCAGGTGATCGAGCGCTTCCTTCTGGACGCGCAGATCCTTGAGCTGCTTGGCCCAGGTCATCGGGTCATTGGGGTCCCCTTGGCAAGCGAGGCCTCCGAGAACCAAAGTCACGGCGAGAGCAGCGGCGAGCTGGTTGCGCATAGCGTCTCCTTGGAGCGGGAACTACGGGGCGAGCGAACTACAGAACAGAGAGGATGGAGCGTAACTCACTGGGAGATTGTTCGAAAGCGCGAGCATGGGTCCCCGCAGTGATGCACATCCTCCAAACACAAACGGCCGGCTCTCGCGAGAGAGCCGGCCGCCGGGTTCGATGGGACGAGCGGAGAAGGCTAGGGCGCAGGCGCCGCGGCGCCGCCCTTGGCCTTGGGGGTGATGGCGAAGTTGACGTTCTGATAACCGGCCACGGCGCACGAGTACATGATCTTTTTGAGCATCTTGAACTCGACGTTCTTGTCCGATTGGATGATGGCGATCCCGTTGAACTCCTCGCTCGGGTGAAGGAGCTTGTAGTTGTTCTTCAGGGTCACCAGCTTGTCGTGCAGATCGGCGATCTTGAAGTCGCCGGTCGACGAGTCTTTCATGAGCTCGTCGGCGGTGGCGACCTGAGAACCGTCGAGCGTCACGACGTCCTTGCTGACGCCGATGACCGGCGCGCGCTCCAGGTCCGTCCAGTTCTGGGCGTCCGGGAGCACGATGTTCTTCTGCACGAACAGGATCTCGCCCGTCGCGGAGAAGGACATCAGCAGGAAGATGACGAGCATCGTCATCATGTCGATGTACGCCACCAGGTTGAGCGGCGCGTACAGGCTCTTGCGGCCGGCGTGCCCGAGCTTGGCTTTCGCCACCTCGAGGTTGACCGAGTCGTAGAGGTGCGCGTGTGGAGGATGGATAGGCATGGTGCTTTTCGCGCTCCGTTAGATCCCGGCCCCGCCGGAATCGATGAGTGAGATATCGGGGAAGCGCGCCGTCAGCGCCGCATCCATCGTCTTGACCAACACCTCGAACTTGATCGAGTCGTCGGACGCGACCTGGATGTCGGTCTTGTCGGCGTGCGTGTCCTTGATCTTCTTCAGCTCGTCGCCGAGCTTCTCGATGTCGTAGGAGCCGTCCCCCTTCTTGGGGATCGGCTGCTGATCTTGATCGGCGACCAGGTTGTAGCCGCTGTCGTTGACCAGCACGACCAGCTTGAAGACCTTCTCAGGAGGCGTGTCCTCACCCGCTTGGCCTTGCCCCTTCTGGTGCGCTTCGAGACGCGCCAGCTGGGACCAGACCGCCGTGATGAGGAGGAACGCCACCATGCAGGTCAGAAGGTCGATGTAGGGAACCAGGTTCAGGTCGGCATTGACGGATTTTTTTCCGCCCTTGCCTCCGGTATCGACTGAGACGCTCATGTGGTTTTGACTCCAGTGAGCGGCTTAGTACTGCTGATGCTGCTGTTCGCCACCGCCGGTGCGGCCAGCGACGACCAGATTCAGCGTCTCGACCGAGGCCTGGTTGATGCCGTCGAGGACGCTCTGGGTCAGGCCGTTGAGCCAGGCGAAGGTCGCCAGACCCAAGATACCGGTGAAGAGGCCGAAGGCGGTGCAGTTCATTGCCTCGGAGATACCCTTCGAGAGCATCGTCGCCTTCATCGAGGGGTCGACGCCGGCGACGCCGGCGAACGCCTTGATGAGACCGGTGATCGTCCCCAGAAGGCCGGCCAGCGTCGCCAGGTTCCCCAGCATCGCCAGGTAGCCGGTCCGCTTCTCCAGCTTCGGCAGCTCACGGAGCGCCTCTTCGTCCATCCCCTGCTGCACGTCGTGCTCGGTGCCACCCGCGCGGCGCAGGCCGGCGGCGATGATCTTGGTGACCGGGGCGGGGCTCGCCTGGCAGGTGTTGATCGCGCCCTGGATGTTCCCCGAGACGATCTGGGACTTCAAAAGCGACATCAGCTTGTCGACGTCGACCTTGCTCTTCGAGACGTACATCTGGCGATCGATCCAGATGTAGACGGTCATGATGAACAGGACGACGATCGGCCACATGCCCCAGCCGCCTTCTTGAAAGTGCTCCATCAGAAACATTTTTCGTTCTCCTTATCGTGGGTCGTTTGGATGAAAGGTTTGGGAGGCGGGGTTACCCGTGGAGGGCGGCCTTCGCCTGGAACAGCAGGTTCGAGATGTTCTTCTTGACCTCGGCGATGTCGTCGAGCGCGTTCTGCGTGCGGCCGTTGAGCCAGGCGAAAGCCGCCAGGCCGACGATGCCGGTGGTGAGGCCGAAGGCGGTGCAGTTCATCGCCTCCGAGATCCCCTTCGAGAGCAGGGTCGCCTTCTGCGAGGGGTCGACGCCGGCGACGCCGGCGAACGCCTTGATGAGACCGGTGATCGTGCCCAGAAGCCCCGCGAGGGTCGCCAGGTTGCCGAGCATCGCCAGGTAGCCGGTCCGCTTCTCGAGCAGCGGCAGCTCACGGAGACCGGCCTCTTCCATGGCCGAGTTGATCTCCTCATCCGAACGATTGGCGCGCATCAGGCCCGACTGCACGATCCGCGTGAGCGGCGTCGAGTTGCCGGAGCAGACCTTGATCGCCCCCTGGATGTTGCCCGCAGAGATCTGCGAGCGGAGGAGAGCCACCAGCTTTTCCTTGTCGATGACGGCGCGGCGTAGGAACACCGCGCGCTCGATGACGATCGAAATCGTGATCATCAACAGGAACAGAATCGGCCACATCCCCCATCCGCCTTCGTGGAATGCGTCGGCCAACATCTTGAGAACGATCATCCGGCTCCTCCTTCAATCCTTCTGGGTTCAACAGCGTTCAGCAGTACTCGGAACGGCGGGCGTCGCTTGCTGGGACCACCCTGACCTCTGTCGCAAACCGCCCCGGCCCTGAGAAATCCGAGAGGCTCTGTAGCACTTGTGGTGCCATTCGGTTTCATCGAGGTTTCGCCCCCGTTTCGCCCTTGGAGGCGTGGCTTTTTTCCCCAGTCGGGGTTTTTGTCCCCGCCGGACCCACCCCGGCGCCAAGGAGCGGCCGGGTGCGACCCCGAGCGATCGAGGATGCGGCAAGCCAGCGGGAGCGCGGGAGACCCTCGCTTTCGCCGGGACGGCACGCTACATATGGAAAAGTCGCGCCATGGGCATCACCCGCATCCTCGATCTGATCGTCATCATCTTGTTGGCGACGATTCTCCTCATGCCCCGCCCCGACGCGACGGTGAAGGCCGCCTTGAACGTCGACGGCGAGCGACGTGAGCGGGTGGCCGAGCTGCAGTCGATCTTGATCGGCCGTCCCGACGACGTGGCGGCGAGCTTGGAGCTGGCGAACATCTATCTCGACGGCCACCGGCCCGACTGGGCGCTCGCGGCGGCCACCACCGCGCTCCATTTTCATGAGGGCGACTATCGGCTCCACCACGTCCGGGCCATCGCCTACGCCGACCGATTCGAGGGCGAGCCGGCGTTCGAGGCGGCCGAGCTGGCGCTGTCGCTCTGCGACCGGACGCCGCAGCCGGCGGGTGTCCCGCCTTGTGACGACGCCGTTCGCGGCCGCATCTCGCTGCTGGAGACGACACTGCGGGCGATCGCGCACGTCGACATGAAGAACGCGCCCTACCTGGCGAAAGAGAAGATCTTTCACGAGCTGCACCCGGCGTTTCTCCCGCGGCCCAAGCTCAAGAAGCCGGTGCAAGCTCCGTCTTCGCCCGGTGCCGCTGCGCACCCTTGACGGCCCGCGGGCGCGTCGGCAACATCGCGTCAGCTTTGCGCCCGTAGCTCAACTGGATAGAGCATCGGCCTTCGAAGCCGAGGGTTAGGTGTTCGACTCACCTCGGGCGCGCAGGTGGAATCGGTTGACGAGTGGGGCGGGGATGGCGTAAGTACCCGTCTCTTCGGGCGCATAGCTCAACTGGCAGAGCAGCGGACTCTTAATCCGTTTGTTGAAAGTTCGATTCTTTCTGCGCCCACATCGACATGGAGAGCCTGCATCGCTGCCGCGATGAGGCCCTCCAAACCTCCCTCACTCCGCGCAGCAAAGCTGCGCTACGTTCGCCCCACGGAAGAAGGCACCCTTTCGAGGGCGGGGTGAGTGTAGGGTTGCCTCGAACGAGACACAGGTCCCGGGATGAAGGGCTCTATTCCCGCGAAGCGGTTCCCTCGAAGTCATGACGGCTCAATGAGGAGCGGACGGATGGCCAAAGACGATCTCAGTAGGCGGCAGATGTTGGGAATCTCGGCGGGCGGCGTGGCGCTGGCCGGTGCGGCGCACGCGGCCACCAAGGCTGGCGCGGCCAAAGCAGGTGCGGGTGGCGGGTTCTTTCCCAAGGACTTCGCCTGGGGCGTGGCGACGGCGAGCTATCAGGTCGAGGGGGCCACGGCCGAGGACGGCAAGGGGCCGTCGGTGTGGGACGTTTTTTGTAAACGAAAGGGCGCGATCTTCGATGGCAACACCGGCGACGTCGCCTGCGACCACTACCACCGGTTCAAAGAGGATGTGGCGCTCATCAAGGCGCTGGGCGCCAAGTCGTATCGCTTCAGCGTCTCCTGGCCGCGCGTGCTGCCGAACGGGATCGGCGCCTCCAACCCGAAGGGGCTCGACTTCTATAGCCGCCTCATCGACGAGCTCGGGTCCCACGGGATCGAGCCGCTCCTCACGATCTTCCACTGGGACTACCCGCAGGCGCTCTACCAAAAGGGCGGCTGGCTGAATCGCGATTCGGCCGACTGGTTCGCCGAGTACACCAGCGTCCTGGCCGACAAGTTTTCGGATCGGGTCAAGGTCTGGGCAACGCAGAACGAGCCCCAGTGCTTCATCGGCCTCGGCCTCCTCGACGGGGCGCATGCGCCCGGGGACAAGCTGAATGCGGCCGGATATCTGACCGCGGCGCACAACGCGATGCGGGCGCACGCCAAGGCGGTGCAGGTGCTGCGCGCCCGCGCCAAGGACGCCAGGGGGACCAAGATCGGCTACGTGCTGGCCGCGCAGATCGCGCAGCCCGCCAGCGAGAAGCCCGAGGATGTCGAGGCGGCGCGCGCCGCGATCTTCGCGGTCGGCAACCGCAGCGAATGGAACAACGCCTGGTTCACCGACCCGGTTCTGCTCGGGAAGTATCCCGAGGACGGGGTGAAGGTGTTCGGCAAGGACATGCCGCTCTTCAAGCCGTCGGATCTCGACGAGATGAAGCAGCCGCTCGACTTTCTCGGCCTCAACATCTACAAGGCCGACACCTTCAAGCGCGGCGCCGACGGCAAGCCGGAGCAGGTCCCGCTGCCCCCCGGCTATCCGCGCGCCGGCTCCGACTGGCAGCCGATCACGCCCGCCTGCATGTACTGGGGGCCGCGCTTCTTCTACGACCGCTACAAGCTGCCGGTGGCGATCACCGAGAACGGCCTGGCGACGCGCGATCAGGTCTTCCTCGACGGCAAGGTGCACGACCCGCAGCGGATCGACTTCATGCACCGCTACCTGGCCGAGCTCGGGCGCGCGATCAAGGACGGCGTGCCGGTCACCGGCTACTACGCCTGGTCGCTGCTCGACAACTTCGAGTGGGCAGACGGTTACAAGCAGCGCTTCGGTCTGGTCTACGTCGACTACGAGAACCAGAAGCGGGTGCCCAAGGATTCCTTCGAGTGGTTCAAGAAGGTGATCGCCAGCAACGGGCGGACGCTCGCCGACAAGTCGGCGCTGCCGCTCACCCAGGTCACTCCTTAGCGCTGACCCCAGCGACTAGTGGGCGGCTTGCGGCGCCGCCGCGGGAGCGACCGGTGCGGCCGTGACCGCGGCCGGCGCAGCGGTGACGGCAGCGGCCGGAGCGTGCACGATCCACTCCGTCATCGCGTCGGCCTGGGCCGCGGGCGGCAGCTTGATGCCGTAGGTGACGAACCAGTCGGCTGCCAGGTCGGGCTCGCCGCGAACGAGGCGGGCGCGGTAGACCCAGATGCCGAGATTCGGATCGGCGCTGGACGACCGCAGCAGGGCCTCGTCGGCCACGACCAGCGCGCGGCCGCGCATCGGGAGCGCGGTGTTCGGATCGAGGTAGGGCTTGAGCACGCCGTAGCTCTCCTGGGCGCCGCGCCGGAAGAGGATGTCGGTGGCGAGCTTGGCCACCTCCAGCTGCGGTCGCCGCACCAGGCGGGCCACCAGCTTGGTCGACTCGTCGGTGTGCAGGCGCTCGAGCTCCCGCAGCGCCGCCAGGGCGGGACGCGCGTCGCTCTCCTTGAACAGCACGTAGAGGTCGGCGAGGTTCGTGTCCCCCCCGGCGCGCACCACCCCCGCCGCCGCGGCTGCCCGCAGGTCAGGGGCCGGATCCCGCAGATAGACCTCCATGGCGATCACCGCGCGGCGGCCCGCGCCTGGCCGGATCTGCGCCAGCATGGCGGCGCCGTGAACCATGGGATTTCCGTCCTTGGTCGCTTCGGCGAGCGCCTTCTTGGCCGCCGGATCGTCGATATTGCCGAGCGCGACCGCCGCCGCAGCGCGCGACTCGGGGTGCGCCTTGGCGTTGCCGAGCAGCTTGGTCAGCCCCGCTAGGCAGGCCGTCTCGCCGGCGGTCGCCAGCGCCAGGGCCGCTGGCTGGTGGTCAGCCCAGTTCTGGCTGTCGAAGGCGTTCTTCACCAGCGGACAGACGGGAATCTTGAGCGTCGTCAACGCGGCGCCGGCGTCGGCCGCCAGATCGGACCGCAGGACCGCCAGCTTGAGCCAGCTGACGGCGTCGGCGTCGCCACGCGCGCCCAGAATGCGGGCCATCGCCACCGTCGCATACGGTTGATGAAGCGCCGCCTTGATCCAGTCGATCGCCAGCAGGGTCAACTGCGGTGCCACATGCACGCCGTTGCCGCGCGCCAGCGCCACGCGGTTGAGCGCCTCGTCGCGCCGTCCCTGGTGGAGGAGCTTCGGAAGGGCCAGCTCGACGGGATCATAGGATCGCGTCACCCTCACGCCCGAGCAGCGCCGCTGATCGCGCGCGAAGACCCAGTGGAGGCGAAGGTTGTCGTCGTCCGAG